>Ga0326721_10000003_pt1 | contig 355346 bp, 320 predicted proteins | sample SGPome_FD_203951 | JGI IMG/M metagenome (GOLD analysis project Ga0326721, IMG submission 203951) | Soil microbial communities from Southern Great Plains, Lamont, Oklahoma, United States - SGP_1_2016 | ecosystem: Engineered > Artificial ecosystem > Soil microcosm > Unclassified | place: USA... | reverse complement strand
CCCCAAGCTGGACCGGCCGGTAAGCCCTTACTCCCCGGAGGGCGAGATCCGCATGATGGGTGAGTTCGCCGCCGGCCTGAGCCGCCGCGGCGCCCTGTCGCGCCCGATGGCGATCGTGCTGGTGCTGCTGATCCTCGCTCCGATCGTGCTCAGCGTGCTGGCCATTCTCACCGGCCTCTGACCCTCCTCAGCGGCTGGTCACGCTGCGTACAGTTGACCGCATGACCACCGACCAGACCACCCCGCAGGTCGTCAAGACCGAGGAGCAGTGGCGTGCCGAGTTGACGCCCGCCGAGTACGCGGTGCTCCGCAAGGCCGGCACCGAACGGCCCTACACCGGCGAGTACACCGACAACCACCGCACCGGCATCTACTCCTGCCGGGCCTGCGGCGCCGAGCTGTTCCGGTCGAACGAGAAGTTCGACTCGCACTGCGGCTGGCCTAGCTTCTTCTCCCCGCTGGCCGGTTCGGCAATCGTGGAACGGGTCGACAACAGCTACGGCATGCACCGGGTCGAGGTGCTGTGCGCCAACTGCCACAGCCACCTCGGGCACGTCTTCGAGGGCGAGGGCTACGCCACGCCGACCGACCTGCGCTACTGCATCAACTCGATCAGCCTGCGGTTCACCGACGCGGAGACCGAGTCCGCCACCGGCTGAGGCCTGTCACCGGACTGGGCCAGCGGTCAGGGCAGCGCGTCGACCAGCTCGGCCATGCTGCGCCGGGTGCCGGTGTAGAACGGCACCTCCTCGCGGACGTGCCGGCGGGTCTCCGAGCCGCGCAGGTGGCGCATCAGGTCCACGATCCGGTGCAATTCGTCGGCCTCGAAGGCCAGGATCCACTCGAAGTCATTCAGCGCGAACGACGCCACCGTGTTGGCCCGCACGTCCGGATAGTCCCGGGCCATCCGGCCGTGCTCGGCCAGCAGCGCCCGCCGTTCCTTGTCCTCCAGCAGGTACCACTCGTAGGACCGGACGAACGGGTAGACGCAGACGAACCGGCGGGCTTCCTCCTCGGCCAGGAACGCCGGGATGTGGCTCTTGTTGAACTCGGCCGGCCGGTGCAGCGCCATCACCGACCAGACCGGCTGCAGGTGCCCGCCCAGCCGGGTGCGCCGGAACCGCGAGTAGGCTTCCTGCAGCTGCTCGGCGGCCTCGGCGTGCCACCAGATCATCAGGTCCGCGTCAGCCCGCAGCGCCGAGACGTCGTAACTGCCCCGGACCGTGATGTCCTGCCCGGCCAGGTCGGCGAACAGCGCGTCCACCTCGGCGGCCAGCTCCGGCCGCGGCACGGACTGGTCAGTGCCCAGCGGCCGGCTGACCGAGAACACCGACCAGGCGGTGTAGCGGATGACATCATTGAGTTCGCGAGCCTGCTTGCCGTCGACCATGGCTCTCATTGTCCCGACGGCGGCAGGGCGGCCAACACCCGGTCGGTTGCCGTGTGAGCTGAGGCAATGCAGGCCGGGATGCCGACCCCGGAGTAGCTCGCACCGCACACCGCCAGGCCCGGCACCCGCTGCACGTCGGCCAGGATGCGCGCCACCCGCTGCCGGTGCCCGACCGCGTACTGCGGCAGCCCGCCGCCCCAGCGCTGGACGTGGCTGTCGACCGGCTCGGCCGTCAGGCCCGCGATCCCGGCCAGCTCCTTGCGCACCACCGCCACCAGCTCGGCGTCCTCGCGCTGCAGCACGTCGGCCTCGCCGGCCCGTCCCAGCGAGGCGCGCAGCAGCGTCACCCCGCCTTCGGCGCCGACCCCGGGCCACTTCTGCGAGGAGAACGTGATGCCCTTGACCGCCAGGCCCTCCACCGCGGGCACCAGGATCCCGCTGCCGGCCGGCAGCGCGTCCGGAGGCAGCCCGGCGAAGGCCAGCGTCACGATCGCCATGCTGGCGGTCTCGATCGAGCCCAGCTCGGCGGCGGCCACCGGCGCCAGCTCACGCAGCAGCACCGCGGCCTTGCCGGCCGGCACCGCCACCACCACGGCGTCGGCGGACAGCTGCCGGCCGTCGGGCACCGAGCCGACCGCCAGCTCGAAGCCGGTGGGCGTCCGACGAAGCTCGCGGACCGGCGTGCCGGTGCGCACCTCGAAGCGGCCGCTGCCGGCCAGCTGCTCGGCCAGCCGGGCCAGCCCGCCCGGAACACTGGCGAACACCGGTCCGGGCGCCGGCGTGCCGGCCACCGCCGCGGCCGCCCGCAGCAGCGAGCCGCCGTCCGTGGCCAGCCGGGCGGCCAGGGCCGGCACCGCCGCCTGCAGCGACAGCTCCCGGGCCCGGCCGGCGTAGACGCCGCCGAGCAGCGGGTCGACCAGCCGGTCCACCACCTCCTCGCCGAACCGCCGGCCGACCAGCTCGCCGACCGAGACGTCCTCGGTGACCGGCGGGTACGGCCCGCCGGCGGGCTCGGCCTCGATCCGGGCCAGCGCCGCGGCGCTGAGCACCCCGCTGGCCCGCACCGCGGCCAGGTCCGACGGCACTCCGACCACCGTCCGGGCCGGCAGGGCGTGGTTGGTGCCCCGGCTGTGCAGCAGCGCCGAGGTGGTCAGCGGCGCGATCACTTCCAGCCCGGCCTCGGTGGCGGCCGCCACCCCCTCCGGCCGGCGGGCCAGCATCGCCTCGGCGCCCACGTCGACCCAGGCGCCGGCCACCTGCACCCGGCGCAGCTTCCCGCCGACCCGGCCGGCGCCCTCCAGCAGCACCACCTCGACGTCCGGACGGGCCCGGGCGATGGCGTCGGCCGCGCTCAGCCCCGCGATCCCGCCGCCGACGACGGCAACCCTGGGCATCGCTTCTACAGCGAGTGGACGAGCTCGACGACCCGGGTCAGCACGTCCGGGTCGGTGTCGGGCAGCACCCCGTGGCCGAGGTTGAAGATGTGGCCCGGCGCCCGGCGGCCCTCCTCGACCACCCGGCGCACCGACCGCTCGATCACCGGCCAGTCGGCCAGCAGCACCGCCGGGTCGAGGTTGCCCTGCACCGGGGTGGCGCCGCCGATCCGGCGGGCCGCCTCGTCGAGGGGCACCCGCCAGTCCACGCCCACCACCGACGCGCCCGCGCCCCGCATCAGGTCGAGCAGCTCGCCGGTGCCCACCCCGAAGTGGATGGTGGGCACGGAGTAGCCGGCCAGCGCGGCGAACACCGCCTGCGAGTGCGGCAGCACGTACTCGGCATAGTCGGCCGCCGACAGCCCGCCGGCCCAGGAGTCGAACAGCTGCACCGCGGACGCGCCGGCGTCCAGCTGCACCCGCAGGAAGGCCGCCGAGATCTCGGCCAGCCGGGCCAGCAGCGCGTGCCAGACGGCGGGCTCGGAGTACATCAGGGCCTTCGTCCGAGCGTGCTCCTTGGACGGGCCGCCCTCGATCAGGTAGCTGGCCAGCGTGTACGGGGCACCGGCGAACCCGATCAGCGGGATGTCGCCCAGCTCGGCAACCAGCTGGCGCACCGAGACCGCGATGTCGGCGACGTCGGCCTCCTCCAGCCGGCGCACCGCGGCCACGTCGGCGGCGGTGCGGACCGGACGCGCCACCACCGGTCCGGTGCCGGGCACGATCTCGATCTCCAGGCCCACCGCGACCAGCGGCACCACGATGTCGGAGAAGAAGATCGCCGCGTCCACGCCGTGCCGGCGCACCGGCTGCAGGGTGATCTCGGTAACCAGGTCCGGGGTGCGGCAGGCCTGCAGCATCGAGGTGCCGAGCCGCAGCGTGCGGTACTCGGGCAGCGAACGGCCGGCCTGGCGCATGAACCAGACGGGCGGACGGGCCAGCCGCTCACCGGCCGCCGCCCGGGCCAGCAGGGAACGGGTGGCCGGCCCGCCGGTGGTCGTCAGGTCTGTGGGTGTCATCGCGCCCATCGTCGCACGCGGCCTGGACGCGGCGCGCCTTCCGCGGTGCAGTAGGCCCCCGTGCGAAGTTCTTTTCCGCGCACCTGGCAAATGCGCCACACTGGTAGCAGGAAGGGACCCGCACGCTCATGTTGCCCGATTCCGGCTTTTCCGCGGACGGCCCGCCCGCTGCCGAGAGCAGCGTGGATGCCGACGCGGTGCCGAGCAGTGCCCCGGAACCGTTTCGCACCGCGATCACCAGCCTGCTGGCCACCACCGTGCGACCGCAGGCCCGGGTGGAACGGATCCGGCCGCCGCAGCGGCTGGCGCCGTGGACGTTCGCCGTCGCGGTGGACATCCTGCCCCCCGACCACGACTCGGCCACCGGCCGGCTGGTGGTGCTCTACGACCCGGACGGCAGCGAGGCGTGGGACGGCGAGATCCGGCTGGTGGGCTACGCCCAGGCCGACCTGGCCCCGGACATGGCCGGTGACCCGCTGCTGCCGGCGGTCGGCTGGAGCTGGCTGACCGAGGCGCTGGTGCACCGCGGCGCCGAGCACACCGCGGTGGGCGGCACGGTCACCCAGACCACCTCGACCCGGTTCGGCGACCTGCACGGCCCGACCAGCACCACCCAGCTGGAACTGCGCGGTTCCTGGACCGCCACCTCTGCCGACCTCGCGCCGCACCTGCTGGCCTTCGTCGACCTGCTCTGCACCGCTGCCGGCCTGCCTCCGGAGGGTGTGGCCGTTCTCGGTGACCGCTGAATGGCCTCAGAGCGCACCGCGTCCGGGGATCCGGCCGGCGAACCGGAGGTGAGTGCCGCCGACCGGAACCGGCCCGCCGAGCCGGGACAAGCCGCCGGGTCGGAGGAACAGCCCGACCAGCCGGCCGCCCCGCTGCTGCGCGCCCCGGCCGACGGCACCCCGGACCCGCTGACCACCCCTGCCGAGCTGGCCGCGGCCGCCGCCGGGCTGGCCGCCGGGCACGGTCCGGTGGCGGTGGACGCCGAGCGGGCGTCCGGTTACCGCTACAGCCAGCGGGCCTACCTGGTGCAGCTGCGCCGGGCCGGCTACGGCACCGTGCTGATCGACCCGATCGCGCTGCCCGACCTGAGCTCCGTCGACCAGGCGCTGGCCGGTGCGGAGTGGATCCTGCACGCCGCCTCGCAGGACCTGACCTGCCTGGCCGAGCTCGGCATGCGGCCGCGCCGGCTGTTCGACACCGAGCTGGCCGGCCGGCTGCTCGGCTCCGAGCGGGTGGCGCTGGGCACCATGGTCGAGCAGTACCTCGGCATCTCGCTGGAGAAGGGCCACTCCGCCGCGGACTGGTCCACCCGGCCGCTGCCGGCCGACTGGCTGAACTACGCCGCCCTCGACGTCGAGCTGCTGATCGAGCTGCGCGAGGTGCTGGTCGGCGAGCTGGCCCGGACCGGCAAGCTGGCCTGGGCCGAGCAGGAGTTCGAGGCGATCTTGCAAGCCGGCCCGCCGGCGCCCCGCGGCGACCCGTGGCGGCGCACGTCCGGCATTCACAACCTGCGCAACCGCCGGCAGCTGGCCATGGTCCGCTCGCTGTGGCAGGCCCGGGACCGGCTGGCGGCCGAGCGGGACGTCGCGCCCGGCCGGACGCTGCCGGACGCCGCGATCCTGGCCGCGGTGAAGGCCAATCCGAAGAGCCAGGCCGAGCTGGGCAACGTCGCCGTCTTCAACGGGCCGCGGCAGCGCCGGCTGGCCGGCTACTGGTTCAAGGCGCTGTCCGAGGGCCGGGAAACCCCTGAGGACCAGTTGCCGCCGCTGTCCCAGCTGAGCGCCGACCCGGACGCGATGCCGTCGCCGGCCCGCTGGCGGGACCGGGATCCGGCCGCAGCGGTGCGGCTGGCGGCCTGCAAGCAGGTGGTCACCGAGGTCGGCGCCCAGCACCGGTTGCTCAGCCAGAACCTGCTGGCCGGCGACGTGCTGCGCCGGCTGGCCTGGCGCTCGGTGACCCCGCTGACCGAGGCTGCCGTCCGGGCCCGGCTGGCCGAGCTGGGTGCCCGGCCGTGGCAGATCGACCTGCTGGCCGAGCGGCTGACCGAAGCGTTGGGCACCCAGGCACCCGAGCCACCCCCGCCCGACTGACGTCACCGCCGGGCACGGTCGGGCAGATCACAGCACGCTCCCGACGCGGGTTCGACGGGCGAGAGGTAGAGTAAGTTACCGACCGGTAACACGCCGTCCGGCACGCCAGCCCGGCCGGCCGCTTCCCGCCTCCGCAGTCTTTCCAGGAGCCCGTTGTGACGACCTCTTCCACCGCTCCCGCTCCGCAGCGCCGCGCCCTGAGGCCGGTGCGCGACGTGGTCTTCGTCGACGGGGCCCGCACCCCGTTCAGCAAGGCCGGCAAGGGCATGTACGCCGAGACCCGGGCCGACGACCTGATCGTGGCGGTGATCCGCGAGCTGCTGCGCCGGCACCCCGAGCTGCCGCCGGAGCGGATCGACGAGGTGGCGATCGCGGCCAGCACCCAGATCGGCGACCAGGGCCTGACCATCGGCCGGGTCGCCGGCATGCTGGCCGAACTGCCCAAGTCGGTGCCCGGCTACGCCATCGACCGGATGTGCGCCGGTGCGATGACCGCGGTCACCACCATCGCCGGCTCCATCGCCTTCGGCGCCTACGACGTGGCGATCGCCGGCGGCGTGGAGCACATGGGCCGGCACCCGATGGGTGAGGGGGCCGACCCCAACCCGCGGTTCCTGGCCGACAAGCTGGTCTCCCTGGACGCGCTGTCGATGGGCGCGACCGCGGAGAACCTGCACGACCGGTTCCCGCACATCACCCGCGAGCGCGCCGACCGCTACGCGCTGCGCAGCCAGGAGAAGGTCGCCAAGGCCTACGCCGAGGGCAAGATTCAGCCGGACCTGGTGCCGGTGGCGATCCGGTCCGCCGAGCAGGGCTGGGGACTGGCCAGCAAGGACGAGCCACCCCGGCCGAACACCACCCTCGACGACCTGGCCGGGCTGAAGACGCCGTTCCGGCCGCACGGCCGGGTCACCGCCGGCAACGCCGCCGGCCTCAACGACGGGGCGACCGCCTGCATCCTGGCCAGCGCCGACACCGCCGCCGAGCTCGGCCTGCCGACCAGGATGACCCTGGTCGGGTACGGCTTCGCCGGCGTGGAACCGGAGCTGATGGGCGTCGGGCCGATCCCCTCGACCGAGCGGGCGCTGGCCAGCACGGGCCTGTCCATCGACGACATCGGCCTGTTCGAGCTGAACGAGGCCTTCGCCGTGCAGGTGCTGGCCTTCCTCGACCACTACGGCATCGACGACGACGATCCCCGGGTCAATCCGTACGGCGGCGCGATCGCCCTCGGGCACCCGCTGGCCTCCTCCGGCGTCCGGCTGATGACCCAGCTGGCCCGGCAGTTCGCCGAGCACCCCGAGGTGCGCTACGGCCTGACCGCGATGTGCGTCGGGTTCGGCCAGGGTGCCTCGGTGATCTGGGAGAACCCGCACTACACCGGCGACCCGCAGCACAGCGAAGCGAACGGAGCACAGCAGTGAGCGCCCCCACCGAGCTGCCAGCCGCGCCGGAATTCGGCAACGAGGTCGTCACCCGGGCTCTGGTCCGCTACCTCGAGGTGCCCGGGGTGGCGGGCGAGTTCGCCCTGATCACCCTGGACAACGGCCTCGACCACACCCGGCCGTCCACCTTCGGCCCGGCCGGGCTGCGCTCGCTGGACTCCGCGCTGGACCAGATCACCGCCCGCACCCCGAAGGTCAGCGCGGTCGCGGTGACCGGCAAGCCGTTCGTGTTCGCCGTCGGTGCCGACATCTCCGGGATCGGGCTGGTCACCGAGCGCAGCCAGGCGCTGGCGATCGCCCGGGAGGGCCACCGGGTCTTCGCCCGGTTGCGCGACCTGGACGTGCCCACCTTCGCCTTCCTGAACGGGGCCGTGCTGGGCGGCGGGCTGGAGCTGGCGCTGCACTGCGACTACCGCACCCTGTCCAGCACGGCCGCGGCCATCGCGTTTCCCGAGTGCTTCCTGGGACTGGTGCCGGGCTGGGGTGGCACCTGGCTGCTGCCCAACCTGATCGGGCCCGACAAGGCCGTCCGGGTGATCATCGAGAACGCGCTGAACCAGAACCGGATGCTCAACCCCAAGCAGGCCGCCGACTACGGCATCGCTGACGTGCTGCTGGACTCCGCCGACTTCCTGGCCGAGTCGCTGCGCTGGGCCGGCCGGGTGCTGGCCGGGACGGCGACCGTGACCCGTCCCGAGATCGATCGGGGCGCCGGCTGGGACGCAGCCCTGGCCAAGGGCCACGCCGCCGCGGACGCCCGGGTGCACGGCAGCGCGCCGGCGCCCTACCGGGCCCTGGAGCTGCTGGAGCTGGCCCGGACCGCGGACTTCGCCACCGGCACCGCTGCCGAGGACGAGGCGCTGGCCGACCTGATCATGAGCGACGAGCTGCGCAGCGGCCTGTACGCCTTCGACCTGGTCAACAAGCGGGCCAAGCGGCCGGCCGGCGCCCCGGACAAGTCGCTGGCCCGTCCGGTGACCAAGGTCGGGGTGGTCGGCGCCGGGCTGATGGCCGGCCAGCTCGGGCTGCTGTTCGCCCGCCGGCTGGAGGTGCCGGTGGTGCTCACCGACCTCGACTCCGAGCGGCTGACCCGCGGGGTGGGCTACGTGCACGGCGAGATCGACGCGCTGCTGGCCAAGGGCCGGATCAACCAGGACAAGGCCAACCGGCTCAAGGGGCTGGTGACCGGGTCGCTCACCAAAGACGCCTTCGCCGACGCCGACTTCGTGATCGAGGCGGTCTTCGAGGAGCTGTCAGTCAAGAAGGCAGTGTTCGCCGAACTGGAGCGGCACGTCTCTCCCGAGGCGATCCTGGCCACCAACACCTCCTCGCTGTCGGTCACCGAGATGGCCGCCGAGCTCGCCCATCCGGAACGGGTGGTCGGCTTCCACTTCTTCAACCCGGTCGCGGTCCTGCCGCTGCTGGAGGTGGTGCGCGGCGCCAAGACCGACGACGCGGCGCTGGCCACCGCGTTCGCGGTCGCCAAGACGCTGAAGAAGTCGGCGGTGCTGGTCTCCGACGCCCCGGCGTTCGTGGTGAACCGGCTGCTCACCCGGTTCCTGGGCGAGGTAACCGCGGCGGTGGACGAGGGCACCCCGATCGAGGTGGCCGACCGGGCGCTGGCCCCGCTAGGCCTGCCGATGTCGCCGTTCGTGCTGCTGGCCCTGGTGGGACCCGCGGTGGCGCTGCACGTCGCCGAGACCATGCACGCGGCCTTCCCGGACCGCTACCAGGTGTCGGAGAACCTGCGCCGGCTGGTCGAGGCCGGCAAGCCCGGCATCTATGTCTGGGACTCCGGCAACCCCGAGGTGGACCCGGAGGTGGCCGCGCTGTTCGTCCCCGGCGACCGGCCCTCGTCCGAGGAGCAGGTCCGGGATCGGGCGCTGACCGCGCTCGCCCAGGAGATCGACCTGATGCTGGCCGACGGCGTGGTGGCCGAGGCGCAGGACATCGACCTGTGCCTGCTGCTGGGCAGCGGCTGGCCGTTCCACCTCGGCGGCATCACCCCGTACCTGGACCGGCAGGGCATCTCGGAGCGGGTCCGGGGCCGGCGGTTCCTGCCGCCCGGCACGGCAAGCATCGCCACCGGCTGAGCCCGGCGGACCCCGGCCGGCGGCTGGGCTCGCCAGCGGCCGGCTGGGTCCGCCGGCCGGCGGCTGGGCTCGTCACCGGGTCAGGGCAGCTCGGCGATGGACTGCAGGTCCTCCGGCCCCAGGTCCAGCAGCGACGCCTTGCCGCTGCCCGGCTGGTAGCCGACCACGGTGGCGTCCGGGCCGAGCCCCACCACCTGGCCGTTCCACCACAGCGGGCTGAGCGGCGCCGGGATCGGGAAGCCGTCCGGCTGCAGCGCCGGTGCCGGCTTGGTCGAGCTGCTCGAGCTGCTCGCCGAGTCCGACGGGCTGGCGGTGGCCACCGTGCGGGAGCCGCTGACCGTCACCGAGGGTCCTGGCTGGCTCGGCGAGCCGGGTGTGCTGCTGGGTGCCGGCGGACTGCTGGCCGGCGGCGGGGCGACCAGCGCCACCACCTCGACCCGGTCGGTGCCCACGTTCGCCAGCTGCGCCACCATCAGCCGGCGCCGGGAACCCACCTGGGCGTATGCGGCGAACGCCGACCCGTCCGGCGAGAAGCTGGCAGGGCCCGTCACCACCGTGATACCGCGGGTCGGGGAGAACCACTGCACCCCGGCCACCGTGGTCGGCGACGCCGACGGCGAGGCGGTCTGCGAGGGCGGGCTGCCCGGGCCGGTGCGGTCGGAGACGCTGGCCGACGGGGTCGCGGTGGAGGTGGCGGTGGAGGTGGCATAGCGCAACGGCATCAGGCCGAACCGCCGGGCGGTGACGTCCCAGACCAGCAGGTGGCTGGCGTCGGCGGCCAGCGGATGCACCGGGCCCAGCTGGCGCAGCGACCGGTTCGGGCGGATCAGGGTGGCGGCGGCCGACAGCGGCTCCAGCGCCACGCCGTTGTCGAAGACCCGGTTGACCGGCTTCCAGACCACCAGGCCGACGGCGGTGTCGGTCGCCATCCGGGTGCCGGCCGGCAGGAACTGCGAGATCCCCACCCGCTGGCCGGCCGAGTCGTAGCGCTGCACGGCGAAATCGCGCAGCTCCGGCGGCCCGGTGGCAGTGGCGGTCGGGCTCGCGGTCGGGCCGGACTCGGCCGGCCCGTTCGGCAGCAGCCGGCCGGGTTCGGTCAGGCCGGTCTCCACCACCACCGCGGCCCGCCCGGTCGCCGCCGGGATCACCGCGTCGGCCCGTCCGAGGTCGTGCACGGCCAGGTCCCGCTGCACCGCGTAGGCGTGCTGCCGGCCGTCCAGGGCGGCCAGCACCACGCTCAGCCCGCGGCCGGTCACCACCGACAGCGGCCGGGCCCCGGGCGGCAGCGGCACCCGCCGGACGGTCTGGCCCTGGCGGAACTCCACTCCCCCGGTCCGGATCACCAGCAGGCCCGGCACCGCCGCCGGCACCGTCGGGCTGCCGCTCACCCCGACCGAGGTGCCGCTGGGCCGGGAGGACGGCTGCGGCTCGCCGTGCGCGATCAGGATCACCGCCAGTGCCAGCAGCACCGCGATCCCGAAGCCGGGCGAGTTGGTCCACGGCGGCAACCGGGGCAGCAGGCGGGCCTTCGACACGGGCTGGACCGACTCGGGCTAGGAGGCCAGCGAGGCTTCGCCGGCCTCCGAGGCGGGGAACGAGATCTCCACCCGCAGGCCGCCGGCCGGCTGGGCGGTCGCCGTGATCGAACCATTGTGGGCGTCCACGATGGCCCGGACGATGGACAGCCCCAGCCCCGCACCGCGCTGGCCGGTACGGGCCCGGCCACCCCGGCGGAAGGCGTCGAACAGGCCCTCGACCTCGTCCGGCTGGACCGGCACGCCACTGTTGACCACCACCAGCCGGGCCATCCGGTTGGGCGCGGTGCCAGCCAGCTCGGTGCGGATCTGCACCCAGCCGCCCGGCACGTTGTAGCGCACCGCGTTCTCCACCAGGTTGCCGATCACCCGTTCCAGCAGCCGGGGGTCGCCGGTGGTGCGGACCGGCTCGCCTTCGGCGGTGAGAGTGATGTCGCGGGTGACCGCCTCGGCCTTGGCCGCCGCCACCGCGGTCGGAATCAGCTCGTTCAGCGTCACCACCTCGCTCGACTCCAGGCTCTGGCCCTCGCGGCCCTGCAGCCGGGCCAGCGCCAGCAGCGCGTCCACCAGCTTCTGCGCCCGGTTGGTGGCCTCGCGCACCACCTCACCCATCCGGCGCAGCTCGTCCGGCGGGGCGTTGGGGTCGGACAGAGTGACGTCCAGCTCGGTCTGGATCACCGCCAGCGGGGTGCGCAGCTCGTGGCTGGCGTTGGCGACGAACCGGCGCTGGCTGCCGAAGGCGGCGTCCAGCCGGGCCAGCATGTCGTCGAAGGTGTCGGCCAGCTCGCGCAGCTCGTCGTCCGGGCCGCCCAGGCCGATCCGCTCGCTGAGCGTCTTGGTCGACAGCTGCTTGGCGGTGGCGGTGATCCGGGCCACCGGGCGCAGCGCCTGCCGGGCCAGCAGGTACCCGCCGATCGAGCCGATCAGCACGATCACCCCGAAGTACAGCAGCCCGTTGTTGAGCAAGTAGTGCAGGGCGTCGGTCCGCATCACCGAGCGGGCGTCGGACGGGTTCCAGGTGGTCTTGGCGCCGGTGGCGTTGTCGACGATGGTCACGTCGCCGGGGTTGGGCGGCAGCGCGATCTGGCTGAGTGCCCGGTCCAGCAGGATGTAGGAAGTGGCCAGCAGCGCGGCACCGATGAGCAACACCAGAGCGCCGTACAGCAGCGCCATCCGGATTCGCAGCGACGGCTGCACCAGTCTCACTGGTCGGTCGAACCTCCGTTCTCATCGTCGGCGGACGCGGTGACCAGAGTGGGGTCGACCCGGTAGCCCGAGCCCACCACCGTCTCGATGATGGGCGGCTCGCCGAGCTTGCGGCGCAGCGTCATCATGGTGACCCGGACGGTGGTGGTGAACGGGTCGGCGTGCTCGTCCCAGACCCGGTCGAGCAGCTCCTCGCTGGAGACCACCACCCCGGCGGCCGACAGCAACGTCTCCAGCACCCCGAACTCCTTGCGGGTCAGGTCGACGTTGCGGCCGGACCGGGTCACGGTGCGCTTGGCCGGGTCCAGCACCAGGTCGCCGGCCTGCAGCACCGGCGGCGCGGCCGGGGTCGCCCGGCGGCCGAGCGCGCGCACCCGGGCCACCAGCTCGGCGAACGCGAAGGGCTTGGCCAGGTAGTCGTCGGCGCCCAGCGCCAGCCCCTCGACCTTGTCCTCGATCGAGCCGCTGGCGGTGAGCATGATGACGCGGGTCAGCACCCCCTCGTCGGTCAGCGAGCGGCAGATCTCGTCGCCGCTCTTGCCCGGCAGGTCGCGGTCGAGCACCACCACGTCGTAGCGGGTGGTCGTCGCCTTGCTGAAGCCTTCGTCACCGTCGTAGGCGACGTCGACCGCCATGCCTTCCCGGCGCAGGCCACGCACCACGGCGTCGGCCAGCTGGGTCTCGTCTTCCACCACAAGTACGCGCACGCTGTCTCCGCTTCTCGGCGACCTCGACGGCGTTGAGGTCGCAATGTTGGCACAACGATCTCACGAACTCCCCGCACCTGGGCGGTAGCGGTCATTCCCGACGGTCGGTGTCCTTCCCCTGCGCCGGGCCCGCCGAGAACAACTCCTCGCCGCCGCCGTCGACGGAGCCGTCGTCGCCCCGGCCGAGCACCGCTGCCGCGAACTCGATGGCCCGCCGGGAAATGCCCTGCGGGCTCAGGCCGATCGCGGCGCGCACCTCGGCCACCTTGCCGTGCTCGAGGAACTCGACCGGGATGCCGATCTCGCGGGTGGCCACCGCCAGGCCCTGCTCGCCGAGGTACTGGGCGAACCGGGAACCGGCGCCGTTGACCGCCACGCCGTCCTCGACGGTGACCAGCACGCCGGCCTGCGCGGCGAAGTCGGCCAGCGCCGCGGGCACCGGGGTGACCCAGCGCGGGTCGATCACCCGGACGGTGTAGCCGGCCTCGCCGATCCGCTCGGCGGCGTCCAGCACGTCCGGGGCCATCGCGCCGACCGAGACCAGCAGCACGTCCACCGGGCCGCTGGCGGTCTCGGCCAGCACGTCGATGCCGCCCACCGAGCGCAGCGCCGGGATGTCGGCGCCGAGCGGGGTCTTGGGGTAGCGCAGCACCGACGGCGCGTCGGAGATGGCCACGCACTCGGCGAGCGCGGCGCGCAGCGTGGGCTCGTCGCGCGGCACCGCCAGGTGGATGCCGGGCACGATGCCCAGCATCGCCAGGTCCCACATGCCGTGGTGGCTGGGGCCGTCCTCGCCGGTGATGCCGGCCCGGTCCAGCACCAGGGTGACGCCGGCCCGGTGCAGCGCGACGTCCATCAGCAGCTGGTCGAAGGCCCGGTTGAGGAAGGTGGCGTACAGCGCGATCACCGGGTGCAGGCCGGCCGCGGCCATCCCGGCGGCCGAGGTGAGGGCGTGCTGCTCGGCGATGCCGACGTCGAAGCAGCGGCCCGGGTACTCGGCCGCGAACGCGCCGAGGCCGACCGGGTCGAGCATCGCGGCGGTGATCGCCACCACGTCGTCGCGGACGCCGCCGATCCTGACCATCTCGTCGGAGAACACCCCTGACCAGGTCTTGCCGCCCTTGCTGAGGAACTCGCCGGTCTCGGGGTCGAAGGCGCCGCCGCCATGCATGTGGTCGGCCAGGTGGTTCTCGGCCGGAGCGTAGCCGTAGCCCTTGCGGGTCACGCAGTGCACCAGCACCGGGCCGTCGAACTGCCGGGCCAGGGTGAAGGAGTGCTCCAGGGCGGCCAGGTCGTGGCCGTCCACCGGGCCCAGGTACTTCAGGCCGAGGTCTTCGAACATGCCCTGCGGGGCGAACATGTCCTTCATCCCGCGCTTGATCCCGTGCAGCGCGCCGTACAGCGGCGGGCCGACCACCGGGGTGCGTCCCAGGGTGTCCTTGACGTTGCCGAGCATCCGCTCGTAGCCGGGCCGCAGCCGCAGGCCGGCCAGGTGCTCGGCCAGCCCGCCGATGGTCGGCGAGTAGGACCGGCCGTTGTCATTGACCACGATCACCACCGGCCGGTCGGCGGCGGCGATGTTGTTCAGCGCCTCCCAGCACATCCCGCCGGTCAGCGCGCCGTCCCCGACCACCGCCACCACCGGACGCCGCTCGCCGCGCACCTCCAGCGCCTTGGCCACCCCGTCGGCGTAGGACAGCGCCGTCGAGGCGTGCGAGTTCTCGATCCAGTCGTGCTCGCTCTCGGTACGGCTGGGGTAGCCGGACAGCCCCCGGCCCTGCCGCAGGGTGTCGAACCGCCCGTGCCGGCCGGTGACGATCTTGTGCACGTAGCTCTGGTGGCCGGTGTCGAACAGGATCGGCTCGGTCGGCGAGTCGAAGACCCGGTGCAGGGCCAGGGTGAGCTCCACCGCGCCCAGGTTGGGCCCGAGGTGGCCGCCGGTCTGGGAGACCTTGCGGACCAGGAAGTCCCGGATCTCGGTGGCCAGCGAGGCAAGCTCCTCCGCGCTGAGGGTGCGCAGGTCAGCGGGACAGGAGATCCGGCTCAATAGGGGGCTCACGAACCGTCAGCCTACTTGCACCGTGCTGTTTTCGGAGCCGCCATCGGCCGGTCTGTCTACACCGGATCGTGCGCCGGGTGCCCCGGTTCCGGCGGCGCCGGCCGGGTCGTGGTCCGGGTCAGGGTTCTGCTCTGAGTCTTGCTCTCGGTCGTAGTCCGGGTCGTGGTCCGGACGCAGCACCGCGATGCACTCCACGTGGTGGGTCATCGGGAACGCGTCGTAGGCCGACAGGTCAGCCAGCCGCCAGCCGGCGTCCCGGGCGAACCGGACGTCGCGGGCCAGCGCCGCCGGATCGCAGGCCACGTAGACCACCACCCGCGGGCCGCCGGCCAGGATCGCGGCCAGCACCGCCCGGCCGGCGCCGCTGCGCGGCGGGTCCAGCACCACGATGTCGGGCGAGCCGCCCAGCTCCGGAGCGGCCGCGGCGACCGTCCGCTCATCGACGGTGGCGCGCCGCACCGTGGCCCACGGCAGGCCGGCCAGATTGCCGGCGGCGTCGGCGACCGCGGCCGGGTCGGACTCCAGGCCGAGCACCCGGCCGGTGCCGGTCACCGCTTCGGCCAGCGCCGCGGTGAACAGCCCGGCCCCGGCGTACAGGTCGAGCACCCGCTCCCCCGGTTGCGGGGCGGCCGCGGCCAGCACCGTCGCGGTGAACACCTCGGCCGCCCGCGGGTGGGTCTGCCAGAAACCGGCCGGACGGATCCCGAACTGCCGCCCGGCGACGGTGTAGCGCAGCTGCAGCGGCCCGGACACCTGCTCGGCCGTCAGCACCGGACGGAATCCCCGGCCACGGTCTGCCCTGGGCCGGCGGGCTGGCCGGCGAACCGGTCGATGGGCCACCTCGACCACCTCGCCGCGGTCGTCGACGGCCACCTCGAGCTCGGCCAGGCCGGGCCAGTCGCGGTGCAGTGCGCGGGCATCGCCCACCCCGGGGGCGCCGATCGAGCAGTGGCTGATCGGCACCAGGGTGTGCGAACGGTGCGCGTGCAGGCCCAGCTCGCCGGCCGGGCCGACCGCGAACCGCACCCGGCGACGCCAGCCGAGGCCGGTGTCGGCCTCGTCCAGCGGCTGCACCGTCACCGGCCGGTCCAGCCCGGCCAGCCGGCTCAGCTGCTCGGCCACCACGGCAGCCTTCAGGGCCCGCTGGGCGGGCAGCGCGACGTGCTGGAAGTCGCAGCCGCCGCAGCCGCCGGGGTGGGCGTACGGGCAGGGCCTGGCCACCCGGTCCGGCGAGGCGTGCCGGATCTCGATCGCGTCGGCCCGGCAGAACGAGCCACCGCGGTCCTCGGTCACCTCGGCCAGCACCGTCTCGCCGGGCAGCGCGTGCCGCAGGAACACCACCCGGCCCTCGTGCCGCGCCACGCAGTGCCCGCCGTGCGCGATGGGGCCCACCAGCAGCTCGAACCGGCGGCCCAGCCAGCTCTCGCCGGCCGGCTCGTCCGGCCGTCCGTCAGCCGGCTGGTCAGGCCGTCCGCCGGCCGGCCCGGCCGGCTCGTCCGGTTGCTCGCGCCGTCGCTGGTCCACCCGGACAGCCTATGCAGCGACCGCGCCGGCCCGGTCGATCACTCGCCACGTGCGGAAGGCAGCGGTCGGAGCGGCAGAGTGTGTAGCGTCCCCGGGGTGCACATCGTCGTCATGGGGTGCGGTCGGGTCGGTTCCACCCTCGCGCACCATCTGCAGCGCCTGAACCACAGCGTTGCCGTCATCGACCAGGACCCGGCCGCGTTCCGCCGGCTCGGCGACACCTTCACGGGCAAGACCATCGCCGGGGTGGGCTTCGACCGGGACACCCTGGTCGAGGCCGGCATCGAGAACGCCGAGGCCTTCGCGGCGGTGTCCAGCGGCGACAACTCCAACATCATCGCCGCCCGGGTGGCCCGGGAGACCTTCGGCATCGGCCACGTGGTGGCCCGGATCTACGACCCGCTGCGCGCCGAGGTCTACGAGCGGCTCGGCATCCCGACCATCGCCACTGTGCCGTGGACGGCCAGCCGGCTGCTCAAGACCCTGCTGGGCGGCACCATCGACGAGGAGTGGCGCGACCCCACCGGCCAGGTGGTGATGCTGCACGTGATCCTGGCCGAGGCCTGGGTGGGCCGGAAGCTGACCAGCTTCGAGGAGGCCACCGGCTGCCGGGTGGCGCTGATCAGCCGGTTCGGCAAGGGCGAGCTGCCCACCGCGGTCACCGTGGTGCAGGCCGGCGACGAGCTGCACGTGACGGCCACCGACGATCTCACCGAAGGCATCCGGGCGGCCGCGGCGGCCGGGCCGGTAGGAGGGCACCGCTGATGAAGATCGCCATTGCCGGAGCCGGCGCGGTGGGCCGTTCGATCGCCCGCGAGCTGCTGGCCAACGGCCACCGGGTGATGCTGATCGACAAGGACGCCAAGAAGGTCCGCCCGGAGCGGATCGAGGGCGCGGACTGGGTGCATGCCGACGCCTGCGAGCTGGCCAGCATGGAGGACGCCCACCTGGAGGACTGCGAGGTGGTGATCTCGGCCACCGGCGACGACAAGGTGAACCTGGTGGTCTCGCTGCTGGCCAAGACCGAGTTCTCGGTGCGCCGGGTGGTCGCCCGGATCAACCACCCGGCCAACGAGTGGCTGTTCAACGAGTCCTGGGGGGTGGACGTGGCGGTGTCCACGCCCCGGGTGCTGGCCGCCCTGGTGGAGGAGGCCGTCTCGGTCGGCGACGTGGTGCGGCTGTTCACCCTGCGGGAGGGCCAGGCCAACCTGATCGAGGTCACCCTGCCGGCCGGCGCGCCGTGCGCCGGGGTGCCGGTGCGCGACGTCCCGCTGCCGATGGACGCGGCCATGGTGGCGATCATCCGCAACGCCCGGGTCATCGTGCCGACTCCGGACGAGCCGCTGGAGCCCGGCGACGAGCTGCTATTCGTCGCCCTTCCGGAGGCTGAGCCCGCCATCCGGCGAGCCGTCTGCGCCGCCTAGCCGCGGCTCGTCCGGCGCCGGCTGCTCGGGTACCGCCGGCGCGCCCAGCACGGTAGGGGCCGGCAGCGTCGAGCGCAGCCCGAGCCGGTGCCGGGCCCGCCGGACCACCCAGAACACCACGGCCACCACGCCCAGATAGAGCGGCAGCCCCATCGCGATCCGGGCGGCCGCCAGCAGCCCGGTGCGGTTCTCCGAGAACAGCCGGAGCTGCACCACCCCGCGGGCCAGGAACATCGCCAGCACCGCCGCGGTCGCGACGTCGTAGGCCCGGCGCAGTTCACGCAGCCGGTACCAGCGCTGCTCGGGTGGCAGCGGCGAGGGGTCCAGGTACTCCCAGAGCACCCCGACCAGCGGCCGCCGGACCAGCAGGGACAGGGCGAACACCGCCGCGTAGCCGAACGCCGCCGCGATGCCGAACAGGAAGTAGCCGCGGGCCTGGCCGGTGCGGGCCGCGATGGCCGCGGCGATCGCCACGCTGAACAGCCCGGTCACCGCCTGCTGCACCGGCTGGCGGCGGGCCAGCCGGTAGCCGGCGACCAGCACCGCCGAGGCCACCGCGGCCCCGATCGCGGGACGCAGTCCGGCTATGGCGTTGACGATCACGAAGACCACCGGCGGGATGGCCGCCACGATCGTTCCGGACCAGCCGCCCATCGAGTCCAGGATCTGCTGGCGGGTGCGGTCGCGCAGCTCTTCCGACGGTGAGGTCACGAGAGCTAGCCGTCCTGCGGCTGGCCAGGCTGACCCGGCTGCCCGGCGGCCTCGGCGGCTGCCGCCAGCTGTTCGGCAGCCTCCCGGGGCAGCTGCAACGGAACCGGCTCGCGCACCGGCAGCGGGTCGTTGCCGCGTACCACCACCACGCCGCGGAAGGCGTCCAGGAACGGCTGGGCCTGCTCCTCCTCCATCGCCGGCGCGCCGGCCAGCATGGCGCGCAGGAACCAGCGCGGGCCGTCCACGCCGAGGAAGCGCACCGGGGTCAGGCCGCCGGGCGCTGGCAGCCGGCCGACCAGCTCGGTGCCGAACGGGCCGTCCTGCTCGGACACCGTGCCGCCCTGGGTGGAGATCGAGGCCTTGATCTCGGCGCGGATCTCGTCCCAGATGCCGTCCTTGCGCGGGGCGGCGAACACGCCGAGCTGCATCTGGCCGGTCGGGCCGAGCAGGGTCACGCCGGCCACCTGGCCGTCCTCGCTGACCTCGACCCGGATCTCCAGGCCGATGTCGACCGGCACCCGCAACGCCCCCAGGTCCAGCCGCTCGCGGTCGGCGGCCGGGCTGTCGGCGAGGTCGTAGGGACCGGTGGTCGGCGCGCTCTCGTGCCGTCGCTTGGTCTCCCACGGCGGGGTGGCGTCGAGCTTGGACTGCTCGGTGCGCTTTTCCTTGCGCCGAAGCGCCATTACTGATCGTCTCCTCTGTTGTCCGTGGCCGGCCGGTGGCCGGCTTCCAGCGCGCCGGCACCGCCGGTCGAGCCGTGCCCGGCCACCCCGCGGGCCGAGTCGGGCAGTCGTTCCACCAGCTCGAAGCAGGCCTGCTCGACCTGCTGGATGACCAGTTGGGCGATCCGGTCGCCCCGGCGCAGCTCCACGACCCGGTCCCGGTCGTGGTTGACGACGATGACCTTGATCTCGCCACGGTAACCCGAATCGATGGTGCCTGGTGCGTTCACCAGGCCCAACCCCACCCGCCAGGCCAGTCCCGACCGGGGATGGATGAAACCGGCGTACCCGGCGGGCAGCGCGACCGCCAGGCCGGTCGGCAGCAGCGCCCGCTCGCCCGGCCGCAACCGGACGTCGACCATGGTGCACAGATCGGCGCCGGCGTCACCGGCCAGGGCGTAGCACGGCAGCGGCGCGTCGGGATGCAGCCGCTGCACCTGCACCGGCACCGGTGGCCGGACCGGGTCGGCCGACAGCAGTCCGGGGGCCGGCAGGCCCGCGCCGGCTGCCTGGCTCGGCGCTCCGTTCGTCACAGCGCCAAAGGCTACCCTCGTCGGGTGATGGCCCCCTCGACTTCCCAGGCCCGGCCGGCCGAGCCTGCCCCGGGTTACGTCGAGCAGCTGCGCACGCCGTGGTGGTGGTACCTGGGCGCGGTGGGGGTGGCGCTGCTGCTCAGCCTGGAGTTCGCGGTGGCCGTGCCCGGCTGGCTGGCCTGGGCGCCGTTCGTGGTGCTGTTGCCGGGCGGCCTACTGTTCGTCCGGCGGCTGTCCGCCGGCCGCATCGTGGTGGCCGCCGGCACCGTGCGGGCCGGTGCCCGCAGCGTCGCGGTGGCCGACATCGAGCAGGCGATCGACCTCACCCCCCTGGAGCTGCGCCGGCTGGTCGGCCGGCACGGGGATCCGCTGGCCTACACCTACATCCGGTCCTGGATCGGGCCGGGCGTCCAGCTGGTGCTGCGCCCGCCGGCCGCGCCGCCCCCCGGCTCCGAGTCGGACGAGCGCTACCCCGAGCCGTACTGGGTGCTGTCCACCCGGCATCCGGACCGGCTGCTGGCCGCCCTGGCCGCGGCGACCGCGCCGTCGGCCGGCTGAGCCGTACTTCCCGACAGACAGAACAGGAGTCGCCGGTGTCGCTGGGTCGGTTCGAGGGACAGGTGGCGCTGGTCACCGGCGCCAGCCGGGGCATCGGCCTGGCGGTGGCGCGGCGGCTGGTGGCCGAGGGCGCCCGGGTCTGCATCACCGCCCGCAAGCAGCCGGCGCTGGAGGAGGCAGTGGCCGAACTGGGCGGACCGGAGCGGGCGATCTTCGCAGCCGGCGGCAGCGACGACCCGCAGCACCGGGAGGCGGCGGTGCAGGCCACCCTGGCGGCGTTCGGCCGGCTGGACGTGCTGGTCAACAACACCGGCATCAACCCCACCTACGGCCCGCTGCTGGAGCTGGAGGAGGGCCTGGCCCGCAAGATGTTCGACGTCAACGTGCTGGCCGCCCTCGGCTGGACCAGGCTGGCCTGCCGGGCCTGGCTCGCCGAGCACGGCGGGGCGGTGGTCAACATCGCCTCGGTGGCCGGGCTCGGCGCGTCCCCCGGCATCGGCTTCTACGGCGTCACCAAGGCGGCCCTGATCAACCTGACCAGGCAGCTGGCGGTCGAGCTGGCACCGCGGGTGCGGGTCAACGCGGTGGCGCCGGCGGTGGTGAAGACCAGGTTCGCCGAGGCCCTCTACGCCGACGACGAGGAGGCTGCGGCCGCGAACTACCTGCTCGGCCGGCTCGGCGAGCCGGCCGACATCGGCGCGGTGGTGGCCTACCTGGCCTCGGCCGACGCCGCCTGGACGACCGGGCAGACCCTGGTCGTCGACGGCGGGATGGTGGGCAGCCTCTAAAAGGCCCGCCGCGGCACTACCCGGCCGGAACTACCCGCAGTCAGAGCTGGCCGGTCAGAGCTGGCGGAACCAGCGGTCCTTGCTGAGTTCGCGCAGCTCGGCCAGCAGCGTCTCGCCCAGGGCCTTGGTGGCCCGGCGGTTGACCTCCGCGCCGGCGACCGCGCCGGCCAGGAACGGCGCCAGGCTGGTGGTGCTGCGCCCGAGCCGGCGCAGCACCTGGCTGCGCAGCTCGCGCTTGGCGGCGGCGCCGAAGACCGCGCTCAGCCCGGCCCCGGTCAGCTCGGGCGAGATCGCCCGGCGGCGCACCCACGACATCAGGTACGCGCTGGCCCGCTCCGAGGTGGTGCCCGCTGCCGGGCGTCCCAGCAGCTCGTGCAGCTCGGCGACCAGCTTCAGCTCGACGGCGGTGACGGCCAGCATCTCGGCCGCCAGCTGGACCGGCGTGGCCAGCAGCATCGGCGGGCTGAGGAACTCCACGGCGGCCAGCCCGCCGGCGGCGGCGCCGATCCCGGCGGTCGTCCGGGTGGCCTGCCGGATCAGCCGCTCGGCGATCTCGATGTCGGTGTGCCCGGTGTGCTGGCGGCGCAGTGTCTGGATGTCGCGGACCGCGATCCGCGGCGCCAGCTCCACAATCAGGTCGGTCAGCCACCGTCCGGCGGCCACCGCCCGGACGCCGGAGGCCTTGGCGCTGCGGGCCAGCACCGGGATCAGGGCCGCCAGCGCCTTCTGCCGGCTGTACCGGTCCCCGTCGCCGTTCTCGGACGCGGCGGCCCGGGCCACCAGGTCCGCCAACTCGTCATCGGCCATGCTTCACCCTCCCCCAGGCGCGCGCGGACCGCTCGGCGGGGGTGCGCTTCGCAGGCAGCCGGAAGCACAGCCGGTCGCTCGGGATGAGCGACCGGCTGTTCGAGGACCGTCCTGCGATCAGGCGCAGTCCCGGCAGATCGGCTGGCCGTTCTTCTCACGGGCCAACCGGCTGCGGTGGTGCACCAGGAAGCAGCTGGAACAGGTGAACTCGTCATCCTGCTTGGGGAGCACCCGGACGGTGAGCTCCTCCCCGGACACGCTGGACAAGTCCGCACCGGGCAGCTCGAGCGACTCGGCCAGCTCGGCCTCGTCGACGTCGATGGAGCCCGACTGCGCCTCAGCCCGGCGTGCCTTCAGTTCTTCGAGGGAATCCTCATTCAGTTCGTCTACATCCCCCCGACGGGGGGCGTCGTAATCGGTGGCCACTACCCTGTCAACTCCTTGATCCCAATCCCAAGCGCACGCGATCCGGCTGTCTGGACCACCGGGCTGTGCTGCCCGCCTAACCGCTGGCGCGGAACCGTACCGTGTTCCGCCTGCGCTCCAACGACCGGGCAGGCTTCACCATTCCCGAAACCGATCCAGCTAGGCTGACGGCGCACAGGCGACCCGTCGGCGGGAGGTGAATGGCGGAGTATGTCCACCGCGACCAGGCGCCGGCCGCTGCCCGCTCTCGCCTTTCTCCTCGCCCTGAGCATCCTCACCGGCATCGTCTGGTGGCGCGTGTTGCACCGTGCCGAGCCGACCGACAACGCGCAGAACCCGGCGCCGTCCCAGTCGGCGCAGTGCAGCCCGGGAAGCAAGGCCATCCAGCTGCCCAAGCCCGCCGCGGTGACGGTGACGGTCCTCAACGGCGCCGGCCGGGACCAGCTGGCCACCCGGACCAGCAACCAGCTCAAGAGCCGCGGGTTCAAGGTCGGCACGCCGGGCACCACCTCGGCACTGTCCGGGGTCGCCGAGATCCGGTACGGCAGCACCGGCCGGCCCGGCGCGACGCTGCTGAGCTACTACCTGCCGGGCGCCAAGCTGGTCGCCGCCGGACGCCGGGACGCCAAGCTGGAACTGGTGCTGGGGTCGGGCTTCACGGCGTTGGCCAGCGATGCCTCGGTCAAGCAGGCCGTGGCCAAGGCCAGCAAGCCCTGCTGAGCCGGCAAGCCCCTGCTGAGCCGGTGACCTCGGCGCGGCCTGCCCCACCGGATCAGCCGATCCTTCCGATCAGCCGATGTCGGCCACCCCGATCTCGGTGAGCGCGTCGAAGAACTCCCCGGCGTGCTCGGGGTGTGCCCCGGCCACCATCTGGACCCCCGCCGGCCGGCCGCGCAGCCCGGAGGTCGCCACCCCGGCCTCGGTGGCGATCAGCAGGCCGGCCGCGAAGTCCCACTCTCCTAGCGGCCCCTCGTAGTACATGTCCACCCAGCCGGCGGCCAGCGCGCACAGGTCGAGCGCCGCCGAACCCAGCCGGCGCAGGTTGCCGATCCGGGCCAGCAACCGGCCCGCGGCGCTGCCCTGGCGGGCCCGGCGTTCCGGGTCGTAGCTGAAGCCGGTCGCAACCACCGCCTGGTCCAGCGGCACCGACCGCGGCCCGGTCAGCCGCCGGTCGCCGAGGAAGGCGCCGGACCCGGCAGCCGCCCGGAACAGGTCTCCCGACGCCGGGTTGTGCACGCAGCCGGCCACCGTCTGCCCCCCCACCTGGGCCGCGATCGAGACCGCGAACTGCGGCAGGCCGAGCAGGTAGTTGACGGTGCCGTCGATGGGGTCGAGCACCCAGCGCACCGGTGAGCCGGCCGGGTCGGTGGCACCGGTCTCCTCGCCCAGGATCGAATCGCCCGGGCGCAGCTGGGCCAGCGCGGTGCGCAGGAACTGCTCCACGGCCTGGTCGGCGTCAGTGACCACGTCGGTGGCCGAGCTCTTGGTGCTGACCGACAGCCCCGCGGCCCGGTGCCGCACCATGAGCTCCCCGGCCCGGACGGCGAGCTCCACCGCGAGGTCGGCCAACTGGCCCGGGTCCGGCTCGGCATCGCCGGGAATCCCCTGGGCGGGCTCGGCATCGGCGGAAATCCCCGGGACCGGTGTCCCCGTGCCGGTCATCCGGCCTGCGGTCCTGCCGTGCCGCGCCTCATCCGGATTCGTCCTCCACAAGCTCCCGATATCGACTGCCGCCAGTGGACGGGACTGCCGATATGGTTCAAGGTAGTCACCCTAGCCAGCGGAGGAACCATGACCGCGCCAGTGTCAGACCTGCCCCCAGCCTCGCTCGACGCGGCGTTCGGGGTCGACATCGGCGGCAGCGGCATCAAGGGCGCCGTCGTCGACACCCTGACCGGGCAGTTGCGCACCCAGCGGGTGCGGATCCCGACCCCGAAGCCGTCCACTCCGGACAACGTGGCCGAGGTGGTGGTGCAGCTGGTCACCAAGGCGAACTGGACCGGCCCGGTGGGCGCCACCTTCCCTGCGGTGATCAAGAGCGGGGTGGCCCGGTCGGCGGCCAACGTCGACCCGTCCTGGATCGGCACCGACGTCGACGCGGTGTTCTCCAAGGCCACCGGCCTGGACGTCACGGTGCTCAACGACGCCGACGCGGCGGGCCTGGCCGAGGTCCGCTTCGGCGCCGCCCGGGGGGTGTCCGGGGTGGTGATCCTGCTGACCTTCGGCACCGGGATCGGCAGCGGCATCTTCCTCAACGGCAAGCTGGTGCCCAACTCCGAGCTCGGGCACCTGGAGCTGGAGGGCCACGACGCCGAGTCGCGGGCGGCCGCCTCGGTCAAGGACAAGCAGAAGATGTCGTACAAGCAGTGGGCCAAGCGGGTGCAGGCCTACATGTCCCACGTCGAGCGGCTGTTCTCCCCCGACCTGTTCATCGTCGGCGGCGGGGTGAGCAAGGACGCCGACCGCTGGGTGCCGCTGCTGAAGCTGCAGACGCCGGTGCGGCCGGCCCAGCTGCTCAACAACGCCGGGATCGTGGGCGCGGCGATGGCAGCTGCCGAGCGCTGAATCGGCCCGCTCTGGCTACAATGGAGCGCGCGGGCATGGCACCAATGAAGGCATCGGACGTCACAGCGCTGACGTCGATGAACCCCTGCGGCTGGCTGACCCCACTTTCCCGCACCGCGGTCCCCGACGGGTCCGCCTCAGATACGTGTGACCGCTGTATGAAAGGGCGTCCGTGGTTTCCAGCGAATCTTCCGAGCAGTCGCAGGTCAGCGCTGCTGCAACGGCGAGCCGCGCAGTGACGAAGACCGTCGCCGCACCGGCCAAGAAGGCACCCGCGAAGAAAGCACCGGCCAAGAAGGCACCGGCGAAGAAGGCAGCCGCAAAGGCCGCCCCGGCGGGCAAGTCCGCCGAGGAGCTGGCCGACCCCGCGCTGGCCGAGGCCGACGCCGAGGCGGGTCTGGACGCCGAGCCGGCCGACATCCCGGCCGACCTCGAGCTCGAAGAGATCCCGATCGACGTCGAGGCCGACGCCGAGACCGAGGACGCGGCAGAGCCCCCCGAGGCCGACGCCGCGGAGTTCACCTGGGACGAGGAGGAGTCCGAGGCGCTGCGGCAGGCCCGCAAGGACGCCGAGATGACCGCCTCGGCGGACTCCGTACGTGCCTACCTCAAGCAGATCGGCAAGGTCGCGCTGCTCAACGCCGAGGAGGAGGTCGACCTCGCCAAGCGCATCGAGGCCGGCCTGTACGCCGCCGAGCGGTTGCGCCAACTCGAGCTCGCCGGCGACAAGCTGCCGCTGCAGCAGCGCCGGGACCTGAGCTGGATCGTCCGGGACGGTGAGCGCGCCAAGAACCACCTGCTCGAGGCCAACCTGCGGCTGGTGGTGTCGCTGGCCAAGCGCTACACCGGACGCGGCATGGCGTTCCTGGATCTGATCCAGGAGGGCAACCTGGGCCTGATCCGGGCGGTGGAGAAGTTCGACTACACCAAGGGCTACAAGTTCTCCACCTACGCCACCTGGTGGATCCGGCAGGCGATCACCCGGGCGATGGCCGACCAGGCCCGCACCATCCGCATCCCGGTGCACATGGTCGAGGTGATCAACAAGCTGGGCCGGATCCAGCGCGAGCTGCTGCAGGACCTGGGCCGCGAGCCCACCCCGGAGGAGCTCGCCAAGGAGATGGACATCACCCCGGACAAGGTGCTGGAGATCCAGCAGTACGCCCGGGAGCCCATTTCGCTCGATCAGACCATCGGCGACGAGGGCGACAGCCAGCTCGGCGACTTCATCGAGGACTCCGAGGCCGTGGTGGCCGTCGACGCGGTGTCGTTCACGCTGCTGCAGGACCAGCTGCAGTCGGTGCTGCACACGCTGTCCGAGCGGGAGGCCGGCGTGGTGAAGCTGCGCTTCGGGCTGACCGACGGCCAGCCGCGCACCCTGGACGAGATCGGTCAGGTCTACGGCGTCACCCGCGAGCGGATCCGCCAGATCGAGTCCAAGACCATGTCGAAGCTCCGCCACCCATCCCGCTCCCAGGTCCTGCGCGACTACCTCGACTGAGCCGAGCGGAGACGAGCTTGCTCGATCTCCCGAGGCGGTCGTAGCCGCAAAGCGGCGAGCACCTCACTGAGCCTGCTCATAGTCGGTCTACTCGCTACGCACGCAGCGTCTCCATATCACGCAGCACCTGCATCGCCTCAGCTCGGTCCTGCTCATCCGCAGCGAGCGCTTCAGCTTCTGCGCGCAACGAGGTCTTGGCCTGGCGCCGGGCGGCGTCGATCAACGCGGAGCGCACCGCCATGGAGATCGAAATGCCGTCCTGGGTCAAGACCTCTAGCGCCCGAGCGGTGTCCTCATCGAGACGGAACGTGATCGTGTCAGCCATCGCCCCATTCTGATCCGAACGAAGGACGAGGCTGCTTGGCGCCACGCTGGACCTGAATGGGGCCTGTCCGGAACGGTGAGCGCGCCAAGAGCCACCTGCTCTAAATGCCTCGACTGCGCCAAGCGAGGTCGAGCTCGTTCGATCTCCCATGGAGATGGAAAGAGATCGACGAGCGCGGCGAGAAACACCTTGATTGAGCAGGGCTTTGTACGCCGGACAAGCGTGGAGGCCGGCACGTCGGCATGCCGGCCTCCACGCGGCCCTGAGGTGACTTACCAGTCGTTCGACGACCAGCGGGCCGACGACCAACGCGCCGACGACCACCGGGCTGACGACCACCGCGCGGACGACCACCGCGCCGAGGACCAGTCCGCGGACGACCAGCGCGCCGAGGACCAGCGGGCCGAGGACCAGCGAGCCGAGCTCAAGCCGGTGTCGGTGGACCAGTCGTCGCCGGTCCAAGTGGTGCCCAGCCACTGGCCACCGGACCACGAGGTCAGCGTCGACGCCGCGTTCCACCAGGCGGCCGCGTCCCAGGCGTTGCCCTGCACGTCGATCTCACCGGTCAGGTCGTTGCCGTCCGCGTCCACCAGCACCGACCCGCCACGAGCCGCGTCGAGCGAGCCCTGCCCGGTGGACCGAGGGAAGGCCTGCACGGCCGCAGCCCGCATGGTGGCCGCGGTGCCGTCCGTGCCGAGCAGCTTGTTCGCCGCGTCGAACGCCGCACCGAGGCGGATGGTGCCCTCGCCGGCCGCGTTCACCGACGCGTCCTTCACCGTCTCGGCGGTCGAGGTGAGCACGTACTTCACCTGGTCCGGCGTCAGGTTCGGGTACGCCTGCAGGAGGTCGGCGACCGCTCCGGACAGCACCGCCGCGGCCTGGCTGGTGCCGCTGCCGCGGAAGAGCCGGCCGCTGACGTCACCGCTGACCAGGCCCTCGGGGTGAGTGACGTCGATGTAGCTTCCGGCACTCCGCAACGAGACGAGTGAGGTACCCGGTACCAGCACGTCCGCGTGCCGGCTCGCACTGCCGACGTTGGAGTATGACGCGGGCTTGGTGTGGTCGTGGGCCCAGCCGTCCAGACGGTCACCGCTGTCGGCCGCGCCCACGGCCAGCAGGTACGGGTCACTGGCCGGAGTAGTAACCCGTCCCACGGCCCCGTCGTTGCCGACGGAGGTGACCACGACGATGCCGTGCTGCCAGGCGTTCTCGGCAGCGGCTGCCAGCGGGTCGTTGCGGTAGTCCTGCGTCGAGTCCGTGCCGTAGGAGAGGTTGATCACCCGGACCCGCGTGCCGTCCGGCAGCACCGGGTGCTGGGTGACCCAGTCCAGCGCGGCGATGACCTGGCTGACGTCGGCGCTGCCGTCGGTGGTCGCGACCTTCATGGCCAGCAGCTTGGCGTCCGGCGCCACGCCGAGCTGGATGTTGGCCGGCGCGCTCGCCAGGTCACTCGACGGGTTGCCGGCGCCGCGTCCGGCGATGATGCCGGCCATGAAGGTGCCGTGCCCGAAGGTGTCCTGGTTGGCCAGGCTGCCGTTGTCCTCGATGGACAGGTCCGGGCCGTAGGTCACCTTGCCCGGCGCGTCCAGGCCGGCGACCTGGCTGATGCCCGAGTCGATGACCGCGACGCCGACCCCCTGACCGGTCACCGGCCGGCCCAGCTTGTCCTTCTTCCCCCACAGTGCCCGGGCCTGGGTCGCCTTGGTGATGGTGAAGAGCGAGCCGGGGTCCTTCTCGGCGGCGTTCTTTCCGTAGCTGTCCTTCGAGACGCTGTCCGCGGTCGGGTCGCCCCACTTGCCGCCCGAGAAATCGAGCGACGCGAGGTGCCAGGAGTGAGCGGCGGGGGCAGTGCCCGATGCGATCGGCGCGGGGCCTCCGGCGGCCAGGCAGAGTGCGGCGACCGTTGCTCCGACGGCGCTCAGCACATCCCATCGGGGGCTGACGGCCGAGCTGTGATGCGGGTTCATCCGTGACTCCCGTGACAAGGGTTGGAAGCTTGCTTAACACAAAGCATATGCAGGTAAAGCCTTTGTTTACAAGCGATTACCAACAAGTTGCTTTGCGTAACCATTCCCCACCGAAATCGGCTCGATTACGGGTCCTTTGACTACGAGGAGTAGCTGTCTGATCACCCCCGGAGCGGGCGCGCAATGTACGACCCCCATGGGCGAGCCCTCCGCTAAGGTCGCGCGAGTCGGCTTCCCGGCCGGCCGGGGAAGGAATCAGATGGACGTCGGAACCCTCACCCTCGCTGAGGCGCTGGCGCAGGCGCGGCAGCGCTACCACGAGGCCAACCCGGCCAGCCACCGGGCGCACGACGAGGCCACCGCCGCCATGCCCGGCGGCAACACCCGCAGCACGCTGTACTTCTCCCCGTTCCCGCTCACCATGACCGGCGGCGCCGGCTGCTGGATGACCGACCTCGACGGGCATCGCTACCTCGACCTGCTCGGCGAGTACACCGCGGGCCTGTACGGCCACAACCACCCGGTGATCCGGCAGGCCGTCGAGGCAGCCCTGGACGGCGGCTGGAACCTCGGCGCCCGCGGCCTGGACGAGACCGCGCTGGCCGAGCTGCTGTGCGCCCGCTTCCCGTCGGTAGAGCTGGTCCGGTTCACCAACTCCGGCACCGAGGCCAACCTGATGGCACTGGCCACCGCGCTTCTGCACACCGACCGCCGCTCGGTGCTGGTGTTCGACGGCGCCTACCACGGCTCGGTGCTGTCCTTCGGCGGTGGCGGCCAGCCGGTCAACGTTCCGCACCGCTGGGTGGTCGGCACCTACAACGACCTGGCCGGCACCGAACGGTGGATCGAGGAGTACGCCGCCGGCCTGGCCGCGATCCTGGTCGAGCCGATGCTGGGCAGCGGCGGCTGCGTGCCGGCCGACCCGGCGTTCCTGCGCATGCTCCGCCGCGGCGCGGACGACAGCGGCGCCGTGCTGATCTTCGACGAGGTGATGACCTCGCGCATGTCGGTGGGTGGCATGCAGCACCGGCTGGGCATCACCCCGGACCTCACCACGCTCGGCAAGTACCTCGGCGGCGGCATGACCTTCGGCGCGTTCGGTGGCCGTCGGGAGCTGATGTCGGTCTACGACCCGAGCAGCCCGGGCGCCGTGCAGCACCCTGGAACCTTCAACAACAACGTGTTCAGCATGACGGCCGGGTACGCCGGGCTGAGCCGGCTGTTTCCCGCCGAGGCCAGCGAGGCCCTGTTCCGGCGCGGCGAGCGGCTGCGCCACGAGCTCAACGCCTTGAGCGCCAGAGCCGGCACCCGGCTGCAGTGGACCGGGATGGGCAGCCTGCTCACCGCGCACTTCCAGGCCGAACCGATCTCGGCCGCCCGGGACATCCGGCCGGCCGACGAGCTGCGCGAGCTGTTCCACCTCGACATGCTCGACCGCGGCTGCTACCTCGCCCGGCGCGGCATGGTCGCGCTCAGCCTGGAGATCGGCGACGCCGAGTACCGGATGTTCCGCGCGGCCGTCGAGGACTTCCTCACCGAGCGGCGCGCGCTGCTCGCCACCTGAGGCGGGCGCGGCCGGCCTATCCGGTTTGCCCGGCGACGGCGGACGCCGGGCGCCGCGGCGGGCCGGCGGCGGACCACCAGGCGGCGCGCACGCCGGGTCAGCAGTTCTTCCGGTTGACACTGAGAAATCGATCCCGGCCGACCGAGGAGTGCTGGGAGAACCAGGACGCGTCGACCCGCAGCGAGCCCTCCCTCAGGTTGGCGGCCTTGAACGTCACCCCGCCGTCCGGCCGGCGCCGGTCGACATCGACGTCCAGCGACGTGGCCGGCAGCGGCGAGCTCAGCGGCACCACCGTCCGGTACCCGGCCGGCGCCTGGCCGATCAGGATCTCCTCCACCGACTCCACGTCACCGGCGGCGGATGTCCGTTCGATCTGCCACAACACCACGTCGTTCATGTCGTGGATGTTGTGCTTCTTGAGGCTCACCGCGGTGACCGGATGACCGGGACAGGAGTAGACCAGCACCGCCGGCCGCCCACCGAGAAGCTCCACGCCGATCCGCTGCGACCCGAAGACCCGATCGGTGCCCAGGAAGCAGCCGGCGCAGCACAGCGCCGTGGCCAGCACCGCCGCCCCGACGACCGGACGGCGATGGCGGGCACGGCTGAGCCGGACTGGCACCACGACGTGCACCCCCGTCCGTCAGACCTGCCGATATCTCAGCGGGTGGTGCATTATCGCCCCGGGCAGCTCGCCGCCACCCGTTTCGACCCCGTTCAGGCCCAACCGTGACGAGGTGACCGGGGGGCCGGAGAAACCCGACGCGATCATTAATCCCCACCCCGCGTCGCAACTGCCGACGCATTGTGGATCAAGGCGCTCACGGGCGTTCTTCTTCTCCCTGTACGCCTCACCCGCAGCCGGGTATGTTCATGTGCACTTGATGTGACCCTGGTGTCATTTCTCCAGCGTCGAACCCACCTCAACCATTCGAGACCTTCGAAGCTTTGGCTTCAGGCAAAGGAGAAGATGTGGTTCTCAACCGTCCATCCGTCCGCAGGAGCGCACTCGCGCTGCTGTCCGGCGGCGCGCTCCTCATGGCCGGCCTGGCGACCGGGCCGGCAGGTGCGGCACCCGCACAGTCGGGATGCGACAGCCGCACCAACAACACCTACGACAAGATCCTGGAATGCGTCCGGCTCGACGGCGTGCGCGAGCACCAGGCGGCGCTGCAGGCCATCGCCGACGCCCACGGCGGTACCCGGGCCGAGGGCACGCCCGGGTACGCGGCAAGCCTGGACTACGTCCTCGGTGTGCTGAACGCGGCCGGCTGGAACGCCTCGAAGGTGCCGTTCTCCTACCAGGCCACCGAGACCCTGCTGCGCCAGCTCACCCCGGTGCAGGCGACCTACGAGACCGGCGGCTTCACCGGAACCGGCGAGGGCGACGTCACCGGCAACGTCATCCCGGTGGACGTGAACCTCACCGGCGACCGGCTCAACACCAGTGCCTGCGAGGCGGCCGACTTCGCCGGCCTGGACTTCTCCGGGACGAACGACATCGCGCTGATCCAGCGCGGCGGCTGCAACTTCTCGGTCAAGGCGCTCAATGCCGAGGCTGCCGGCGCGGAGGCCGTGATCGTCTTCAACCAGGGTGACACGGTGGGTGCCGGCGACCGCCTCGGCCTGGTGCTGGGCACCCTCGGCGGCACCAACGTGGTCGGCATCCCGGTGGTCGGCGCCAGCTTCGCGCAGGGCCAGGCACTGGCCGCGGCGGGCTCCACGGCCCAGGTGGTGGTCGACTTCGTGACCCGCAACTCCTTCAACGTCATCGCCGAGCTGCCCGGCCGCAACAACGACAACGTCGTGATGGCCGGCGCCCACCTGGACTCGGTTCCAGCCGGGCCGGGCATCAACGACAACGGCAGTGGCTCGGCGGCGCTGCTCGAGGTGGCCCAGGCGATGTCCAAGCTCCGCCCCGAGAACACCGTGCGGTTCGCCTGGTGGGGCAACGAGGAAGGCGGCCTGATCGGCTCGACGCAGTGGGTCGCCAGCCAGTCGCAGGCCGAGCTGGACCGGATCGCGCTGTACCTCAACTTCGACATGATCGGCTCGCCGAACTACATCTTCATGGTCTACGACGCCAACGAGTCGAGCTTCCCGGCGCCGGCCGGCATCCCGATCCCGACCGGGTCGGCAGCTATCGAGCGGCTGTTCGAGTCGTTCTACACGCTGCGCGGCGAGCCCTACGACGACACCCTGTTCAGCGGCCGCAGCGACTACCTGGCCTTCATCAGCAACGGGATTCCGTCCAGCGGGCTGTTCACCGGTGCCGAGGTACACAAGACCGCCGAGCAGGCGGCCATCTGGGGCGGCGTGGCCGACGCCCAGTTCGACCCGTGCTACCACTCGCCGTGTGACACCTACGCCAACAACAACGACCACGCTCTCGAGGTCAACACCGACGCGGTGGCGTTCGCGGTCTTCACCTTCGCGCACTCCACCCAGACGGTGAACGGCGTTGCGGGTGTCAAGGTGCCCGGCAACTTCACCATCCCGGAGCCGGCCGGGCCGGAGCACACCTTCGGCGGTCCGCTCGGCGGCAGCGAGCAGGGCGCCCCGCTCGCCTGAGTCTCGCCGTCCGCGGCGGCGCCCCTCGTCACAACGGTGGCGAGGGGCGTTGTCGCGTCTGCCCTGCCGCGCATCGGATCGGATCGCCATACGCTGGTCAATCCAGGTATCGGCCGAGCCATCGACACGACCGCGAGACTGATGGGTCAGCGGGCGGCCCGCTTCGGTGACCTGCGCATCACCTCGCCGGGCAGAGCATCCCACCGGCCTTGCGGTACATCACCGCGTGCCCGCTCTCCTCGCCGATGTTTTCGCTCGACTCGCTCCGCGCGCCCTGGTCGGCGGGCCGCTGCAAGGACGAGGCCCCGGCGGAGCCGGAACTCGGGCTGGTCGGCTTGACCGGGATGGGGCCTGCGGCCAGGATGGCTGATCAACGCCGACCCGAGGGGTGCCATGCACGCAGCGCAGCTGGGCATCGGGCCGGTCTGCGATGCCGACAGCCACCTGATGCCGACCCGGCAATGGCTGGCCGGCTACGTCGACCCGGCGCACCACTCAGCGGTTGAGGCGGTGATCCCGGACTGGGTTCCCGCGCTGGCGCCCTACGTCGCCGGCGCGCACCGGCAGTTCGCCGAGGCCGGCAGCCGGGCGGCGATCATGCGCAACGCGCTGGCCGGGCCGAAGTCGGGCCTGGCGCCCGGAGCGCTGGATGCCGGCGAGCGCAGCGAGGTGCTCGACGAGCTGGGCATCGCCGCCCAGCTGGTGCTCTCGACGTTCGTGATGCCGCGGTTGCTGGCCGGTGGCCTGGACTCCGACCAGTCCCGAGCGATCGTCACCGGGCACAACCGGGCGATGGCTGGCTTCGCCGCCGCCGACGACCGGTTGCTGCCGGTCGGCGCGCTGACCTTCAGCACCGCCACCGACATGCTGGCCGAGCTAGAGCGTTGCCTGGCGGACGGCATCGCCGCGGTGCACCTGCCCAGCGACGTCTACACCGGCCGCTCCCCCAGCCATCCGGACTTCGACCCGGTCTGGGCCGCGCTCGCGGCGGCCGGCGTGCCGGTCATCGTGCACATCGGCGGCGGGTCGCTGCTGCCGGCCGGCTTCCACCGCGACGGGCGGCGGGACGGACCGCCCGGCGAGGATGGCGGGTCGCTGCCGGTGAAGGACTTCGCGGTCAGCCACCAGACCGCCGAGCGGTTCCTGGCCTGCCTGATCCTGGACGGCGTCTTCGAACGGCACCCGCGGTTGCGGTGCGGGGTGCTGGAGCAGGGCGCCGGCTGGGTGCCGGCGTTCCTGCGCAAGCTCGACCAGGCCGCCTACCTGTTCCGCCGCGATCCGGTGGTGCAGACACTGCAGCTGACGCCGACCGAGTACGTGCGCCGGGCGGTCCGCTTCACCCCGTTCTACTTCGAGGACGTCGGGCAGCTGACGCGCGAGTGCGGCCCGGAGCTGTTGATGTTCTCCACCGACTACCCGCACTTCGAGGGCGGCGCCGATCCGGTCGGGCGGTTTGCCGCCTCCTTCGAAGCGGCGGGCACCCCGGCCGGCGACCGGCGGCGCTTCTTCTGCGACAACTTCCGCGACCTGGTCCGCACACCGGTCCCGGCCGCCGGTCCGGCCGAGGTCCGGTCATGAGCCAGGCACCCTCGCTGGGCGGCCTGGACGTGACCCGCGACCTGCGGTCCCAGCTGGCGGCGGACGGTTTCGCGGTCGCAGACCGGATCGTCCCGGCGGCGACCGCCGCGCTGCTGCGCACCCGGCTCGACGAGGTGCTGGATCGCCGGTACGAGACCGGGGTGTTCCCGGACGAGGCGTACTACCGGCCGGGCACCACCGATCCCCGGGCGCCGCGCCACGTGGTCAACGCCTGGAAGTGCGACCGGCTGGTCGCGGCGGTGTCGTTGTCGGCAGCGCTCGGCGAGCTCGCCGCGGCGGTGTTCGGCTGGGACGGCGTCCGGCTCGCGGTGGACACCGTGTGGTTCAAGCCGGCGGGCTCGCAGGCGGTGGAGTACCACCGCGAGTTCGAGTATTTCACCTCCCTCGATCACCCGGACGTGGCAAGCTGCTGGATCGCGCTGGACGACATGCAGCCCGGCAACGGCAGCCTGGAGTTCGCGGCCGGCTCGCACCGCTGGCCCGAGCTGGATCACGGCGAGCAGTCGACGCTGTTCTCCCGGCACCGCGGCCGGGACGGCGTGCAGGCTATCGCGCGGCAGCACGGCAACCCGCTGCGGATCGAGACGGTCGAGGTGCCGGCCGGTGGCGGCGCGTTCTTCGACGGCCGGATCTGGCACGGGTCGCAACCCAACTCCTCGCCCGCGCCGCGCCGGGCCTACGGCATCCACTGGGTGCGCGCCGGCGCCCGGCTGCGCACCGACCGCAGCGCCGGCTACCTGTTCGGGCGCTACAAGCTGGCCGGCAGCACCGAGCTGCACGAGTCGTTCTTCCCGCTTGTCTGGTCGGCCGACGGCCGGCGCAGCGCCTGGATCGAGGAATTCCTTGCCGGCGGCCCGCTCGGTGGCTGAGGCGCCCGGCAGCCCGCTGCGACTGCACCGGCCACCGGCCGAGGAGGCGGCCGCCATCGAAGCGGCGCTGCGGCAGGTGCCGTGCCCGTTCGTGGGGCCGTTGCGGTTCGCGATCCGGCAAGCCGACCGGTCCGCGACCACCGGAGAGGATCCACGGCAACTGGTGGCCGGCCCGGTCGGTGCGGACCTCGCCCTCGCGGTGGAGCTTCCGCAGCTGACCGGCGCCAGACCCGTCGAGCTGCGGAACGCGCTGACCGAACTGGTGGCGGCATTCGGCACCGGCATGCCGCCCGGCGGCCCGTTCCTCGACCGGGCCGGCTGGTGGGTTCCCGCCGGCGGCACCGAGTGGTTCGCCACGGTGCACGCCGACAGCTACCCCGACCGGCATTCCCGGCACTGGCCCCGTCCCGGGGCGATCGTCGTCCTGGTGCCGAGACTCGCCTTCGACTCCGGCTTTCCGTCCGGCGTGCCGGACGCCACCCGCCAGGCGATCCGATCGGCCTTCGTGCGCAAGGGGGTGCGCTATCCGGTCGGGGGCGGCGCGATCGCGAACGGCTGACCCCCGGATGCGCGAATGCGCTTGATCGGTCATGATCATCTCACTAGATTCTGTGACCTACCCCATAGTGGGTTCTGACACCTCCCCGAGCGAAGGGCGAGCACATGGCAAAGGCAAACGAAGACGACAAGTCGCTGGTCGAGCTGAGCATCAACTTCCGTGCCAACCTGTTCCGCAAGGGTGACCTGCCGGAGAAGCTCGCCACCGAGCGAGGCCGCTTCGAAGAGGGCATCTGGGGCATGCAGGAACTGAGCGTCGGCGACGACGACTTCGTGGTCGCGTTCGGCCGCACCTGGGAAGGTGTCAACGACGACCGCTTCATCGGCGTGCTGGACACCCAGCCGGAACGCGCCGAGAGGGAGCACCTTGAAGGCTGAGCCACCGAGTCCGGGGGCGGCGGCCACCGCCAACCGCGAGCTGGAGATGCCCATCGACCTGCGGGCGATGTTCTCCGTCCGGTTGCTACCCCGGGCCGACGTCCCCGCCGAGCTTGCCGACCCGAAGGCGCGCTTCGACGCCGGGATCTGGCGGCTGGAGGACGTCGACATCGACGGCAAGCCCTACTCCCTCGTCTTCCGCAGCCAGCACAGCTGGCCGGCGGGCTGACCCGCGGCCGGCCGCGGTGCCGCAGTGTGCCGCGTTCGGCGCGCAGGTCCGGTTCGTCACCGACCTCGGTTTCGGCTATCTCGACGACGGAGTCCGCACCCACCGGCTGGAGATCGACATGCTGAACCAGCTGCTGGCCACCTGCCTGACCGAGCGCGCCGCTGAGGTGCTGGCCCGTTACCCGACCCTGTTCGTACCGGTGGACAGCCCCGACGCCGCCCGCGAAAGCTTCCGTCGAGCCCGCGTTGGCTGAGCCAGCCGTGCCCGGTACCGGGCTGCCCGATCCCGGATCCGCCGACCCGGTAGGCCGGCACGCCACCCCGCTGCGAGTGGCCCTGGTGGCCAGCCCGCTCGGCGGGCCGCCGTCGCAGGTGCATCCGATCGGGGCCATGACGGTGGCCAGTTACCTGCAGACCCAGCTCGGCGAGCAGGTCGAGGCCAGCGTGCTCAACTTCGGCTCCAGCCCGGCCAGCCGGGCCCGGGCCCGGGCGTGCCTGGCCGAGTTGGCGCCGGCCGTGGTCGGCTTCCCGATCTACAGCAGCCACGTGCACGAGGTGGTCGGCTGGGCCCGCGAGCTGCGCCGGCTGCTGCCCGGGGCGGTCTTCGTGGCCGGCGGCCCGCACGTCACCTTGAGCTGGCCCGGCTTCGTCCAGCGCTGGGGGTCGGTGTTCGACTTCTCGGTATCCGGCGACGGCGAGACACCGATGCTCGCAATCGTGCGGGGCGTGCTGGCCGGCGACCTCACCGCGGCGCGCGAGCATCCGGGAGTCGGGTGGCTTTCCGGCGGCGGCGTCCGGACCAACCCGGCCGCCCCGCCGCTGCCGGTGCAGGACTGGACCGACCCGTTCCGGTGCCCGGTGCTGCACGACGGGCAGCCGCTGGTGTTCACCGACCGCAGGGAGGGCCGGGTACGTCGGGCGGTGGCGCTGGTGAGCAGCCGCAGTTGCCCGCAGAAGTGCAGTTTCTGCGCGATCATCGCGATGCCCGGCGGCTGGCGGGCGGCTCCCACCGCCACCCTGGTGGAATGGTTGGCCGCCGAGCACCGGCGCAGCGGGTTCGAGCACGTGTACTTCATGGACGCCAACTTCTTCGTCTCGGCCGATCGGGTGCGTGAGCTGATCGGCGCGCTGGCCGACCGGCTGCCCGGCGTCACCTGGAGCACCTCCTCGACCGTGGGCTTCCTGCTCGCCATGGGCGAGGACCTGCCGTGGCTGGTGGAACGCGGCCTGCGGGCGATCGAGATGGGCATCGAGTCGGGCTCGCCCGAGCAGTTGCGGTTCCTGAACAAACGGGTGTCCGTCCAGCGCAACCGGCAGGCGGTCGAGCTGGTCCAGCGCAACCGGCTGGAACTCGGCTTGGACTACATCATGTTCTACCCGGACCAGACGGTGCCGCAGCTGATGGAGAACCTGGCCTTCCTGGCCGACGCCCGATTGCTGGACGAGGAGTACTTCGACCACTACACCAACGCGTTGGAGCTCTACCCCGGCACGCCGGTGCGGGCGGAGTTCGAGCGCCGGGCCGGCCGGCCATTCGACCCGGACGAGCTGCCCGATCCAGGCAGCCTGTTCGCCGATCCGCAGATCCAGCGGATCTACCAGGCGTTCGTGGGGGATTTCGTGGCGAACCACCTGCCGGCCATCCGCAGCCGGATCAACGAGCTGCGCCGGTTCGCGGCCGGCCCGGACACCGGCCCGCTCGACCGGCAGCTGGCCCGGCTGCAGATCTTCCTGCTCCGGCACGTGCCCTTCAAGGTGCTCCGGCAATTGTGCGAGGACTCCTCAGCGACCACGGCCGCGCAGGCACTGCCGTGGCTGGCCGAGCGGAGCTTCGCCGCGGACGCGGTGCTGGCGCTTGCCGATTCCACGCCGCTGCGGCTCGACCCGTTGCCCGAGCCGGTGGCCTGAGATGACCTCGGCAGCGGCGGGAGGTCTCGGCCTTGGGGTCGGGCTGACTCTGGACAACGTGGCCGGGGTGTGCCGGGGGCGGCTGGCCGGCGACGAGGTGCTGGCCCGGGTCGGCTACGTCAACCTCGGCATCCGCCATGACGACATCGTGCCGGAGGAGCTGCCCGGCCTGCTGGCCGAGTGCGGCTGGCCGGTGGTGGTGCACGCCATCGACATCAATCTGTCCACCGACCTCGACCCGGAGCAGCTGGCCGGGCTCAAGCGGCTCGGCGACGCCCTGGACGCCCGCTGGTACGAGGAGGATCTCGGCGTCTGGGTGTGGCAGCGGATGTCGCTGGGCCTGCACCACCTGCCGCCGCTGCTGACCGCCGAGAGCGCCGAGCGGTCGGCCGCCAACGTGGTCCGGTGCCGCGAACTGCTCGGCCGGCCGTTCCACGTGGAGAACCCTCCGGTGCACTACGCCGAGGGTGAGCTGGACATGTGGCAGTACCTGGCGGCGGTGGCCGAGGCGGCCGACTGCGGCATCATCCTGGACAGCGGGCACCTGATCGGCTACCACCTCAATACCGACACCCCGATCGAGCTGCGGGCCGGCTGGCCGGGCTGGCCGCGGGTGCGCGAGCTGCACATCTCCGGCTTCCAGCTGGTAGACCTGGGCGACCGGCCGACCTGGATCGACCAGCACCCGGCGGCACTGCCGGCCGGCCAGCTGGACTGGGTGGAGCAGGCGCTGCGGTACGCCCCGCCCGGGGTCGCGGCCTGCCTGGAACAGGACGGCGCGTCCGAGGCGGTGGTGGCCGCCAGCGTGACCCGGGTGGCCGAGCTGCTCGCCGTCGCCGAGCCGGCGCCGGTGACGGCATGAGCGAGGATCGCAGCGAGCGCCGGCGGACCGGAGCGAATCGAAGCGATGAGCGCTCGCGCGAAGAGCAGGCAAAAGCGTGACCGACACCCTGGTCGAGCGCTACCGGCAGCTCTTCACCGCCTTCTACGACGTCGACGCCGAGCCACCGGTGCCGCCGGCGAACCGGGCCCGGTTCCTGGCCGAACGCAGCCGCCGGATCCTCGACATCGCCCGGCTGCTGCACACCGGCTGGCCGCGCACCACGGCGCTGGCCCAGGCGCATGCCGGCGACCAGCTGGTGCATGCCGTTGCGTGCGGGATACCGCTACTGGCCGAGCATGCGGGCTCCATCAGCGACGCGATCGAGACGGGCCTGACCGGCTGGCTCGCCGGCCGGGAACTGCCCTTGCTGCAATGGGTGTTCGCTTTCGAGCAGCTAAGCCGGGGCCGGGACGGCATCGCCCGCCCAGCCAGCGCCGAGGAACGCGCGCTGCTGCCAGTGCCGCCGGCTGCACCGGCCTGGGTGCTGGCCGCGCCGTTCGACCTGCCCCGCGCCATCCGCGCGGTGGACTTCCTGCTGGCCCGGTCGGCCACCTCAGCCCTGCTGCGCGAGGTGGTGCCGCTGGGCGGTCCGGGAACGGTGACCGCCTACCGGGACGGTTCCGGCCGGATCCGGGTACTGGCCGGCTGATCCCCGCGCTACCCGGCCCGCAGTAGCGCGGGCAGCTCGGTGTAGCGGCGCAGGAAATGGTGCTGGTAGTAGCGCGGCGGCCCGGCTGGGACCAGCCGGACGGCGGCGCCGGCCACCGCGCGCACCAGTTCGCTGAGCTGCATCCGGGCGAGCCCGGCGCCCAGGCAGTGGTGGCTGCCGGCACCGAAGCCGAGGTGCCGGACGGCGGGCCGGTCCGGGTCGAAGGCGTCCGGGTCGGGGAAGGCGCCCCCGTCGGCGTTGGCCGCCGGGAAGCACAGCCACAGCCGCTGGCCAGCCGGCACCGGCAGGCCTGCCAGCTCCGCGTCGACGGCTGCGGTCCGCACGAAGCCGGTGATCGGGGTGGCGGTCCGCAGGATCTCCTCCGTGATCCGGGCGAGCAGGCCGTCCGCCTCGTCCGGGGCCGCCGTGGCCAGCCGGGTCAGCAGCTCCGGCCGGTCCATCAGGCAGCGCAGGCCACTGGCCGCCGCGGCACCGGTGGTCTCGTGGCCGGCGGTGAGCAGTGTCAGCAGCAGCATCACCTGCTGGGCCCGGCCGACGGTGCGCTCGGCGGCCAGCAGCGCGGACAGCGGCGCCCGACCCGGTGCGCCTGCCAGCTGCTGCAGCAACCGGTCCAGGTAGCCGAGCTTGGCCCGGCCGTCCCGGCTGAACGGCTCGGTGGTGAGCCGGTTGATCCAGCCCGTCTCGGCGGCCGGCAGGCCCAGCGCGAGCATCAGGCCCCGCAGCGCGTACGGCATGGCGAGCTCGGCGACCAGGTCCACCGGGCGGCCGGCGCGCACCGCACGGGCCACTGCGTAGCGGGCGAGCTCGGCGACCGGTCCACGCAGCCCGCGGACCGCGGCCGGCGAGAACGGCTCGGCGACCAACGCCCGCAACATCCGGTGCTCGGCCCCGTCCACGTCGATAAGGGACCGCGGCGCCCCGGCCGGCAGCGGGCCGGCCGGCTCCTGCAGCATGCTGCGCGGTCCATGGCTGAACCGCCGGTCATCGCGGGCGACCTGGTCCACCAGCGAGTGGCTGAGCACCGCGGCGAAGGACCCGAACTGCCGGTGCTCGATCGCGGCCAGCGGGGCCCGGGCGCGCCAGTCGGCACACCGGGCCAGGTAGTCCGCCGGCCCCGGATGCACGCCGGAGGCCACCAGCTGGCCGGCGTCCGGGCAGCCGTCCGTCGGCCGGCTCATCCGGCGAGCCGGCGCCGCATGTGCACCCGGCTGGACCAGTCCAGCCCGTCGGCGGCCTGCTGCTCCGTCACCACCCGCATGCCCTCGGTCCAGTCCGGTTCCGGCACCACGGCGAAGCCGTGCTTCTCGTACCACGGCCGGTTCCAGGCCACGTCGGACTGGGTGTTGAGCACCACCGCCGGCTCGCCCGCCTCGGCTGCCCGGTCCAGCACGTACCGCAGCAGCGCCGTACCGATCCCCCGCCGGCCGTGTGCCGGGCTGACGCAGATCTGCCCGATCGACAGCTCGCCGCCTACCCGGCCCCAGTACACCCACCCCACCGGCCGGCCCGCCACCGTCGCGACCGCCAGTCGGCCCTGCTCGACGGCCTTGCGGGCCACCGGCTCCGGAATGCTCGAGCCATCGGCGAGTTCCGGGTGGCCCGCGTCGGCGTACTGCGCGTCGGCTGCCACCTCGATGCCGGCCAGCAGCGGCAGGTCGGCTTCGACCCCGGCGCGGACGGCAGCGCCGCTCGGGTGCACGGCAGGCTCGGACACCGGCTCATTCTGCACGCCGCTCAGGCCAGCGGCGTAGCCGTGCCGGCCTCAGGGCCGCAGGGCGAGCAGGCCAGACACCGCCTTGACGCTGGCCAGGGTCGCGGTGCCGGTCGCGCCCTGGGCGCCGGCAGCGACCGGGCCGGAGTAGTACAGCGCGGCACTGAGGCTGCCCGCGACCGCGTCGGCCAGCTCGGTGCCCGCCGAGGTCCAGGTGGCGGCGTTGTCGGTGGTGAACCCGGCCACCAGCACGTCATTGGCGGTAGTGGTCGTCACCGAGGGAGTCGAGTGCGAGGTCACCGCGGTGGTCGAGGCCTCGGCCTGGCCACCCTTGGCATCGACGGGAGTAGCCACGTTCACCCCGCTGAACGCGGCCGCGGCCGCGACGCCGAGGGTGGGGTTGGCGAAGGTGACCGGAATCGAGGCGGGGTCACCGGCAGCCATCCGCCGGGTCAGGAAGGATCCCTTCAGCCCGGAGGACTCGTTCACCATCAGCTGGCTGGTCCAGCCGGACGAGGCGGGCGTGCCGGCCGTCGAGCCGAGGTTGTTGCCCACCCAGATCACCACGAAGTCCCCGGCGGCGAACGCCGGCATGCCCACCGTCCAGGTCGTCGCCGCGGTGGTCACCTGGGTGAGCCTGGCCGGGCCGGCGGTGATGCCCGGGGTGGTGACGGTCGCGATGCCCGACCGGGGCGACTCGGCCGATGCGGTGACCGCCGTGACCGCGTAGTCGTAGCCGGTGCTGGGGCTCGCGGTCAGGTCGTCCGCCGCGGTGCCGGGAGACGAACCGATCATGCTCAGGGTGCCGGCGTGCGGACCGCGGTAGATGTTGTAGCCGGTGACGCCCGAACTGGTGCTGGCCGTCCAGCTCAGATGCACCGAGGTGGTGCCGGTGGCAGTGGCGGTCAGGCCGGTCGGCGCGGCCACCCCCGACCCCTGGACGGTGACGGTCACGACGTTGGACCGGGCCGACTCCGGGCTGCCGGTGGCGACCGCGGTGACGGCGTAGTCGTAGCTGCCAGCCGGCACGCCGCTGTCGAGGTAGCTGGCGCTACCCGAGGACCCGAGCAGTGCCAGCGGCTGGCCGTGCGGCGCCCGGTAGACGTTGTAGCCGGTCACGCTCGGGTCGGGACTGGCCGTCCAGCTCAACGCCACCGACGAGCCGCTCGGCGTGGCGGCCAGGTTCGCCGGCGGTGCCGGCGGCGTGCCCACCGCAGGCGTCGTCACCGTCAGCGGAGTGCTGGCGGCAGAAGGGTTCCCGGCCGTGTCGAAGGCCCGGACCGTGTAGCTGTAGCTGGTGCTGGCAGCCACCGTGGTGTCCTGGTAGGTCAGCGAGCCGGCCGGCACGATGCCGATCTGGGCACCGTCGCGGTAAAGGTGGTACTCGCTGACCGCGACGTTGTCGGTGCTGGCGTCCCAGGCGAGGTCCACCTCGCCGCTGGCGGTGCTCGTCGAGCGCAGGTTGGCCGGTGCCGAGGGCGGCGTGCTGTCGGGTACCTGCACCTGGGTGCACACGATGGTCAGCATGGGCCGCCTGCTGCTGGTGGTGGCCTCCCGCGAGTAGTAGTTGACCCCGTCGGTGCTGGTGGTGGCCACCCGGAAGTCGGCCTCGCCGTTGAGCGGCGTGCCCTGGGTGACGTCGACCGACACGCTCGAACCCGAGGACACCGACGCGAGTGAGTTCAGCAGCGTGCCCCGGGTCGGCGCGGTGCTCCACGACACGGTGCTCTCGGGAAACGGGCCGCTGGTGTAGAAGTCGCCGCCCTTGACCGAGCCGTTCGCGGCGTTGACGAGCGTCAGCTTCGCGCTGGCCAGGGTGTCGCAGCCGGCCCCGGTCACGTTGAACTTCAGCAGGGCGTCGGAGACCGGGGAGTTGTCGACCACCAACGGCGAGCTGCTGCCGCCGGGCGTGGTCGGGTTGGCCTGCTGGATGGTCGCGTCGCCGGCGGCCGGGAAGGAGTAGGTGTGCGAGACCGGGCCCGGCGGCGTCGAGGCGGTGACCGTTACCGACGGGCTGGAGACGTTGTTCCCGCCGTCATAGGCGCTGACGTAGTAGGAGTACGCCGAACCCGGATTGACCGTCAGGTCGGGATAGCTGTTCTGGCCCGCGCCGGTGGTGGTGGCCAGCAGGGTGAACGCGCTCTCGCCAGGCCCGCGACGGTAGACGCGGTAGCCGCTGACCCCGGTGCCGCTGTCGGTGCTGGCTGTCCAGCCGAGGTCGACCTCGTCGTAGAAGACCGGCTCGGTGACCAGGTTGGTGGGTGCGCTGGGTGGCGTGGTGTCGCTGCTCGCCGGGGTGGTCACCGTCGCCGGGGCCGACATCGCCGAGGCGTTGCCGGCGGCATCGCCTGCCTGGACCTGGTAGGTGTAGGTGGTGGTCGCGATCACCGAGGTGTCGGTGTAGGAGGTCGCGTTGCTGGTGGTGCTGGCCAGCAGGCTCGGGGTGGCACCGTTGGCCCCGCGGTAGATGGTGTAGTTGGTGACGCCCATATTGTCGGTGCTGGCATTCCACGACAGGCTGACCTGGTTGGCCGAGGCGGCGGTGCCGACGACGTTCGCCGGCGTGCTCGGTGGCGTGGGGTCGATCGCCGGCGCGGCGTGGCAGGTGCCCGAGCCCGTGTCGGTGAGGGAGTACCCGGCCGCCGGGACGAACTTCCAGTCATAGCTGGTGGCATGCAGCGTCAACGCCAGGACGCCGAAGGCGCTGGAGTTGGCTATCGCGGAATTGGCGATCGGCGGTCCCAGCGTCTGGAAGTCGTCGCCGCCGGAGCCGACGACGAACTCCCGCAGGCCCCGCGCCGGGTCGGCGACGCCGGCCCCGGTCTGCGGCTCGAAGCGCTCGTAGTCGTGGGCGTGCCCGTTCAGGACGATGTCGGCGCCGGCGTTGTACAGGTCGTTCCAGAACGCCGTGTACGTCGTCGAGGACGGGGTGGTGGTGCTGGAGGAGAACCGCGGCCGGTGCCAGTAGGCGATCGTGCAGACGTTGGAGTTCGCGGCCAGGTCTGCCTTCAACCAGGCTTCCTGGCTGGACCCGGCACCGCACCCGGCGGTGATGCTGCCGCCGCCGAGCACCGTGCACTCGCTGTTCAGCGAGATCAGGTGCCAGCGGAAGCTGTTGTTCGGCCCGACGGCGTCCCAGGAGTAGTAGCCCTTCGCGGGATCGCCGGCGTTCGGTCCGAAGTAGTTGTAGTACCCGGTGGCGCCGCTGGTGCGGTACTCGTGGTTTCCGGCCGCCGGCCGGCTGATGCCCTTGGCGGCTCCCCAGCCGGTCAGGTCGTAGGAGCCGGCGTACTCGGCAGCCGAACCGGTGTCGTACTGGCTGTCGCCCAGCGGCAGCACGTAGCTCGGATTCAGCGAGGCGAGCACGGCACCGGTCTTGCCCTGGCCGCAGTTGGTCGCGGTGACGGTCGCTCCTGGCGGGCAGGCGATGTCGCCGCCGACCACCAGCACCGGATCACCGGTCGCTGCGGTGGCGACGCGGGCCGCCGGGCCGCCGGGCAGCGCGCCGAGCCAACCGGCGAAAAGGGCGGCGAGGACAACCCCCACCATGCTCGTCCACCGACTGGTACGCCTGGATGATCTGCGCATGACGGTCCTACCCCCCGAAGACCGACGCCCCGCTGGCGTGGGGCGTTTCCGACGCTGCTGCGGGGTGGGGAATGCAGGCGCTTCTCGTCTGCTCGCTTCGGACCGGCCCTGCTGGCGGGCATCTCCGGACCGCTGAGTCTCTGCCGGGCAGCTCGCGCCTAGCAACAGATGCTACGAACGTTCCGGCGCTCGCGGAAGACCAGCGGCCGCTGTTTCTCCTATGCTCGACAGACATTCATGGCCGGACGGCACCCATGGGTTCGGCTGGAGCGGAGTGTGCCGGTGTCTGATGCGAGCGGTTGCCGTCTGCGACGCCAAGTCCTGGCAGTCCTGGTGACCCCGGCGCTGGTCGGGACCGCATGCACGCTGCGCACGGATGACCACCGACCGGCGCCGGACCCGGTGATCGCGGCCGCCGGAGACATCGCCTGCGAGCCCGGCGGGCAGGTCAGCGCCGATACCTGCCAGCAGAAGGCGACCTCGGACCTGCTGCTGCGACGGCCACTGGCGGCCGTGCTGACCCTCGGCGACGAGCAGTACGTCGAAGGCCGGCTGAAGAGTTTCCAGACCCAGTACGGGCCGACCTGGGGGCGGGTGCTGTCCATCACCCACCCGGCGCCGGGCAATCACGAGTACAAGTCCGGCGGGGACGGGTTCTTCCAGTACTTCGGGGCGGCTGCCGGGGATCCGCGGCATCCCTACTACAGCTTCGACGTGGGCGGGTGGCATCTGATCGCGCTCAACAGCGAATGTGCCGCGGCGGGCGGCTGCGGCGCGGGATCGGCGCAGGAGCGCTGGCTGCGCGGCGATCTGCAGGCACACCCGGCAGGCTGCACCCTGGCGTTCTGGCACCAGCCGCGGTTCAGCTCCGGCGGTCACGGCGACAACGTCGCCTACCAGCAGTTCTGGCAGGACCTCTATGCCGCGGGCGTCGAGATCGTGCTCAACGGCCATGATCACGACTACGAGCGGTTCGCCCCCCAGACCCCGACCGGGCAGCCGGCCGCCGACGGGATTCGCGAGTTCGTGGTGGGTACCGGTGGCAAGAGCCTGCTGCCGCTGCATGCCCCGAAGCCGAACAGCGAGGTGCGCAGCGCCACCTTCGGGGTCCTGGAGCTGACCCTGCACCCGGACGGCTATGACTGGGAGTTCGTTCCCATTGCCGGGAAGTTCACCGACCGCGGCCACGGCGAGTGCCACTCGCCGGCAGGTGCGCAGAACCGGCGTTGACGGCGAACACCTCGCAACTCCCGAAGGATCACGACTGGTCGTCGTAGCCGGGCAACGGCCTGAAGTAGATCAGCTCACCGGCCTCCTTGCGGGCCGCGCCGGTACGTGGCAGGTACATGGTCACGACCAGGCCGGGTTGCCCGGTCGGTAGCCGCATCAGGCTCACGGTGGGGTTGGCGATGGAGCTGCTCCGGCCCGGAGTCCGGATGTGCAGCGCGACGGCGGTGTTCGGCGTCCTCGACAGGGCGATGTGCCAGTAACGGTTCTCACCGTCCTGCGCCTCCAGCACGGTCACCGTCGTCGAGCCGAGCGTCAGCGCATCCCGGTCTCCGTGCTTTCCCGGCAGGCCCGCCTTGGTCAGTGCCGCGTCCAAGCCCTTCGCGGGCCGGGCCGACCACACGCGGAAGTCGGTCAGCTCGCCACGGGCCTGGCGGTCCAGGCCCTGGGAGAGGTAGTGGAAGCCGACCGTTATCCGGGATGCCGTGCTGCCCTGGGCGAGCCGGGCGGAATAGATGTTCGGGGTTCCTTCCGCGCCCCGGTCCGGGGCCGTCAGGGTGTGCGGTGCGTCGAAGGTCCGGTCGGGGTGTGCGGCGAACAGTGCGGCCGGGCCGGAATAGTGCCGGAAGCGCAGCCAGCGGCGCCCCGCTCCCGTACCGCCGCCGTTGTCGGCCTCGACCGCCAGCACGAAGGAGCCGTCCGGCAGCCGCGCCAGGGTGGGCTGGGACGCGTGGGAGTCCAGTTCGGCCTGGTAGGTCCAGTGCGCGAGGTCGGTGGATCTGGCCAGCCGGACCCGGTACCGGCCCGCCAGCAGGCAGTGGTACACGCCGAGGTAGCCGTCCTCGGAGTCGACGATCTTCAAGGTCGCCATCGGGCAGCCCAGATCGTCGTGGAGCCCGAATCTCGCAGTTGCCAGCCCCACGTTCTCGAGCGCGCCGGTAAGCCATGCCACGCTGGGCGGCGGCGTGGCACCGGCGGCTCGCGACGGCTCCGAACCGGTCGGCGCGGGCAGTGACCCGGACGCGGTGGGGGCGGCCGGGTGATGGCATCCGGTGGCGACGGCCAGGGCGACTGCCAGCAGCCAGCGTCGCCGGCGTCCGGCGCTGCGCATCGGCGCTCAGGCCCGGACGACGTCGACGACCGTCACGGCCGACACCGGCTGCCGGGACGGCGCCGCGTAGACGGTCAACGTGTAGGTCGCCGGCACCTGGATCGCGACCAGGTGCAGGACCGCCAGCCCACTGGTATGGGTCATGGTCGCCTTCCAGCGGACGCCGCGACCGTCCTGGGTGGTCATCTCGACGAACAGCCGGATCTCCGAGGCGGGCACCAGCACCCGGTCCTGCAACCAGTTGGCCTGGATCGTCACATCGATCCGGCCACCCACCTCGACCCGGCGCGGCGCGCTCACCGACAGTCGCAGGCTCCGGCGCGGCGGCGGTCCGCGCTTCTCCTCCGAGTGCCCGGACAGCACACCGGTGGCCGTCTGCGTCTGGTCGACGTTGACGTGATAGGTCGGCAGCAACTGGGTGGTCCGGGAAGCCTTGTCGAATACCCAGGCGCCCCAGGCGGTGATGCGGCTGCCGACCGGCGGAATCATCACGCTGGCCTGGTCGGTGGCGATCAGGTCGGCGATCAGGACGCCCTGATTCGCCTTGGGCAGGAAGGGCATCAGCCGCGCGTCCGGGGTGAGGGTGATCTTGAGATCGTCGTAGGCCGGCACCAGCTGCACGCTCTTGACCGTGCCGCTCACGGTCGCGCAGTTGCCCCGCACGTCGAGTCGTGCGGGGTCGTGCACGTGTGCCATCGGCTCGGCCCGGCAGCTGACGACGTTGGGCAGCCACGGCGGTGCCGTGCGGTGCGCCCGGTGGCCGAGCGAGAACGCGGTCAGGCTGGCGATCACCGCGACCAGCCCCACGCTGAGGATGATCCCTTGCCGGTGGGCGGCTCTCATCGGAGGTACACCAGCCCGGTCACGCTTGCCCGGCGCCCGATGGGGTCGACAGCCGTGAGCTGGAAGGCCGGCAACGCCTCCGGTGGCACGGCGAAGGTGGCGGAGAACGCTCCGGCGCCGTCGCTGCGGACGGTCGCGACCAGGTGCGCGTGGTAGCTGAGCCGGATGACGGCGTTCGGCAGGTAGTGGGTGCCGGTCACCCTGGCCCTGTTGGCCGTTTCGACGAAGGCCAGCGAGGGGGGCCGGAGCCCGACGGCCCACGCGACATGGCCGTCGGTGTCCCTGGCCCGGATGCGGTACCGGGTGTGCGTGGTGCTCGGAAGGTGGAAGGACCAGCGGAAGGTGCCGTCGGGCTGGGCGGTCGTCGTTCCGATGTCGGTCAGGCCGTAGGTGAGCCTGATCTTGCTGTACGGCGTGAACCGGACGCCGGCCACCTGGACCAGATCACCCCTGACCGCGTACACCAGCTTGCTGGACGGCAGGCCGGTTGCCGAGACCGTGGTGCCCTCCGCGTCCGTCACCACGACGTGGTACTGGGGCTGCCCGGGGTCGGGTATCGGCAGGCTGACGGTCGAGGTGCCGTCGGCATCGGTTCTGCCGTGGGCGACCACGGCGCCGTGATAGCTCACCGTGACCGGGGAGTCGGCGACCAGCCCGGTGGCCGTCAGCAGGACGTGCCGGCCGACGATCGTGGTGCGAAGTGCTGGCGTGGCGGCCTTCTTGCTCACCCGGTAGATGTAGACCCGGGCTTCGTGATGCCAGTAGACGACGTGGACCAGCCTGCCGCCGAAGTTCTGGATGAGCGACCGGAACCGCTGTTGGGTCACGGTGCCGGCCACCTGGTTCTGCTCGGGCGGGTCATCGAGCGACGCGGTGTTGTACACCAGGTAGGACACCCGCCCCTGCCGGATCAGCCGGGCCGGCCAGACATCGACCCAGTCGAGGGGTACCTGGTTGCGCCGGGCGGTGGTGTGCACCAGCTGGCCGCCCGGCAGCACGGTCGCGATCCGGAACTTTCCGTACGGATAGGAGTCGATGCCGCCGTAGAAGGACAGCACGTACTGGCCGGAGCCGTGCGACAGCGCCAGCACGCCGGCCCGTTGCGCGCCGTGCGCCCGCAACCAGTAGGCCGCCTCGCGCAGGCCGGCCGAGTCCGCATTCGTCATGGCGGCGTTCACCGCCGGTGCCTGGGTCAGGCAGATCAGCAATGCCAGGCAGGCGGTACCCAGGGCTACCGGCCGGGTGCCCAGCAGCAGGTGCGCGTTGCGGGCCAGCCGGCTCAGCCGGGCCAGCAGGTCGTGCAGGGACCGGCCGGCCAGCAGGGCCAGCGGCGGGAGCACCGGCAGCAGGTAGTTGAAACCCTTGAGCGGGTATAGCTGCAGGAAGAGGGCGAACGCCACCAGCCAGGTCGAGGGCAGCAGGTCGCCGGCGTCCAGCCGCAGCACGGCCGACAGCACGCCGAGCCCGAGGACCGCGCACATCAACAGGCCCTCGGCCTGCCACAACTGGTTGAGGTAGAAGTACCAGGCGACGTCACTGGCACGCTTCGTGCTGGCGGACAGGAAGGTCGCCAGCTCGGCGTGATCGACCACGACCTGCAGGACGAACGGGGTGAGCGCGGGCACGCTCAGCAGCAGCGCCCCGACGACCGCTGGCAACCGCAGCCGCCGCCAGTCGCCGGTGAGCAGCAGGAAACCGACGATGATCGGCACCAGCAGAACGCTGGTCACCTTGGTCTGGGTGGCGATCGCGGTCGTGATGCCGACCGCCGCCAACCACCGGGTTCGCCCGGTGAGATGCCATTTCAGCAAGCAAAACATGGTCAAAGTGACAAAGAATGTTACGGTCGAGTCAAGTAATGCCAGCCGTCCCAGCTCGACGGCGTATCCGCTCACCGCGAGGATCACGCCCGCGAGGAATCCGCTTGCGCGCCCGTACAGCAGCTGCCCGATCAGGTAGACGAGAACCACTGTGAGGACGCTGAACGTGGCGCTCACGACCCGCGCCGCGGTGTCGGATACTCCGAACACCCGGTAGACCACGGCGACGAACCATTGATAGACAAGGAAGTTCGAGTTGCCCCGGGAGGCCAGGATGAACCACCGGTCCATTCCGCCGATGTGTGCCAGCAGTTCCGCCTGGCCGGCGTAGACCGCCTCGTCGCCCCGGAAACCGACGTCGCTCAGCCGCCACAGCCGGACCATCGCCGCCAGCGCCGCAAGGCCGGCCACCGCGGCGACACCGAGCAGGTCCGGCCGGGGGACAAGAGAATCCCCCGCTGGTCTCGGACGTTGCGGCTGGAAGGCATGCAGGGTTGTCGCGAGGCTCATCTGGGGCTCGGATCGCACCGGGCCGCCGCTTCGTCCTCGGCCACGCTCGCCACGAGCCCGCAGCTCACCGCGGGCTGGTCGGCCGTTCGCTGACTCGACGTCGTCCTGGGCTGTGCCATGTTGCCCCCGGCCACGAGGCATCCGCGGGCCTGACCCCCGCGGTGCACGTGGTTACAACACTGCTTGACCGAGCCCCGAACATACGCACTGGGAAGCAACGCCGCAAGACTCCCGCCCCGCCCGGCTGGGCGGCCCAGGCCCGGGAATGATCACCCTCCATCGGCAGGTTCGGGCATCGCGTCCGGGTGCCGACCGGAACCGGCGAGCCCTGTAACCGCAGGATGATCTTGCCCGTGGCACCCCGGCTGAGAACCGCCTGCGGCTGCTTACCTTGTCACAGAGTGATCTGTCATCTCGGTAGCCGGGTGGCCGAGCGAGGGTTTAGCCATTACTGGAAGCGCTCGTGTCTTTGACGCGGTCCTCGCGCACCGGCAGTTGCCCGGCCTCACCCGATCGGCAGCCCAAACGCGGCGGCCAGGTCCGGGGCGGTCGCCGCCTTGCGCAGCAGCGGAACGCCCAGCACCTGGTCGTAGAGCCGCAGCAGGCTGTAGTGGTTCAGCGGCGTCGAGACCACCTTGTGCGCCCCGTCCAGGCTGCGGTGGATCACCGCGGTCAGCACCACGTTGCCGCTGTGGCTGTCGTCCTCGTCGGCGGTGATCACGATCGCCAGCCGGCCGCTGGTGTAGTCCGGCCCCGCCATGATCTGCGGAAGCCACGACTTGAGGTAGCTGTCGGCAATGGTCAGCGAGCAGTCGTGGGCGTCGTTGCACAGGTCCGGGATCCAGTACCCGGCGTTGGGCAGCGTGCCGGCCAGCACCGCGTTGTGCATCGCCCCGCTGCTGGGCGTGCCGGCGGGCAGGTCGTACCGGTTGCAGTTGGCCCGCTGGGTGGCGCCGCTGAAGTAGGCCCACGGGTTGTGCTTGACCGCGTACCGTCCGGAGCTGGTGAGCTGGCAGCTCGTGGTCATGCCCTCGGCGTAGGTGCCCGCGGTCCGGCCTGCCGCGAGGGCCTGGTCGAACACGCTGTCGCCGGCCAGCGGATGGCTGGCCGGGGCGAGGTCGTCGGTCACCCCGAAGGTGTCCCCGCCGACCATCGCCAGGTAGTTCGGCAGGCTGGGGTGCCGGATCGCGGTGTAGTTGCTGGCGTAGCCGAACCGGCGCGCCAGCTCGTCGGTGTAGGGCATGCCGGACTGCACCTGGCCGAGGCTGTGGTTCTCGACCACCACGGTCAGCAGCTTGGTGATCCCGCCCGGCAGCGGTCCCGGCTGGGTCGGGGACGAGCTGGGAGCCGGCGCGGAACTGGTCGGCGCGGCGCTGGTCGGCACGGCGCTGGTCGGCGCCGAACTGGTCGGAACCGGACTGGACGATGCCGGCGCGGAGTACTCCACCAGCAGCTGGGGCGGGTTCGCCGCCTCCTTGCTGTCGAAGTACCGGGTGGCCGTCGCGCCGGTGGTCACCCCGAACGCGGTCGCGCCGGCCCGCACCGCGCCGGTCACGTCGGCCTCGGTCCACTGGCCGGCGGTCAGGGTGCCGGTAGTGCCGGCCTGGGCACCCAGCACCGGCCGGTTGGCCCAGGTCAGGGTGCGCTCGCCCCAGCTCGCCGAGGTGCTGAACACCTTGGAACGGGTCACCCCGGTCGAGCGGGAGAACAGCCGCAGGGTGGCCTTGGTGACCGTGCCGGCCGGCACTCCGAAGCGCAGGTAGCTCACCGTGGTCGCGCTCGGAGTGGCGTTCTGCCGCAGCGTGACGGCGGTGCCGTAGTTGGTGCTGGCGGCGTTCGAGGCGACGTAGCTGTCGGCGCTGGGCAGGCTGGTCGACCTCGCCACCACCGGCGGAGCGCTGGAAGACGGCGCACTGCTCACCGGCACGCTGCTCGCCGGGGAGCTGCTCGCCGGTGCGCTGGACGACGGAGACGTCCCGGCCGGCAGGTAGGCGGCAGCCATCGCGTCGGTGTAGGACCGGCCGAACTCCACGGTCGGCTCGACGCCGGTGCCCTCACCCCACTCGTTCCAGGTGGTCACCAGCTGCCACTGCGCACCGGAGGCGACCTGCTGGGCGAGCCCGGCGGAGAAGGCGGTCAGGCTGCGCGCCAGCCGAGGGGTGCTCTCGTCGAACTTGTAGAACCCGGGCGAGACGGTGACCGACCACGGCAGCACCTGGTGGATCGCCGAGGCCGGCCCGTACTGGTGCCAGGCGTCCGGCTGGTGGGCGCAGTCGCGGTAGCCGGCCATCACCTTGAGGTTGAGGTAGAACCGGCCCTGGTTGGCCGTCGCCCAGCGATCGGCCACCGCGCACGTGGTGTCGTCGGCGTTGTAGACGAACAGCACCGGACGGCCGCCCACCCGCAACCAGGCCGGTGAGGCCGCGGCCCTGGCGGCCAAGTAGGCCAGGTCGGAGGCCAGCTGGCTGTCCGTCGGGTTGCCGAAGCCCTCCTGCTCGTAGTACGGGGCGATCGCGAAACCCCGGGCGGCCGCGGTGTCGAGCAGCAGCGGCAACCGGGAGTCGGTCTTGCTGCCCTGGCCCCACCAGGAGGAGATGAAGGCGTTCAGTCCCGCCGCCTTGGCCTGGCCCACCTGGGTGGCCACCACCGCCGGATCGCTGCTGTCGTACTTGCCGGCCGCCGGGGTGTAGTGCGAGGCCCAGTGCTCGGTCTCGGGGAACCAGCCGTAGTAGAAGGCCGCCCGGATCGGGGCCTCGGCCGCGGCTGCCCGGTGCGCCTGGTGCTGTCCCGTCAGCACCAGCAACCCGGCCGCCAGCAGGGCTGACAGGAGGGCCGACAGCACCGGCAACCGGTGGAGCCGGTGGCCGGCCCGGTGACGCGCAGTAACCTGTGCTTCACGAGATTTGGCTGTGTTTGCTTGGGTGTGCCGCATTCGACGAACTCCGTGCTCAGGGTTTCGTTCGGACGACTCCCCATCGACCGAACCGGCCGATTACGAAGAGTAACGGAGCAATTACGCATGGCCAGCGATAGATTGAGTGACATGCGGCACGGGGCGAGACAGCGATCCTGATGGCCGAGACCGACGTCCCTGATCATTTCGAACGGTTCGTCCAGGCACAGGACGCCGGCGGCACGTATCAGCGGGCAGTCGCCGAGTTGCGGCAGGGCCGCAAGGTCAGCCACTGGATGTGGTTCGTCTTCCCGCAGATCGCGGGGCTAGGGCAGAGCCCGACGTCGAAGAGGTTCGCGATCGGCTCGCTGGCCGAGGCACGCGCCTACCTGCGGCATCCGGTGCTCGGGCCGCGGCTGGTGGAGTGCGCGGGCATCCTGGCACGCCGGCATGACCGCAGCGCGCAGCAGATCTTCGGAGACATCGACGCGCAGAAGCTGCGGTCGTCGATGACACTGTTCGCACGGGCAGCACCGGATGAACCGGTCTTTACCCAGGTGCTTGCCCGGTACTACGACGGCATGGCGGACTCAGCCACCGACCAGCTCCTGCAGTGACGCGAGCGGCATCGCACTGAGGTCCAGGACCGGCCGCACGGGGGCAGCCGTACAGGCTGTGCCTGGGCTGGGTGGCGAGAGCCTCTCGCCACCCAGCCCGGCAGACAGCGGTCTAGCTACAGCTCGATGCTGTCGACCGTGGTACCTGCGCCAGCCGACCAGCGGGCCGACGACCAGCGGGCCGACGACCAGCGGGCCGAGGACCACCGAGCCGAGGACCAGCGGGCCGACGACCACCTGGCCGAGGACCAACGTGCGGACGTGTAACGCATTTTCCCTCCAAGGAAACGTTTTGAGACGTCGGTAGACGCCTCACCGGACGGTGCTAACCCATGGCCGATCTGGTGATCGGAGGGTGGTTTTCCTGCCTCGCCAGCTGAAGCCGCAGAGCACCTCTACGGCTTCAGCCAGCGTGGCCACCGCCACGACTTCAGCCCGGCTGCCGAGCACCCGACGCGCATCGTCCACGTCGGCTCTCGACTCCGCGGGCACCACAAAGCGCCGTACGTGGGGGTGGGCCCGCACCGCACGAGCTTTCAGTTCAATAGCCCCGACACCGCCCACCCGGCCGGCCATGTCCACCGTTCCGGTTGCCACCACGGTGCCGCCGGCCGCCATCCGGCCGCCGGTGAAGGCGTCCACCACGCTGAGCGCGCAGGCGAGCCCCAGCGAGGGCCCGCGCAGGTCGTCGGGCAGGTCGAACCGGGCGTCGATGCCGTGCCGCAACACCCGGTCGGCCGTCACCACCCGCAGGCCCCAGGCGCCGTCCGGATGCCGGGTGACCGGCACCTTCGCCAGCGTTCCCGGCTGGTCGGCCTCCGGGCCGCGCAGCACCGTCAGCTCAGCGCTGTCCAGGCCGGCCAGCGCCGCCCGCAGGCTGACCGCGGTCTCCACCGTCCGGCCGTTGACGGCGATGACGATGTCCTCGCAGTGCAGGCCGACGGTGTCCTCGCGCAACGCCTCGACGGTGGCCCCGCGGCCGAGCTCGCGGACCGGTTCGCCGAGCAGGGTGGCCGCGGCCGCGGTCGCCGACTCCAGCGACCACCTCGAGTCGTCCAGGCCGGCCGCCTCGAACTCGTCGACCGGACGGCCGCCGGTGAGCCGGGACCGGGCGACCAACGAGGCCTGCGGGTCGATCAGATGGCTCAGCAGCTCCCGGGTCGAGGGCCGCAGCTCGGCGCGGTAGGACACCGCGCAGACCGCGCCGACCGGGACCGGGCGGTCGAAGCCCGGCGTCTGGAGCCGGGTGCCGTTCATCGGGATGAGCTCGTAGTCCGGCCGGACGGCGGCCACCGGCAGTCGGCCCCGGCGCCGCGACGGTGCCGGGGTGCGCATCTGGGTCGGCAGCTTCCAGGCCACCGGGCCCGTGTCGAGCCTCACCGGGCGCCTCCGGCGGTCGCGCCGCTCCGGTACGCGAGAGCTGCGGGAGCTGCGGGCGAGCCGAGGCCCGGCACGGATGCACGGCCGTGGGGCATGCGCGGTCCTCGCTCCCTGACGTCACCTGTTCGGACGGTGTTCGAATTCATCCACGACTGCGACGGCGACGCTCCGCCGTCGAGTTGCTGCGTTCCGTAGATCGGACCGGCCCGCCATGGCCGTGTTATCCGGCATCCTGCCGGGCTCCGCAGGGAAAACTTACACTGAGACCACACCGCGCGAAACCCCTTTTAGCATAAGGCTATTCCTAATCGTTACCGTTACCGGCGGTTACTTAACGACTACAAAACAGCCCAACGTGAAGAGCGCGTGACGTGGAGTTCTAGGAGCATCACAGAGCGTAGTGAGGATGCTGGGAAACGGCCGGTAGAACACGCCTGGTTCCGTCCAGATCTGCAGGATGAACCGTCTGTTCGATAACGCAAAAACCCGGGAACCGCTACTTCTCCAGTGCCTACCCGGCTCGGACGGCTTTGCTGACCGTCCGCTACCAACCGCGCATTGTCGGTTATCGAGCGGGCAAAGCCGCGGATCGACACTCCGACAGGGTGCTGCCATGCTGCCGGGATGCATTCTTCGGGCTCGCGCTGGTCGTTGTGGTCCCAGGACAGCCTGCTGTCGATCGGCTCGAAGGGATCGATGCTGTCCATCGGCAGCGTCGGCTCGTTCGCCTCGATCGGCAGCGTGGGGTCGGCGCTGTCGATCTTCTCGGTCGGCTCGTGGCTGTCGGCAGGCTCGGTGCTGTCCTCGCTGTCGCGCTGGTCGCTGATGTCGCACCTGTCCCGGCGCGGGGTCCTCGCCGCCGGCAACCGCGCCCTGAGCGGGCCCGCCGCCAGCGGCTGGCGGTGGCCGCTGGAACGGTCCGCCCGAAGCTGACCCGGCAGGCCCGGCGCTAGCGAGCCACTCCCGCAGCGTCCGCGGCTCGGGCCGGGGTCAGGGCGCTCGCCGGTGCGCCGGGGTCAGGGCGCTCGCCGGTGTGCCGTCAGCCGGTGCTCGGCGACGAGCCGCCAGCGGCGGGCGTCCGAGCCCGGCGTCTGCCACAGCGACAGCCGGTCGAACCGGACGCTCAGCGGCAGCCGCAGCTCGACCTGTGCGGCCAGCCGCAGCTTGTCGGCGACCGGTAACTCCGAGTACTGCAGGCTCAGGTGTGGCTCGAACGCCGGCGACCCGGACACCTCGAATGCCTGGGCGGCCTGCCCGGCGAGGCGCCGCAGCGCGGGCTCGGGCACCGCGACCAGGTACAGCGAGCGGTGCCAGGCCGGCTCGCAGCGCGTCTCACCGAACCGGACCCGGACCGGGCCGGCGGCCTCCGCGAGCTCGGCCAGCGCCGCGACCGCGGTGTCCGGGTCCTGGTCGAGGACGCCCAGCAGCGTCAGGTGCGAGGGAAAGGGCGCGGTGCCGTGCACGGCGGCCAGCCGCGCGATCACCGCGTCCAGTTCGGCGGCGGCAGCCGGTTCCGGCTGCAGCCACAGCGACAACTCGCCGACTGCCATCGCCTCCTCCTCCCTGGCGCCGGTCCCCGCGTGCGTGCTGAAAGCTCGGGGAGGGGTTTGTTAGGTACGCCTAACCTTGCTAGTCTGCCCAGAAGTTAGGTAATCCTAATTCCGGGAGGATCAGTGTTACCCACCTTCGTCGTGATGTTGCGTGAGGGAGTCGAGGCAACACTGATCGTCGGCATCGTCGCCGCCTTCCTGGCCAACCAGGGCGCCCGGCGGGCGCTGCGCCAGATGTGGCTCGGGGTGGCCGCCGCGACCCTACTCTGCGTCGGGGTCGGGGTTGCGCTGCACGTGCTGTCCCGGGACCTGCCGCAGCGCCAGCAGGAGATGCTCGAGACGGTGGTGGGACTGGTCGCGGTCGCCATGGTCACCTACATGGTGGTGTTCATGAAGCGGCACGCCCGCAGCCTGTCGGGCAACCTCCGGCGCTCGGCCGGCTCGGCCCTGGCCTCGGGCTCCCTGTTCGCCCTGGTGGCGATGGGCTTCTTGGCGGTGCTGCGGGAGGGCTTCGAGTCCGCGGTGTTCCTGACCGCCCTGCTCAACGCCAGCGACGACCAGGCCGCCGGGCTGACCGGCGCGGTGCTCGGGCTGGCGGTGGCAATCGCCATCGGCTACGCGATCTACCGGGGCGGGGTCAAGCTCAACCTGTCCCGGTTCTTCGCGGTGACCGGCGCGATGCTGATCCTGGTGTCGGCCGGCCTGGTGATGACCGCCGCGCACACCGCGCACGAGGCCGGCTGGCTGCTGGTCGGGCAGACCCAGGCGCTGGACCTGAGCGCGGTGGTCCGGCCGGGCTCGGTGCAGGCCTCGCTGTTCACCGGGGTGCTCGGCATCCAGCCCCGGCCGGTCACCGTCGAGGTCATCGGCTGGCTGGCCTACCTCATTCCGATGTCGCTCTACCTGTTCTGGCCCCGGCGCAGCACCCCGCGGTCCCAGTCGTCCGCTCCCGCCGCCCGGCAGGGCACCGGCCTGAGCCGGAGCGCCGCCTGATCCCTGCCCGTTCCGCCCGACCTGCCCACCCTCCCCCGGCCGTTCCGCGGTCGGGCCCGCTGCCGGCTCGGCCTCGCTCAGCTGGTGCGGGAAAGCTTCCGTATCCAGCCCGCTGCGAGCGGTGCCCCCGAGTCGAAAGGCCCTACCCCCATGCTTCTGATCCGCCGGCCAGGTCTGCTGGTCAGCACGGTCGCCCTCGCGGTGGTGGCCACCGGATGCGCGTCGGACAAGAGCAGCGACTCGCCCGCTTCGGGCAGCGGCGCCACCGCGGTGCGGGTCACCCTGACCGACGACGGGTGCCAGGCCGATCCGGCCAGCGTCCCGGCCGGGCCGACCACCTTCACGATCAAGAACGAAGGCGGCAGCGCCGTCTCGGAGGCCGAGCTGATGAGCGGCAGCAAGATCCTCGGTGAGAAGGAGGGCCTGACCCCGGGGCTGTCCGGCTCGTTCTCACTCAACCTCACCGCCGGCGACTACCAGCTGTACTGCCCGAACGCCAAGACCGAGCGCAGCCCCTTCACGGTGACCGCGGCATCCGCGGGCGCCGCCGGTGCCAGCGCCTCGCCGACCGGCTCCGGAGCCGCCGCGGTCAACGCCGCCACCACCGGCTACCGCCGCTACCTCGACGGCAAGGCCGCCGAGCTGGTCACCCTGACCGGCCAGTTCGTGGCCGCCGTCAAGGCCGGTCAGGTGGCCCGGGCCAAGCAGCTGTACGCGCCGGCCCGGGCACCCTACGAGGCGATCGAGCCGGTCGCGGAGTCCTTCGGCGACCTGGACCCGGCCATCGACGCCCGCGAGGGTGACGTGCCCGCCGCCGAGTGGGGTGGCTACCACCGCATCGAGCGGCAGCTGTGGGTGTCGAACAACACCACCGGCATGGCGCCGGTTGCCGACAAGCTGCTCGCCGACGTCACCAGCCTGCAGAAGCGGATCGCGACCGCCAGCTTCCAGGCCGCCGACCTCGCCAACGGGGCCACCGAACTGCTCACCGAGGTCGGCAAGACCAAGCTGGCCGGCGAGGAGGAGCGCTACTCCGGCACCGACCTCAGCGACATCGCAGCCAACCTGTCCGGCTCCCGGGCCGCGTTCGACCTGCTGGTACCGGCGCTGTCTTCCACCCCGGCCGGCCCCGGCCTGGTGACCACCATCCGCGCCCGGTTCGCCACGGTGGACGCGCTGCTGGCCAAGTACGCTACCGGCGAGGGCAACTACCGTCCGTACAAGCAGTTGAACGCCCAGGCGATCCGCGAGCTGACGGTCGCGGTGGACGCGCTGGCCGAGCCGCTGTCGCAGGTCGGCGAGCAGGTCGTCACGATCTCCTGAGCAGTTCCCGGCGTCTCCCCGAGCAGTTCCCCAGCATTCCCCCGAGCAGTTTCCAGCGTTACTCCAAGGACCGGCAGTCATGTCAGCAGGCTTCTCCCGGCGCAGCTTCCTGGCCGGCGCGTTCGGCACGGTGGCGGCGGCCGGTGGTGCCGCCGCGCTGGCCGGCTGTGACAGCTCGTCCCATGCCGCGGCCACCCGGCCGGCGGTGGTCCCGTTCCGGGGCGCCCACCAGGCCGGCATCGCCACCCCGGCCCAGGACCGGCTGGCCTTCGCCGCCTTCGACGTCACCAGCACCAGCCGGTCCGAGCTGGTCGACCTGCTGCGGCGCTGGACGGTGGCCGCCGAGAAGATGACCCGGGGCGAGCCGGTGGGCGCGGTCGAGGGCGCCGAGCAGTACGTGCCGGCCGACACCGGCGAGGCGACCGGGCTGCCGGCCGCCAACCTGACCGTCACCATCGGCTTCGGCCCCAGCCTGTTCGACCACCGCTTCGGCCTGGCCGGCCGGCGGCCGGCGGCGCTGCGCGAGCTGCCCGCCTTCCCCGGCGACGCCCTCGACCCCCGGATCAGCGGGGGCGACATCTGCATCCAGGCCTGCGCCGACGACCCGCAGGTGGCCTTCCACGCGGTGCGCAACCTCAACCGGATCGGCTTCGGGGTGACCGCGATGCGCTGGTTCCAGCTCGGCTTCGGCCGGACCTCCTCGACCACCCCGGCCCAGCAGACGCCGCGCAACCTGATGGGCTTCAAGGACGGCACCCGCAACGTCAACGGCGAGGTGGCCGCCGACCTGGACTCCCACGTCTGGGTCGGCAAGGACACCGACCAGGCGTGGCTGGCCGGCGGCAGCTACCTGGTGAGCCGCAAGATCCGGATGGGCATCGAGGCCTGGGACCGGGACCGGATCGGTGACCAGGAGGCGGTGTTCGGGCGCACCAAGGTCGAGGGCGCGCCGCTGACCGGCCGGCACGAGCGGGACGAGCCGGACCTGGCCGCCAAGGCCGCCGACGGGACGCCGGTCATCGCGGCCGATGCCCACATCCGGCTGGCGGCGCCGGAGTCCAACGGCGGCGTGAAGATCCTGCGCCGCGGCTACTCCTTCACCGACGGGGTGGACCCGGTCACCGGGCAGCTGAACGCCGGCCTGTTCTTTATCTGCTTCCAGTCCGACCCGGCCACCGGGTTCATCCCGGTGCAGCGCAACCTGGCCACCGACGCCCTCAACGAGTACATCAAGCACACCTCCAGCGCGCTGTTCGCCTGCCCACCGGGCCCGGCCGACGGCCAGTTCTGGGGCCAGGCGCTGTTCAGCTGACCCGGTGACGGAAACGACGAAGACCGGCCCTTTCAAGGACCGGTCTTCGATCGGTTTTGCTATCTGCTATCTGTCTTCCCGAGCCTGGACGGCCCGTCCGGAGTTCTAGTCGGGCAGGGCCGCCGAGGCCGGGTTCGGCTGGGGCTCGTCCAGCCGCTCGGACTCGTCGAGGATCCGGGCGTCCAGCTCGCGAAGCTTGGGCGCGTACTCGCGGCCGTGGTGAGCACAGAACAGCAACTCACTGCCGACCGGGAGCGTGACGCGCACGTAGGCCTGGGCGCCACATCGGTCGCAGCGGTCCGCTGCGGTCAAGGGCTCGGCGGTCAAAGTGCCTGTCACTGGTCCCTCGTTTTCTGCGATGGTTCTCGCGGTTGGTCACAGACCGGGGCCTCTGGTGCTCTGAGACTTATCGTGTCTGCTCACTACATACAACCAGCTCAGGCGCGCCGTAGTTCCTGGAGTAACTCAATTGAGAGTTATTACGCGTGTAGCGAACGATCCGAAACCTTGCCGACACCGGGCCGAAACCGGCTCCTCGCACCAGCTGTATCCGGGCTGTCAGGCCGGTTCGCTCCGGGCTCTCGGACGGGTGCCGTCCGGGCCGTCAGGCCGTTCTCCCCGGCTCTCGGACCGGTCACATCCGGGCCATCAGGTAGGACCGCCGGGCCTCCAGCACCTCTACCGACGCCGAGGCGGAGGCCGGTCCCGGCACGGCGGTGCGCAGCTGGGCGTGCAGGGCGGCGTGCGGCGTGCTGGTCCGGGCGGCCAGCACCGACACCAGCCGGTTCACCTCCCGGCGCAGGTCGGCGGCGGCCCGCCAGCTGCTGACCGCCGCACCCCCGGCATCGGCCGGCTGGTCGGTCTGGTCGGGCTCCGGCGCAGCGGCCCCACGGGACTGGGTGGCCCGCTTGCGCAGCTCGGAGTCCCGCTTGGCCAGCAGCGCCGCGGTCTGCTCGGCCGACAGCAGGCCGGGCAGGCCGAGGAAGTCGGCGTGGTCGGAGTCGCCGTCCGGGCCGGTCGACCCGGTGTCGGCCGTGACGGCCCGGCCGCCGTGCAGCACGTGGGCGAACTGCGCCTCGGCCTCCAACGCCTGCCATTCCTGCAGCAGCGCCGACTCGGCCTGCTCCGGGTGCTCGTCGGGCAGGTCGTCGACCAGGTCGAGGGAGTCAGAGGGCCCGGCGGGCGGCGGCAGCACGTGGTTGCGCTCGTTCTCCAGCTCGGCGGCCAGCGCCAGCAGCGGCCGGACCGCCGGCAGGAACACGGTCGCCGACTCGTGCCGCCCCCGGGCCCGGACCACCCGGCCGACCGCCTGCGCGAAGAACAGCGGGGTGCGGTAACTGGTCAGCCAGGCAAGGCAGGCGGCCCGGGGCACGTCCACGCCCTCGGAGACCATCCGCACGCACACCGCGATCCGGGCGCCGCCGGCGCCGAACTTGGCGATCTTGGCACTGGCCTTGGGGTCGTCGGACAGGATCAGGTACGGCTTCTCGCCGGTGACCCGGTGCACGATGGCGGCGTAGGCGCGGGCGTCGTCCTGATCGGAGGCCAGCACCAGCCCCGCGGCGTCCGGCATGCCGGAGGCGCGCAGCTGGGACAGCCGCTCGTCCATCGCCGCGATCACGTGCGGCACCCAGTCGCCCGTGGGGTCCAGCGCGGTGCGCCAGGCGGCCTGCTCGGTGGACTTGGTGCCGGCCTCGGTCAGCGAGGCGGCCACCACCTCCCCGGCGGAATTGCGCCACCGCGACACCCCGGTATAGGCGGCGAACACCACCGGGCGCACCACGTGGTCTCGCAGCGCGTCGGCGTAGCCGTAGCTGTAGTCGGCGGTCGAGACCAGGCCGCCGGTGCCGTCCGGCTCGTACCGGACGAACGGGATCCGCTCCCCCACCCGGGTCCGGAACGGCGTGCCGGTCAGGCACAGCCGGCGGGCGGCGCCGGCGAAGGCCTCCTCGACCGCCTCACCCCAGGACAGCCCGTCGCCGGCGTGGTGGATCTCGTCCAGCACGACCAGGCTGCGCCGGGTGGTGGCCCGAGCCGCGTGCAGGCCCGGCTTGCCTGCCACCTGGGCGTAGGTGGTGACGTAGCCGTGCAGGTCTACTGGCACCGGGCCCACCGCGTTGCCCAGGTTCGGCGCCAGCGCGATGCCGAACCGCTCGGCGGCCTCGGCCCACTGCGAGCGCAGGTGGTCGGTGGGGGCGACCACGATCACCCGGTCGATGGCCCGGCGCTGCAGCAGGCCGACCGCCAGGCTGAGCGCGAAGGTGGTCTTGCCGGCCCCCGGGGTGGCGGTGAGCAGGAAGTCCTTGCGGCTCTCGGTCTCGTACTTGGCCAGCGCCTCGCGCTGCCACAGGCGCAGCCGGGTGCCGGTGGGGCGGCGTTGAGTCACTCGACGCCCCCTTCACCACTGGTCCGCACTCGTTGCTCCACGGACCCACGGGTGTGCCTGGAGGTTCCGCCCTGCCCCGCCAGGCTAACCGGCGTCCCGGCGGGCCGGCGCGACCAACCCGCGCCGATGTGAGATTGACCGGACCGCTGGTGCCGGGCGGCCTGCCCGAGGTAGCGATGTCATCACATGCGGGCTGGGCGGCGTGTCACGGTTCCGCCCGGCTGGCGCGGCTGGGCAGACTAGGAACCCGTGATGAGCCGGCGCGGGATCGGGACGCTGGCGTCCCGGACGATCTCGCGGGCCTGGAACGACCGGATCCTCGGATTGTCGGCCGAAGCAGCTTTCTGGCAGTTGCTGTCGCTGCCCTCGCTGTTCCTGGGTTTGCTGGCGGCGCTGGGCTACTTCTCCGACCTGGCCGGCGAGGGCACCGTCGACCGGGTGCAGCAGAACCTGCTGACTGCCTTCTCCCGCGCCTTCAGCCCCGAGGTGGTGGACCAGCTGATCGCGCCGGTGGTGCAGGAGGTGCTGCGCGAGGGCCGGGCCGACGTCATCTCGGTCGGCTTCGTGCTGGCGCTGTGGGCGGGCTCGTCGGCGACCGCCACCTTCGTCAACACCATCACCATCGCCTACGGAATGCGTGACCTGCGCGGCGCGGTCCGCAGCAGGCTGCTGGCGCTGGGCATCTATCTCGGCTCGATCGTGGTGGGCGTGATCGTGCTGCCTGCCCTGGTGCTGGGCCCGACCGTGCTGCCCAAGCTGTTCCCCGAGGGCGCCCGGCGCACCGCGGACCGGGTGATCAGCGACGCCTACTGGCCGACGGTGCTGCTGTTGCTGCTGGTCGGGCTGACCAGCCTCTACCACCTGGCCCCGCCCCGGCGGCTGCCCTGGCGGCGCGGGGTGCCCGGGGCGCTGCTGGCGATGGTGATCTTCCTGGCGGGGTCGGCGGCGTTGCGGTTCTACATCAACTTCATCATCGACCAGAACCACGCCTACGGAACGCTGGCGGCGCCGATCGCGGCGCTGCTGTTCTTCTTCCTGCTGGCACTGGGGGTGCTGCTGGGCGCGGAGTTCAACGCCGAGATCGAGCAGCGCTCGCCCACCACCACGGCCAGGGTGCGCGGCACCAGCCGGGGCTGGAAGCCCTACACGCCGAGTCCGGAGCTCCGGCAGTCGGAACCGGCTGCCGGCTCAGCAGGCCCTGCCGCGCCGGCGTCCGGCCGGCCGGCTCAGGACGAGCCGCCGGACGGCAGCGACTCGTAGATCTCCTGGCAGCGGGAGCACACCGGCGAACCGGGCTTGGCCGCCCGGGTGACCGGGAACACCTCGCCGCACAGCGCCTCGACCAGGGTGCCCAGGACCGCGCTCTCGGCGACCTTGTTCTTGCGGACGTAGTGGAAGACCTGGTCGCGCTGGTCGGCGTCGGAGGTCTTCGGGGCGTCCAGCGTCTGGGTAGTCACCCCCCGATTGTGCCACCGTGGCCGTTCCGGGCGGGTGCTCGGTTCAGCGAGGGTGGACCGGATTCGGCGGGTGAGTTCAGTGCGGCCGGGCCGGGTGTTCGACAGGGTTGCCGGAGTTCGGTCAGATGTCGATGATCCGGGGCTGGGCGGGCTCGTCCGGCTCGCCGACCGGCGGCTCGGAGTGCCCGGAGGTCAGCTGGCGCTGGGCCTGCTGGCCGCCGAGGAACCGGCGGAACCGCAGCTCCTGCTTGGGCGGCCGGTCGTTGGCGATCAGCACCGCCGACCAGGGCAGCACCACCGCGGCGGCCACGAAGCCGGCGGCGAGCCAGCCGGAGAGGGTGAAGGTGCTGGCGGCACCGATGATGCAGCCCGCCCGCAGGGTCATCATCACCAGGTACCGCTTGCGCCGCCGGTCGTACTCGTCGTCGGCGTTGACCGGTGCCTCGGTGATGAGGATCGGCCGGTCGGAGGAACTTCTCGACGGGCGCACCAGTCCATGGTGCCACCGCAGTCGGAGCGGCGGGGATGTGAGATACCAGTCCAAACCGATCGGGCCGGGACTCCGAACAGCCGCCCGGACTCCTCGATGCCGGTGCCGATCCCGCTGCGGCACGATAGGCCGATGCCCCGGTTACCCATCGACGTGCCATGAGCGTGCGACCACTCCTGCCCGCCGCGGTCTGCGACCAGCTCGGCCAGGCGGTGGCCGACCGGTTCGGCTCGGTCGCGGTGAGCGAGGCGCTGGGCCTGGCCGGCGAGGCGGCCATGTCGCGCGGGGACCTCAGCGGTGCCGACCGGCTGACCCGGCAGGGCTCGGACACCGAGACGCTGATCCGGCTGTTCCTGCTCGGCCTGCCGGTGCCGGCCGCCGCGGCCGAGGCGGCCCTGCGGCCGTTGCCGCTGGCAGAGGCCGAGGCCGCCGGCCTGCTCGAGCGCGCCGACGGCCAGCTCCGGGCGACGCTGGACCTGCGGCCGTACTCCGAGACCGGCGGCCCGGACTGGTGGGTGGTCTCCGACCTCGGGGCCGAGGTCCGGCCGGGCCCGTTGTACGCCGAGCACGTGCTCGGCATCGGCTCGGCCGGGCTGACGCTGGCCGAGGCGACCGTGCGCGGTCCGGTGCGGCACGCCCTGGACGTCGGCACCGGCTGCGGGGTCCAGGCGCTGCACCTGTCCGAGCACAGCGCGACCGTGACCGCCACCGACCTCAGCGACCGGGCGCTGCGGATGGCCGCCACCACGGCGGCGTTGAACGGCAAGCACTGGGAGTTCCGGCAGGGTTCGCTGCTGGAGCCGGTGGCCGGGCGGCAGTTCGACCTGATCGTGTCCAACCCGCCGTTCATCGTCGGGCCGGGGTTCTCCCCCGGTGCCGGCGGCTTCCGCTACCGCGACAGCGGCCTGCCCGGGGATGCGGTGTGCGCCGAGCTGGTCGGCGGCCTGCCGGCCCGGCTGGCCGAGGGCGGCACCGGGCAGGTGCTGGCGAACTGGATCATCGACGGCTCGCGGAGCTGGCAGGAGCGGGTGACCGGCTGGTTGCCGGCCACCGGCTGCCAGGCCTGGATCTGGCAGCGCGAGGTGGCCGAACCGGGCGAGTACGTGGCGCTCTGGCTGCGCGACGCCGGCGAGCAGCCGGGTACCGCGGCCTGGCGGCAGCGCTACGACGACTGGCTGGACTGGTTCGCGGCGTCCGGGGTGGCCGGCATCGGAATGGGCCTGGTCAACGTGCGGCGCACCGGGCAGGAGGTCTCGGAGGTGGTGTGCCAGGACGTGCCGCAGCCGCACGAGCACCCAGTCGGCCCGGCCATCGAGGAGTGGTTCGGCCGCGCCGCGTGGCTGCGGGACCGCCCGGTGGAGCAGCTGCTGCAGGCCCGGCTGGTTGCCGTGCCCGGCCTGGTCCGCTCGTCCCACGCGCTGATCACGGACGAGGGCTGGCAACCGGCGCTGGTGCAGCTGCGGCAGGCCGGCGGCCTGCGCTGGGAGCTGGAGGTCGACGACGCGGTCGCCGGGCTGGTGGCCGCCTGCACCGGCCGCACTCCGCTCGGCGTGCTGCTCAGCCTGCTGGCAGCGGGCGTGTCGGCTGGTACCGACGAGGTGATCGCGGCGCTGTTACCTGTCGTCCGCGATCTTGTCGAACGCGGTTTTCTCGTTCCCGCCGAACTGGTGCCGGCCGGAGTGCCGGCCGGGGGCGCCGTGCCTATCGAGGGTGCGGCTGTCGGGGGTGCGGCTGTCGAGGGTGCGCCCGAGCCGGGGGCGGGCCGATGAGGGCGGTGGTGCAACGGGTGACCAGCGCCTCGGTGACGGTGGCCGGGGAGGTGGTCGGCCGGATCGGCGCCGGCCTGCTGGTGCTGGTCGGCGTCACCCACTCCGACACCGAGGCCGACGCCCGATGGCTGGCCGGCAAGGTGGCCGGGCTGCGGGTGCTGCGCGACGGCCACCGGGACGAGGCCGCGGCGAGCGCGCTGGGCGCGCCGGTGCTGGTAGTGAGCCAGTTCACGCTGTACGCCGACCTCAACTCCGGACGCCGGCCCAGCTGGTCGGCGGCGGCGCCGGGGCAGCAGGCCGAGCCGCTGGTCGCCGCGTTCTGCGCCGAGCTACGGGCCCTCGGGCTGCCGGTCGAGACCGGCCGGTTCGGGGCGAGCATGGCGGTACAGAGCGTCAACGACGGGCCGCTGACCTTGCTGGTGGAGACGCCGGCCCCGCGCTGAGCCCGCCAGCAGTCGTCACCGGCTGTGACCGCTCGGTCGCGCATCGCATCGGCGGCACGCTCGCGGGGCGGGATGCGGGTACTTCAAGGTTGCCGAATATATCTCCGGAGCGTCCGAGGTCAGGATCTGGGAACGTTTCGGGCTCCGAATCCGTTCTACAGACCGGGAGAACAACACCCCGAATCAGTGGACGGGACCCCAACGTGACGCAGCCAGCCATCAAGACACCTGCTAAGCCGACCTCCAAGAGCACCGCATCCAAGCGCCGCAACGCGGCCTCGCACACCCTTCCCGGGCACCGGGCCACCCGGACCGCCACGCCCGCTCCGAACGTACCCGTCGAGACCGACGACCTGACCGCCGACGCGCTGACCGCCGATGCCCTGACCGCGGAGGCGCTGGCCGCCGACACCGAGACCACCCCGGACGACAACCCGGTCGAGGCGACCGCCGATCTGGACGAGGTGGTCCAGGCGGCCGACCTGGTCCGCTCGTACCTCAACGAGATCGGCAAGGTGTCGCTGCTCACGGCGGTCGAAGAGGTGGAGCTGTCCAAGCGGATCGAGGCCGGCCTGTACGCCGAGCACCTGCTGGGCACCAGCAAGCGGCTGGCGCTGCCGCGCCGGCGGGAACTGCAGTCGTTGGTGGCCGACGGCGAGACCGCCAAGGACCTGCTGCTGCGTGCCAACCTGCGGCTGGTGGTGTCGCTGGCCAAGCGCTACACCGGACGCGGCATGCCGTTCCTGGACCTGATCCAGGAGGGCAACCTGGGCCTGATCCGGGCGGTGGAGAAGTTCGACTACACCAAGGGCTTCAAGTTCTCCACCTACGCCACCTGGTGGATCCGGCAGGCGATCAGCCGGGCGATGGCCGACCAGTCGCGCACGATCCGGCTGCCCGTCCACCTGGTCGAGCAGATCAACAAGATGCAGCGGATGCGGCGGGAACTGGGCCAGAACCTGGGCCGGGACGCCACCGACGCGGAGCTGGCCGGCGAGCTGGACATCACCGTCGAGCGGCTGCACGAGTTGATCGACCATGCCCGTGACCTGGTCAGCCTGGATCAGACGGTCGGCACCGACGAGGACTCCGCGCTCGGGGACTTCATCGCCGACAGCGAGGCCACCAAGCCCACCGAGGCGGTCGAGTTCGACCTGATGCGCCGCCAGCTCACCGCGATCCTCAACTCCCTGGAGCCGCGAGAAGCCGCCGTGGTTCGGCTCCGGTACGGGCTGGCCGACGGCAACCCGCACACCCTGGACGACATCGCCAAGAAGTTCAACCTGTCCCGCGAGCGAATTCGCCAGATCGAGCGCGAGACGATGGCCAAGCTGCGCCACCCGTCCCGGGCCCAGTCGCTTCGGGACTACCTGGACGCCTGATCGGTGGTGTCGCCGGCCGGGGTTGGCCCCGTCGGCCTCCGTCGGCCGGGTGTGAACCTGCTGGCCTCCGCCGACTGAGCTGATCGGCCGCTGAGCTGATCGGCTGGCCCTGAGCCAGTTGCGCCGGACCGCCCGGCACCCGCGATCCCCCTCGCCGGTGCCGGGCGGTTCGCTGTCGGGGTGTGGCTCACCGGGTGCCGGGGGCTCGGATGCGCCCCGACCTCGGGCTCTCTACGGTGTGCTGGTGGACCCTGTCGCCGCCCTGCGCCGGATCGCGTTCCTGCTGGAGCGCAGCGGCGCGCCCACCTACCGGGTGCGGGCCTTCCGCCGGGCCGCCGAGGTAGCGCTGACCAACGCCGCGCAGCTGCAGGAGCGGCTGGCGGCCGGCACCTTGGCCGACCTTCCCGGCATCGGGCAGGTGACGGCCGCGGTGATCACCGAGGCGGCCGCCGGCCGGGTGCCGGACTACCTGGTCAAGCTGGAGGAGCGCGAGGGCGCGCTGGTCGACCTGGATGCCGCCGGGGAGCAGCTGCGGGCGGCGCTGCGCGGTGACCTGCACAGCCACTCGGACTGGAGCGATGGCGGCAGCCCGATCGAGGAGATGGCGGTGACGGCCCTCGAGCTCGGGCACGACTACCTGGCCCTCACCGACCACTCGCCCCGGCTGACGGTGGCCAACGGGCTGACCCCGGAGCGGCTGGAGCGCCAGCTGCGAATCCTCGCGGCGCTGGCGCCCCGGCTGGCACCGTTCCGGCTGCTCAGCGGCATCGAGGTCGACATCCTCGACGACGGCGGCCTGGACCAGACCCCGGAGCTGCTCGGGCAGCTCGACGTGGTGGTGGCCTCGGTGCATTCCAAGCTGCGGATGGAGTCCGCGGCGATGACCCGGCGGATGCTGGCGGCCATCGCCAACCCGCACACCAACATCCTGGGGCACTGCACCGGCCGGTTGATGGGCGGCAAGCAGCGCCCGCAGAGCACCTTCGACGCCGCCGCGGTGTTCGCCGCCTGCGCCGAGCACGGTGTGGCGGTAGAGATCAACTGCCGGCCGGAACGGCTGGACCCGCCCCGGGACCTGCTCCGGCAGGCGGTCGAGGCCGGCTGCCTGTTCAGCATCGACACCGACGGCCACGCGCCCGGGCAGCTGGACTGGCAGCCCTACGGGTGCGCCCGGGCCGCCGAGTGCGGAGTGCCGGCGGACCGGGTGATCAACAGCTGGCCGGTGGACGAGCTGCTGGCCTGGTCCAACCGCAACCGCTAGCCCACCGGGATCGCCCGGACCACCAGGGCAGCGGCATCCGGTCAGCCGGTCGCCGGATCGCCGGTCGCCGGGCCGCCGGTCTCCGCTGGGCGACTCGGGTCGCCGGTCTCCACCGGGCGGCTCGGGTCGGTGATCCACTCGCTCCACGAGCCCGGGTACAGGACGGCGTCGATCCCGGCCGCCCGCATCGCGAGCACCGTGTGGGCGGCCGTGACTCCCGAGCCGCAGTACACCCCGACCGGGGCCGGCTCGCCGGCCCCGTCTCCTCCGTCTTCCCGGGCCTCGCCTCCCTGGGCTTCGGTTTCCCCGGCCCCGTTTCCGGACGCGCCGGACCCGCTCGGATCTCCACCGACCCGCTGGCCCACCGCGCCGGCCGCTTCGAACCGCTGCCGCAGCTCCGCCTCGGGCAGGAAGTGCCCGGACGGCTGCACGTTGGCAGTGGTCGGCAGGTTGACCGCTCCGGGGATGTGCCCGGCCACCAGGTCGATCGGTTCCACCTCGCCCCGGAACCGCTCGGCGGCCCGCACGTCGAGCAGCCGGCCGGCCCGGCCCCAGGCGGCCGCGGTGTCGGCGTCCAGGGTGGGCAGGCTGCCCGGCCGCACCGTGATCGAACCGGCGGCCGGTGCCGGCACCTCGGTGGACACGGGCTGGCCGCCGGCCAGCCACGCCTGGTAGCCGCCGTCGAGCACCCGCACCCCGGCCACCCCGGCCCAGCGGAGCACCCACCAGGCCCGGGCGGCCGCCACCGAGTTGCCCTGGTCGTAGACCACCACCTCGGACTGCTCCTCGATGCCCCAGGCGCGCAGTGCCACCTCCAGCCGGCGCGGATCCGGCAGCGGATGCCGGCCACCCGGACCCGGCGGGTCGGCCAGGTCGGACTCCAGGTCGCACCAGCGCGCTCCCGGCAGGTGGCCGGCCAGGTATTCCGGGTACTGCGACGGGCCACCGAGCTGCCAGCGGACGTCGAGCAGCACCGGCCGGTCGCCCCGGTCGAGAGCGGTCGCCAACTCGGCCACGCCGAGGAGGACCTGCTGGAAATGTTCTGCCATGCCGACGGTTCTAACATGGGTGTCAGCTACCGGGACGCGGCAGCACCCGTACGGGGCGGGACTGGTCGGGCACCGGAGCTTGGAGAGGGGTCGGCACGTGAATCATCACCACAGCGACCTGATCGACACCACCGAGATGTACCTGCGCACCATCTACGAGCTCGAGGAAGAGGGCGTGGTGCCGCTGCGCGCCCGGATCGCCGAGCGCCTCAACCAGTCCGGCCCGACGGTGAGCCAGACGGTCGCCAGGATGGAGCGGGACGGGCTGCTGCAGGTCGAGGCCGACCGCCACCTGCAGCTCACCGAGCGCGGCCGGCACCTGGCGGTGTCGGTGATGCGCAAGCACCGGCTCGCCGAGCGGCTGCTGCACGACGTGATCGGCCTGGAATGGGACCAGTTGCACGTCGAGGCCTGCCGCTGGGAGCACGTGATGAGCGACGCCGTCGAGCGCCGGATCGTCGGGATGCTCGACGGGCCGCTGGTCTGCCCGCACGGCAACCCGATCCCCGGCCTGGAGGATCTCGGGCTGCCGGCCGGCACCGAGGCAGCCCTGCTGCCGACGCTGGCCGACTCGGTGGCAACCGACGCCGTCACCGTCCGGATCGAGCGGATCAGCGAGCTGCTGCAGCCGAACGTCGAGCTGATGCGCCGGCTGTCCGACGCCGGCGTCACCCCGGGGCTGTCGGTGGCGGTGACCCGGACGCCGGCAGGCTTCCAAGTGGCCGGCGCGCCGGACGCCGAACCGGTGTCGGACGAGGTGGCCCGGCACATCTTCGTCTCGGTGCCGGCCTGATCCGCTGACCGGACCAGCCAGGCCAGCACCAGCTAGGCCGGCACCAGCCGGGCCCGTACCTGTCGCGATCATCCGAACCGGCCCCGGATCAGCACCGGCACCGTGCGCGGATCCAGCCCGCGCTGCGCCGCGGTGGCCAGCAGTTCCGCCGCGGAGTACCCCGGCTGCGACCGCAGCGCCCGGTCGGCCGCCATCGCCGCCAGCGTGGCGTTGCCGGCCCGCCACAGCGACCAGCCGTAGAGGAACAACGGCGCGGCGTCGTAGGGAGCGGGCAGCCGGGCATGCCACTCGCCCATCAGCAGGGCGGCCTCGGTGCATCCCGAGTCGATGGCCAGCCACAGCGCGTCCCGCACCGCCGGGTCGGTGAGCGCCACCGCGTGACCGGCCAGCTGCTCCGGCCCGGCCGGTGCCCGTTCCACCGCCGCGAGCAGTCCGGCGATCTGCGCCCGCCGCCACTCGGCCAGCCGGTCCGGCGGCACCGCCGCCCGGCGCCGCTCGGCCTCATCCAGCAGCGGCAGCAGCGCCGACCGCTGCTCGGCCCCGTGGCCGGCCAGGGAGGCGACCAGCGCCTCCCGGTCGGGCAGCGCCACCAGGCCGGCGAAGATGGCCTGGGCAGCTGCCACCGAGCTACCCGGCAGGCGCTGGTTCCCCTCGCCCGGGCAGCAGTCCGGCTGCTCGCAGCACAGCGACCACCAGCGCCGGTCGGTGGCCACCAGCACGTCGAGGACCTCGATGTCGGCGGCGGCCATCGCCACCGCCAGCAGGTCCCGGCAGGCCAGCAGGCCGCCGGCGGCCCGCGGGTCACCGGCCACCGAATCGGTCACCAGCACCGCGGCCACCGACCGGCAGCCGCCCCGCTGCAGCACCTCGCCCAGCGGTGCCAGCGCCTCGTCGTCGAAGCCGTCCGGCAGCCTGGCCGGCAGGTCCAGCCGGACGGTCACCTGCACCTGCTGCGGCCCGGCCGAGACCGCGGTGCCGGCGAAACCGATCAGCACCAGGCTCTCGTGCGGGTGAAAGCTCAGCAGGTAGGGCAGCGCGTCGATCAGCTCGGCGGGGTCGCTGATCCGGATCCGGGGCAGGTCACACGAGGTCATGCGGCCAAGCCTGGCCCGCCGGAGCTGCTCCCGAGCCGCCGATGAGCAGGTTGTGGACAACGTCGCGGGCTGTGTACAGCCCCGCCACATCCCCTACAGCGGGTTCTTGCGCCAGCTCTGCGCGGCCACGGTCAGCCCGTCGGCCACCTCGTCGTTGCGGTCGGCCAGCTGCCGTTCCCGCTCCCCCTCCGGACCGGGCTCGGCGGTCTCGCGCCGGCCGGTGGCGATCACCCGGAAGAAGGCCGCCGCACGTTCCAGCGCGACGTCGAACTCGCCCTGGTAGGCGCCGTGCAGCACCGCATCGGCGAGCGCCCCGATGGCCGCCGGGTCGGCGTCGTCCGACACCCCGGCGACCACCTCGTCGGCGGGTGCGTAGGGCCGCCCGGCGCGCCACAGCCGGGTCAGCTCGGCACCGTTGCCCTGGCACCACCGGCGCAGCAGGTAGAGCGCCCACAGGGCCCCCGGCAGGCTCGAGGGCTGCTCGTGCCGCCACAGCTCGGCGAGGGTGTCCAGTCCCACCCGGTCGGCCAGGTCCACCAGCGACTCCGAGTCCGCCGAGCGGCCGTGGGTGATGACCGCCGCGGCGGTGGCAGCAGCCAGCTCGGCCCGTTCGAACGGCTCGAACTCCTCCGACCCGGCAAGTGCTGCGAGGTCGGGCCGCCGGATCGGGCGGTGCGGGCGGTCAGCTGGTGGCACCCGTCCAGGGTAAGTGAGCCGGCCGCCGCGGCGCGGAATCCGGCTCGCCGGACCCGCCCCGACCGCGGGCGTTTTTGCCCTTTCGGCAAGGGTGTGGCCGGCGACTCGGCTGCCAGCGGCAGATCAGCGGCTAAACTGGAGCACGGCGTCGGCCCGATCCATGGCCCCCGGTCCCACAATCGCCGCCACGAGCGGCCTTCCGCCGAGAGGCGACCTGGCGGGTCGGCGTCACATCAGACTTTCGAACACAGCCCACCGGACCGCCGGACGAAGGACAGCCCCATGAGTTCCGGTGACGGCTGGACGACCTGTGCGGCAGGCCACCGGCACTGGGGCCTGTTCGGCGCCGCCGGGCTGCTGCTGGTGGGCGAGGACCGGGTGGTGCTGCAGCACCGCGCGCCGTGGACCCACCAGGGCGACACCTGGGGCATTCCGGGTGGCGCCCGGGACAGCCACGAGGACGCGGTGACGGCCGCGTTGCGGGAAGCCCGTGAGGAGGCCCGGCTGGCGGCGGCCGACATCGACCCGATCGGCACCTACGTCGACGACCACCAGGGCTGGAGCTACACCACGGTGGTGGCCCGGGCCGTCCGACCGGTCCGGCCGGTCGCCGCGAACGCCGAGAGCGTCACGGTCCGCTGGCATTCGGTCGCCGACGTCGCGGGCCTGCCCCTGCACCCCGGCTTCGCCTCCGCCTGGCACCGGCTGCGCGACGTCCCGCCGCCGCTGTTCCTGGTGGTGGGCGAGGCGGCCGCCGGCGACCCGCTGCTCACCCGGCTGCGCGAGACCGGAGTGGCAACCGACCGGCTGCCGGCCGGCCTGGTCGGCGGTGGCCTGACCCGGCTGCTGCCGCACGTGGTGCACGCCGGCCACCGCGCTGCCAGCGTCGCGCGCGACTACGCCGGCCGTGGCCAGGTGCTGCTGGCGCACGAGCCCGCCGACCTGCGTTCACTGGTCTGACCGGGCCGCGCCGGTTCCGTCTGACCGGGCCGCGCCCGGTTTCGTCGGAGCGCGCCGCTAGCGTTCCGGGCATGCGCATCCTGCTGCCGCCCAGCGAGGCCAAGAATCCGGGCGGGCGGGGCCTGCCGCTGGCCCGCCGGCAACGCCGGCAGCCGATCGAGGACAGCCGCGAGCTGGTGCTGCGGGCGCTGGAGGAGCTGCTCGCCGGCACCGCAGGAGCCGACCCGGCCCGGTCGCTGCTGCTGCCGGACTCGGTGGCCGACGCCGCGCTGGCCGACAACCGGCGGGTCCGCACCGCGCCGACCATGCCCGCGCTGGACCGCTACGCCGGCATCGTCTACGACGGGCTGTTCCTGCAGCCGCTCAGCGACGCCGCCCGGGCGGTGGCCAACCGCGAGGTGCTGATCTTCTCGGGCCTGTTCGGGGTGCTGCGCGGCGGCGACCCGGTGCCCAACTACCGGGTGCCGGCCAAGGCCTGGTTGCCCGGCCTGGGGGTGCTGTCGACGTTCTGGCGGCCCCGGCTGGACGCCCTGGTGCCGGACCTGCTGGACCGCGGCCCGGTGCTCGACCTGCGCTCCGGCGACTACGCCGCGATGTGGCAACCGGCCGGGCCGGCCGGCCGGCTGATCGAGGTCCGGGTGCTCTCGCCCCGTCCGGACGGGACGCTGGGCGTGATCTCGTTCGCCTCCAAGCTCGCCAAGGGCCGGCTCACCGCCGCCCTGCTGGAACGGCGGGCCGCGGGCCTGCCGGTCCGGACCGTCGCCGACATCGCCGCCGCCTGGCAGGTGGCCGGCGGCAGCGACCTGGTCGAACGCCGGACGCCCCGGGGTAGCGCGCTGGACCTGGTCACCCCCACCGCGGCGGGCCCGGCCGGCTCCACCGGCTCGGCGCGGGCACACCGGGCACGCAGCGCCGGAAAGGGTGCATAGCGCAACTCCAAGCCCACCCCGGTGGCCGCCTGCATTCTTGCCTCAGCCAGTATCGACGGCATGCGATTGGACCATCTCTCCTACGCCGCCGGCCCGGAAGGCATCGCCTCCTGCGTGCAGCGGCTAGGTTCCCAACTCGGCGCCGGGTTCACCGACGGCGGGATACATCCACGCTTCGGCACCCGCAATTTCGTGCTCCCGCTGGCCGGCGGGATCTACCTGGAGGTGGTCGAGGCGCTGGACCACCCGGCGGTGGAGTTCGCGCCGTTCGGCCGGGCGGTGCGCGACCGCAAGCTGGCCGGCGGCGGCTGGTTCAGCTGGGTGGTGGCGGTCCCCGACATGGCAGCCATCGAGCAGCGGCTGGGCCGCCGGGCCGTCCCCGGCCACCGCCGGCGTCCGGACGGCTTCGACCTGTGCTGGCGCCAGATCGGCGTGCTGGACGCCGCCAGCGACCCGCAGCTGCCCTTCTTCGTCCAGTGGGAGTCCGACCGGACCGAGCACCCGTCCGCCCCGGGCGGCACGGTGAACCTGGAACTGCTCGACATCGCTGGCGACCGGTCCCGGGTGGTGGAGTTCCTCGGCGACCGGGCGACCAAGTCGCTGGAGGACCTCAAGGTGCGCTGGCTGCCGGTGGAGGACAACGACGGCGAGAGCGGCATCGTGGCGGCGCACTTCATCACCTCCCGCGGCGTCGTCGTCATCGACTGAGGCCGCGGCCCGCCCGCGCAGGTGCCCCCGGGTCAGGCAGCCGCCACCGGGGTGATCTCCTCGCTGCGGTTGGCGGCGACCGTCCGGGACCGGCGGGCGGCCAGGATGGAGCCGGCCAGGATCAGCGGGAAGCCGACCAGCATGCCCGCCGTGATGTTCTCGCCCAGCACCAGCACGCCGAGCGCGATCGCGACGGCCGGGTTGACGTAGGTGATCACGGTGGAGCGGGTCGGCCCGATGGTCGCGATCAGCTGGAAGAAGAGCAGGAACGCCAGCGCCGTGCACACCAGCGACAGCACCACCACCCCCGACACCGCCGAGGCCGGCAGGTGCTCGGGCGGCTGCAGCAGCAGGAACGGCAGGTAGCACACCGCCGTCAGCGCCATCGACACCGCGATCACCCCGGCGCCCGGCAGGTCCGCCAGTGAGCGGGTCAGCACGATCGGCCCGGTCGCGTAGCAGACGCTGACCACCGCCATCTCGGCGAAGGCGAACAGGTTCAGCCCGGAGAAGTCCAGCCCGACCAGCGCCACCACCCCGACGACGCCGAGCAGCAGGCCGGCCAGCTGGCTGCCGGTGACCCGGTCGGCCGGGGAGCTGAACCTGGCCAGCAACGCACCGACCAGCGGCACCGCCGCCACCAGCAGCCCGGCCAGCGAGCTGGACAGCTTCCGTTCGGCGTCGGAGAGCAGCAGCCACGGAAGCATCACCTCGATGGCGGTGAACAGCACCAGCGGCCGCCAGCGGGCCAGCACCGGGGCCACCTGGGACCGGGCCAGCGCCAGCGGCAGCAGCACCACGGCGGCGCCGGCGGTCCGGAAGAACACCAGCGTGCCCGGCGTCAGGTACTCCACCGCGATCCGGATGAACAGGTAGGGCAAGCCCCAGATCACAGACATTGCCGCGAAGAGCAGCCAGCCACGCCGGGACACGGGCCTCCTGTCGTCGAAGATGCCGGTAGTACCAGCAGCCACGCTATGTTCCGGCCAGCCCCCGGGCCAGCGGATATCGGCCAAGTTACGCCGAAGGACTGACAACCTCGCCGGCCGAACTATTCCTGCCCGGCCCGGGCGAACACTGCTGTCCGGACGATCACTGCGGGTGAGAAGATCGAGTCCCGACATCGCGGCAGGTGAGGCATGACGCTCAAGATCTCTCCCGGCTCCGGCCACCACGACGTCCGCACGGTGCCGATCGGCGACTACGGCTTCCTGTCCGACGGCGAGACCACCGCGCTGGTTTCCCCCGGCGGCTCGGTGGACTGGATGTGCCTGCCGCGGATGGACTCGGCGAGCATCTTCGGTGCCATCCTGGGCCGGCACGCGGGCTCGTTCCGGATCGCGCCGGCCGACGTGACGGTGCCGGCGGCGCGCCGCTACCTGCCCGGCACGATGATCCTGGAGACCAGCTGGGGCACCGCGACCGGCTGGATCATCGTGCGGGACGTGCTGGTGATCGGCCCCTGGCGCTACGAGAGCGAGGTGGCCCGGGACTACCGCCGCACCCCTACCGACTACGACGCCGAGCGGGTGCTGCTGCGCACCGTCCGGTGCGTGTCCGGCGAGGTGCAGACGGTGATGGAGTGCGAGCCGGTGCTGGACTACGGTCGCACCCCGGTGCGCTGGGCGCACACCGACAAGGGCTACCACCAGGCCCGGGCCGGCTCCCCGGACGGCACCGTCGAGCTGACCCTGACCACCGATCTGCGGCTCGGCTTCGAAGGCGGCCAGGCCACCGCCCGGACCCTGCTCAAGGAGGGCGACGTCCGGTACGTGGCGCTGTCCTGGGGCGGGCGCACCCCGCCGGAGGACTACGCCGACGCTTACTCCCGGCTGGTGTGGACCGCCCACCACTGGCAGCACTGGCTGGCCCGCGGCACCTTCCCCGACCATCCCTGGCGCAGCTACCTGCAGCGCAGCGCGCTCACCCTCAAGGGCCTGACCTACGCCCCGACCGGTGCGATCGCCGCCGCGGCCACCACGTCGCTGCCCGAAACCCCGGGCGGCGGGCGCAACTACGACTACCGCTACACCTGGATCCGGGATGCCACCTTCGCCCTGTGGGGGATGTACTCCCTCGGCTTCGACTGGGAGGCGCTGGACTTCTTCTCCTTCATCGCCGACCTCGCCGAGCGGGACCCGGACCTGCAGATCATGTACGGCATCGGCGGCGAGCGCGACCTCGAGGAGCACGAGCTCGACCACCTGCCCGGCTACGCTCACTCCCGGCCGGTCCGGATCGGCAACGCCGCCTACGCCCAGCGCCAGCACGACGTCTGGGGCGCGCTGCTGGACTCGGTGTACCTGCACTCGAAGTCCGCCGACCACCTGGACAACCGGATCTGGCCGATCCTGGCCAACCAGGTCAACGCCGCGCTCAAGCACTGGCGCGAGCCGGATGCCGGGATCTGGGAGGTGCGCGGCGAGCCCAAGCACTTCACCTCGTCCAAGATCATGTGCTGGGTGGCGGTGGACCGCGGCGCCCGGCTGGCCTCGATGATCGGCCAGGACGCCGAGGCCGCGCAGTGGGAGCTGGCCGCCGAGGAGATCAGGCAGGACGTGCTGGCCCACGGCCTGGACTCCCGCGGCGTGCTCACCCAGTACTACGGCGGCACCGCGCTGGACGCCTCGCTGCTGCTGGCGGTGCTGGTGCGCTTCCTGCCACCGGACGACCCCCGAATCCGGGCCACCGTGCTGGCGGTCGCCGACGAGCTGACCGAGGACGGCCTGGTGCTGCGCTACCGCACCGAGCAGACCGACGACGGCTTCACCGGCGAGGAGGGCAGCTTCACCATCTGCTCGTTCTGGCTGGTCTCGGCGCTGTGCGAGATCGGCGAGTACCACCGGGCCCGCAAGCTGTGCGCCAAGCTGCTGTCCTTCGCCGGGCCCCTGGAGCTCTACGCCGAGGAGATCGACACCCACACCGGCCAGCACCTGGGCAACTTCCCGCAGGCCTTCACCCACCTGGCCCTGATCAACGCGGTGCTGCACGTGATCGCGCTGGAACGGGCCGAGCAGGACGCCGCCGAGCACGGGCCGCCGGTGGCCAGGCCGGTCGGCTGAGGCGGGAGTACTTCAGCAGTGCCTCGAAGTGGGCCAATGAGCCGCATCCGCAGATGCCGTCGGAGATAGTGGGCAGGTGCAGAACATCCAGCTCGGCTGGCAACCGGCCGCCATGCTCTCCACCGGCCTGTTCACCGGCGCCCTCACCGGCACCGCGGTGGGCGGCCGGCTGCCCCTGGGCAGGTCGGCGCGGCTGGCCGGGCGGGCGGCTGCCTACCTGCGCGAGGCCGGCCTGGTGGCGGCGCTCTACACGCTGTGGCAGCTGGCCTGCTCGGTGTCGGTGCTGGGCAGTGCGGGCGCCTTCGAACGGGCCCGGCAGATCGCCCGGTTCGAGCACGCCGTCCGGCTGCCGGGCGAGGACCGCGCCCAGCGGCTGGTGGTCGGGCACCCGCTGCTGACCCAGGCGGCGAACTGGTACTACGCGGCGGTGCACTTCGCCGCGCTGGGGGTGCTGCTGGTGTGGCTGTTCAGCAGGCATCGCCAGCGCTACCCCGAGGTGCGCAACGTCCTGGTGCTGCTGACCGGCGCTTCGCTGCTGATCCAGCTGCTGCCGGTGGCGCCGCCCCGGCTGCTGCCGGGCTATGTCGACACCGCCGCCCGGTACGGGCAGTCGGTGTACAACCTGTCGGGCGTCTCGGTGGACGAGCTGGGGGCGATGCCGTCGGTGCACGTCGGCTGGGCGTTGCTGGTCGCCTGGGCGGTGCTGCGAGTCAGCCCCAGCCGCTACCGCTGGTGGGTGCTGGCCCACCCGGTGCTGACCATGGCCGTGGTGGTGGTCACCGCCAACCACTGGTGGCTGGACGGCATCGTGGCGGGCATGCTGCTGGTGCTGAGCATCGCGGTGGTGCGGCTGACAGCCACCGGGTTCACTGCCGCCCGGCTACCCCGGTTCGCCGCCGGGGTGGATGACGGTGATGCCGGCCGGCGCCGCGCCGGACATGGCCGCCAGCGCCTGCCCCACCCCGTCCAGGCCGATCACGCCGGTGACCAGCTCGTCGGGTCGTACCGCGCCGGAGCGGACTAGCTCCAGCATCGCCGGGTAGTCGTGGGCGGCCATGCCGTGGCTGCCCAGCCAGGAGAGCTCGCGGAACGCCAGCGAGGACATGTCCAGCCGCACCGGCTCGGGCAGCAGCCCCAGCTGCACGTGCCGGCCGCGTGGCCTGAGCGAGGCCAGCGCGGTCTGCACCACCGACTCGGCGCCGATGGCGTCCATCGTCACCGCCGCGCCGCCGCCGGTGAGCTGGCGGATCTGCTCGGCGGTGCCGTCGCCCGGGCCGGCGGGGTCGCCGGCGCGACCGGCCAGCACGGTGTGCCCGGCGCCGTGCCGGCTGGCCATCGCCAGCGCCGCCGGGTTGGTGTCCACCGCGATCACCTGGGCGCCGGCGGCCGCGGCGATCATCACCACCGACAACCCCACGCCGCCGCAGCCGAACACCGCCAGCCACTCCCCCGGCTGCACGTTGCCGACCGCGGTGACCGCCCGGTAGGCGGTGGCGAACCGGCAGCCGAGAGCCGCGGCGCTGTCGAAGCCCAGCTCGTCCGGCAGCGCCACCAGGTTCACCGCGGCGTACGGCACGGCCACGTACTCGGCGAACGAGCCCCAGTAGTCGAAGCCCGGCTGCAGCTGCCGGGTGCAGACCTGCTGGTTGCCCTCCAGGCACTGCTCGCACTCCCCGCAGGCACAGACGAACGGCACGATCACCCGCTGGCCGGCCTGCCAGCCCGGCACCGCCGGGTCGATCTCGGCGATGGTGGCGGCCAGCTCGTGACCGGGCACGTGCGGCAGTGAGACGGTGGCGTCGTGGCCGAGCCAGGCATGCCAGTCGCTGCGGCACAGGCCGGTGGCGCGCACCTGCAGGATCGCCCCGCCGGCGGGCAGCTCCGGCTCGGGAAGATCGGTGACGGTCGGAGCCTCGCCGAAGCGGTCGATCAGCACTGCGCGCATTCCACATTCCTATCAGCCCGGAGATTTCCGCGACTGCGGCACGGTGTCAGGGCAGCGCCCCTGAGGTCAGGAGCTCTGCAGAGCGGCGCATTTCTTCAGTCCGTAGCCGGACATGAAGCCGGCGATCGCCTCGCTGTGGTCGGGAAGCGCGTCCAGCACCTTCGCATCGACGGCGACGGCGTCGGAGTCCAGGGCCTTGACGTCGGCGAGGTACCTCTTCAGGACCGGTTCCACACCGGCGAAGTCGGACTTCTCCAGGCGCAGCCAGTTCCGGGTCAGCGTCGCCTTGTCCGAGGACCGGCCCACCAGCGCGTCGGCTTGCTTGAGGTACTGCGGGTACAGCGTGAGGATTGTCTGCGTGACCGTCACGATACCGGCGACGGTCTTCGGGTCCTTGGAGTTGGTCACGGCCTGAATCCGGGTATCGAAGTCGGCACAGACCGCCTCCATCTTGGTCACGAACTGGGCCTTGGTCAGCGTCGTCGCACTCGGACTGGGCTTCGGACGGGGTGTGCTCACGGCCGCCGCGGGCAAGGTGCCGGTGGTGTGCCGAGGTGCACCCGCGTCCACGGAGGAGGAGGCGCACGCGGACAGGCTCAGGCTAGTGAGGACCGCCAGTGGCAGGCAGAACCGGCGGAGAGAGGGAGTGGTCATGGATTCCTGATCGGCCGGAAGGCCCGGCAAGGTAGCGGTACGGGCCGATCAGCCGAGGTCGAGCCGGGCGAGCTGGCCGCGCGAGCTGATCCCGGTCTTGGCGAAGACGTTGCGCAGGTGGAAGTCGATGGTGCGCGGGCTGAGGAACAGCCGCGCGGCGACGTCCCGGGTGGACAGCCCCGACGCCACCAGGGCGGCCACCTGGCTTTCCTGGGCGGTGAGCCCGACGCCGGGCGGGGCGTCGCGCTTGCGGGCCGTCTCGCCAGAGGCGCGCAGCTCACTGCGCGCCCGGCCGGCCCAGCCGTGCGCTCCGAGCTCGTCGAAGGTGGCCAGCGCGGCCCGCAGCTGGTCGCGGGCATCGACCCGGCGGCGGCTGCGGCGCAGGAACTCCCCGTAGCCGAGCTGCCCGCGGGCGTGCTCGAAAGAGCGTCCGGACGTGGCCTGGTGCCGTAATGCCTGCTGGTACTGCGACTCGGCGGCCGGCCCGTCGGCCAGCAGAGCCCGGCCGAAGCAGACCGCGCCGAGCGCGCGCTCCGAGCCGACCGCGGCGGCGAACCGCTCCAGTTCCGCCAGCCACTCGGCCGCCTTGTCGAGCTGCCCGGACCGCACCGCCGACTCCAGCCGGTCGTAGCCGGCCAGCCGCACCAGCGCCGGTTGCGCCATCTGCTCCAGCTGGCGGACCGCCGCGGCAGGCTCACCGGCCCGCGCGGCGGCGATGCCCTGCGCCCATCGGGTGATGTCGGTGACCAGGCCGGCCAGGATGCCGCCCGGCTGGCCGGCCACCGCCGCCTCAAGCTCGGCCAGCTGGGCGGCATAGCCGTCCTCGCCGCGCAGCGCGGCGTCCAGGGTCAGCTCGGCGAGCGGCATCGCGGTCAGCGCCGGCTGGCCGATCCCCCGGGCCAGGTCCAGCGCCTCCGCCGCGTTGGACCGGGCGGCGTTCCACCGGCCCGCGGCCAGGTGGGCCAGCGCCAGCCGGGGCAACGCGAACAGCACCAGACCGATCGCGCCGCTGTCCCGGGACTGGTCGAGCAGCCGGCCGAAGCTGCGCTGGAAACCGGCGTCGTCGTCGAGGTGAAACGCGGCGATGCCCAGGTTGGTCAGCAGGTCGACCTCGGTCTCGGTCAGCTGCTCGGCGGCCGCGAGCGCGGTGCGCAGCTGCGGTACGGCCCGGGCCAGGTCGCCGCCGAGCAGGGAGTGGAAGCCGGTCAGCAGGCTCGCGAAGCACCGGTCCCGCGCCGGCGCCGGGACGTCCGGAGCCTCCAGCACCTCGGCCGGGTCGAGGTCGATCGGCGCCAGCGGGGGCAGGAAGGTGGAGCCGGACGAGGCGATCATCGCCAGTTCCCGGGCCCGCCCGCGGTCGAGTGGTGCGACAGCCCGGGCCGCCTGGGTCCAGAGCCGGATCGCGGCCGGAACCGATCCGACGTTGAACTCCACCCGGCCGCGCAGCTTGTCGATGTCGGCCTGCAGGGCCGGCGCCGTGGCGAGCGGGCGGGCGGTGCCGGCCAGCGCCAGGGCCCGGTCGACCTGCCCGGCGAACCAGGCGTTGGTCGCCGCCCCGAACAGCCGCTGCGCGCGGCCCTCGTCGTCCCGGGTCAGCTCGGCGGCCCGTTCCAGAGCCGCGCTGGCGGCCTCGTAGCCGCCCCGGTGCTGCGCCCGCTCGGCACTTGCGTCCAGTTCGGCGACCACGCTCTCGTCGGGTTCCTCGGCGGCGGCCGCCAGGTGCCAGGCCCGCCGGTCCGCGGCGTCCGCGCCGGTCAGCACGGCCGCCAGCGCACGGTGCGCCTGCCGGCGGGACAGGCTGGTGGCGCCCTGGTAGATCGCCGAGCGCACCAGCGGGTGCCGCAACTCCACGACATCGCCGGCGACCCTGAGCAGCTGCGATCCCTCCACCTCGTCGAGCACGGCCGGGTCGACGCCGAGGGCCGCGGCGGCCCGGGTGAGAACCGGCAGGCGGGCCGAGTCGTCGGCGGCGGCGACCAGCAGCAGGGCCTGGGCGTCCGGTGACAGGCGGCGGCTGCGGTCGAGAAAGATCCGTTGGACGCCCTCGGTCACCGGCAGCTGCGGCGGCAGCGGCCGGCTGCCGCCCAGCTGGGCCGCCGAGAGCACGCTCGGCAGCTCCACCAGGCCGAGCGGGTTGCCGCCGGTCTGGGCCAGCAACCGGTCCAGCACCCCGGGGGCGACGGGCACACCGGCCCGTTCGCCCAGCAACTCCGCGGCGGCGGCCGGGTCCAGCCCGGTGAGCTCCTGCTCCGGCAGGCCGGCGCTGTCGAAGCCGCGCAGGTCACCGTCCCGCGCGCCGAACAGCATGGCGACCCGCTCCGACCCCAGCCGCCGGGCGACGAAGGTGAGCGCCGCCGCGGACGCCTCGTCGAGCCAGTGCGCGTCGTCGACGACGCACAGCACCGGGGCCGACTCGGCCGCCTCGGCCAGCAAGCTCAACGCGGCCAGGAACACCAGGAACCGGTCCGCGGCCTGCTCGCCGCCCTGCCCGAAGGCAGTCCGCAGCGCGTTGGCCTGCGGTGCCGGCAGCAGCGCGGCGTGCCGCATGGCCGGCCGCAGCAGGCGTTGCAGGGCGGCGAAGGCCAGCGGAGCTTCCGACTCGATCCCCTCGGTGATGAGGACCTGCATCCCCTGGGCACCGTCGAGGGCATCGCGTAGCAGCGCGGACTTGCCGACGCCGGGCTGGCCGCGCAGCACCAGCGCACCGCCGCGGCCGTCCCGGGCCTGCTCGCACAGCTGCGCGATGCGTTCCCGCTCCCGCCTCCGACCGTGCAGCACGCCGGTCAGCGTAGGGCTCCGGCACTGTCCCGCGGGACTGCTGCGGCGTTGCCGGCCCGAGGCGCCGGCAGGGCAACCCGGTGATTTCACCGGCGCGAGCAGGTGCCGCGCCGGCCCAGGCTGGGCCGGACAGCACGCCCCTCAGCCAGCCGGAGCCCACCATGACGACCACCCTGCCGGGACGCACCCGCCGCCAGCTTCCGTCCCCGGTGCCGCGCAGGGACCGGACCGGCCTGTTCGTCGCGGTGTCGCTGCTCGGTGCCGCCGCCGGCGCGGCCGTCCTTACCCTCGGCGTCCTCGCCGGCGCCCCGGAACACGTCCTCACCGGTTCGACACTGCTGGTCTTCGCCGCCGGCTGGGGCCTGCTGGCGCTGCTGACGGCGCGCTGGACCGACCGGCCGCTGCGTTGGGCCCTGTTGCCCGCCGGGTACCTGGCGGTGCTGGGTGCGGGCATCCTCGCGCTGGCCCCGGGCGACGGGGCGCTCGGGGCAGCCGGCTGGTTCTGGCCGGCCGGGCTGCTCGCGCTCGCCGTTTGGGTCGCCGGTCGGGCCCGCCACTCGGTGCCCGGTTGGTCGCGGCGCTGGCTGCTGTACCCGGTCTGCGCCCTGATGGCGTTGGCCGCCGTCGGCGGCTGCACCGAGACGGTCTACGAGTCAGTCAGCCGGCCCGCCCCCGCGGCGGGACGCGGCTACGACGTCGACGGCCACCGGATGTACCTGCGCTGCGAGGGCACCGGCACCCCCACGGTGGTGCTGGCCAGCGGCTTCGGCGAGCACAGCTCGGTCTGGGGCTGGGTGGCACCGGCGCTCGCTGCGGACACCCGGGTCTGCGTCTACGACCGGGCCGGACAGGGCTGGAGCGGCCCGGCCGGCGCCCGGGACGGGGTCGCGCAGGCCGGCGACCTGCACACCCTGCTCCAGGTGGCCGGGGTGCCCGGCCCCTACCTGCTGGCCGGGCACTCCGTCGGCGGGATCTACGGCATGATCTTCGCCGCCCGCTACCCGGACGAGACCGCCGGCATGGTGCTGCTGGACTCGACCACCCCTGAGCAGTTCGCGCTGCCGAGCTACCCCGGCGCCTACTCGCTGGGACGGCGGCTCTCCGGCGTGCTGCCGCCGCTGGCCCGGCTCGGGGCGGCCCGGGTCGGCTACCGCGCCTCGTTCGGCAGCCTGCCCGCCCGGGCCCGCGAGGAGGAGCGGTCCTTCGCCGCCGACCCGGGCAACCTGCGGGCCGCCCGGGACGAGTGGGCGCAGCTGCCTGCCGCCTTCGGCCAGGCCGGGGCGCTGCGCGACCTCGGGGCCAAGCCGCTGGTCGTCCTCACCGCCGGGCGCGGCGCCCAGACCGGGTGGTTCGCCGCCCAGGACAAGCTCGCCACCCTGTCCCGCAATGCGGCCCACCGCACCCTGATGGACGCCAGCCACGACTCGCTGGTTGCCGACCGGCGGTTCGCCGGCTACGCCAGCCAGGCGATCCGCGACGTGGTGGCAGCCGTCCGCACCGGCCGGCACGTCGCGGCCTGATTTCCGTCTCTAGCAATCCCTTTCCGTCCACACCATTCCTAGGAGCCGTCATGCGTACCACCAGCCCGTCCGGTGCCACCAGAGTTCCCAGCGGGGAAGTTTCTCCCGCAGCCAGCCCGCATCCCGACCCGGACGGCGACGCCCGCCGGCCGTGGACGGTGCTGGCGGTCGCGCTGGCCGCGCAGATCCTCGTCGTGCTGGACGTCTCGGTCGTCAACACGGCGCTGCCGTCCATCGCGCACTCGCTGCGGCTGGGCAGCGGTGACCTGCAGTGGCTGGTGACCGCCTACCTGATGATGTCCGGCGGCGGCCTGCTGCTCGGTGGCCGGATCGCCGACCTGCTGTCCCGGCGCACCGTGTTCCTGACCGGCCTGAGCGCCTTCACCGTCGCCTCCTTGCTCAGCGGTTTCGCCACCGGTGCCGGCCAGCTGATCGCCGCCCGCGCCGGCCAGGGCCTGGCCGCCGCGCTGATGACCCCGGCCGCGCTGTCGCTGGTGATGACGACGTACTCCGGCGCCCAGCGCAAGAAGGGGCTGGCGCTGTGGGGCATGGCCGGCAGCTTCAGCGTCGCGGTCGGCGTGCTGGTCGGCGGGGCACTGACCACCTGGGGCAGCTGGCACCTAATCTTCTGGGTCAACGGGCCCATCGGTGCCGTTGCCTACCTGGTTGCGCTGAGGTCGCTGCCCAAGGACACGGCGGGGACTGCCGGCCTGTCCCAGTTCGACCTGCCGGGTGCGGTCACCGTGATCGGTGGGCTCGGCGCCCTCATGTACGGCCTGGGCGGTACCTCGACCGACGGCTGGTGGTCCGTCCGCACCGTCGCCTCGCTGGCCGTCGCCGGCCTGCTGCTGGCGGCGTTCACCAGGATCGAGCGGCGCTCGGTGCGGCCCCTGGTCCCGGCGCACACCTGGAAGGTGACCTCGCTGGTGTCGGGTACCGCCGTCATGGTGGGGGTCACCGGGCTGCTGGTCGGGATCGTGTTCCTGGCCTCGCTGTTCCTGCAGAGCGTGCTCGGGTTCTCCGCGCTGCGGGCCGGCCTGGCCTTCCTGCCGCTGGCGTTCGCCATCACCGCGGGCACCCATGTCGCGCGGCACCTGCTGGCCCGCACCGCGCCGCGCACCGTCGCGGCTGCCGGGGTGGCGCTCGCCGCGGTGGGGGCGGGGTTGCTGTCGCTGACCTCGTCGGCCTCGCACTACGCACCGGATGTGCTGCCGGGCCTGGTGATCCTCGGCCTCGGGGTGGGCATGACGTTCGTACCGGTGTCGGTGTCGGCGATGGCCGGCATCCCGCCCCAGCACGCCGGGATGGCCTCGGGCTTCCTGATGACCGGCCATGAGGTGGGAGCTGCGCTCGGCGTCGCGGTGCTGTCCGCGGTGGCGACCGGAGCCGGCAGCCTGACCAGCCGGGCCGGGGTCGCCGAGGCGTTCGCCGCCGGGCTGGGCGCGGCGGCGGTGATCGGTGCGGCCGTGGCGGTGCTGGCCTACTTCCGGATGCCGGCCACGGTCGTCGCGCCGGACGGCGGCGGGATGCACCTGCACTGAGGCCCTGCCCGTGGAGCCTCCACACGGGTGGCCGGGCGCCGCACCTCGGAAGAGGCCGCGGCACCCGGCCCAGGCCGGGTTCAGGAGAAGAACGCGTCGTCGCCCGGCAGGTCGGCGTGCAGCTCGAGCAGGTCGGTGACCTTGCCTCCCATCACGGTGAACAGGATGGAACCGCGGGTCGCCCGGGTGGCACCGTCGCGGGTGGCGACCGTCTGATGCAGTGCCATGACATGGCCGAGGGCGTCGCCGTGCACGTCGACGAGGTGGGCGCGGAACGTGCCGTCGGTCATCTCGGCGAGCTTGCCGTAGTACCCCAGGACGGCGTCGGGACCCTTGTAGGTGCCCGCCAGCGGCCCGTGTCCGGGCACGTGCTGCACCACGTCGGCGGCGAAGATCGAGCGCAGCGTGTCGACGTCCTGGGTGTTGAACGCCGCGTATCCCCTGCGAACCAGGGCCATTGCCTCGTCGTCGGCGGCTGCGATGCCCTCGGCACGGGCGTAGCGGGTGGCGTCCGGCGAGTAGTCCACCATCTCGCATGGCTGGTCGCCGACCACCCAGGCGTCGTGGCCGGCAGGCAGGTCGAACAGGTCGCCGGGACCGAGATCGGATTCGGTGCCGTCGGCCATCCGAACCCGCATCGACCCGGACAGGACGTAGCCCAGGTGCCGGGTCTGGCAGGAGTCGCCGCCGACGATCGGCGCGATGTCGGCCGACCAGCGCCAGCCCGGCTCGAACACCCCCCTCATCACGGTCAGGCCTCCCGCGGTTGCCAGGTCGGCGTGGCCGTGCTGGGCGAACGAGCGGTGTTCCCCGTCCCGCTCGAGGTTGCTGATCATGACCGCGGTCATGGCGGGTACCTCCTACCGGCGTCAGCCGGGTGCCGAAGTGCATCCGGCTGGCCCGATAGCTTTCCACCGCGCGCTGTGCCGGGCCAGGGGAGAAAAGGGGTACTCGACGCCGGTTTCCCTGCGAATGGCAAAGGGTGTGCGTCTGCACGGAGGAGCCGAGCGCTCCGGGTCTGGAAAGGCCTGGATCGCAGAACAGCCTTTAAGATCTCAAGGGTTGCTATAGCGACCGCTGGCCGACTACGGGCCGGATGACCCTTATGGCTCCTCGGCATTCAATGCGTCGCCAACGCCCGCTTCGTGCCCGTGGCAGCAGAACGCCCCGACCCTCGGGGGAAGGTCGGGGCGTTCTGCCGTTTCTAACGCGCCGGCTGCGGTGACCGGCTGGGCGGGATTGCTAGCTGCAGCCGGAGGTGCTGCCGCAGCCCTCGCAGACGAAGCACGAGCCTGCCGGACGCATCTTGGTGCCGCAGTTCATGCACAGCGGGGCGTCGGCCGAGGTGCCGATGATCGACTCCAGCAGCTCGGTGGAGCTGTGCACCGCGGACTGGGACTCCGGCTTGACCGCCGGCTTGGCCTCGACCGCCTCGGCCACCGGAGCTGACTGGGCCAGCCCCTCCAGGTCGTCCTCGGCCGGCGCGTAGCTGCCGGTGTCGAGCTGGCGAGCCCGCTCCTCGGCGGTGTAGATCCCCAGTGCGCTGCGGGTTTCGAACGGCAGGTAGTCCAGGGCGAGCCGGCGGAAGATGTAGTCAAGGATCGACTGCGCCATCCGGATGTCCGGGTCGTCGGTGAGGCCGGCGGGCTCGAAGCGCATGTTGGTGAACTTCGAGACGTAGGTCTCCAGCGGCACGCCGTGCTGCAGCGCGATCGAGATCGCGATGGAGAAGGCGTCCATCACGCCGGCCAGCGTCGAACCCTGCTTGCCCAGCTTGAGGAACACCTCGCCGAGGCCGTCGTCGGGGTAGGAGCCGGCGGTCAGGTACCCCTCGGCACCGCCGACCGCGAAGGACACCGTGCGCGACGGCCGCGACTTCGGCAGCCGCTTGCGCACCGGCCGGTGCTCGACCACCACCGTCTCAACGGGCGCCGCGGCGGCCTTCTTGGCCTCCTTGCCCGCCGACAGCGGCTGGCCGACCTTGCAGTTGTCGCGGTAGACCGCCAGCGCCTTCAGGCCGAGCTTCCAGCCCTGGAAGTACACGTCGGCGATGTCGTCGACGGTGGCCGACTCCGGCAGGTTGACCGTCTTGGAGATCGCGCCCGAGATGAACGGCTGGGTCGCGGCCATCATCCGGACGTGGCCCATGGCCTTGATCGCCCGCGCGCCCATCGCGCAGTCGAAGACGTCGTAGTGCTCCCGCTTGAGCCCCGGGGCGTCCTGCACGTGGCCGTGCTCGGCGATGTACTCGACGATCGCCTCGATCTGCTCCTCCTGGTAGCCCAGCGCCCGCAGCGCCCGCGGCACCGTCTGGTTGACGATCTGCATCGAGCCGCCGCCAACCAGCTTCTTGAACTTCACCAGCGCCAGGTCCGGCTCGATGCCGGTGGTGTCGCAGTCCATCATCAGGCCGATGGTGCCGGTCGGTGCCAGCACCGAGGCCTGCGCGTTGCGCCAGCCGTTGCTGGCACCGATCTTCAGGCAGGCGGCCCACTCCTCGGTGGCCCGGGCCAGCACCGCCTTGTCGGTCTCGTGGAAGAAGCGCACGCTGTCGTTGGCGGCGGCGTGCTTGCGCATCACCCGGGCGTGGCCCTCGGCGTTGCGGGCGAAGCCGTCGTACGGGCCGACCACGCCGGCCAGCTCTGCCGAGCGGCGGTAGGCGGTGCCGGTCATCAGCGAGGTGATGGCGGCGGCCATCGCCCGGCCGGCGTCGGAGTCGTAGGCCAGGCCGGAGGCCATCAGCAGCGCGCCCAGGTTGGCGTAGCCGATGCCCAGCTGCCGGTAGGCCCGGGTGTTCACGCCGATCGAGTCGGTCGGGAAGTCGGCGAAGCAGATCGAGATGTCCATCGCGGTGATGATCAGCTCGACGGACTTGACGAACTTCTCCGCGTCGAAGGCGGTGCCGGTGGTGCCGAGGAACTTCATCAGGTTCAGCGACGCCAGGTTGCAGGAGGTGTTGTCCAGGCTCATGTACTCCGAGCACGGGTTGGACGCGGTGATCCGGCCGGACTCGGGGTTGGTGTGCCAGTCGTTGATGGTGTCGTCGTACTGGATGCCGGGGTCGGCGCACTCCCAGGCCGCCTGGGCGATCTTGCCGAACAGCTCCTTGGCGTCGATGGTCTCGATGACCTCGTGGTTGGTGCGGGCCCGCAGCCCGAACTGGCCGCCCTCCTCGACCGACCGCATGAACTCGTCCGACACCCGGACGGAGTTGTTGGCGTTCTGGTACTGCACCGAGGTGATGTCGGAGCCGCCCAGGTCCATGTCGAAGCCGGCGTCGCGCAGCACCCGGATCTTGTCCTCTTCGCGGGCCTTGGTCTCGACGAACTCGACGATGTCGGGGTGGTCGACGTCGAGCACCACCATCTTGGCGGCCCGGCGGGTGGCGCCGCCGGACTTGATGGTGCCCGCCGAGGCGTCCGCGCCGCGCATGAAGCTGACCGGGCCGGAGGCGGTGCCGCCGGAGCTCAGCAGCTCCTTCGACGACCGGATCCGGGACAGGTTCAGCCCGGCGCCCGAGCCGCCCTTGAAGATCAGGCCCTCCTCGCGGTACCAGTTCAGGATCGAGTCCATGGTGTCCTCGACCGCGAGGATGAAGCAGGCGCTGACCTGCTGCGGCGACGTGGTGCCGACGTTGAACCAGACCGGGGAATTGAAGCTGAACACCTGGTGCAGCAGCATCCAGGTCAGCTCGTGCTCGAAGATCTCGGCGTCGGAGGCCGACCGGAAGTAGCCGTACTCCTCACCGGCCACCCGGTAGGTGTGCACCACCCGGTGGATGAGCTGCTTGAGCGACCATTCGCGCTGCTCGGTGCCCACGGCGCCGCGGAAGTACTTGGTGGTGACGATGTTGGCGGCGTTGACCGACCAGAAGTCCGGGAACTCCACCCCGCGCTGTTCGAAGTTGACCGAGCCGTCGCGCCAGTTGGTCATCACCACGTCGCGGCGTTCCCAGCTGACCTCGTCGAAGGGGTGCACCCCCTCGGTGGTGTAGACGCGCTCGATGACCAGCCCGTTGTCGGGATAGACCGGCTGGTCCTTGGCGGTGACCTTCAAGGCGCGCGGATCGCCGGCGTGCTTGGAACCAGCCGGCTTGCCGGCGTTCTTCGCGTTCGAGGAAGAACTGCCGCTGGACCCGCCTTCGACAACTTCGGTCATACCCGCTGTGCCCCTTTTCTTGGTGATCCCGTGTGTGGTTGGACGTGCGTGAGAACTAGCGCTGGTCTGCTGCCGGCTGGGCGGGCGCCGCGCCGGTGGACCGGCCGGTGTCGCCGCGGTGCTCGGCCCGCAGCTCAGTGATCGCCTTCTCGAAGTCCTCGATGGAACTGAACGACTGGTAGACGCTGGCGAAGCGCAGGTAGGCGACCTCGTCCAGGGCCCGCAGCGGGCCGAGGATGGCCAGCCCCACCTCGTGGGCTGGCACCTCGGCCGAGCCGGTGGCCCGGATGACCTCCTCGACCGTCTGGGCCAGCTGGGCGAGCGCGTCCTCGTCCACCGGCCGGCCCTGACAGGCCCGCCGGACGCCGCTGATGACCTTCTGCCGGCTGAACGGCTCGGTCACCCCGCTGCGCTTGATGACCGCCAGGGTGGCCTCCTCGACGGTGGTGAACCGCTTGCCGCACTCCGGGCAGCTGCGCCGGCGCCGGATGACCTGGCCCTCGTCCTGCTCGCGGGAGTCCACCACCCGTGAGTCGGGGTGACGGCAGTACGGGCACCGCATCGGTGGCTCCCTTCCGCTTTCCTGGGCCGGCCGGCGCGAACCGCGTCGAACCTGTTAAACCAGCGTTCAGTCCGGTGGGCTGCTAGTAGCTGTCCGATGACGCTGGGACAGGACATATCAACAGCCCTCTGTCGACAAGCTGGGGATGAGCCGTGGAGAACCTGGTCCGGCCTGTTGATGACCTGAGGACCGTCCAACCCCAACTTGTGGACGAAGTACATGCTTGTAACTACTACATGTAGGACGTTAGAGCGTCACGCCGACTTCCGCAAGTAGCGGCACCGAGCAATCTCGAAGCGTGTCGGGACCGGTCGCACCTGGTCGTCCACGGGTACGCCAGCACTGTGAAGATTTAGCCGACCTTGAGGGTTTGGCCAGGCGTCAGGGACGTAGAAGAGAGGTGGTTGACCTCCCGCAACCGCTCCACGACCTGGCGCGGATCCCGGCCCGGCGCCACCTGGCCAGCGATCGACCACAGGGTGTCGCCGGACTGCACGGTGACGACCGCACCGGGCGCCGACGCGGGGCCGGCAGCCGGCGAACCGAGAGACAGGTGCGCGACGAGCAGCATCAGGCTGCCCAGCAGGACGACGCCGAGGGCCAGCGCGACCGCGCCGCGCCGGGTCAGGCGCACCGGCCGGGCGCCGGGGGCGGCATCCCCGATCCGGTCGCCGGTCAGGGCGGGCGTCGCGCAGCCGGCGCCGACCGGGACCAGGTAGCCCCGCCGGACCACCCGCAGGTTGCCCCGCCGCACCACGCCGGTGCGGCCGGCGCCGGGTGGGCAGGCAGGCGTCGGGGGCACCAGCCGCAGCCGGGCCTGGTTGCCGATGGCGGGTGCCGCGGCCCGCGTTCCGGACCGGGGCGACACGTCGACGAACACCGTCGGCGGGTACTCGGTTGCGACTGACATGTCATAGCTCCTCACTGGATCTGCCGCACGGAAACTGCCGTGACCAGTACGCTGATGGTCGAACATGCGTTCGATCACCGCCTGTACGGATGTCTACTACAAGCCTCTGACACAAACCATGCTGACGACACGCCGATTCGAACAGGTGTTTGAATCGTTACTCCTGGGGCGCTAGTTTCAAGGTGTTCGTTCGAGGTCGCGGACCCTGGGAAGCCCCTTCCAGCCGGCCGCGAACCCTCCCGCGACGCCCGGCCGCCACAGACAGACAGGGAGACCCCGGTGCCCAAGCCCCCCCAGCCACCTACCAGACGAGGACCGGGACGACCCAGGAACAGCACCATCCGGGAGTTTCCCGACCACGACGGCGGCGACGGCCTGACCGCCCGGCAGCGGACCATCCTCACCGTCATCCGCAACACCGTCCAGCAGCGCGGCTTCCCGCCCAGCATGCGCGAGATCGGCGACGCCGTGGGGCTGCAGTCCACCTCGAGCGTCAGCCACCAGCTCGCGGTGCTGGAGCAGAAGGGCTTCATCCGGCGCGACCCCAACAAGCCCCGGGCGCTGGACGTCCGGGCACCGGACGAGCCGGCCACCGAGCCGCAGTCGGCACTCAGCGACGACGGGTACGCCGAGGCGCCCGACGCGGTGATGGTGCCGTTGCTCGGCCGGATCGCCGCCGGTGGCCCGATCCTGGCCGAGCAGATGGTCGAGGACGTCTTCCCGCTGCCCCGGACGCTGGTCGGCGAGGGAACCCTCTACCTGCTGCGGGTGCGGGGCGACTCGATGGTGGACGCCGCCATCGCCGACGGCGACTGGGTGGTGGTCCGCCAGCAGCCCAACGCCGACAACGGCGAGATCGTCGCGGCCATGATCGAGGGCGAGGCCACCGTCAAGGTACTGCAGCGCCGGGGCGGGCACGCCTGGCTGCTGCCGCGCAACGAGGCCTACTCCCCCATCCCGGCGGACGAGGCGACCATCCTGGGCCGGGTGGTGGCGGTACTGCGCAAGGTCTGACCGGGCAGTCCGGCCGCGGCGGTAACCGACCGGACCCGGTTACGGGCTGTCGACCGGGCAGTCCGGCCGCGGCGGTAACCGACCAAACTGTCAGCTGGTGCGGCTACCGGGCCGCAGCTACACGGTCAGGTAAGGGTCAGGTCCGCTGCTGGGGCGCCGGGTGCGGCTCCTCGACGACCGGCGGCAGCTGCTGGGCCGGCGTCACCGGGTACACCGGCGCGGGCGTGACGGGCGGCGGCTCGGCGACGACCGCCTGGCCGGTTGCCGGCGCCGTGCTGCCGGCCGGCGGGGCGGTGCCGGTCTCGGCAGACTCGCGGGCCTCGTCGTCCTTGCCCATGCCCTTCATCTCGGTCTTGAAGATCCGCAACGACCGGCCGACCGAGCGGGACATCTCCGGCAGCTTCTTGTATCCGAACAGCACCAGCACGACCAACGCGATGATCACCCAGTGCGACGGCGATTCCCAACCCGTCATGATGTATCTCCTGCCCAGCTTGCGAGTACGGCTAAAGTCCCACCCTACCCGGTGAAGGTGACCGGGCGCCGTGTCGCCGATTGCTGGTTCACCGGTTGCCGGCCGGCACCGCCGTCGGGAATCCGTCCAGCACCGCGGCGAGCTCGGAGCGCACCCGGGCCCGGATCAGCGTCCCGGCGCCGGTGTGCTCCTCGCTGAGCACCTCGCCCTCGGAGTGAATTCGGGCCACCAGGTCGCCGCGGGTGTAGGGCAGCAGCACCAGCACCTCGCGCTCCGGCCGCGGCAGCCGGGACTCGACCAGCGCGGCCAGCTCCGCCAGGCCCGCACCGGTGCGCGCGGAGACGAACAGCGCGTCCGGCACCAGGCTGCGCAGCCGCAGCTGGGTCTCAGCGTCGGCGGCGTCGACCTTGTTGAACACGATCTGCTCCGGCACGTTCAGGGCGTCGATGTCGGCCAGCACCTCGCGCACCGCCCGGATCTGGGCCTCCGGGTCCTCGTCGGCGGCGTCGACCACGTGCAGGATCAGGTCTGCCGAGCCGACCTCCTCCAGCGTGGAGCGGAACGCCTCGACCAGCTGGTGGGGCAGGTGCCGGACGAAGCCCACCGTGTCCGAGAGGGTGTACACCCGGCCGTCGGCGGTCTCGGCACGCCGGACGGTCGGGTCCAGGGTGGCGAACAGCGCGTTCTCCACCAGCACGCCCGCGCCGGTGAGCCGGTTCAGCAGCGAGGACTTGCCGGCGTTGGTATAGCCGGCCAGCACCACCGAGGGCACCTCGTTGTTGCTGCGCCGGGCCCGCTTGACGTCCCGGGCGGTCTTCATCCCGGAGATCTCCTTGCGCAGCTTCGCCATCCGCGCGGTGATCCGGCGGCGGTCGATCTCCAGCTTGGTCTCACCGGGGCCACGGCCGCCGATGCCGACACCGCCGGCGGCCCGGCCGCCGACCTGCCGGGACAGCGACTCGCCCCACCCGCGCAGTCGCGGCACCAGGTACTGCAGCTGGGCCAGCTCCACCTGCGCCTTGCCCTCCCGGGACCGGGCGTGCTGGGCGAAGATGTCGAGGATCAGTGCCGTCCGGTCGACCACCTTGACCTTGACGACCTGCTCCAGCTGGCGCAGCTGGCCCGGGGCCAGCTCGCCGTCGCAGATGACGGTGTCGGCGCCGCTGGCCGCCACGATGTCGCGCAGCTCCTTGGCCTTGCCCGAGCCGATGTAGGTGGCCGGATCCGGGCGGTCGCGGCGCTGGATCAGGCCGTCGAGCACCTCCGAGCCCGCGGTCTCGGCCAGCCGGGCCAGCTCGCGCATCGAGTTCTCGGCCTCGGTCAGGGTGCCGGTGGTCCACACCCCGACCAGCACCACCCGCTCCAGGCGCAGCTGGCGGTACTCGACCTCGGTGATGTCGGTGAGCTCGGTGGACAGCCCCGCCACCCGGCGCAGCGCCGCCCGTTCGGACAGGTCGTAGTCGCCCAGCGTGTAGTCGAGGTCGTCGGTGCCGTCCGCGCCGGTGCCGGTCGGGTCGGCAGCCGAGGCGTCCGGGTCAGCGGGAAAGTCCGGATAATTCTGTGGGTATGCAGTCATTGCTTCCATGGTGACAGTCCGACCGGCCGGAATGCGATGTAATTTCGCTCCCGGCGTGCTGTGGCGGGCCCGGGCGTCCCGGTCAGCGGTGCAGCGCCAGCCACTGCGGCGACAGCTCCAGGCTGGCGACCAGCACGGCGGGACCGGACAGCATCATCGCGCCGGCGGCGTTCCACCACACCTGGCACTGCCCGCCGGGCACCTCGACCAGCCACCGTTGCCGACCGGCCGAGCCGGCATCGGGGCCGGCCATCGCGGCCACCGCGGCGCAGATCCCGGAGCCGCACGAGCGGGTCTCGCCGGAACCGCGCTCGTGCACCCGCATCCGCAGCCGGCCGGGCCCGGTCCGGACCACGAACTCGACGTTCTGGCCCTCCGGCAGTCCGGGGACCACCCGCGGCGGCTCGGCCAGCCGGAGCGCGGCCAGGTCGGAGACGGTGGCCAGTTCCACCACCACGTGCGGGTTGGGCAGGTCCAGGGCGAGCGAGTCGTACTCGCCGGCCAGGCCCTCGGCGCTGACCCGGGGCCGCTCGGGCCGGACGGTGGCCGGTCCCACCTCGGCGGTGACGTGCTCGCCGTCGAAGCTCAGCGCCCGCGGCCCGCCGCGGGTGGCCACCGTGACGCCGGCACCGGGGTCGGCCAGTCCGGTCTGCTCCAGGTACCGCCCGAACACCCGCAGCCCGTTGCCGCAGGTCTCGGCGATCGAGCCGTCGGCGTTGTGGTAGTCCATGAAGTACTCGGCGACCCCGGCCTGGGCCTGGACGTCCGGCTCGGTGGCCAGCGCCGTCCGGGTCACCCGCAGCACCCCGTCGGCCCCGATGCCGGCTCGCCGGTCACACAGCGCCCGCACCATCGACGGCGACATCGAGATCACCGCGTCGAGGTCGGGCAGCACCACGAAGTCGTTCTCGGTGCCGTGCCCCTTCATCACCGCCAGCGTCCGGTTCACAACGCAAGAGCCTAGCCGGGCAGCAGTGCCAGCGCCCGGTCCAGCAGGTCGGGGGCGGTGGCGTCCAGCCAGTGCAGCCGCGGATCCCGGCCGAACCAGGAGCGCTGGCGGCGCACGAACCGCCAGGTCCGGCTGACGGTCAGCTCGACGGCGCCGGCCAGGTCGCCGCGCAGCTCTCCCTGCTCGTCGAGGACCGCGAGCAGTTGCTGGTAGCCCAGCGCCTTGCCGGCGGTGGGGCTGTCGCGCAGGCCCAGCGGCAGCAGCCGGCGCACCTCGTCGAGCAGGCCGCGCTCCATCATCCGCAGCACCCGCTGCCGGACCCGGTGCTGCAGGTCGGGGTGTTCCAGGGCGATCTGCACCGTGGGGTAGATCGAGGAGAAGCCCGGCATCCGGGCGGTGAACAGGCCGCCGGTGAGCTCCATGACCTCCAGCGCCCGCACGATCCGCCGGCCGTTGGAGGGCAGGATGGCCGCCCCCGCCGCCGGGTCCTGCCGGGCCAGCCGGGCGTGCAGGACGGCCGGGCCCACCTCGGCCAGCTCGGCCGTCAGCCGGGCCCGGATGTCGGCCGACTCGCCGGGGAACTGCAGCCGGTCCAGGGTGGCCCGCACGTACAGGCCGGAGCCGCCGACCAGCACCGGGGTGTGGCCGCGGCCGGCGATGTCGGCGATGGCGTCCCGGGCCAGCTGCTGGTACTCCGCGACCGCCGCCGACTTGGTGACCGGCCAGATGTCGAGCAGGTGGTGGGCGACGCCGCCGCGCTCGTCCGGGCTGAGCTTGGCGGTGCCGATGTCCATGCCCCGGTAGAGCTGCATCGAGTCGGCGTTGATGATCTCGCCGCCGATCCGCCGGGCCAGCGCTACGGCAAGATCGGACTTGCCGGTCGCCGTCGGGCCGACAACGGCCACCACGACAGGCCCGGAAGGGCCCGCCTCGGTGTCAGTCACGTTGCAAGAGGCTATCCGGCTACACCGCGAGGCTCGTCAGTCGTGTCTAATGCTCGCTATGAGTTCGGAATGGGGACGTATCGACGAGGCCGGCACGGTGTTCGTAAGGACCGCCGACGGCGAGCGGGTGGTTGGTTCGTGGCAGGCAGGTGACGCCGAAGCGGGCCTGGCCTACTACACCCGCAGGTTCGACGATCTGCAGACGGAGGTCAACCTGCTGGCCAAGCGGTTGGAGTCCGGCGCCGGCGACCCCAAGGCCACCAAGTCCCAGGCCATGACCCTGCACGCCTCGTTGCCGACGGTGGCCGCGGTCGGTGACCTCGCCTCCCTGGACAGCCAGCTGGTCGACCTGATCACCGCGGCCGACGCCAAGATGGGCGAGCAGGCCGAGGCCCGCGAGGCGGCCCGCGCCGAGGCGATCGCCAAGAAGGAGGCGCTGGCCGCCGAGGCGGAGACGATCGCCGAGAGCTCCACCCAGTGGAAGGCCGCCGGCGACCGGCTGCGGGCCATCGTCGAGGAGTGGAAGCTGATCAAGGGCATCGACCGCAAGACCGACGACGCGCTGTGGAAGCGGTTCGCCGCCGCCCGCGACGCCTTCGGCAAGCGCCGCGGCAGCCACTTCGCCCACCTCGACACCGAGCGCGACGCCGCCAAGGGGATCAAGGAGAAGCTGGTCGCCCGGGCCGAGGAGCTGTCCAGCTCGGAAGACTGGCGCGAGACCGCGGCGGCGTTGAAGCAGCTGATGACCGAGTGGAAGGCTGCCCCGCGCACCAACCGCAACACCGAGGACGCGCTGTGGAAGCGGTTTCGGGCCGCCCAGGACGCCTTCTTCGAGCGGCGCTCGGGAGTGTTCGCCGAACGCGACGCCGAGCAGACCCAGAACCTGAAGGAGAAGGAAGCGATCATCGCCGAGGCCGCGGCGCTGGACCTGAGCAACCCGCGGCAGGCCCAGGTGGCGCTGCGCGACCTGCAGGAGAAGCTGGAGAGCCTCGGGCACGTCCCGCGCGATGCCATGCAGCGGGTCGAGTCCCGGATGCGGGCCGCCGAGCAGCGGGTGCGCGACGCCCTCGACGCCGAGTGGAAGCGCGGCGCCAGCGAGTCCAACCCGTTCCTGGCCCAGCTGAAGGAGCGGCTGGCCGAGGCGGAGGCGAAGCTCGCCAGGGCCCAGGCCTCCGGGGATCCGCAGCGGATCGCCAAGGCCGAGGCCGAGGTCGACAGGCGCAAGGCGCTGATCCCGGACTAGGACTAGGACTAGAACTGGGTCGGCGGCGTTAGGTCGGCCGGGGTTCCTGCAGGCCGCCTTTCAGCGTTCCGCTCAGCCCGACGCCTGGCTGGAGCCTGCCGGTGCGGTCGGCTGGCTTGGCCGTGCACCAGGACGTCCCGCGGCTCGGCCGAGGTGTCCGGCTCAGTCGGTTCGGGGCGTTTCGACTCCGTTGGGCTGAGCCGTCCGGTGGGCTGAGCCGTCCGGCTCCGTCGGCCGAGACGTTTCGGCTCAGTCGGGCCGGCGGCCGATGCTGACGAGCGGAACCGGCCGGCGGGCCACCGGTGCTGTGCTGCCGGCAGCGCCGCGCCAGGGCCGGTGGGCCGAGATGCCGCCGTCGGCGACCAGGTGGTGCGGCGCGGCGTAGCTGACCCGGGCAGTCACCAGGTCACCCGGCCGCACTACCTGCTCGCCGATCGCGACGTGCACCAGCCGGCCGTCGCGGGCCCGTCCGGAGATGCGCAGGTTGGCGGCGTCCTTCTTGCCCTGCCCGGTGCTGACCAGCACCTCGACGTCGGTGCCGACCAGCCGCTTGTTGTCGTCCCAGCTGATCTGTTCCTGCAACTCGATCAGCCGGTCGTAGCGCTGCCGCACCACGTCCTTTCCGACCTGGTCCGGCATGGTCGCAGCCGGCGTGCCGGGCCGCGGCGAGTACTGGAAGGTGAAGGCGCTGGCGAACCTGGCCCGGCGGACCGCCTCCAGCGTCTGTTCGAAGTCCTGCTCGGTCTCGCCCGGGAAGCCGACGATGATGTCGGTGGTGATGGCCGCGTGCGGCATCGCGGCCCGCACCCGGTCGATGATGTCGAGGTAGCGGGCTTGCCGGTAGGAGCGGCGCATCGCGCGCAGCACCGCGTCGGAGCCGGACTGCATCGGCATGTGCAGCTGGGGGCAGACGTTCGGCGTCTCGGCCATCGCCGTGATCACGTCGTCGGTGAAGTCGCGCGGGTGCGGGCTGGTGAACCGGACCCGGTCCAGCCCGTCGATCCGGCCGCAGGCCCGCAGCAGCTTGCCGAAGGCCAGCGGGTCACCGAACGAGCGGCCGTAGGAGTTGACGTTCTGGCCGAGCAGGGTGATCTCGGTGACCCCCTCGGCGACCAGGGCCTCGATCTCGGCCAGCACGTCGCCGGGCCGGCGGTCGGTCTCCTTGCCGCGCAGGCTCGGCACGATGCAGAACGTGCAGCTGTTGTCGCAGCCCACCGAGATCGACACCCAGGCCGAGAAGGCCGAGTCGCGCCGGCTGGGCAGGTCGGAGGGGAAGTGCGCTAGGGCGTCGAGGATCTCGACCTGGGCCTCGCCGTTGTGCCGGGCCCGTTCCAGCAACACCGGCAGGCTGGCCAGGTTGTGGGTGCCGAAGACGACGTCCACCCAGGGTGCTTTCTCGAGCACCGCGGCCTGGTCCTTCTGCGCCAGGCAGCCGCCGACCGCGATCTGCATGCCGGGACGGGCCGACTTGACCGACGCCAGGTGGCTGAGGTTGCCGTAGAGCCGGTTGTCGGCGTTCTCGCGCACCGCGCAGGTGTTGAACACCACCAGGTCCGCCTCCCGGCCGCTCTGGTCGGCGGCCCGCCGGTAGCCGGCCTGCTCCAGCAGCCCGGACAGCCGCTCGGAGTCGTGGACGTTCATCTGGCAGCCATAGGTGCGGATGGCGTAGGTGCGGCCGGCCGGCTCGTCCGCACCTGGTCGGGCGGCGGGCAGGGCGGCGCTGTCGGTTTCGGTACCGGGGACGGCGTTCATATCGGCTCCAGGGTACGAGGCCGCGGTAACGGAGCTGGGCCGGAGTCCCCCGCTGCCCAGCCGGAGTCCCCGCTGCCCAGCCGGAGCCTCCGGCCCGCCCAGCGGTCCGGCTGGAGAACAAGGGACCTGTGGGCTCACCCCGGGATGCCGAGCCGGACTTCCCGTGAGGGCCCGGACCACTGGGTGCGCCGGTCTACTCTTGCTCATGCTCGACACCCCGGAGCCGGTACTACCCAGCCAGGATCCTGCCAACCAGGATTCCACCGGCCAGGATCTCCTCGGTGGAGCGCCACCGATCCGGCTGCGGCCGATGACCGCCGACGACCTGCCGTTGATGTGCCGGTGGCTCGCGGCGGCGCATGTGCAGCGCTGGTGGCGCGATTCGGCGGAGCCCGCCGCGGTCGCCGCGGAGTACCTGCCCTGCATCGACGGAACCGAGCCGTCGCATCCGCTGATCGTGGAGCTGCCCACCGGGCCGATCGGCTTCGGCCAGTGGTACCGGTGGGCCGACTATCCCGACTACGGCCGGCAGATCGGCGCCGCCGCGGACGAGGCGGGCTTCGACTACCTGATCGGCGAGCCGGCCTGCTGCGGGCACGGGCTGGGCACCCGGCTGATCGCCGCCCTGATGCGCCACATCCGCGAGCAGGACCGCACCCTCGGCGGTTTCGTGGTCGATCCGGAGGAGACCAACACCGCCTCCCGCCGGGTGCTGGAGAAGAACGGGTTGTCGCTGGTGATGATCACCCAGGTGGTCGACCCCGACAGCCCGCTGACCGGGCCGTCGGCGATCTACCGGTGCCGGTTCGCCGAAGAGCCGGCGTCCGAGGCTTCGGTCAGCGCGCCGGCCGGTCCGGCTGAGGGTTCGGTCAGTGCGGTGGCCGGTCCGGCCGGCGGTTCAGTGGGCGACCTCGGTCGCGCGTGACTCGCGCACCACGGTCACCCGGATCTGGCCCGGATAGGTCAGCTCGTCCTCGATCTGCTTGGCCACCTCGCGGGCGATCACGCCGGCTGCCAGGTCGTCGACCTGGTCGGGCAGCACCATGACCCGGACCTCGCGGCCGGACTGCATGGCGAACACCCGCTCCACTCCGGGCCGGGCGGTGGCGATCTCCTCGATCCGCTCCAGCCGCTTGACGTAGGCCTCCAGGGATTCCCGGCGGGCACCCGGCCGGGCCGCTGAGCAGGCGTCGGCCGCCTGGGTCAGCACGGCCTCGACGGTGCGGGGCTGTACCTCGTTGTGATGCGCCTCGACGGCATGGGCGACGGCCTCGCTCTCGCCGTACTTGCGCAGCAGCTCCGCGCCGATGATGGCGTGGCTGCCCTCGACTTCGTGGGTGAGCGCCTTGCCGATGTCGTGCAGGAACGCCGACCGCTTGATCAGGCTCGGCTCCAGCCCCAGCTCGCTGGCCATGATGCCGGCGATGTGGGCGGTCTCCTTGAGGTGCCCGAGGACGTTCTGACCGTAGCTGGTCCGGTACTTCAGCCGGCCCAGGGTGGGGATCAACCGCTCGTCGAGGTCGGTGATGCCGATCTCGGCGAGCGAGTCGCGGGCGGCCCGCAGGCACAGCTCGTCCACCTCGACCTTGGCCGTCTCGTAGATCTCCTCGATGCGGTGCGGGTGGATGCGGCCGTCCAGCACCAGCTTCTCCAGGGTGATCCGGGCGACCTCGCGGCGGACCGGGTCGAAGCAGGACAGCAGGACCGCCTCGGGGGTGTCGTCGATGATCACGTTGACCCCGGTGACCGATTCGAAGGCCCGGATGTTGCGGCCCTCCCGGCCAATGATCCGGCCCTTCATCTCGTCGCTGGGCAGGTGCAGGACGCTGACCACCGTCTCGGTGGTCTGCTCGCTGGCGACGCGCTGCACCGCGTCCACCACGATGGCCCGCGCCCGGTCGGTGGCTTCGGCGCGGGCTTCGGCCTCGATGGTGCGCACCAGCGCCGCGGCGTCGCGCCGGGTTGCCGCCTCGACCGAGCTGAGCAGCTCCACCTTGGCCTCCTCGGTGCTGAGGCCGGCCACCCGTTCCAGGGCCGCGGTGTGCTCGAGTTCCTGGCGAGTGGCCGCGTCCGCCAGCTCGGTGCGCAAGTCCTCCAGCGCGGCGCCCTCGGCGTCCAGCTCGGCCTGGCGAATCCGGAGATCCCGGACCGCGGCGTCGAGCTCGGACTCGCGCTGGTCCAGGGCCTCGGCTCGGGCCGACAGTTCCTCCTCGCGGGCGGCCAGGACCGACAGCCGGCTCTGCGACTCCCGCTCGGCAGTGCGCTTGGCGTCGGCGATCAGGTCCGCGGCCTCGGTCTGGGCCCGTGCCCGGGCGGCGTCGCCGCTGGCCCGGGCGGCCGCCATCTCCGTCTCGGCGGCCCGGCGCAGCGACTCGATCTCTGCGTCGGCAGCCCGGCGGGCCGCGGCGGCCTCTTTGAGCGCCCGCTGGCGCACCGCCTCGGCCTCGGCCTCGGCTTCGGCGATCCGGTCCGGCGCGGGCGTGGTGTGCTGGGGTACGGCGGCGCTGGCCGTGGCACGGCCGGCATAGAGCGACAGGAACCGAAGACCGAGGACCAGTACCAACACGAACACGGCAGCGAGGGCCGTCAACTCACCCAGGTGGCTCACTGAACGTCCTCCTCCTTTCGCGGAGGCGACGCGTCAGTCGCGACCCGTCGCACCAGCACTGCCAGGAGGCGGAGCCGTGGGACGAACGCCCAAGCGAATCTCGAGTGCAGACACCGGTCCGCGGCAGCGGCGGCGTTCGCTCTCTCCTTCAGTCCTCACCATGGCGATGGTCGACGGGCAAACATGACGCTATGTGTATGTCAGTGCACGGCGCCGGAACGCAGTGCATCCAATCTCCTGATCTTGTGAGGCTAGGAACCAATAGGCATGCCGGTCAAGCCAGCCATGCCGTCTCGTCGTCAACCGCTTCGTCGGAGGCCCTTCCCACGGCCTGTTGGACTATGGAAAAAGCCAGCGAGGGCGGATAGCCCTTGCGCGCCAGCATTCCCACCAAACGCCGCGTTTTGACCTCGGGCGTGAGCCGGGCCATCGAACGGAGCTTGCGGGCCACCAGCTGCCGGGCGGCTTCGGCCTCGGCGTCGCCGGCGATGTCGGCGACCGCTGCCGTGATCGCTTCCTCGTCGATGCCCTTGTCGCGCAGCTGGCGACTGATCTCGCGTACCGCCAGGCCGCGGTCCTGCTGCCGGGACCGGGCGTACTGACCGGCGAAGGCGTGGTCGTCGACCAGGCCGACAGCGGCGAGCCGGTCCAGCACCGCGGTCGCCGCCGAGGCTGGCACGCTGCGCGCTGTCAGCGCCTCGGCCAGCTCCGCCCGGCTGCGCGCCCGCGTCGTCAGCAGGCGCAGACAGATCGTCCGGGCTACCTCTTCGGGGTCGGCGTCGGGATCGGCACGCCGGTCATCGAGGTCGTCGGACGGTTCGGCGGGCGGGACCGACCGGCCCGCGCCCGCCGAACGCAGGCGACCCACCGCTGCTAGAAGTCGACCGGGGCCGGCAAGGGCGCTTCTTCAGTGACCTGCGCGCCCACCCCGAGCTTCTCCTTGATCCGCTTCTCGATCTCGTCGGCGAGGTCGGGGTTGTCGCGCAGGAAGTTGCGGGCATTCTCCTTGCCCTGACCCAGCTGGTCGCCTTCGTAGGTGTACCAGGCGCCGGACTTGCGCACGATTCCCTGCTCGACGCCGACGTCGATCAGGGAGCCTTCCCGGCTGATCCCCTGGCCGTAGACGATGTCGAACTCGGCCTGCTTGAACGGCGGGGCGACCTTGTTCTTGACGACCTTGACGCGGGTCCGGTTGCCGACCGCCTCGCCGCCGTCCTTGAGGGTTTCGATGCGCCGGACGTCCATGCGCACCGAGGCGTAGAACTTCAGCGCCTTGCCGCCCGTGGTGGTCTCGGGCGAACCGAACATGACGCCGATCTTCTCGCGCAGCTGGTTGATGAAGATCGCGGTGGTGCCGGAGTTGTTGAGGGCGCCGGTGATCTTGCGCAGTGCCTGGCTCATGAGCCTGGCCTGCAGGCCGACGTGGCTGTCGCCCATCTCGCCCTCGATCTCGGCCCGCGGCACCAGCGCGGCGACCGAGTCGACGACGATGATGTCCAGGGCACCGGAGCGGACCAGCATGTCCATGATCTCCAGGGCCTGCTCACCGGTGTCGGGCTGGCTGACCAGCAGCGCGTCGGTGTCCACCCCGAGGGAGCGGGCGTATTCGGGGTCCAGTGCATGCTCGGCGTCGATGAACGCCGCCACGCCGCCCGCCGCCTGGGCGTTGGCGACGGCGTGCAGTGCCACGGTCGTCTTGCCCGAGCTCTCCGGGCCGTAGATCTCCACGATCCGCCCGCGCGGCAGCCCGCCGATCCCGAGGGCGATGTCGAGCGCGATCGAGCCGGTCGGGATCACCTCGATGGGCACGTGGGGCCGCTCGCCCAGCCGCATCACCGAGCCCTTGCCGAACTGCTTGTCGATCTGACCCAGTGCGACCTCTAGTGCCTTGTCGCGGTCGAATGCTGCGGCCATCTTTGGTACCTCTCCTAGTGGCTGTTCCGTCGAGAGCAACGCTAGAACTGACCACCGACAGTTTTCGCCGGCGAAGCGGATCTGTGGACGACCGCGGTCGATTCCAGATTAGCCGAACAAGTGTTCGATTGCCCGCAACACGCCGACATCGTGACCCGTCCGAAGCCCGCCGCCGAGGCCGGCCGCAGGGCTCACCGAAGCTTCTGCGGAACGTCGAACTCCTGGCAGATCGCCCGCCACACCGACCGGGGCTCCTCCCCTCGCTCGATCGCCTCGTTGACCGTGCCGCCGAGCGCGGTGACCCGGTAGTCCGCGGCCAGCGAATGGGCATAGACCGCTCCGAACCGGGCTTCCATCCGCTGCCAGAACTCACTCAGTCGCACCCTGGAAACAGTAGTGCGGGGCATCGGCCCGGCGAAAACCGCACCGCGGGATCAGCCATCCGGGATGCGGCCGGCCGGAGCGCTCGGGCAGGATCTGCGCCATGCCGGTCCCCGCCTCCCCCGCCGACGAGCCTGCCCGCTGGTACGCCCAGGAGGTGCTGGCCGGCAGCAAGATCAGACTGGTGCCGCTGCAGCCCGAACATGCCGAGGGCTACGCCGCGGCGGCACGCTCGGACGACGGTGCCGAGGAGGTCTACCGATGGCTGGGCCGGGTTGCCCCGGCGGTGACTCCGGAGCTGGCCCGGGCCGAGATCCTGGTGGCACTGGCGGCCAGGGCCCGGGGCGAGCGCTTGCCCTACGCCCAGCTCGATGCCGACACCGGCGAGGTGCTGGGCACCACCAGCTACTACGAGGTGCAGCCCGCGGTGCGGACGCTGGCGATCGGCTACACCTGGCTGGGCCGGCGCTGGTGGCGCACCGGCCACAACACCGAGTCCAAGCTGCTGCTGCTCAGCCATGCCTTCGACGAGCTCGGGGCCGCCCGGGTGGTCTGGCACACCGATGTGCGCAACGAGCGGTCCCGGGCCGCCATCCTGCGCCTGGGCGCCACCTTCGAGGGTGTGCTACGCAAGCACCGGATCCTGCCGGACGGCAGCTGGCGCGACACCGCCCAGTACGCGATGACCGACGAGGACTGGCCGGCCGCACGGCAGCGGCTGCGGGCCAGCCTAGAACGGACGGACTCTTAGGCCGAGAGCTTCGGGCGCTGCCAGGCCGGCGGACCTTGGCCGGTGGACCTTGGCCGGCCGATCTTGGGCGACGGATGATCTCGCCGGACTCTTGTCAGACCCTCCAGGCACACTGAATGCATGGACACCCTGTTCGCGCCGGCGACCACCGCCTGGTTCGAGGGTGCCTTCGACGCCCCCACCGACGCCCAGGTCGGGGCCTGGCAGGCGATCGCGCGGGGTGAGCACACCCTGGTGGTCGCCCCAACCGGTTCGGGCAAGACGCTGGCCGCGTTCCTGTCGGCGATCGACCGGCTGGCCGCCCTGCCGGTTCCGGACGAGGCGAACCGGCGCTGCCGGGTGCTCTACGTCAGCCCCCTCAAGGCGCTGGCCGCGGACGTGGAACGCAACCTCCGCTCACCCCTGGTGGGCATCGCCCAGGCCGCCCGCCGGCTCGGCCTGCCCGAGCCCGCCATCGAGGTCGCGATGCGGTCCGGCGACACCTCGACCGAGGACCGGCGGGCCTTTGCCCGGCACGGCACCGACATCCTGATCACCACGCCGGAGTCGCTGTTCCTGCTGCTCACCTCCGCCGCCCGGCAGGCGCTGGCCGGGGTCGAGACCGTCATCGTCGACGAGGTGCACGCGGTCGCGGCGACGAAGCGGGGCGCCCACCTGGCGGTGAGCCTGGAGCGGCTGGACGCGCTGCTCGACCAGCCGGCGCAGCGGATCGGCCTGTCGGCCACCGTCCGGCCCATCGAGGAGGTTGCCACCTTCCTGGCCGGCGGGCGGCCGGTCACCGTGGTCCAACCGAAGACCGTCAAGAAACTGGACCTGTCCGTGGTGGTCCCGGTGGAGGACCTGACCGCGCTCGGCGACGGCCAACCCGACACCGGGCAGGACCCGCAGCGCCGCGCCTCGATCTGGCCGCACGTCGAGGAACGGGTGCTGGACCTCATCGACAGCCACCGCTCCACCATCGTGTTCGCCAACTCCCGCCGGTTGGCCGAGCGCCTGACGGCCCGGCTCAACGACCTGGCCCACGAACGCGACCCCGACCGGACTGCCGACATCCGGGCCCACCACGGCTCGGTCTCGCGCGAGCAACGCCAGATCGTCGAGGAGGAGCTCAAGGCCGGCCGGATCCCGGCGGTGGTGGCCACCTCCTCGCTGGAACTGGGCATCGACATGGGCGCGGTCGACCTGGTGGTGCAGGTGGAGTCGCCGCCCTCGGTGGCCGCCGGCCTGCAACGGCTCGGCCGGGCCGGGCACCAGGTGGGCGCGGAGTCGCGCGGCGTGCTCTTTCCCAAGTACCGCGGCGACCTGCTCGAGTGCGCGGTGGTGGCCGAGCGGATCCGCGAGGGCCAGATCGAGTCCATGCGCTATCCCCGCAACCCCCTCGACGTGCTCGCCCAGCAGATCGTGGCGATGGTGGCGCTGGACACTCTGACGGTGGACGAGGTGGACCGGCTGGTCAGGCGCAGCGCGCCGTTCGCCACCCTCCCCCGGTCCGCCCTGGAGGCGGTGCTGGACATGCTGGCCGGCCGCTACCCCTCCGACGCCTTCGCCGAGCTGCGGCCCCGGCTGGTGTGGGACCGGATCACCGGCGAGCTGACCGGACGGCCCGGAGCGCAGCGGCTGGCGGTGACCTCAGGCGGCACGATTCCCGACCGCGGCATGTTCGGGGTGTTCCTGGCCTCCGCCGACGGGCCGGGCCGCCGGGTGGGCGAGCTGGACGAGGAGATGGTCTACGAGTCCCGGGTGGGCGAGGTGTTCCTGCTCGGGTCCTCGTCCTGGCGGATCGAGGACATCACCCACGACCGGGTGCTGGTCACCCCCGCACCCGGGCAGGCCGGCAAGATGCCGTTCTGGAAGGGCGACTCGCTGGGCCGGCCGGCCGAGCTGGGCCGGGCGATCGGGGCGTTCGTCCGGGAGCTGGGCAGTGCCGCCGGCACCGCGGCGGTCGAGCGCGCGCGGTCGGCCGGGCTGGACGAGTGGGCGGCCACCAACCTGGTGGGCTACCTCACCGAGCAGCGCGAGGCGACCGGGCACCTGCCGACCGACCGGAGCATCGTGGTGGAGCGGTTCCGCGACGAGCTCGGCGACTGGCGGCTGGTCATCCACTCCCCCTTCGGGGCGCCGGTCAACGCGCCGTGGGCGCTGGCCATCTCGGCCGCGTTGCGCGAGCGCTACGGGCTGGACGTGCAGTCCATGCACTCCGACGACGGCATCGTGGTGCGGTTGCCCGACACCACCGCCGAGCCGCCGGGCGCCGACATCGCCGTCTTCGACCCGGCTGACATCGCCGGCCTGGTCACCGCCGAGGTGACCAACTCGGCACTGTTCGCCTCCCGGTTCCGCGAGTGCGCCGCCCGGTCCCTGCTGCTGCCCAAGCGCGACCCGCGCCGCCGCGCGCCGCTGTGGCAGCAGCGTCAGCGGGCCAACGCCCTGATGCAGGTCGCCCGGGACTACGGCCAGTTCCCGGTGGTGCTGGAGGCGATGCGGGAATGCCTGCAGGACGTCTATGACCTGCCGGGCCTGACCGACCTGATGCGCCAGCTGAACGCGCGCCAGCTGCGGCTGGTGGAGGTCGAGACCTCGAGCCCCTCGCCGTTCGCCCAGTCGCTGCTGTTCAGCTACGTCGGCATGTTCCTCTACGACACCGACGCACCGCTGGCCGAGCGCCGGGCCCAGGCACTCACCCTGGACACCTCGCTGCTGGCCGAGCTGATGGGCTCGCCGGACCTGCGCGACCTGCTCGACGAGAACGCCATCGCCGAGTCCATCGCCGACGCCCAGCGGCTCAGCGAGGCCAGGCAGGTCCGCGGGCTGGACCAGACCCACGACCTGCTGCGCGAGGTCGGCGACCTCAGCACCGTCGAAGCCGTCGCCCGCGGCGCCACCGAAGAGGAACTGGAACGGCTGCGCACGACCCGCCGCGCGATCACCGTCCGGATCGCCGGCGAGCTGCGCTGGCTGGCCATCGAGGACGCCGGCCGGGTCCGGGACGCGCTCGGCGCCGCGCTGCCGGTGGGCATCCCGGAGGCCTTCACCGAGCTGGTCGCCGATCCGCTGGGTGACCTGCTGTCCCGGTTCGCCCGGACCCACGGCCCGTTCCTGGTCGCCGAGCCCGCGGCCCGGCTGGGCCTGGGCCCGGCGGTGGTCCAGGCCGGCCTGGAACGGCTGGTGGCCACCGGTCAGCTGGTGGCCGGCGAGTTCACCCCCGGCCGGGTCGGGCGCGAGTACTGCGGCGCGACCATGCTGCGCACCATTCGGCGGCGGTCGCTGGCCGCGCTGCGCCGCGAGGTGGAACCGGCGCCACAGGGAATGCTGGCCCGGTTCCTGCCGGAATGGCAGGGCGTGGGCGCCGGCCGGCGAGCCCGGGGCGTCGACGGCCTGGCCCGGGTGATCGAGCAGCTGGCCGGGGTCGCGGTGCCCGCCAGCGCGCTGGAAAGCCTGGTGCTGCCCGCCCGGCTGTCGGACTACTCACCGGCGATGCTGGACGAGTTGACCAGCTCCGGTGAGGTGTTGTGGTGCGGAGCCGGCCCGCTGGCCGGCAACGACGGCTGGCTGGCCCTGGTTCCGGCCGGCGCGGCGGCCGAACTGCTGCCGCCGGTGGCCGAGCTGGACCTGACTCCGCTGCACCAGGCCGTGCTGGCGTCCCTGGAGGGCGACCAGGCACTGTTCCTGCGCGCCATCACCGACCGGGTGCGTGCCCAGCTCGACCAGACCGGCGACGCCCCGGAGCCGGCGGCCGCGCACGAGACCGCCGAGGCCGACATCGTCTCCGCGATCTGGGACCTGGCCTTCGCCGGGCTGGTCACCAACGACACCCTGGCACCGGTCCGGGCCCGGCTCGGCGGTGGGCGCACCGCGCACGGGCGGCGGCCGGCCGCACCCCGGGCCCGGTACGGTCGGTTCAACCTGGGACGCGCCGCCCTGGCCACCGGCCGGCAGTCGGCGGCCACGCTGCCCGGGCGCTGGTCGCGGGTGCCGGACCGCGGCCCCGACGACGCCCACCGGGCGCTGCTGCGCACCGAGGTGCTGCTGGACCGCTACGGCATCCTGACCCGCGGCGAGGTGTCCGCCGAAGGGGTGCCTGGCGGCTTCTCGGCGGTCTACCCGGTGCTGCGGCAGGGCGAGGATGCCGGCCGGTACCGCCGCGGCTACTTCGTCGAGGGGCTGGGCGCTGCCCAGTTCGGGCTGACCGGTGCCATCGACCGGCTGCGCAGCCTGATGAGCGCGCCGGAACGGGCCAGCACCGACCCGCCCGAAGCCCTGGTGCTGGCGGCCACCGACCCGGCCAATCCGTACGGGGCGGCTCTGAGCTGGCCGGAGCGGGTGCACCAGCCCGAGGTCGAGGCGGGCCGGCGCGGCCACCAGCCGGCCCGCAAGGCCGGCGCCTTGGTGGTGCTGGTGGACGGCGAGTGCGTGCTCTACGTCGAGCGCGGCGGCAAGACACTGCTGTCCTTCTCGGCCGAGGAGAGCCGGCTGCAGGCCGCGGCGGCCGCGCTCGCGGTCAGCGCCCGGGCGGGTTCGCTGGGCAAGCTGCACGTCGAGTCGGCCGACGGGGATCCCATCGTGGCCTCCCCGCTCGGCCACGCGCTGGAGCAGGCCGGCTTCCGGCCGTCCCCGCGCGGGCTGCGGTTGCGGGCGTGACGCGGTGCCCGAGGGCGACACCGTCTACATCACCAGCCGCCGGTTGCAGGCCGCCCTGGCCGGCCGGACCGTCACCCGGTTCGACCTGCGCGTTCCGGCACTCGCGCTGGCCGACCTGACCGGCAACACGGTCACCGAGGTGGTGCCGCGCGGCAAGCACATCCTGATGCGGTTCTCCACCGGCCAGACCCTGCACAGCCACCTCCGGATGGACGGCGGCTGGCGGGTCGGCCCGGCCGGCGCGCGGCCCGCCGGCCGGGACTTCGAGATCCGGGCGCTGGTGGGCAACGCTGAATGGCTGGCGGCCGGATTCCGGGTGCACGACCTGAAGCTGCTGCCCACCGAGGCCGAGGACGAGGTGGTCGGGCACCTCGGACCGGACCTGTTGGCCGCCGACTTCGACCGGGCCGAGGCGCTGCGCAGGTTCGCCGCCCAGCCGTCCCGGCCGATCGGCGAGGCGTTGCTCGACCAGCGGCTGGTAGCCGGCATCGGCAACGTCTACAAGAGCGAACTGCTCTTCCTCAACCGGCTCAGCCCGTTCCTGCCGGTCGGCGAGGTGCCCGACCTGGGCGCGCTGATCGACGACTCGGTACGGCTGCTGCGCGGCAACCTCGGCGACCACAACCGTTCCACCACCGGCTGGCGACAGCCCGGACAGCGGCTGTGGATCTACGGCCGGGCCGGCAAGGCCTGCCGGCGGTGCGGCACCCGGGTGGTGATGTGCGAGCAGGGCGCCGACCCGGCGACCGAACGGCTCACCTACTACTGCCCGTCCTGCCAGCCCATGCCCGGCTGACCGCCAGGCCTGCCGCCAACTGTCAGGGCTCGACGCGATCCGCTAGGCCGACGCAAGCTGGCCAGGCCCGACGCGAGCCGGGCAGGCCGGCAAAGCCCTAACGAACGAACCGGCCGGTCAGCGCTCGGTTTCGGCCCGCTCGGTCACGGCCTGGTCGTCGGTCAACGGCGCGGCCGGCTTCTCCAGCGCCGGCGGTGCGGTGGCCGACAGCGCGTCCGGGGTCGAACTGCCGGTGCCGCCGGTGCCCGAGCCCAGCGAGGCCCGGATCTCGGCCAGCCGGGCCTGCCCGGCCATGTTCATGGTGGCCTTGCGCACCTCCAGCATCCGGCCCTGCACCGAGTTGGTGGCAAGGTCGGCCTGGCCGAGCGCATTGGCGTAGCGCCGCTCGATCTTGTCGCGCACCTCGTCCAGCGACGGGGTGTTACGCGGCGCGGCCATCTCACCCATCTGGTTCAGCGACGCCGACACCTGCTCCTGCATCTTGGCCTGCTCCAGCTGACTGAGCAGCTTGGTGCGCTGGGCGAGCTTCTCCTGCAGCAGCATGGCGTTGTCCTGCACCGCCTGCCGGGCCTGCTGGGCGGCCTGCATCGACTGGTCGTGCAACTCCTTCAGGTCGGTCGCCGCCGACTCGGCGGTGACCAGCTGGTTGGCCAGCACGCCGGCGGTCTGCTCGAACTCCGCGGCCTTGGCCTCGTCGCCGGCGGCGCGCGACTGGTCGGCCAGCACCAGGGCCTGGCGAGCCTGCGCCTGCAGCTCCTCGATCTGGCTGAGCTGCCGGTCCAGCTTGAGCTCCAGCTGATGCTGGTTGCCGATCACGCTGGCGGCCTGCCGGGTCAGCGCCTCGTGCTGGCGCTGGGCGTCCTCGATCGCCTGCTGGATCTGGATCTTCGGGTCCGCCTTCTCGTCCACCTTGGCACCGAACCAGGCTGAGATGTATCGCCAGGCCTTGACCAACCCGTTCGCCATCGCTGCTACGACCTTCCGGTATCCGTCCTCGGAGACTTCTGGTGCCGTCCAGTCTGCATCATGGGGCGCTGCCCGGTCCAAGCCACCTGACCCCGCCGGACCGAGCACCCGACACGCTGTCCGAAGGGGGCTACGGCTGCGAGCGAGCCGGCGGCAGGCCGGCGAGAAGTACCGCCACGTCGGCTGCGATGTCGACCTCGTCCGCCGGCGCGATGATGTAGGACGACAACCAGCGCAGCACTGTCGGCGTGCCGGCCCGGCCGGCCCGGCGCAGCAACTGCTCGACCGCTGCGGCAACCCTCGCCCAGCCCGGGGTCCGGACGTCCACCCGGGCCAGCACCGCCAGCGTGGTGGTGTCCTGGCCGCCGAGCGCCTCGAGCAGCGGGTGCTCCGAGACCGCCACCGCCGCCGCGGTCAGCGCCCGGGACAGCTCCAGCGGCCACACCGCGGCCACCAGCCGGTCGATCTCGTCCAGCAGCAGTGCCGCCAGCACGTCCTCCCGGGCCCGGAAGTGGTTGTACAGCGTCGCCTTGGCCACCCCGCCGCGGGCCGCCACCTGGGCCATCGTGATCTTGGTGCCGTTCGCCTCGACCGCGGCCCGGGCGCCGTCCAGGATGGCGGCCCGGCTGCGCGCCATCGGGCCCGCAGTTCGTGGGTTCACGGTGGCCGCCGGCGACCGGACCGGCCCCGCGCCGGTTCCCGAAGCCTGCGGCTTGGTCTCGCCGGCCGCCGCGCTCGGAAGGGCACCTCCGCCGGGCGGCAACCCCGTGTTCTGGGACGCAGGGGTCGCCGTGCTCCGGGTTGCGGGTGCGGCCGCGGCTTGGGACACGGTTGCGGCCGCGGCCTGAGATACAGGTGCCGCCGCGGCTTGGGACACGGGTGCGGCCGCGGTCTGAGACGCGGGTGCCACCGCGGACTGAGATACAGGTGCCGGTGCGGCCTGGGACACGGGTACCGGTGCGCCGCCGTAGCCGGCCGTCGCCGGTCGCGGCGGCGGACCCGGCACCGGGGTCGTGGTGGTGGCGCGCAGGACGAAGTCGGTCAGCGGATCGGAGCGACGCGGGGCACTGTGCGAACTCATACCCCGAAGCTAAGGCGGCCCGGCGGCGGGTGCAGGTAGCCGCACACCCGACACGCCCATTGTCTCGACCGCGGCATGAGAGTTCCGGGCACCGGATGTGAGCTGCGCCGCGGGATGAGAACTCCGCCCACAAGGCGACAGCACACTCGGGGAAAGCGACAGCATCGAGGAAAGCGACAGCGCGCCGGAAGCGGCCGACCTACCGGGAGACGGGATCGGCAGGTGAAGCTGGGGCAGCCGCCCGGAAGCTACGCGGCGACGTGCGGCAGGGTTCGGACCTGCGGCCCTTCGGTGCCGCGGGACGGTGCCGGGGTGAGCAGCGGCGAGCCCCGCCGGGCGCCGAGCACCATGGCCCGCTCGGCCATCGTCTCCTGCCGGCGCAGGGTGTCCGAGACCAGCAGGAACACCTCGGACAGCGGAATGTCGAGCGCCTCGCAGATCGCGGCCAGCAGCTCCGAGGACGGCTCCTTGTGGCCCCGCTCGATCTCGGACAGGTAGCCCAGGCTCACCCGGGCGGCCGCGGACACCTCGCGGAGCGTGCGGCGCTGCCGCAGCCGCACCGCGCGCAGGGTCTCACCGACCACATGGCGGAGAACTGCCATCTCGGGAAACCCCCTTCGTCGACCGATCACGTCTTCGGCCACTACACCTCATCGGCCGGTCGGCGATCTTCTGAAATCCCATGCTAGTCCGGTCACCACCTGCAGTGCCCGGCACGCCAACTAATCTGCTGACAGCGAACTACTTCCATCGCCTTCAGGATTGCCCGGCCAGCTGATCCACCGCGCCGGCAAGAAGTGCGACTGCTTGTTCAACGGCCTGCGCCCGGATCGTGTTCCGGTTTCCGATCAGATTCAGCTCCGATACCGATTCGATACCGTTGCCGGGACCGGCCACCGCCAGGAACACCGTCCCCACCGGCTTGCCGTCCTGCGGCGTGGGGCCGGCCACCCCGGTCACCCCGACCCCCCAGCTGGCCGACAGCCGGTCGCGCACCCCGCGAGCCAGTTCCAGGGCCACCTGGGCCGCCACCGGTCCCTGTTCGGCGAGCAGGTTCTCCGGCACACCCGCCAGCCGGGCCTTGAGGTCGGTGGCATACACCACCAGGCCGCCGCGGAAGGCGACGCTGGCCCCGGCCGTGCTGGTCAACGCGGCGGCCAACAGGCCGCCGGTCAGGGACTCGGCCACCGCCACGGTCTGCTGCTGCTCGGCGAGGTTGCGGTGCAGCCGCTCCAGCAGGCCCGCCAGCTCCGTCCCGGGCCCGGCCGGCTCCGGCCCACTCATGCCCGTACCGATCCGCTCATGCCCGACCCGGCCGGCTCCGGCCCGCTCATGCCCGTACCGGCCGGCGCAGCCGCACCGCCCGGGCCACGTAGTCCAGCCCGGTGACCACGGTGAGCAGCACCGCCACCGCCATCACCGCGACGGCTGCGGTGTGCAACGCACCGGTCAGCGGCAGCAGCAGCAACCCGATGGCGACCGCCTGCACCAGCGTCTTGAGCTTGCCGCCCCGGCTGGCCGCCATCACCCCGTGCCGGATCACCCAGAACCGCAGCATCGTCACGCCCACCTCGCGCACCAGCACCACCAGCGTCACCCACCACGGCAGGTCGCCCAGTACCGACAGCCCCACCAGCGCGGTGCCGGTGAGGGCCTTGTCGGCGATCGGGTCGGCGAGCTTGCCGAACTCGGTGATCAGGCTGCGCTTGCGGGCCAGCTCGCCGTCGATCCGGTCGGTGAGGCTGGCCACCCCGAACAGCACGCAGGCCGTCACCCGTCCCGCGGTGCTGTGGCCGTCATCGGCCAGCAGCGCCAGGGCGAAGAACGGCACCAGCGCCAGCCGCAGCATGGTCAGGGCGTTGGCGATGTTCCACACCGACACGGTGGTGGCCGGCGTCGCCATCGGGTCGATCTCGGTCATCGCGCCGAACCGGCTACCACATCGGCGATCAGGTCGGCCCCGTCCGTGCCGGTCACCACGGCTCGCACCAGCACGCCGGGACGCAGTCCGGCCAGCGCGCCGGTGAGCCGGACGCTGCCGTCGGTCTCGGGGGCCTGGTGGGCGGCCCGGCCGGTCAGCTCGCCGTCCGCGGCCGACTCGATGAGCACCTCGACGGTCTCGCCGAGGCGGTCCTCGGCGCGCTGGGACATCAGCTCGTCGGCCAGTGCCGAGATCCGCGCCACCCGGGCGGCGATCACATCGGCAGCCAACTTGCCGTCGAACCGCTCGGCCTCGGTGCCCTCCTCGTCGGAGTAGCCGAACACCCCGACCACGTCCAGCCGGGCCAGGGTGAGGAACCGTTCCAGCTCGGCGACGTCGTCCTCGGTCTCGCCGGGGAAGCCGACGATGACGTTGCTGCGCGCCCCGGCCGCCGGCGCCAGCGCGCGGGCCTCGTCGAGCAGGCCGAGGAAGGACTCGGTCGAGCCGAACCGCTTCATCCGGCGCAGCACCCCGGGGGCGGCGTGCTGGAAGGACAGGTCGAAGTAGGGCAGCACGCCCGGGGTGCCGGCGATGACCCGCAGCAGCGACGGGCGGAGCTCGGCCGGCTGCAGGTAGGACACCCGGACCCAGTCGATGCCGGAGATCCCGGCCAGTTCCGGCAGCAACGCCTCCAGCGCCCGCAGGTCGCCGAGGTCCTTGCCGTAGGAGGTGGAGTTCTCGCTGACCAGCACCAGCTCCCGGACGCCGTGCTCGGCCAGCCACTGTGCCTCGGCCACGATCTCGGCGGCCGGACGGGACACGAACGCACCCCGGAAGGACGGGATGGCACAGAAGGTGCAGCGCCGGTCGCAGCCGGACGCGAGCTTGAGGTAACCGACCGGGCTGTCGTCCAGCCGGACCCGGGGCGCCCGCGGCCCCCACCGGTGCCCCGGCACGGCCACCTCGGCAGCCGCCGCCGGGCGGTGCGCCGGGCTGATCGGCAGCAGGGTGCGCCGGTCGGTGGGGACGTGCGGAACGACCGGCCGGCCGGCCAGCACGTCGGCCAGCCGGTCGTCGATGCTCGAGTAGGAGTCGAAGCCCAGCACGGCGTCGGCCTCGGTGAGCGCGGCCGCCAGCTGCTCGCCGTAGCGTTCGGCCAGGCACCCCACCGCGACCACCTTCTTGCCGGTGTCGGCGGCGGCCAGCACGGTGTCGATCGAGTCCTTCTTGGCCGAGTCGATGAAGCCGCAGGTGTTCACCACCACCACGTCGGCCGCCTCGGACGGCGCCAGCTGCCAGCCGCCGGCGGTCAGCGTGCCGGCCAGCTCCTCGGAGTCCACCTCGTTGCGGGCGCAGCCGAGCGTGACGATGGCCACGCTGCCGGCCGGGGCGGGCTGCACAGGTGAGGACACATCCTGCAGGCTACCCGGCAGCCGCGCGGGCCCGATCCGCTCGGGCCACGGAAACCGCCCACCCGAGCCCGCCTCGTTCGGGCCGGGTGGGGGCCGGTACAGCCCGGCCTACCTGGGGCCGGGCGACGGCCGGTGGGTATGGTGCGGCTATGCCTGAGATCAGTCCGCCCAGTCCGGCTGGCCAGGTATCGATCCGGCGGGCCCGCACCCGCGACGTCCCGGCGATCAGGGCCCTGGTCAACACCTACACCAGCCATCGGGTGCTGCTGGCCAAGGACACCGTGACCCTGTACGAGTCGGTGCAGGAGTTCCGGGTAGCCGAGATCGGTGGCGAGGTGATCGGCTGCGGCGCGCTGCACGTGCTGTGGGAGGACCTCGGCGAGATCCGCACGCTCGCGGTGTCGCCGGAACGCCGCGGCCACGGCATCGGCGACCTGCTGCTGGACGAGCTGATCGCCGACGCCCGCGAACTGGGCCTGGCCCGGCTATTCGCGCTCACCTTCCAGACCCGGTTCTTCGCCCGGCACGGCTTCTCCGAGATCCAGGGCACCCCGGTGGACCCGGAGGTGTACTCCCAACTGCTGCGCTCCTACGACGCCGGCATCGCCGAATTCCTCGACCTGGAGTTCGTCAAGCCGAACACCCTGGGCAACTCCCGGATGCTGCTCACGCTGACCGACCGCGCAGCCCCCGAAGCTCGCAACGGCTTCCGCAACGCCGTGCAGTCGACCAAAACGTCAAGTTGAGGTTGATAGTCCCGCGCGCCTCTCCAGTAACAGGAGACAACACCTATACCGTCGGCGGCGGAGGTGGTGATCCATGACCGGATTTCAGTTGACCCGACCTGGGACGGCGAGCTGGACGGTGCCCGCTCGGGAGGCGGTCGGCTCCGGCCGTCATGCCTCGGACACGCGGGCCAAGCTGACGCTCCGCCGGATGTTCTATCTGGCCCGGCACGTCAAGCGCGGCTAGCAGCAGCCGCCCAGCTTCGCCACGGCCCTGACCGCACTCGCGGTCGGGGCCGTGGCATGTCCGGAGACTGTCATGACGATCGGTCGCCATAACGTGCGATCGTCATGACAGTCGCCGCTCCGGCCTCAGAACGGCGCGGGTTCGTCCGCGAAGCCGGCCGGGCCACCGGCTTCCTCGTCGTCGGAGTCCTCGGCCACCAGGTCCTCGGCGCTGCCGCCGTTGCGCAGCGTGTAGATCAGCCCGGCCAGCTCGTCCGGCTTGACCAGCACCTCGCGGGCCTTCGACCCCTCGGACGGGCCGACGATCGAGCGCGACTCCATCAGGTCCATCAGCCGGCCCGCCTTGGCGAAGCCGACCCGCAGCTTGCGCTGCAGCATCGAGGTCGAGCCGAACTGGGTGGAGACCACCAGCTCGACCGCCTGCAGGAACACGTCGAGGTCGTCGCCGATGTCCGGGTCGATCTCCTTCGCGGCGGCCGCCGGAGCGGTCACGTCCTCCCGGTAGGTCGGCTGCAGCTGGCCCTTGCAGTGCTTGACGATCGCGTTGATCTCGGCGTCGGTGACGTAGGCGCCCTGGATGCGGGCGGGCTTGGCCGCCCCCATCGGCAGGAACAGCCCGTCGCCCTTGCCGAGCAGCTTCTCCGCCCCCGGCTGGTCCAGGATCACCCGCGAGTCGGTCACCGACGAGGTCTTGAAGCCCAGCCGGGACGGCACGTTGGCCTTGATCAGGCCGGTCACCACGTCGACGGACGGCCGCTGGGTGGCGATCACCAGGTGGATGCCGGCCGCCCGGGCCAGCTGGGTGATCCGCACCACCGCGTCCTCGACGTCGCGCGGGGCCACCATCATCAGATCGGCGAGCTCGTCGACGATCACCAGCAGGTACGGGTAGGTCCGGTAGACCCGCTCGCTGCCGGGCGGCGCGACCAGCTCGCCGTGCCGCACCTTGCGGTTGAAGTCGTCGATGTGCCGTACGCCGGAGGCCTCCATGTCCTCGTAGCGCATGTCCATCTCGCGGACCACCCAGGCCAGCGCGTCGGCGGCCTTCTTCGGGTTGGTGATCACCGGCGTGACCAGGTGCGGAATGCCCTGGTAGGCGGCGAACTCCACCCGCTTGGGGTCGATCAGCACCATCCGGACCTCGTCCGGGGTGGCCCTGGTCAGCACCGACAGGATCAGGGAGTTGATGCAGGAGGACTTGCCGGCACCGGTGGCGCCGGCCACCAGCAGGTGCGGCATCTTGGTCAGGTTGGCCACCACGAAGCCGCCCTCGACGTCCTTGCCGAGCGCGGCCAGCATCGGGTGGTGGTCGCGCAGCGCCACGCCGGAGCGCAGCACGTCGCCGAGCATCACGATCTCGGGGTCGGCGTTGGGGATCTCGACGCCGACCGCGGACTTGCCCGGGATCGGGCTGATGATCCGGACGTCCGGGCTCTTGACCGCGTAGGCGATGTTGCGGCCCAGCTGGATGATCCGCTCCACCTTGACGCCGGGCCCGAGCTCCACCTCGTAGCGGGTGACGGTGGGCCCGCGGCTGAAGCCGGTGACCGCGCAGTCGACGTTGAACTCCTCGAACACCTGCGACAGCGAGGCGATCACCTCGTCGTTGGCGCGGGTGTGCGCCAGGTGCTGGGAGCCGGCGCCGAGCAGGTCGGTGGACGGCAGGGTGTACATCCCCGCCCCGCCGGACAGCTCCAGCTGGGTGGGCCGGGTGACCGGCGGCAGGTCATCCTCGACGGCGGGCTTGGGCACCCGCGGCTTGCGCGGCCTGGGCGCCGGCGTCTCGTCGGTGCCCGCTTCCCCGGCCGGGAACGGGTCGTCGAAGAACGGCTCCGGCTCGGCGGGGTCGGCGTCCAGGGGGTCCTGGCCGGCACCGCGGCCGCGCCAGGCGGCCGCCGGGTCGGCGCTGTCGTCGACGTCGGGTCTGGCCAGCAGCTCGCGTACCAGGCCGGGCAGCTGGTTGAGCGGGGTGGCGGTCACCACCAGGGCGCCGAACGCGCCGAGCAGGAACAGCACCAGCACCACCAGGCTCGCCGGCAGCACCCGTTCGAGTTCGCCGCCGAGCATCCCGGTCACCCCGCCGGCGTGCGACCAGCCGGTCTCGTCCCGGGGCGAGTCGGCCGCCAGGTGCAGCATGCCGGTGACCGACAGCAGGACCGCCAGGCCGCCGACCAGCATCCGGCCCCGGCGCTCGGGGTGGGGCTGCTGGCGCAGCAGGTGCACCGCCCAGATCACCAGCAGCAGGGGCAGCAGCAGGGCCGCGTTGCCGACCAGTAGCCGGAACAGTCCGGTGATCGCCTCGCCCAGCGGGCCGGCCGCGGCGAACCACACCGCGATCGCCGAGATCAGGCCGAGGGCCAGTACCGCCAGGCCCGCGCCGTCCCGGCGGTGCGCCGGGTCCAGCTCGCGGGCGGTGGCGGCGTTGCGCCCGACGGCGCGGGCCAGCGTTCCGACGGCTACCCCGAGCGCTCGCCAGAGCTGGGCCAGGGCCCGGCCGAAGACCGCCAGCACCGGCCGGTGCCGGGGTTGGCGCGAGGGCCGGGACGCCGGCCGGGTGCTCGATCGCGGGCGGCTGGCCGGTGCCGAGCCGCCGGCCCGGCTGCGTCCGGGGCCCGACGCCTTCTTCGATGCCGGCTGTCGGGTCCTGGTTCCGGGAGTTGCTGCCACCTAGTCACGGTAACGCTCAACCGCACGGTGAGGGTGGACCGACACCGGACGGACGGCTTGGCGCCGTGCCCGATCACCCGTGGGCCGGTCGGCCGTGGGCTGGTCGGCCGCCGGGCGGGCGCTAGGGCTGGAGCAGGCCCGCGTCGGCCAGGTCCTGGCGCAGGTGGCTCAGCTCGTGCTCGGTGGCCTCCACCATCGGCAGCCGGACCGGGCCCGCCGACCGGCCCTGCATCGCCAGCCCGGCCTTGACCAGGATCACCCCCTGGGTGCGGAAGATGCCGGTGTAGATCGGCAGCAGCTGCCGGTACAGCCGCAGCGCCTCGGCGGCGTCGCCGCGCTGGTGGGCGTCCAGCAGCTCCTTGGTGACCGCGCCGGAGAAGTGGGTCGAGGTGCCGACCACGCCGGTCCCGCCGACCGCCAGCAGCGGCAGCACCATCGCGTCGTCGCCGGCGTAGTAGGCCAGGTCGGTCTCGGCCAGCACCCGGGCCGCGGCGGGCAGGTCGCCGCGGGCGTCCTTGACCGCCACGATCTGCTCGTGCTTGGCCAGCTGGATCATCGTCTCGGTCTGCAGCTGGATGCCGGTGCGCGCCGGGATGTCGTAGACCACCACCGGCAGCGCGCTGGCGTCGGCGACCACCCGGAAGTGCTGCAGGATGCCGGCCTGCGGCGGCCGGGAGTAGTACGGGGTGACCACCAGCAGGCCGTCGGCGCCGGCCTTGGCGGCCTGCTCGGCGAGCAGCACCGAGTGCACCGTGTCGAAGGTCCCGACGCCGGCCAGCACGCTGGCCCGGTCACCCACCGCGTCCACCACGGCGGCCACCAGTTCGGCCTTCTCGCCGTCGGAGGTGGTCGGCGCCTCGCCAGTGGTGCCGTTGATCACCAGGCCGTCGTTGTGCTGGGTGTCCACCAGGTAGCGGGCCAGCTGCTGGGCCGCCTCCAGGTCCAGCTCGCCGGCGACGGTGAACGGCGTGACCATGGCGGTGAGCAACCGGCCGAACGGGCGGGTGCGGTCCAAGCTCGACATGGTTCAACGCTACCGCCGGGACCACCCCCGAAGCGCTTCCGCCGCCCGGAAATGGACACCGGAATGGCGCGTGGCCCGTCCCGGTCATCCGTCTGGTCGACTTCGTCCGGACTCGGGTGCCGGGCTCGGTTCGGTCGCTCAGCCCGCCGGCCACCCCAGCACCCGGTCGGCCAGCTGCCGGCCGGCGGCGATCAGCTCGGCGTTGCGCTCGTCGGACTCGGCCACCCAGCGCTCGGCCTGGTCCGGCGCCTTGCCGTACGCCACGTGCCGGGCGACCAGCGCCGCCCGGCGTGCGTCGGCCGGCGGGTCGAGGTACCACACCTCGTCCAGCAGCGGCCGGATCTCCGGCCAGAGCAGCAGGTAGTTCCCCTCGGTGACCACCAGCGGCACGCCGGCCGGCACCGGGACGGCCGCCGTGACCGAGTCCTCGACGGACCGGTCGAAGGCGGGTGCGTAGACGGTGCCCGGCTCGCGGCGCAGCCGGGCCAGCAGGGCGGCGTAGCCGGCCCGGTCGAAGGTGTCCGGCGCGCCCTTGCGACTCCGCCGGCCGGTGCGGCGCAGCTCAGCGTCGGCGAGGTGGAAGCCGTCCATGCCGACCAGCACCGCCCGCTCCGGCCCGAGTCCTGCGACCAGCCGCTCGGCGAGGGTGGACTTGCCCGCACCGGGCGGGCCGGTGATGCCGAGGATCTGCCGTGGACCGGCGTCGGCCAGCCGGCCGGCCGCGGCCAGCAGTTCCGCGAAGTCCGTCACCGCTGCGTCACCGTGACAGCCTCGTCCGGTGCCTGACCAGTTCCGGCACGGCCGGGTCAGCCGTGGTTCAACGCGGCGGCCAGCGCCGGGGCCAGGTCACCCCGGTCGGTGACCTGCACGCCGTCCAGGTCCAGCCAGCCGGCCAGCTCGGCCAGCTCCAGCGCCAGCTCGGCGGCCACCTCGTCGTGGCAGGCGTCCGGTTCGGCCCAGGCGGACTGGACCCGCAGCACGCCGGCCTGCCGGTCGGACTTCAGGTCGACCCGGCCCACCAGCGTCTCGCCGAGCAGGAACGGCAGCACGTAGTAGCCGTGCACCCGCTGAGCGGCCGGGGTGTAGATCTCGATCCGGTAGTGGAAGCCGAACAGCCGCTTGGCCCGGTCGCGGAACCACACCAGCGGGTCGAACGGGCTGAGCAGCGCCCGGGCCTGCACCCGGCGGGGCCGGCGGGCGGCCGGCCACAGATAGCCGGGCGCGTCCCAGCCGGCCACCGCGACCGGCAGCAGCTCGCCGGCCTCGACCAGCTCGGCGACCCGTTGCTTGGAGTCGGCGCGCGGCAGCCGGAAGTAGTCGCCGAGGTCGGGCTCGGTGGCCACCCCGTAGGCCCGGGCCGCGATCCGGACCAGCTCGCGCTGCGCGTCCTCGCGGGCCGGGGTGGGCTGGTCGACGATCGCGGCGGGCAGCACCCGCTCGATCAGGTCGTAGCGCCGCTCGAAGTTCACCCGCCGAGCCGCACCCACCTCACCGGCCCAGAACAGGTACTCCAGGGCTATCTTGCCGGCGTGCCAGTTCCACATCTGGCCGGCTTTCTTGGCCTGGCGCTCGATCAGCACGTCCGCGCTGCGGATCGGGCCGTGCTCGGCGACCACCCGGCGCACCTCGGCCAGCAGCTGCGGGTGTTCCCGGGCGACCCGCTGCATGCCGCCCCACGACTCCTCGGCGGCCCGGGCCATCCGCCAGCGCAGCAGCGGGTGGGTGGCCAGCGGGATCAGCGACGCCTCGTGCGCCCAGTACTCGACGTACTCGCGCTGCATCCGGCCGGCGGTGTGGCCGGTCAGCCGGTCCAGCACCTCGCGCGGGTAGCGGCCGAGCCGGGCGAACACCGGCAGGTAGTGCGAGCGGCACAGCACGTTCACCGAGTCCAGCTGCAACAGCCCCATGGTGTCGACCACCTTGCGGACGTGGCGGGCGGTGACGGGACCGGTCGGGCGGGGCAGGCCGAAGCCCTGGGCCGCCAGGGCGATCCGGCGGGCGGTGGCGGCGGACAGGTCGGCTGACGGCACGCCACATTTGACCATGCCCGTCCGACAGTCCGACGCCGGCCGCGAATGTAGTCACCTAGGCTGACTGGTGTGGCGGATGTGAGCGTGCGGCCGGCGACTGTCGATGACGTGCACGAGCTGGCGCGGATCCAGCTCGACACCTGGCGGCTGGCGTACCAGACGGTGCTGCCGGCCGAGATCCTCGACTCGCTGACGGTGGCCGAGATCGCTGCCAGCTGGCATGCCGCGATCACCACCCCGCCGACGCCGAGCCACCGGGTGCTGGTCGCCACCGAGGGCGCCTACCGGGTCGGGTTCGCCGCCTTCGGCCCGGACGCCGACCGGCAGCCGGACGACCCGGCGCCGGAGTCCACCGCCGCGGTCAGCATGCTGCTGGTCGAGCCGCGCTGGGGGCGGCGCGGGCACGGTTCCCGGCTGCTGGCCGCGGTGGCCGACCTGGCGAAGGCCGGCGGGGCCGACCGGCTGGTGGCCTGGGTACCGGCCGGCGACAGCGTCTCGCTGCGGTTCTACCGCTCGGCCGGCTGGGAGCCCGACGGGCTGCGCCGCGACCTGGACACCGGCGCGGGTACCGTGACCGAACTGCGGTTGCACACCGCCCTGGCCGACTAGCGCGCTCCCCGAGCACCCTGTAACCACAGAGCCGATCTTCGACAGGAGGGAGAAACCCGATGCCCTTTGCCGGGATTTCCTTCGCCGCGCTGGACTTCTACGAGGACCTCGAGGCCGACAACTCGAAGTCGTTCTGGACGGCGCACCGCTCGATCTACGACGAGCAGGTCAAGGCCCCGCTGCAGGAACTGGCCGCCGAGCTCGCCGAGGAGTTCGGCTCCGCCAAGTTCTTCCGGCCGTTCCGCGACGTCCGGTTCGCCAAGGACAAGACGCCGTACAAGACCCACCAGGGCGTCTACTTCGCCGAGTCGCGGCGCTACCTGCAGGTCTCGGCGGCGGGCCTGTACGCCAGCGGCGGCTACTACGACATGGCCTCCGACCAGCTGGCCCGGTACCGCCGGGCGGTCGGCGAAGAGCTGCCCGGCCAGTCCCTGGTGCAGGCGATCAAGCTGGCCACCAAGTCGCGGCTGGAGCTGCGGGGTGAGCAGCTGAGCCGGATCCCGAGCGGCTTCGCCAAAGACCACCCGCGCCAGGAGCTGCTGCGGCACAAGTCGGTCTGGGCCACCAGGGAGTTCGGCTGCCCGGACTGGCTGCAGACGCCACGCGCCAAGGCCGAGCTGGTGCGGGCCTGGCGGGCGATGCAGCCGCTGATCGACTGGCTGGACAAGAACGTCGGCCCGTCCGACCTGCCGGTGGCCCGCCGCGGCGAGCGGTAGACCATAGTTGCCCCGGGAGTCCAATCGGGAGTGTTTCAACAGGTAACGCAGGCGGCACTGCCTGCCAGCATGGTGACACTACGCGCCGTACCAGAACGACTAAGCCCGCCGCTAAGGCATACACCTTGGGCGATTGGATACTGTGCATCAACGGGTCCAGGAAGGCGGCGTCAGTGGTCTTAGCGGAGATAGTTAACTCTAACGCAGGCTGGTGGGCGTTTCTTGCACTGCCGCCCGTCCTTGTGGCGGCCGTCGCGGCCATCGCACAGATTCAAATCTCACTGCGCACACGAGGTTTCGACTCACGCGAGTTGCGAGAAACCCTGCTTAGGGTAGCTGTATCGAGCACACCGGCAAGCCCATTCAATGGATTAGATCCTAGTGCAGCGGAATCCCTCCCCGTCCACCTACAAGACCACGAGGGTAGGGTTATAGATGATCCTATAAGTGAGGTTATAAACAGCCTTCGTAGTCGGCTCTCGGTACAGATAATTGGACAGGGTGGAGCAGGCAAAACGTCACTCGCTTATGCAATCCGAGAAAAAGCTATAGAGCTTGCCATAGCGTCAGAGTCGGCACCCATTGTGGAAGTTATTCCTGCTACCGAACTGGCGAAAGGAAAGCACTGGTTGCCGTTGCGAGATAGAACGCGTCTCGTAAATTTAACTATTAAGTACCTGAAGGATCGGTACCGCGTCCTCAGTTCATCTAAGCTGCAAGGCCTTATTGATAGCGGGATTCTGTTACTCGCGGTAGACGGCATTGACGAAATCACTACCAGCGAAGAAGCGGCTCACGTCCGTAAGCTAATTCAAAGGCACAGTCAATTACGCCCGATTCTTATACTTAGACGCCCTAGTTCAGATGAGCGAGAAACAGAGTTCGAGACTGCCGAAATCAGCAGTTCAGTAACTTATATGCTTCTGCCGATCACATTAGAAGATTCACTGAAGGCACTTCAGGCAGGCGGTGTTATCGTCAGTCCCAAAACCCTATCACTTGCGGCTTGCCGGCTACTTCAAAACCCTCTTAAGCTCCACATCTTTCTGAAGGTATGCGCGATTTATGACGAGCCTATGAAGATCCTAGCTGCTACTAATCCTGAGCAAACACTATGGGATTCATATATAGCTACTTTATTCGATCAATCCATCTCTGGACTAAACAATAAGAATATTACACGTACCGCTCATGCCCTTGCGCTCCGTAGCTCAGCGGGTTGGAACCTTATGAAGATGCAGTATGTTGCTGCAACTAAAAGCGACCTGTGGTGTCTGGTAATTATTATCCCGATTCTAACAATCGTTGGATATAAGCAAGACTTTCTTAGCCACACGCTAGTGCTTGAGATTGCTATTATTTACAGCTTACTCCAAGACCCTGAGGTGGGTCCACTCGCTTGGGTAAGCCGATTTATAAAAATCAAAAGCAGGGAGTTCCGCCTTGCTCTCTCGGCGATTATATTTTACTCCTTGACTTACTTAATTAGCCGTGCATTGCAGATTGTTATCTTGAACGTGCAGTATCTACATTACTTTCAACTATCACTTGTGCGACTCACTGGTGGGCGTCTGCGGGTGAGTGTTTCGAACTTTTATAACCCGCGAGTACTTACTGCATGGTGGTCTCAAGACCCTTACCCGGACTTAGTCCATATTTTAAGGGACCGCTCCCTGTACCTCGATACGTTTTTTATGACTATTTGGCTTTTCGGTATTAGTTTAACTTCTCTGAGTTCGCCACAATATGATCCGATCTCGGCCGTCTTTAAAACTTTTCGGTTCCCGCGGTGGATAAGTGAATCGATTATTCTACGCTTATTCTTGGCGTCGCCAATATTCTTTTATCTCTTTTTGAACATCCCGTTGAATATATGGCCTTTCGCGGCATTGTCTTTTGCTTGCATTGTCGCGCGCCTTCCGGCAGTGGTAGCTTTTGTTTCTTATACGCGCACTTGGCCAAGCCTTAAGTCTAGAACTATCAGACGCTTAGCTCGAGAGCGTATAATTTTCCTTAACGGCAAATCCTTCCGATTCTTACATGATGAAGTAGCGTTGGCATTAGCCCGACAGGGATTGGCCGACCCAGCTGACCGGCAGCGGTTCCTCAAAATTGTGCAAAGCACCGATATATTCCGCCTAGCTGATGACCGGGTCAATCCGGGTTCAAAGCATACAGTTCGTGCTCTTTTAGACTCAGCAGGAAGCGGTCGCTCAAGCAGTTACATTACCGCCAACATGCGGGCAATGTTTCTTTGCTTCTGTCTCAATGAGCCCTCGTATGCTGCATCAGTACTTCACCAAGCCTTAAGGCGACGGGCTCCAGATCCACTCTTGGCCCAATATGGGGAGGTCCTGATGTATTTGCAGGACCGGGCAAAGGGAATGTCGATGCTCGATAAGGCGTATGCCTTGTTCCCAGGGGATATTTTTGTTGTAAACCGGTACGCTCGATGGTGTGAATTAGTAGGCCGACTTGAAGATGCCCTTGCATCTTGGCGGCATGTCTTGCCCCTTACCAATGGCGATAACGAAGATTTCGCTGCCATCTCATTACTTGCATTAGAGCTTCGACATAGTTCAGACGAAATGAGGCCCACCATAATTCATAAGATACGAAAGACTGCAGCTTCGTCAACCCTTTTCTCTGCCTATGCAACTCTAGAGGTAGCTCGGATAGAGACTGAAGATAATCGTAACTTTAGCAATGGCTTAGCGTTGCTTAATACTATCGGAAGTTTGGACACCGACTCAGAGATCGTAGCTGCGCGGTTAGCGGTTGCTTACTTCGGGATGGGTGAAGTGGCTCAAGCTCAGCACTATGCTCGCCTCGGCGCTCAGCTTTGTAAGTGGTCGTCTGATCCACGAATTTTGCTTGAGGTATTTGCAATTGCCTCTATCATAACGGAAGATCCTGAATCGTGGCAGGTTACCAAGAGTCTGTTATCCTACGGACTCGAACTTTATGGCCGACGCGCCCTTGCCGAAATACTAGCTGCTGCTTTTCCGCTGAAGGAGATGTATATCCATCAGGTTTTCCGCAGCCACTACGCCGTAGTGGCTAACACCGCGTCTGAAAAGCAAACACCGACTCCTCTATGAATTCATATTGATTAAAGCTATAGGTTGCGGAAGCTATTTCTACAATGAAGTACCTGGCTCGGACGGCGTCACCCGCACCGCATCGATGTCGGTACCCGGGGCGCCAGGCACTTCGGCGGTAGTGGCGTCCGACACGGTGCTCATGCCGACCCCGAGCCGCCGCAATCAAAGCGCGGTGCTGATAGGCGTCCCGGATAGGCGCTGCCAACCGCGGCCCGTCAGGGCTGGAACAGTTGCCAGCGCCCCTCGGAGACGACCCGGGCGACGCCGTCGACCACCTGGACGGCGGTGTCGTCGTCGATCGCGTAGGTCGGCGCGGGTATCCGCGCCGCCCATTCCCGCGCATTGTCCGACGAGGCGTCGGGGTGGTCCGGGTGCTCGAAGTGCGGGATCACCGCAAAGTCGACGAGCCCCGTTCCCCGGCCGGTGGCCAGCAGCCGGTCGACGTCCCCGGCGGGCGTGCCGAAGACGACGTGCTCGGCCTTCAGCGGTCCGTCGTCGGCGCGCGGCGGGTCGAGGTAGGTCTCGACGAAGGTGCCGGCAGCGGCGATGCTGCCGGCGCTCACCCCGACGTAGACCGCCTCCGGGCGCAGCGTCGGCAGCAGCTCGGCCAGGCCGGAGCGCCGCATCCAGGAGGCGAGGAACAGCGGGTCACCGCCCCACACCAGCAGCGCGTCGGCGTCCCGGACGGTGGGCACCCAGGCGTCCTCGCCGAGATGCGGCAGCGCCGTCAGCTCCAGGATTCCCACCGATTTCCAGCCCAGGTCGCACAGCACCGGCGCGGCCTCGCCGCAGACCGCCCGCCCCGCCCCGTAGGCGCCGCCGGGAAAGGGATAGATCGCGGTGGGGATGAACAGTGCCCTGGACTCGGCGATCGGCTTGCCCAGCAGGTCGACCAGCGCGGCCCGGATGCTGTCGTTGGTGATCCCGGCCGACGTGAGCAGCGCTCGCACGGTCCTCGCCTTCCTCGGAGGTTGCTAACGGGACAGTTCTATCGCGGTGCGCAGCGCCTGCCGGGCCCGGCGGCGGTCGCCGGCCAGATCGTAGGCCTGCGCCAGCCGGAACCAGCCCTGCCAGTCCCCCGGCGCCCGTTCCACCACCGCGCGTTGCTGGTCGAACCAGGCGTCGGCGGCCCGCCGGTCCAGCCGCCCGGACGGCAACCGGGCCGGCTCCGGCAGCCCGGCGACCTCGCCGGACTCGCGCAACCGGTGCTCCAGCCGCTGGCTGGCCAGCCCGAAGCGCAGCTCGGCGGCCACCACCCAGCAGCCGATCAGCGGCAGCACCAGCACGGCGCCGCCCAGCACCTTGAGCACCCAGCGGTCCTGGCCCAGCAGGTACACCCCGCGGTAGCCGATCAGCACGAAGTAGCACGCCAGCGCCGCGACCAGCACCGCCACCACGACGAGCGGGTTGGTACGCCGATCCCGCCCGGCCTGCGGGCTCACAGCCCGAGCAGTGCGTCCAGGCCGACGGTGAGGCCCGGCCGGTTGCCCACCTCGCGCACCGCCAGCAGCACGCCGGGCATGAACGAGGACCGGTTCAGCGAGTCGTGCCGGATGGTCAGCGTCTCGCCCTCGGTGCCGAACAGCACCTCCTGGTGCGCCACCAGCCCGCTGACCCGTACCGCGTGCACCCGCACCCCGTCGATGTCAGCCCCCCGGGCACCAGGCACCTCGGCGGTGGTGGCGTCCGGCGCGGCGCTCATGCCAGCCCGGGCCCGGGCCGCCGCGATCAGCCGCGCGGTGCTGGTGGCCGTCCCGGACGGTGCGTCCACCTTCTGCGGGTGGTGCAGCTCGATGACCTCGGCCGATTCGAAGTAGGGGGCGGCCAGCTGGGCGAACTTCATCGCCAGCACCGCCCCGATGCCGAAGTTCGGCGCCACCAGCACGCCCACTCCGGGACGGTCGGCCAGCCACTGCCGCAGGGTGGTCAGCTTGGCGTCGGTGAACCCGGTGGTGCCGACCACCGCGCAGATGCCGTGCTCGACGGCGAAGCGCAGGTTGTCCATCACGCTGTCCGGGTGGGTGAAGTCCACCAGCACCCGCGCGCCCGCCTCGGCCGCCGTCGAGAGCGGATCGCCCAGGTCGATCGAGGCCACCAGTTCCAGGTCGGCAGCCGCCTGCACCGCGGCGCAGACCTGCTGGCCCATCCGGCCGCGGGCGCCCAGCACCCCGACCGGGATCAGCTCGCTCATCCGCCGTCCTCCCGAACAGCTCTAGACGACAGCGTCGAAGTCGTGCTCGCCGAACGGCCCCACCACGGTCAGGCAGGTCGGCTGGGTGGCGATCTCGGCAGCCAGCTCGTTGACCTGGGTAACGGTGACCGCCTCGATGCGCGCCAGCAGGTCGTCCAGGCCCAGCACGTCGCCGTAGGTCAGTTCCGCCTTGCCGATCCGGGTCATCCGGGAACCGGAGTCCTCCAGGCCCAGCACCAGGCCACCGCGCAGCTGGCCCTTGCCGCGCTCGACCTCCTCCTCGCTCAGCCCCTCGCCGGCGATCGAGCGCAGCACCGCCGTCATGATCGAGACCACCTCGTCGGCCTTGCCGGGCTGGCAGCCGGCGTACAGCCCGAACAGCCCGTCCCCGGCGTAGGAGGAGGTGAAGGAGTAGGTCGAGTAGGCCAGTCCGCGCTGCTCGCGGATCTGCTGGAACAGCCGCGAGGACATCCCGCCGCCGACCGCCGTGGTCAGCACCCCCAGCACGAACCGGCGCTCGTCGAAACGGGACAGCCCCATGGTGCCCAGCACCACGTTGGCCTGCTCGGTGTCGTCGGCGAGCACGGTGACCGGACGGACCGGCACCCGGTGCAGCCGGCGGTCAGGGCGCGGCTCGGCACCGGAGTCGCCGTCGTGCAGCCGGCCGGCGAAGGCGTTGCGCACCAGCCGGACGACCTCGGCGTGGTCGATGTTGCCGGCCACCGAGACCACCATCTCCGAGGGGCGGTAGCGGCGGGAGTAGTAGCCGTGGATCTGCTTGCGGGTCAGCTGGTTGATCGAGGCCTCGGTGCCGAGGATGGACCGGCCCAGCGGCACGTCGCCGAACAGTGCCGTGGCGAACTCGTCGTGCACCAGGTCCGACGGGTCGTCGTCGCGCATCGCGATCTCTTCCAGCACCACGGTCCGCTCGATGTCGACGTCGGCGGCGGCGATGGTGGCGTTGAGCACCACGTCGGCGATGATGTCGACCGCGATGGGCAGTTGCTGGTCGAGCACGGTGGCGTAGAAGCAGGTGTGCTCCTTCTCGGTGAAGGCGTTGAACTCGCCGCCGATGGTGTCCATCGCCCGCGCGATGTCCAGCCCGGACCGGTGCTTGGTGCCCTTGAACAGCAGGTGCTCCAGGAAGTGGCTGGCGCCGGCCACCGACGGCGACTCGTCGCGCGAGCCGACCCCGACCCAGATGCCGACGCTGGCCGACCGCACCCCGGGCATCGCCTCGGTGACGATCCGCAGGCCGCCGGGCAGCACGGTCCGCCTGATCACGCCACCGCCGGTGGCGGCCAGCGTCCTGGTCTTCGCGCGTGTGCTCACGCTGACAGCCTAAGCGGTGCCGCCGACGGTTCCGGTGCCAGCGGCCAGCACCGCCCGGGCCAGGGCCAGCGTCTCCGGCTGGAACAGCACCAGCCGGGCCAGCCGTACCGGGCCGGCTGCTGCCGCCGCCGCCCGCAGCTCGCCGATCGCCAGCTCCACGGCCGCCGGCACCGGCCACCGGTAAGCGCCCGCCGAGATCAGCGGAAACGCGATCGACCGGGCGCCCAGCCCGGCGGCCACCCGCAGCGACTGGCGGTAGCAGGAACGCAGGATCTCGCTGCGGTCCTCGTCCTCGTCGAAGACCGGCCCGACGGTGTGGATCACCCAGCGGGCCGGCAACCGTCCGGCGATGGTGGCCACCGCGGCACCGGCCGGCAGCCCGTTCGGGTAGTCGCCGGCCCGCAACGCCCGGCAGGCCCGGCCGATCTCCGCACCACCTCTGCGGTGGATCGCCCCGTCCACCCCGGAGCCGCCGAGCAGGCTGGAGTTGGCGGCGTTCACGATCGCGTCCACCTGCTGGTCGGTGATGTCGCCGAGCACGACCTCCAGCTGCATTCCGCTGCTCCCCAGGGCTACCGGGCCCGCCGGGCCCAGGCCTCGGGGTCGGCCACCAGGGCGCGCACGTGCGCCGGCAGCTCACCGGTCAGCAGCTGCCGCAGCGAGGTCTCGTCCAGCACCCGGCGCAGGCTGGCCCGGACCGCCACCCAGAGGCCCGGCAGGTGCTCGGCCAGGCCGGTGTAGTTCATCTCGTCCGGACGCAGCCCGCGGACCTCGGCCAGCGGCCCGTCGACGGCCCGGATCACCGAGCCGATGGAGATCTCCGCGGCCGGCCGGGCCAGTGCGTAGCCGCCGTCGGCACCGCGCATCGACCGGACGATGCCGGCCCGGCGCAGGTCTCCCAGGATCGCCTCGACGAACTTGCGGGGCAGTTGCTGCTCGCCCACCACCACGTCGATCTTGACCAGGTTCGGTTCCTGGTCGGCCAGCACCAGCAACGCCCGCACCGCGTAGTCGCTCTTCGCCGAGATCTCCACCCCGGCATTGTCGCAAAGCCGGTGGGAAAGTAGGAAAAGCAGCGCGGCCAGCCGAACGGCCAGTGAGCCAGTCAGCCGCAGCTGGATGGCCAGCTAGCCCAGTCAGCGGCAGCCGAACGGCCAGTGAGCCGGTCGCTCAGCGGGCGGCCAGCACGCTGGCGTGCTGGGACGGCCGCAGCCATACCCGGCTGCCGACCTGCAGGTCCAGCGCGTCAGCCTGACCTCGGGTGAGCTGCACGGCGGTGTCGAATTCCGCCGCGTCCGGCACGCTGTCGGGATCTCCGTTGGTGGCCTGCGCGCCGGCGGTGTGCAGCTCGGCCCGCACCTGGAAGCCCACCCGGGCCAGCCGGCGCACGGTGGCCGGTACCGCCCCGGTGCTGTCGGCGGTCAGCACCTCGATGTCGTGCGGGCGGACCAGGTGCTCGCCGAGCCGGGTGACCGGCCCGAGGAAGCCCATCACGAACTCGTTGGCCGGGTGGTCGTAGAGCTCGTTGGGGCTGCCGACCTGCTCGATCCGGCCGGCGTTGATCACCACCAGCGAGTCCGAGACCTCCAGCGCCTCCTCCTGGTCGTGGGTGACGAACACAGTGGTGACGTGCACCTCGTCGTGCAGCCGGCGCAGCCAGTCCCGCAGCTCCTTGCGCACCTTGGTGTCCAGCGCGCCGAACGGCTCGTCCAGCAGCAGCACCTTCGGCTCGACGGCCAGCGCCCGGGCCAGCGCCATCCGCTGCCGCTGGCCGCCGGACAGCTGGGACGGCATCCGGTCGGCGAACTGCTCCAGGTGCACCAGTTCCAGCAACTCGGTCACCCGCTGCCGGATCTCGGCCTTGCCGCGCTTGCGGATCTCCAGGCCGAAGGCGACGTTGCGGTAGACCGACAGATGCTTGAACGCCGCGTAGTGCTGGAACACGAAGCCGACGTTGCGGCGCTGCGGCGGGATGCCTGAGACCTCCACCCCGTCGATCACCACCGACCCGCTGTCGGCCTCCTCCAGGCCGCCGATGATCCGCAGCAGGGTGGACTTGCCACCGCCGCTGGGACCCAGCAGCGCGGTCAGCTGGCCGCTGGCGACGGTCAGGTTGACCTCGTCCAGCGCGACGAACGCGCCGAACCGCTTGGTGATGGCGCGGGCTTCAATGCCCATTACCCGTCCTTCCCGTGGGGGCGCAGCAGCGAGATGACCACGATGCACAGCGCCGCCACCGCGATCAACACCACCGACAGCTGGTAGGCCCCCGGTTCGAACTGCTCGGCCCGCTCGTCGACCAGCAGCGTCACCGTCTGGGTCTGCCCGCCCACGTTGCCCGACACCACCCGAACGGCGCCGAACTCGCCCAGCGTGCGGGCGATGCTGAGCACCACGCCATAGGCCAGCGCCCACCGGATGGTGGGCAGGGTGATCCGGACGAACCGCTGCACCGCGTTGGCGCCGAGCGAGCGGGCCGCCTGGTCCTGCTCCAGGCCGGTCTCGTTCAGCACCGGCAGCACCTCGCGGACCACCAGCGGCAGCGACACGAACGCGGTGGCCAGCACCATGCCCGGAGTGGCGAAGATGACCTGCAGGCCGGCGTTCTGCAATGCCGGGCCGAACCAGCCGGTGGTCCAGCCGAAGGCGAGCACCAGGGCCAGGCCCACGATGATCGGCGACACCGAGATCGGCAGGTCGATGGCCAGGTCCAGCAGCGCCCGGCCCCGGAACCGGTAGCGGGCCAGCAGCAACGCCGCCCCGACGCCGAACACCGTGTTGACCAGCACCGCCGAGCCCGCCACGATCGCGGTCAGCCGGAACGCTGCGATCGCCTCCGGGCCGCTGATCGCGTCGACGAAGGCGGCCGCGCCCTGGTCGACGGTGCGCCAGAGCACCAGGCCGACCGGCAGCGCCACCAGCAGGCCCACGTAGGCCAGCGCCACCAGCCGCAGCACCCACCGGCTGGTGCTGACCCGGCGCCGGGACGGGCGCGGCCGGGACGGCGTCCCGGTCGCAGCTGCCGCCCGGTCGGGAGTCGTGCTCAGCACAGCCGGCTCAGCCACGGCTGGCCGCCCAGGACCGCAGGCCGTTCAGGGCGGCCAGCACCAGCACGCTGATTACCAGCAGCACGGTCGCGGTGGCCGCCGCGTCCGGCAGGTAGCCGCTCTCGATCTGCTGGTAGATGTACTGCGAGGCGACCTCGGTGCGGGGCAGCTGGCCCGAGATCAGCACCACCGAGCCGTATTCCCCCATCGCCCGGCCGAAGGCCAGCGCGGCGCCGGATGCGATGGCCGGCGTGATGGCCGGCAGCACGATCCGCACGAACGTCCGGACCGGGCCGGCACCCAGCGACGCAGCGGCCTGCTCGGCCTCGGTCTCCAGGGACAGCAGCACCGGCTCGACGGTGCGCACCACGAACGGCAGCGTGACGAACAGCAGCGCCACCAGCACGCCCGGCCGGGTGGCGTACCAGGTCACCCCGATGGGGCTGTTTGGGCCGTACAGGGTGGTCAGCACCAGCCCGGCCACGATGGTCGGCAGCGCGAACGGGATGTCGATGAGCACCTCGACCAGCCGCTTGCCGGGAAACTCCTCGCGCACCAGCACCCAGGCGACCAGGGTGCCCATTACCGCGTTGACCAGGCTCACCCCGGCGGCGGCCAGCACCGTCAGCCGGATCGCCGCCACCGCCTCAGTAGTGCTGACGGCCGCCCAGAAATCCCCGGGTCCGGCGCCCACGGCCCGGCTGACCACCGCTGCCAGCGGAACGAGCACCAGCAGGCTCAGCCAGAGCACCGCCAGTCCCAGTCCGGTGCCGGAGGTGACGCCGAGCGGTGCCCGCTCGGTTTCGGGGGGAACCGAACGGGCACCGCGGCGCCGGACCGTGCCGGCCGGAGCGGCCGACAGCTCAGCCATCCGAGCCGGACGCGATCCTGGTCACGATGCCGGTGGCCTTGTCGAAGTACTTCTTGTTCACCGCGCTCCAGCCGCCGAGGTCGGCGATGGTCTGCAGCTTGGCCACGCTCGGGAACGGGTTGGCCGGGTCGTTGGCGCCGGGCACCGTGCCGGCGCTGACGCCGTCGAGTGCCGGCCGGTATCCCTTGCTGGTGAAGATCTGCTGGCCCTCGGCGCTCTCCACGAACGCCAGGAAGTCCTTGGCACGCTGCGGTGCGGTCTTGGTCACCGCGGCCGGGTTCTCGATCAGGATCGACTCGGCGGGCACCAGGTAGTCCAGCGACTGGCCTTTCTGCCGGGCCGCGATCGCCTCGTTCTCGTAGGAGATCAGCACGTCACCGGTGCCGTTGAGGAACGTCGAGGTGGCATTCGCCCCGCTGGTCGGCTTGCTGACCACGTTGGCGAAGAACGCCTTCAGGTACTCCTGGGCCTGCGCCTCGGTGCCGCCGTCGGCCAGCACGTGGGAGTAAGCGGCCAGGATGTTCCACTTCGCCGAGCCGGACGAGCCCGGGTCCGGGGTGACGATCTTGACGCCGGGCTTGATCAGGTCGGCCCAGCCGGTGATGTGCAGCGGGTTGCCCTTACGGGTCGCGATCACCACCACCGACTTCGACACCAGCCCCTTGGTGGGACCGGAGTTCCAGCCGGCGTCGACGAACTTGGGCACCAGCTTGGTCAGGTCCGGCTCCAGGGAGAAGGCCACGTAGTCGGCCGCCTGGCCGTTGCTGACCGCCTGGCTCTGGGTGCCGCTGGCGCCGTAGGACGAGGCCCAGCTGGTTCCCTTGCCCTGCTCGGTGGCGGCGAAGGCCTTCTGCAGCGCCTCGTAGGCGGGCTTGGGCACCGAGTAGGCCACCAGCGAGAGCTTGCCGCCGGACGAGGCGTTGGACGACGAACAGCCGGTGACGGCCAGCAGGACGGCTGCCGCGGACAGCAGCACGGCACCGGCACGGCGGGCGATCGTCATGGCGACTCCATTGGTTCTGTCTTTCCGATCGGACTACAAGACAATACCGAGACTGACTGCGACAACCAACCCCGCGTCGCTGGCATTCCCCCAGTGGCGCGCCGGCCCGGTACGCCTGCGGGTGTGCGCTGCCCCGGCAAGCTTCCGGGGGTCAGGACGCCGGCCGGACCGCTCCGGGAATGCCCCCGCCGCTACCGGCCGTATGGATCAGCAACATCATCAGGTCGTCGGTTCGCTGGCCGGTCCGGGCGCCGTTGGAGATGCCCAGGTCGCCGCACTGGCCCAGCCGGGCGATCAGCACCACCGGCGGGCCGTCGGAGTACCGGACCTCGATCCGGTAGGCCTCGCTGTCCGGGCGCAGCTCCCGGTCGAACGAGCCCACGCTGTCCGGTTCGCGGCACTTGATCAGGCCCAGCTGGGTGGCCCGGGACAGGCCGGGCGGCAGGGCGTTGACGGTGTCCGTGAAGGAGCGCAGTGCGGGCCCGGACAGCTCCCTGCCCTGCTCCAGCAAGCCGACGCTGTAGCGGCACACGCTCGCCGACACCGGCTCGCCGGGGATCAGTGCCTCCGCCATGCCGGCCCGGCTGGACGTCGCCGAGCCCGGCATGCCGGCCACGTCGGTCACCGTGGAAGTGCACCCGTGGGCGTCGGCGGTGTCCACCCGCAGGCTGTCGGCGAGGTCCTGACCGGTCTGGCCGCTGGCCGGCATGACCAGCACCGACGCGTGCAGTTCCGGCACCACATAGGCGAACGCGGGCCGGCCGAGGTAGGCCGAACCCTCCAGCCGGGTGGCCGCCAGACCGCTGATGGTGGTGGAACGGGTGCTGGTCACCTTGTCCGGCGACATCGGCTCGGAAACCGAGGAGAACTGGACGATCGTGAACCCCGGATGCGCCGGCCGGAGGCAGAGGGGGGCGCCGACCGGCAGCTCGACGACGCTGCTGGTGAGCGAGCAGCCGTAGCCGGTCACCGGCCAGGAGGCCGGCACGGTGATGCTCAGGCCGTGGAAGGTGACGACCTGCAGGTCCGGACCGACCGGTGCGGTGCTGATCCCGTTCCCGGCCGGGCCGTGCGGAGCGGGCGGGCGGCGATCCTTGTCGAGCACTCTCGGCAAGCCGACCGCGATCGCGGCGGCGAGCACGACGGTCAGCACCCCGGCGGCAAGCTGCCAGCCCAACGGAGCGGGACGCCGCGGCGGTACCGCCGGCAGCTCGGGCACCGGTTGGTCCGCGACGGCCGAGCGGGCCAGCCGTCCCCAGTCGGCGAGCCGGGCGTCCAGGGCGGCATCGGGTTCCGGGCTTTCCGGGTTTCCCTGTCCCGCGGTGTTCTGCCTCATGCGATCTCCAGCCAAGCGCGCAACGCGGACCGGGCCGCGCCGAGATGGGTCTTCACCGAGGACTCGCTGATGCGCAGCACCGCGGCCACTTCGGTCACCGAGAGGTCGGCCAGGTAGTGCAGCGTGATGACCTGGCGCTGCCGGCGCGGCAGCCGGGCCACCGCCCGCTCCACGTCGATGCGGTCGGCGCTGGGCGCCGCGCCCGTCTCGGGGGCAACCGGCGAATCCTGCGAATCCGGCCAGGAGCGGTGCCGGCGCAGTCGATGCCGGCGGGCCCGGTCGAGCAGGATGGCCACCAGCCAGGCCCGCACGGTGCCGCGGTCCGGGTCGAAGGTGTCGCGCCGCCGCCAGGCACGCAGCAGCGCCTCCTGCACCACGTCGGCGCCCGCCGCCGGCCCGACCTGCCGGTCGGCGAGCACTCTGAGCACGCTGAGATGAGGCTTCACCCAGGCCGCGAAGCCGTCCGTGGAATCCGGAGTCACGCCGCTCAGAGCGGCATCGGACCGGACGTCCGAGCTCATCGCGTCATCACACCACTGATACGCCGCCGCCCTGGCTGGCCGGTCTAGTCCGTTACCCACCGGTGATGCAGCGGCACCCGCTCAGCGCCGGTTTATGCCAAGACGCCGGTTCCCCGCCGCAGAGCGCTCGGTTTCGTATCCGTTCCGGCCGCCAGGGCGTGCGGATCGGATACGAAACCCCGCGGGCATCGGCTGGGCGCCGCGGCGGGAAACGCCGAGAGGGGCGGGGAAGACTCCCCCCGCCCCTCTCGGCGCATCATGGCTTTCTGGCGTGCGCTGCCTACTCCGCAGCGGCGCCGGACTCCGCCGGTTCCGCGGCACTGTCAGCGTCGTCCTTGACCGGCACCAGGCTGATCTTGCCGCGCTGGTCGATCTCGACGATCTCGACCTGCAGCTTGTCGCCGACGTTGACCACGTCCTCGACCTTGCCGATCCGCTTGCCGTTGCCCAGCTTGGAGATGTGCACCAGGCCGTCCTTGCCCGGCAGCAGCGAGACGAAGGCGCCGAACGCCGCGGTCTTGACCACGGTGCCCAGGAACCGCTCGCCCACCTTGGGCATCTGCGGGTTGGCGATCGCGTTGATACGGTCCACCGCGGCGGCCGCGGACGGGCCGTCCGAGGCGCCGACGTAGATGGTGCCGTCGTCCTCGATGGTGATCTGGGCGCCGGTCTCGTCCTGGATCGAGTTGATCATCTGCCCCTTCGGGCCGATCACCGCGCCGATCTTGTCCACCGGGATCTTGACCACGGTGACCCGCGGGGCGTACGGGCTCATCTCGTCCGGACGGTCGATCGCCTCGGCCATCACGTCCAGGATGTGCAGCCGGGCGTCATGGGCCTGCGCCAGCGCCTGGGCCAGCACCTCGGACGGGATGCCGTCCAGCTTGGTGTCCAGCTGCAGGGCGGTGACGAAGTCGCGGGTGCCGGCCACCTTGAAGTCCATGTCGCCGAAGGCGTCCTCGGCACCGAGGATGTCGGTCAGCGCCACGTACTCGGTCTTGTCGTCCACGGTGTCGGAGATCAGGCCCATCGCGATGCCCGCGACCGGGGCCTTGATCGGCACGCCGGCGTTGAGCAGCGCCAGCGTCGAGGCGCACACCGAACCCATCGAGGTCGAGCCGTTGGAGCCGAGCGCCTCCGAGACCTGCCGGATCGCGTACGGGAACTCGTCGCGACTGGGCAGCACCGGCACCAGCGCTCGCTCGGCGAGCGCGCCGTGGCCGATCTCGCGCCGCTTCGGCGAGCCGACCCGGCCGGTCTCACCGGTGGAGTACGGCGGGAAGTTGTAGTTGTGCATGTAGCGCTTGGTGCGGTTCGGGCTCAGGGTGTCGAGCTTCTGCTCCAGGCCCAGCATGTTCAGCGTGGTGACGCCCAGGATCTGGGTCTCGCCGCGCTCGAACAGCGCCGAGCCGTGCACCCGGGGCAGCACCTCGACCTCGGCCGACAGCGTCCGGATGTCGGTCAGGCCGCGGCCGTCGATGCGCACCTTGTCGCGCAGCACCCGCTGCCGGATCAGGGTCTTGGTCAGCGACCGGTAGGCGGCGCTGATCTCCTTGTCCCGTCCCTCGAACTGACCGGCAAGGTCGGCCTTGGCCTGGTCCTTGATCCGGTCCAGCTCCAGCTCGCGGTCCTGCTTGTCGGCAATGGTGAGCGCGGTGGCGGTGGCGTCGCGGTAGCCGTCGGTGACCGCGGCCAGCACGTCGTCCTGGTAGTCCAGGAACACCGGGAACTCCCGGGTCTCCTTGGCCGCCGTCGCGGCGAGCTCGGACTGGGCCCGGCACAGCGTGGCGATGAACGGCTTGGCGGCCTCCAGGCCCGCCGCCACCACCTCTTCGGTGGGCTTGGTGGCGCCGCCGGCGACCAGCTCGATGGTGTTCTCGGTGGCCTCGGCCTCCACCATCATGATCGCGACGTCACCGGAGGAAAGCAGCCGGCCGGCCACCACCATGTCGAAGGTGGCGCGCTCCAGCTCGGTGTGGGTCGGGAAGCCCACCCACTGGCCGTCGACCAGGGCGACCCGGGTGGCGCCGACCGGCCCGTTGAACGGCAGGCCGGAGATCTGGGTGGACGCGGAGGCGGCGTTGATGGCCAGCACGTCGTAGGCGTGGTCGGGGTGCAGCGCCATCACCGTGATGACGACCTGGACCTCGTTGCGCAGACCCTTGATGAAGGTCGGCCGCAGCGGCCGGTCGATCAGCCGGCAGGTCAGGATGGCGTCCTCGGACGGCCGGCCCTCGCGCCGGAAGAACGAGCCCGGGATCCGGCCGGCGGCATACATCCGCTCCTCGACGTCGACCGTGAGGGGGAAGAAGTCGAACTGGTCCTTGGGGCTCTTGCCGGCCGTGGTGGCCGACAGCAGCATGGTCTCCTCGTCGAGGTAGGCCACTACGGAGCCAGCGGCCTGCTTGGCCAGCCGGCCGGTCTCGAATCGGATGGTGCGGGTGCCGAAGCTGCCGTTGTCGATGGTGGCCACGGCTTCGGTGGTGCCGGCGTCGGTCACGGCGTCGGTTTCGGACATAGCAGTCCGCCTCTCTGTCGGCAGCGCGCGGTGCGCGCTGGTACGAGCCGGGGCGGAGTGCATCGCGCACTCGATGGGCCGAGGATCTCGGCGGGTGCGGTGCCGGTCTTCGATCGAAGCGCCCGAGGCAGCCGGCGTGCGACTGCAGGTTCGGGACGCCACTACCGAGGACCGACCTCGGAGAGCCGCACGGTCGTTCAGCACCAGGGTGCGGGATGTCGTGCTCAGCTCCGGCGTGGATTCACTTGTCAGGGTTCCGCGAGCCGCCCCGCGGAAGGAGTGCGGGCCGCGCAACGAACGGGAGCGGCCCGATCGGACCGCTCCCGGTAGAACCTATCGACGCAGCCCGAGCCGCTCGATGATGGAGCGGTAGCGGTTGACGTCGGTCTTGGTGAGGTAGTTCAGCAACCGGCGCCGCTGGCCGACCAGCAGCAGCAGGCCGCGCCGGCTGTGGTGGTCGTGCTTGTGGCCCTTGAGGTGCTCGGTGAGGTCGGCGATCCGGCGGCTCAGCATCGCGATCTGCACCTCGGCCGACCCGGTGTCGGTGTCGGAGGCACCGTACTCGCTGATGATCTGCTGCTTGACTTCCTTGGTGAGCGGCACGAACGCTTACTCCTTCATCGTCTGGTGCAGGCACGCCCCGGCGGTCTTCCTCACGACGGGTGGATAACGCAGCTGCGGGCACGGCGGAACTCCGCGATTGCCGAAAGCCAGTCTAGCAGCCGGGCCGTCCGGCCTGTTAACCGAGCAGCTCCCGGGTCCGGGCGACGTCGTCGGCCATCTGGTCGACCAGTTCCTGCACCGAGTCGTAGCGGATCATCCCGCGCAGCCGGCGCACGAACTCCACTCCGAGGTTCTGGCCGTACAGGTCGGCGTCGAAGTCCAGGATGAACGCCTCCACCGAGCGGTGCTTGCCCTCGAAGGTCGGGTTGCTGCCCACCGAGATGGCCGCCGGCAGCGCCGGCCGGCCCGCGACGGTGTTGCCCCACTGGTCCAGGCGCACCACCCGGCCGGCGTAGATGCCGTCGGCCGGCACCGCCGGGTACGGCACCGGCCGGACGTTGGCCGTCGGGAAGCCCAGCTGCCGGCCGCGCTGGTCGCCGCGCACCACCACTCCGTCCAGCCGGTGCGAGCGGCCCAGGGCGTGCGCGGCGGCAGCCACGTCGCCGGCCTCCACGCAGGAGCGGATGTAGGTGGACGAGATCGGCCGGCCGGCCTCGGTCAGCAGCTCCACGCCCTCGGCGGCGAAGCCCCACCGGCTGCCCAGCTCGGCCAGCATCGCCACGGTGCCGGCGGCGCGGTGGCCGAACCGGAAGTTCTCCCCCACCACCACCGCGGCGGCGTGCAGCTCGGCGACCACCACCTGGTGGACGAAGTCCTCCGGGGAGAGCTTGGCGAACTCCAGGGTGAACGGCAGGAACACCACCACGTCCACCCCGAGCTCGGCGGCCAGCTCCGCCTTGCGGGTGTTGGTGGTCAGCTGCGGCGGATGGGTGCCCGGCCGCACCACTTCCGACGGGTGCGGGGTGAAGGTGACCAGCACCGTCGGCAGGTCCAGCTCGTCGGCCATCGAACGGGCCCGGGCGACGATCTGCTGGTGCCCGCGGTGCAGGCCGTCGAACACTCCGATGGTGACGACGCAGCGACCCCATCCGGCCGGGATCTCGTCCAGGCCACGCCAGCGTTGCACGCCCGGGAGTCTAGTTGCCGGGGTTTCCGGCTGATTCCGGACTGGGTCCGGCCGGTTCCGGGCTGGGTCCGGCCGGTTCCGGGCTCGGCCCGGCTTGCCCGGCCGGTTCCGGGCTCGGCCCGGGCTGTCCGGCGGTGGCCGAGGACAGCCAGCTCAGCGCCAGCACGTACCCCTCGACGCCCAGCCCGGTGATCACCCCGGAGGCCACCGCGGAGACGTAGGAGTGCCGGCGGAACTCCTCCCGGGCGGCGATGTTGGAGATGTGCACCTCGACCAGCGGCGCGGTGCGGGCGGCCACCGCGTCGCGCAGCACCACCGAGGTGTGGCTCAGGCCCGCCGGGTTCAGCACCACCGGCAGCCGCTCGTCCGCGGCCCGGTGCAGCCAGCCGACCAGCTCGGCCTCGGCGTCGCTCTGGTGCACCTCGACGGCCAGGCCCAGCTCGGCACCGGCCCGCACGCACAACGCCGCCAGCTCCGGATAGGTGGTGCTGCCGTAGATCTCCGGCTCCCGGGTGCCCAGCCGGCTCAGATTCGGCCCGTTGAGCACCAGTACCCGTTGAGCATCCATCGTCACTCTGTGCCCCTAATCGCTCCGGTCCTCGCTCCTACGTCGCTGCGATCCTCACTCACCCGCTGTGCCCCTAATCGCTCCGGTCCTCGCTCCTACGTCGCTGCGATCCTCACTCATCGGCTACTTCCGAGTAAGCCGCGGCCAGCAGCGCCGGGTCCGGGTCGTCGACCGTGACCGGTCGAGCCAGGCCCTCCAGCAGCACGAACCGTAGCCGATTGCCGCGGGCCTTCTTGTCGATCCGCATGGTCTCCAGCAGCTGCTCGAAGGCGCCGGCTCGGTAGCTGACCGGCAACCGCAGCGCGCTCAGCACCGCCCGGTGCCGGTCGGCGGTGGCGTCATCCAGCCGGCCCAGCGCCCGGGCCAGTTCCGCCGCGTACACCAGCCCGATCGAAACCGCCGCGCCGTGCCGCCACCGGTACCGCTCGGCCCTCTCGATGGCGTGGCCCAGGGTGTGCCCGTAGTTGAGCACCTCGCGCGGACCCTGCTCGGTGAGGTCGGCCGACACCACCCGGGCCTTGACCGCCACCGAGCGCTCGACCAGCTCGCGTTCGGCAGCGTTGCCGGGCACGGTCACCGCGCCGGGGTCGGCCTCGATCAGCTCCAGGATGGCGGGGTCGGCGATGAAGCCGCACTTGACCACCTCGGCCAGTCCCGCGACGTAGTCGTTGACCGGCAGGGTGGCGAGCGCGGTCAGGTCGCACAGCACCCCGGCCGGCGGGTGAAAGGCGCCGACCAGGTTCTTGCCGCGGTCGGTGTTCACGCCGGTCTTGCCGCCGACGGCCGCGTCCACCATGCCGGCCAGCGTGGTCGGCACCTGCACGATCGGCACCCCGCGCAGCCAGGACGCGGCCACCCAGCCGGCCAGGTCGGTGGTGGCGCCGCCGCCCAGCCCGACCAGGGCGTCGCTGCGGGTGAAGCCGACCTGGCCGAGCACGTCGAAGCAGAAGCCAGCCACCGCCAGCGTCTTGGCGGCCTCGCCGTCCGGCACCTCGATCAGGTGGGTTTCGAAGCCCTGGCCGGCCAGGTCGTCGCGGACCGCCTCGGCGGTGGCCAGCAGCGTCGGCGGGTGGATCACCGCAACCCGCTGGGCGCCGGCCAGCAGCCCGGCCAGCTCGCCGAGCAGCCCGGTGCCGATGATCACGTCGTAGGACCGGGCGCCGGTGATCTGGATCCGGGTCGGCCGGCTCATCGGGCCTGCCCGATCAGCTGCCGGTGCAGCAGGTCAGCCACCTCGGTGACCGACCTGCCGCCGGTGTCGATGCTGACCGTGGCCACCTCGGCGTACCAACCGCCCCGGGCCGCGGCAAGCTCGGCCAGCCGGTCCGAGGCGTTCCCGGCCAGCAAGGGTCGGGGTTCGGCGGGAGCCAGCCGGTTCAGCAGCTCGTCCTGGCCGGCAGTGAGCAGCACCACCGGTACGCCCGAGGCGGCCAGGTCCGCCCGTACCGCCCCGGTGGTCACCGCACCGCCGCCGAGGGCCAGCACGCCGCCGAAGCCGGCCAGCGCCTCGGCGATCAGGTCGGCCTCCAGCTCCCGGAACGCGGCCTCGCCCTGCCGCTCGAAGATCTCCGCGACCGAACGCCCGGTCTGGCGGGTGACCAGCTCGTCGGTGTCGGCGAACGGCACCCCCAGCCGGCGGGCCAGCTCCGCTCCGACGCTGGACTTGCCGGTGCCCGGCAGCCCCACCAGCACCACCCGGGGCGGCATTCAGAAACCCGGCCCGGACGGCGGGACCGGCTGCTCCATCGGCTCGCCGGCGCTCATCCCGCGCTCGGTGAGCCGGTCCAGGTAGGCCCGCGCGTTGCGCCGGGTCTCGCCGATCGAGTCGCCGCCGAACTTCTCCAGCACGGCCTGGGCCAGCACCAGCGCCACCATCGCCTCGGCCACCACCCCGGCGGCCGGCACCGCGCAGACGTCGGAGCGCTGGTTGATCGCCACCGCCGGCTCCCCGGTGGCCACGTCCACCGTGGCCAGCGCCCGCGGCACCGTCGAGATCGGCTTCATGGCCGCCCGGACCCGCAGCACCTCGCCGGTGCTCATGCCGCCCTCGATGCCGCCGGCCCGGTCCGACCGGCGCCGCAGCACCCCGTCCACGCCGCGCTCGATCTCGTCGTGCGCCTGGCTGCCAGGAGTGCGGGCCAGTTCCAGGCCGTCGCCGACCTCCACCGCCTTGATCGCCTGGATGCCCATCAGCGCGCCGGCCAGCCGGGAATCCAGCCGGCGGTCCCACTGGATGTGGCTGCCCAGCCCGGGCGGCACCGAGTAGGCAACCACCTCCACCACGCCGCCGAGGGTGTCCCCGGCCCGCTTGGTGGCATCGATCAGGGCCACCATCGCGGCACTGGCGCCGGGGTCGAGGCAGCGCACCTCGGAGGCGTCGATCCGGTCGGCGTCGCCGGGCCGCGGCAGGGTGCCCGGCGGGGCGGACACCGAGCCGATCGTGGTGACGTGGCTGAGCAGTTCCACCCCGACGCTCTGGCGCAGGAAGCTCTTGGCCAGCACGCCGAGCGCCACCCGGGCCGCGGTCTCGCGGGCGCTGGCCCGCTCCAGCACCGGACGGGCGTCGTCGAGGTCGTACTTCTGCATGCCGACCAGGTCGGCGTGGCCCGGCCGGGGCCGGGTCAGCGGCTCGTTGCGGGCCTGCTCGGCCAGCACCTCCTCCGGCACCGGGTCGGCCGACATCACGGTCTGCCACTTGGGCCACTCGGTATTGCCGATCCGGACCGCCACCGGGCCGCCCATGGTGGCGCCGTGCCGGACCCCGCCGGTCAGCTCCACCTCGTCCTGCTCGAACTTCATCCTGGCGCCGCGGCCGTGCCCGAGCCGGCGGCGGGCCAGGTCCCGGGCGATGTCGGCGGTGCTGACCGTCACGCCGGCCGGCAACCCCTCCAGGATCGCCACCAGGGCCGGGCCGTGCGATTCTCCGGCAGTCATCCAGCGCAGCACTCGACCGATTGTGTCACCCGGGCGCGCCCGGCACCCGGACGGGTAGTGCCCTCTGCCGGCCGTCCCGGGTTCGGCCGTCCCGGGTTCGGCCGTCCCGGGTTCGGCCGACATCTTCCGGCCGTTCCCGGTCGGGCCATCCTGGCCCAGCCGTCCCGGCCGGCCAATTTGGTTCAGCCATCATGGTGGGGTGGGCGAGCAGACCGGCTGGACGACCGACCCGTCCAGCCTGCGCGAGGTGCTCACCGACCGGCGCGGGGTCGAGCAGGCGCTGGCCGCCGCCGAACCGGTGCAGCGGCTGTTCCTGCTGGGGCTGCTGGGCCGCGCCGAGCAGGGCCTGGCCGAGGGCCAGCGGCTGCTGGACGGGCTCGGTGCCCGCTCCGATCCGTGGCAGCTGCTGCTGCGGCTGGCCGATCTGCACTGCCTGTGCTCGGACTTCGCGGCGGCCGAGCGCTGCCACCAGCGGGCCTGGCGGCACGCCCTCGGCCGGGAGCGGCAGGCCAGCACCCTGCACTCGATCGGGGTGCGCCAGTTCGAGCAGGGCGACCGGGACGCCGCGGCGGCCAGCTTCCAGCTGGCGCTGACCCTGCTCAGCCTGTTCGGCGACACCCCGCTGCGGGCCCGGACGGCCGCGGCGCTGGCGCTGGCCCGGGGTGGCGCGGGCCTGGACGAGGCCTTCGACGCGGTGATCCTGTCCGGCGGGCGGGGCAGCCGGATGGCCGGGGGGCTCGGCGTCGCCGCGAACACAGCCAAGCCGGAGCGCAAGCTGGCCGGCTGGCCGCTGGTCGACCACGTGCTGCTGGCCTGCAGTGCGGCCAGCCGGCGGATCGTGGTCGGCGCCGCCCGGTACGGGATCGGCGAGCCGGTGTTCTGCCGGGAGCAGCCGGCCGGCAGCGGACCGGTGGCGGGCGTCAGCGCCGGCCTGCGGCAGGTCCAGCAGCCGGTGGTGCTGGTGCTGGCCGCCGACCTGCCGTTCGTCGCCGGGGCGCTGGGTCCGCTGCGGGCGCTGCTGGCCGACCGGCCGGACGCCGGGGCCGCGGTGCTGGTGGACCCGGCCGGCCGGGTCAACTACCTGGCGGCGGCCTGGCGTACCGCGGCCCTGTACACCGCCCTGGACCGGCTGGGCGATCCGGCCGGCCGGCCGGTGCGGGCGCTGTACGAGGGGGTCGAGGTCGGCTACCTGCCGGACTTCGACGCCTGGGGTGCCGACTGCGACACCCCGCGGGACCTGCGGCTGGCCGAGGACCGGATCAGGCAGCGCAGCCGGGGACGGCTGCCCGCAGCGCAGCTCGCATGGCCTCGACTGGAGCTGCACTCCCCGTCATGAGCTCGACCTGGCGGGCGGCCTGGTACAGCAGCATCGCCGCGCCGCTGACCACCGGGGCACCGGCGGCGGCGAAGGCGGCGGCCAGCGGCGTCGGCCACGGCGTGTAGACCGCATCCAGCAACGCCTGGCGGTTGGAGAACGGCAGGCCGGCGTAGCTGTCGGCGGCCCCGGGCGGCAGGGTGGCGATGACCAGGTCGGCGGCCAGCCACGGCTCCGGGTCGGCCAGCGGGGCGACGGTGACCGGCAGCGCCAGCCGGCCGGCGGTGGCCAGCAGCTCGGCGGCCCGGGACGGCTCGCGGACCAGTACCTGCACCTGGCGGGGCGCGGTGCCACCGGCCAGCGCCGCCAGCGCGGCCTGCGCGGTGCCGCCGGCCCCGAGCACGGCGACCCGCCCGGAGACCGGCACCGAGGCGGCGGCCAGCGCGTCCCGGATCCCGATCCAGTCGGTGTTGTCGGCGTGCCAGCCGGCCGGCGTCCGCAGCAGCGTGTTGCCGGCCCCGATGGCGGTCGCCGCGGGGCTCGCCGAGGCAGCCACCCGCAGCACCTGCCGCTTCAGCGGCATGGTGCAGGAGTAGCCCACCACGTCCTCGGCCGAGCGGTCGAGCAGGCCGGCGAGCTCCGGCTCGTCACACTCGATCGCGGTGTAGCGCCAGCCGGTCAGGCCGAGCGCGCGGTAGGCGGCCCGGTGCAGCACCGGCGACAGCGAGTGCCCGACCGGCTTGCCCAGCACCGCCGCCGAGCGGGGTGGCACCTAGCAGCCCCAGCCGTTGGCCTTGCACTTGGCGACCGCCTCGACCCAGACGTTCTCGTCGGCGGTGAAGATGTGGTGCCCGGCCGCGTCGGCGACCACGTAGTACAGCCAGTCCCCGGGCGCCGGGGCGATCGCCGCCTGCAGCGAGGCCTCGCCGGGGTTGGACACCGGGGTCGGCGGCAGCCCGGTATGGGTCCGGACGTTGTACGGCGAGTCCTCGGTGTAGGTCACCGAGTTCGGGTCCTTGCCCTCCACCGCCAAGCCGTACCGGTTGGCCGCGTCGATGCCGATCGGGGTGCCGTTGGCCAGCCGGTTCAGGATCACCCGGGCCACCTTGGGCCGGTCTTGAGGGAACTTGGCCTCCGACTCCACCAGCGAGGCGATGATCAGCGCCTGGTACGGGGTCAGCTTCTGGGCCTTGGCCGCGGCGGCGAAGCCGAGCTTGCGGTACTCGGCGTCGAACTGGCCGGTCAGCTGCTGCATCACCTCGAGGGCGGACTGGTCCGGGTCGAACTCGTAGGTGGCCGGGAACAGGAAGCCCTCGGCGGTCTTGGGGCTGAGCCCGTCGGGCAGGCCCAGGGTGGGAATCCGGGCGGCCGCGGCCTGCAGCTGGGCGACCGGCAGCCCGGTCTTGCCGGCCAGCAGCGGAAGGATCTGCTTGACGGTGTAACCCTCCGGGATGGTCACCTGCGAGACCAGCCGGTTGGCCGGGTCCAGGATGGCGGCCATCGCGGCCGCGCCGGAGGCGTGCAGCGGCACCCGGTACACCCCGGCCTGGATGTCGTTGGCCCGCCCGGAGTTCTCGGCGGCGTCGACGAAGGCCCGGACGGACTTGACCACGCCGGCCTTCTCCATCGCCGCCGCGACGTCGCTGGCGCCGTCGCCGGGCGAGATCTTGACCCGGGTGAAGCCCTGGCCGGAGCCGGCGTAGTCCGGAACGGCGAACCGGTCGTTGAAGCGGTCGGCGACCGAGGTGACGATCTTGTAGCTGACGCCGATCAGGACGAAGATCAGGACGATCGCGACGATCGGGGCGATCCGGTGCCGGCGCCGGCGCCGGGCGCGGCGTCGCTGGGATCGCTTACGAGCACCCGGGACGTACGGCGCGCTGTCGCCGGAGTCGAACAACGGATGCTCGTCGTCGCGCACTTCGTCGATCGAACCCTCCACCTGCGTGTGGCCCTTCCGAATCCGCTAGTCAGGGTGTTGCTGGGTCGAACCGTCAAGAAACGACTGCAAGATCTCCACGGCGGCGGCCTGATCCACCACCGACCGCTTGGCCCGGCCCCGCACGCCGCTGGCGGTCAGGTTCCGTTGCGCCAGCACCGTGGTGAGTCGCTCGTCCACGTAAAGTACCGGACGCGGGGCTATCCGTGCCGCCAGTGCCTGTCCGTACTCCCGGGCCTCGGCCACCGCGGGTCCCGCCCGGCCGGCCAGCGTCCGGGGCAGGCCGACCACCACCCCGACCGCGTCGTGCTCGGCCAGCAGGCCGGTCAGCTGGTCCAGGTCGCGGCCCAGCCGGCGATCGCGGCGCAGCGTGGCGACCGGCACGGCGAGCATCCCGGACGCGTCGCTGCGGGCCACGCCGACCCGGACCGAGCCCACGTCCACGCCGAACCAGACGACGGACGGGCGGGCGGCGCCGGGTTCGCTCATCGCGGCGGCGGGCTGGCTCAGGCGCCGGCCGGCCGGTCGGCGGTCGGGCTCACCGCGGTGGCCACCTCACCGGCCGGGCCGGGTGGCACGGCACCGTCGGGCGTCAGCGCGGTCGGCGATCCGGCGTCCAGGCCGGCGGCGGCGCGCAGGGCGGCCTCCTGGCTGGACATGGCCGTCCGGACGTCGTCGGCGAAGTCGCGCAGCGCCGCGGCGAGGTCGGACAGCCCCGCGCCGAGGCCGGCCGCGATCCCCTGCGGCGTCATCCGCTCGGCGGCCCGGGACAGCTTGCGCACGATCAGCACCCCGAGGCTGGCACCGAGGGCCAGCCAGAACAGCCGGCGCATCTCAGGGGTTCCTCCGCCGCCGGCCGGCCCGCCGGTCGGCGCGGGCCGCCGCGATCGCCTGGCTGTCCTGCCGCTTGCGCACGCTGGAGCGCACGCCGTAGGAGAAGGCGGCGACCTTGATCAGCGGAGTGCCGATGGTCGAGGTGACGATGGCGGTCAGCGCCGCGGCGTTTGAGGTGATCGAGCTGACGCCGTGGGTGATGCCCTCCATCTGCTCCAACTGGGTGTTGACGTTGGCCACCGTGGTCTGGGCACTGGTCAGCAGCGGGGTGGCCCCCTCGTGCGTCTTGCGGATCGCCAGGGTCGCCTCGTCCAGCGTCCTGCCGAGCTTGAGCAGCGGGATCGCCAGCAGCAGCACCAGCAGGACGAACGCGCCGGCGGCGATCAGCGCCGCGATTCCTCCAGCGTGCACGCGCGGGCCTCCTTTCCGTCGTGAAGGTTCATGTGTTTCCGTCTGAGGTTCATCTCCGGGCCGGTGTCGGGTCCCGGGCATCCAGTGGACCCTACCTGCTGGCCGATCAGGGCCGGATGCCGCGGATCACCGCGCGCAGCTTGGCCAGCCGCTCGGCGATCGCCCGCTCGGCGCCGCGCGGACCGGGCTGGTAGTAGTCCCGGCCGACCAGCTCGTCCGGCGGGTACTGCTGGGTGGCCACGCCCTCGGGCAGGTCGTGCGGGTACTGGTACCGCTTGCCGTGGCCCAGCCGGCCGGCGCCGGCGTAGTGGCTGTCGCGCAGCGGTGCCGGGACCGTACCGGCCAGGCCCGCCCGGACGTCGCCGATGGCGGCGTCCACGGCGGTGATCACGGCGTTGGACTTGGGCGCCAGGGCCAGGTGGATGGTGGCCTGGGCGAGGTTGATGCGGGCCTCCGGCATGCCGATCAGGGCCACCGCGTCGGCGGCCGCGGTGGCGGCCAGCAGGGCGGTCGGATCGGCCATCCCGATGTCCTCGCTGGCGTGCACCACCAGCCGGCGGGCGATGAAACGGGGGTCCTCGCCGGCCACGATCATCCGGGCCAGGTAGTGCAGGGCGGCGTCGACGTCCGAGCCCCGGATCGACTTGATGAAGGCGCTGATCACGTCGTAGTGCTGGTCGCCGTCGCGGTCGTAGCGCACCGCCGCGGTGTCGACGGCCTGCTCCAGCGCGGCCAGGCTGATCTCCCGCTCGCCGGTCTTTCGCTCGCCGGTCTTTCGCTCGCTGGTCGTTTGCTCGGCGGCCTCCTGCTCGCCGGCCTCCTGCTCGGCGGCGGCCAGTACCGAGCCCGCCGCCGCCTCCAGCGCGGTGAGGGCCCGGCGGGCGTCGCCGGCGGCCATCCGCACCAGGTGTTCGCGGGCCTCGCCGGACAGCCGGACCGTGCCGCCGAGCCCGCGCGGGTCGGTCAGCGCCCGGTCCACCAGCTGATTGATGTCGTCGTCGGTGAGCGGCTGCAGGGTGAGCAGCAGGCTGCGCGAGAGCAGCGGCGAGACCAGCGAGAAGTACGGGTTCTCGGTGGTCGCCGCGACCAGGGTAACGGTCCGGGCCTCCACCGCGGCCAGCAGCGAGTCCTGCTGGGTCTTGGAGAAGCGGTGGATCTCGTCGATAAACAGCACCGTGGGGCGGCCGCCGTGCTCCAGGGTGCGGCGGGCGGTCTCGATCACCGCCCGGACGTCCTTGACGCCGGCGTTAAGCGCTGACAGCTGCACGAAGCGCCGGTTGCCGGCGGTCGAGACGATGGTGGCCAGGGTGGTCTTGCCGGTGCCGGGCGGGCCGAACAGGATCAGCGACATCGGCGCGTCGCCCTCGACCAGCCGGCGCAGCGGCGAGCCGGGGCCGAGCAGCTGCTGCTGGCCGAGCACCTCGTCCAGGGTGCGCGGGCGCATCCGGACGGCGAGCGGGCTGTTCGGGTCGTCGGCGCCTTCGAAGGGATCGGCCGGCTCGGCCCGGGCCGGCAGGCTGTCCTCGACCGGATCGCCGAACAGGGTCATGGCCGGGCCGCGGCAGGCGGTGCGGCGACTGCTGGCATCGCGCGTCTCCTTCCAGCCCTACTCCAGTGCCGGTCTTTCGAGGATCCGCTGAGCCTTTAGCATTCCCCGGCTCGGGGCCCGGGCGGTGAGCTCGGGGCCCGGGCGGTGAGCTCGGGGTCCGGTGAGCTTGCGCCGGGTGAGCTTGCGCCGGGTGGGCTTGTGGCCCGGTGAGCTTGTGGCCTGCTGATCCTCTGAGCACCCTAGCCCGCGCACTAGATTGGGAGCACGCGGCGCGGGCCGCGGGAATGGGGCCGGCACGGATGGCTGTCAGTACGGCGCGGCGCCGGATCATCAAGCTGCGTACCTCCTCGCCGGACGGGCCGGGCGGCGAGGGAGCGGTCGGCGTGGAAGCGGTCGGCGACGAGCTGACCGTCGAGGCGCCGTTGAACCTGATCGTGGGTGGTGAGTCGATCGCCACCCTGATGCGCACCCCGGGCCACGACCTGGAGCTGGCCGCCGGCTGGCTGACAGTGGAGTCCGGGGTGCGCTCGCCCGGCGACCTGCAGGAGCTGCGGCAGTGCCGGACTGCCGACGACCTCGACCTGCGCGCGCTGGACGGGGTCAGCGGGCGGGGCGTCGACCAGGTGCACGTGGCACTGGACGCCGGGGTGCGCCGGCCCCGGCCGCGGGCCTGGGTGACCGGGGCGGCGTGCGGGGTGTGCAGCGCGGACGTGCTCGATCTCAGCCCGCTGCGACGGTCGGCGCCGCACACGGCCGGCTGGACGGTGCCGGCCGGGGTGCTGCAGGGATTGCCGGACCAGGTGCGGCTGCAACAGCGGACCTTCTCCCGGACCGGGTCGCTGCATGCCGCGGCGCTGGCGACCGCGGCCGGGCAGGTGCTGGTGGTGCGGGAGGACGTCGGGCGGCACAACGCGGTGGACAAGGTGGTGGGCTGGGCGCTGCTGGCCGGGCGGCTGCCGGCCACCGACCTGCTGCTGGTGGTCAGCGGGCGGGTGTCGTTCGAGATCGTGCAGAAGGCGGTGGCCGCCGGGGTGGCTGGCATGGTCGCGGTGTCGGCGCCGTCGGACCTGGCGGTGGACCTGGCGCGCGAGCATGAGCTGGTGCTGGCCGGGATGGTGCGTCCGGGCCGGATGAACGTCTACGCGGGTAGCGAGCTGGTGACTGGGCTGGAGCTGGCCGACAAGCCGGACTAGACCGGTTGATTGCTTGCCGGGCCGCGCATCGTAGGTGGCCGATTGCCTGCCGGCGGATGTCGTAGGCGGTCGGTTGGGCGTCAGAGGCCGATCGATGCCCGCCGGGCGGCCGTCAGACGAACAGCTTTCCCTCTTCCAGATCGAGCGCCCGCTCGATGGCCGCGGCGCTGGCGCGCGAGCAGCTGACCCGCCGACCGGTGCACAGGTGGTTGACCGTGGAGTGGCTGAGCCCGGCGCGCCGGGCCAGTTCCCGTTCGCTCAGCCGGGCCAACTCCAGGCACTCGACGAGCACCACCCGGCTCCGCAGGCGCATGGCGGCTACCTCTGGTCCCTGCCGAGCCGCCGCCGACCGCGGCCGGCCACCGGACAGCTGCCGAGTTCGCCCATGGCGGCTCGGCCTGCATCTGCGGTGTCAGTAGCTGCGGAGCAGGCCTGGCTCCGCCGGACATCGCGTCCACCGTTGTCGGACCTGCCGGGCATCATCAGACCTCCAACATCGGCTGTAGCGGATGGCAGAGCGAGAAGGTACCGGTGCAGCAAGCTTTACTTTTTATAGCTAATCGATCTTGATCTCTGGTTCTGCCGGTTGTCAAGAACTGTCGGACAGCTACGCCGATAGCGATTACAAGGGCTTTACGTCGTTGCTTCGGACAGCCGCGCGTCATGCCGGGCGGTTTCGGCATGCCAGGTACGGCGTCGCCACTCGCCTCACCTAGCCGCCGTGTGCGGTCAGTAAAGTTCGGAGATCAGAAGTCACCGCAGCAGGGCGTTGCGCGCAGGCAGCCCGGCACGAGACGGTTACTCATGGTGGTCACGGACAAGGGATGTCAGCATGCATGCGTTTCGTAGCCTGATCCAGGCTCGGATGGCCGAGCGTGGTTACAAGCCCGCCGATGTGGTCCGGCTGTCAGGCCTGTCGCGGCAGACGCTGCACTCGATCCTGACCGATTCGCGCGACAGCATCAAAGACATGCCGTCCCGCAAGACGGTGCAGGTGCTTGCCGAGGCGCTGCGGCTGCCCGCCGACCAGTTGCTGGTTGCCGCGGCGGAGGCGTACGGCGTGCCGGTGGCGGCGCCGGTGCTGGTTCCCACCGTGACCGACGTATCGGATTCCGAGCTCGCGCGGGAACTGCTGCGCCGGGCCGCGGCTCGCGAGGGGAACGGCAACGCGCCACCGCCGCTGGACCTCACCGACATCGACGACGAGTCGGTGCTGGCCGTCGTGGACCTGCGCCGCCGGCTGCTCGCCGAGGCTGCCGCCGAGACAGACAGCCGACCCGGCCTTGCCGACACGCTCAACCATCTGGCGGCCGTGATCACCGCCGCCCTCGGTCACGCGGCGCAGAGCACTGGCCACCACAGTGCCGACGACCAGTCCTGAGGGCCCGAGTACCTGGGCGGATCGCCAACGACTGGCACACCGCGATCGCGGCCTGACGACCCGGAGCAACCGGCAACGGACGTACCGGCAGCAGGCACACCGTAACGGCCGCACCGGCACCCCAACACCGATGAGAGGCAGCCGTCAGAACGGTGGCGTGCCGGAATACGCGGGGTAGGTGCTCGGCGGTTCGTTGGGGTGCACCGGGTGGGTGTTCGGCGGCCCGCCGGGGTCTGCCTGCTGCGTGGGCGGCTGCTCGCCAGGACTCCGCCAGCGTTGCGGAGGGTGACCAATACGCCGATGGCCGGTGTCATCGGTCCAGGTGAAGGACCCGTCCTCGTTGCGGCGATATTCCCAGCCGGTACCGGCCTTGCACAGGTTGTGCCGCCGGCAGGCCAGCGCCCCGTTGCACCGGCAGGTCCGGCCACCCTGTGCGTAGGGCGTGATGTGCTCGTACTCGCACCGGTAGCCGGGTTGGTTGCAGGTCGGGAAGGCACACACGCCATCCCGGGCACTGACGTAGTCCCGCAACCGCTGGCTGGGCCGGTATCGCTCAGCGCTGATGTCCAACAGCTGCCCGGTGTCGGGATCGGTCAGCAACCGGCGCCAGCTGCCGGACTCGTCGGCGGCCAGCCAGCGGGCCGTCTCGGCGGTGATCGGCCCGTAACCCGCCAGGTGTGCGGGCTCGTCGTCCAACCGCAGCAGGGTGTCGGCGCTGACCACGACCTGGATGGCCGGCCGCCGGCCCTGCAGCTCCGGCAGGGCGTCCTGGGGAAGGCCGGACAGCACCGCGTCCACCAGCAGATCGGCCCGGCGCTGGTCCATCGTCCGGACGTCGTCGGGCGGCAGCAGGGTGGCCGCGGCGGTGAGCCGGGTGAAGATCAGCTGGCCCTCGACCGCGCCCAGCAGCACCGGCAGCTCCGCCATGCCATCGTTCGCGGGCTGGAAGCCCACCCTGCGGTCGGCCAACGCCCGGACGTGCCGCTGCTCCGCGGTGGCCGGATCGAGCGCAGTTGCCGCCCGGCTGACCGTCTGCCGCAACTGGCTGACCGTCTGGTCGGCGGCCCGTTCGGTGACCTGACGGTCGAACTGTTCGACCAGCTCGGCGTCCAGCCCCCAGGCGGCTTCGGTGATCAACTGCGCGTGCCGCTCGGAGATCTCGCCACCGGCCAGCAGCGCCAGCGTCCGGGGCAGCTCGTCTACCAGCGTCCGGCTGGTCTTGAGCTTGCGCTGGGCCGTCGGCACCGGGATCTTCAGCGCCAGCGACACGGCCTCACCGGACAGGTGGAGCGCACTGGTGTCGGTCGCGTCGATCTCGGCCAGCACCCGGGCCTGCACCGCGTCGAGCCAGTTCTTCTGTTCCTGCAGGGCCGCGACCAGATCGATCCGCTCGCCGGCCGACAGCTGCTTCGGATCGAACCGGGCGAGCTCGCCGGTCGACCGCGCGGCCGGCACTAGTGCGACCAGCTGGGCGAGCCGTTCACCGGGCGGCACCATCGGCGCATCTGCCGGCTGCTCCAGCCGGTCCGGCCCAGCCGCCGCGGTATCGATCACAGTGCCGACCTTATCGAACAACGCTGACAGTTTTGGAGCCGAAACATCTTTGTGGATAGGGCAAATCGCTGTGGATAATGCTGACGGTCATCGCACTGAGCACGAGAATGTGTTTATCCATAAGCAACTGCTACAGAGCCCCACATCGATGACTGCCCGAGTGCTCAGAGTCGCTGTACGAACAAGGCAAAACGCTGAGCACTACGGTGCTGGCCGCGCATCCACCACGCGTCAACCGCGTCGCTCCCCGTGCTGGGAACACCTCGCCCACCAGCCCACCGGGGTCACCTGTACCACCATCCGCCGGCCACAGTCGGGGCAGTAACGCGGCGGTTCCAGCGCCGCTCGCCGGGCGCAGCCGGCATGCTCGCCACCAACCGGACCGCCACCAGCCGGAGAGCCGACCGCCAGATCGCCATCAGCCGGATCGCCGCCAGCCGGCGCACCACACTGGTCGCAATAGATCGTCGTATCAGGCACCAGACAGCCTTACAAAGTCGCTGACAGCGCCTTGATGGGCATCTTCAGCTCCGCCAGCAGCTCCAGGTCGGACTCCGCCGGCCGCCCCAGGGTGGTCAGGTAGTTGCCCACGATCACCGCGTTGATGCCGCCGAGCATCCCCTGCCGGGCACCCAGGTCGCCCAGGGTCAGCTCCCGCCCGCCGGCGAAGCGCAGGATGGTGCGGGGCAGCGCCAACCGGAACGCGGCGATTGCGCGCAGCGCATCCCGGGCGTCGAGCACCGGCAGGTCGGCGAACGGGGTGCCGGGCCGCGGGTTGAGGAAGTTCAGCGGCACCTCGTCCGGCGCGAGGTCGGCCAGCTGCACCGCGAACTCGGCGCGCTGCTCCAGGGTTTCCCCCATGCCGATGATGCCGCCGCAGCAGACCTCCATGCCGGCCGCGGCGACCATCCGCAGGGTGTCCACCCGCTCCTGCCAGGTGTGGGTGGTCACCACCCGGTCGAAGTACGAGCGGGCGGTCTCCAGGTTGTGGTTGTAGCGATGCACCCCGAGCGCTGCCAACCGATCGACCTGGTCCTGGCTGAGCATGCCCAGCGAGCAGGCGACCTGGATGTCCACCTCGGCGCGAATGGCCCGCACGCCCTCGGCCACCTGGTCCATCAGCCGCTGGTCCGGCCCGCGCACCGCGGCCACGATGCAGAACTCGCTGGCCCCGGTGGCGGCGGTCTGCCGGGCCGCCTCGACCAGGCTGGAGATGTCCAGCCAGGCCGCCCGCACCGGCGAGGAGAACTGGCCGGACTGCGAGCAGAAGTGGCAGTCCTCCGGGCAGCCGCCGGTCTTGAGGCTGACGATCCCCTCCACCTCGACCTCGGGACCGCACCAGCGCATCCGCACCTGGTGGGCCAGTGCCAGCAACGCCTCCAGCTGGTCGTCGGGCAGCCGCAGCACCTCGACCAGATCCCGCTCGCCGAGACCCACCCCGCCGTCGAGCACCTGCTCGCGGGCGCGGCTGAGCACGGAGGTGTCGATCGCGGTCATGGACTGCTCACTCTCATCGGTTCCGGTGCGGCATGGCGTCGGACAAAGCTAACGGCATCGAAGCTGCCACCGAGCGCCGGCGTGAGCGATCGCACGGCGACCTCGGCGAACGCCTCCGGCAGCAGCCGGCCGGCGCCGGAAGGGAGCACGCCCCGCAACGGCGCGCCCCCGTAGGACGGCAGGTCCTGCAGGTTGCAGCGCTCGGCCAGGCCCGGTTCGGCCGGCCAGTCCCCCACCACCAGATGCCCGGGTGCCAGGCCCCACTCCTCGAGCGCCCGGGCGGTGGCGGCGGCGTGGTGCAGGCAGCCCAGGTTCGCACCGGTCACCAGCACCACCTCGACCCGCGGACTCCGCCCGTCGCCGGAGGGCGACCGGACCAGCTCCTGGACGGCGCCGATCAGCTCGGCCATCCCCTCGTCCCGGTCGTTGAACCGGACCAGCGCCCCGCCGGCCCCCTCGACGATCACCAGGTCCCGGTCGGCCAGCCCGGCGATCCGGCCGGCCAGCTCGTCCAGGGCCGGGCCCGGGTCGCCGAGCCGGCGCGCGGCGGTCGCCGGTGCCAGCGGCTCGGCGTAGCGGACGTACTCGTGCAGGTCGTCCAGGCCGGTCAGTCGCCGCACCTCGGCCAGGTCACCCGGCTCGCCGGGCCGCACCCCGGTCTGCACCGGCTTGACCACTGCCACCCGCTGCCCGGCCCGCAGCGCGCAGGAGGCCAGGGCCGCGGTGGTCACGGTCTTGCCCACCCCGGTACCGGTGCCGGTCACTGCGATGAACCTCATGACGGCCACACTGCCCGCCAGGTCTGACAGAAACGTTCCAGGTCGGCATCGGTGAGGTCGGCCCGGGCTACCAGCCGCAACCGGGCGGTGCCCGGCGGCACCGACGGCGGCCGGAAACAGCCCACCTCGATCCCCCGCTCGCGCAGCGCCTGGGCCCGTTCGAAGGCCGGCAGCGCCTCGCCGACGAGCACCGGCAGCACCGCCGCGTCCGGCGCCGGCACCCCGCAGATCGCCGCCAGGTCGGCCGCCCGGCGGCGCACCGCCGCGGCCAGGCCCGGCTCGGCCGCGACGATCCGGACCGCGGCCAGCGCCGCTCCCACCGCCGCCGGGTTCAGCCCGGTGTCGAAGACGAACGACCTGGCCCGGTCGACGAGGTGGTCGATCACCGGCTGCCCGCCGAGCACCGCGCCGCCCTGCGCACCGAGCGCCTTGGACAGCGTGACCGTGGTGACCACGTTCGGCTCGGCGGCCAGTCCCGCCTCGGCCACCGCACCCCGGCCGGCACCCCGCACGCCCAGGCCGTGCGCGTCGTCGACCAGCAGCAAGGCACCGAACCGGACGGCCAACCGGTGCCAGCCGGCCAGTGGCAGCAGGTCGCCGGCGGCGGAGTTGACCGCCTCCAGCAGCACCAGCGCGCGGGGCTCGGCCCGGACGGCCAGCGCGGTGGCGGCGGCCCGCTGGTCGCCGTGCGGCACCACCACCACCCGGGACCGGCTCAGCCGGCAGGCGTCGATCAGCGAGGCGTGGTTGGCCGCGTCGGAGACGATCAGGCAGTCCGGGCCGGCCAGCGCGGTCACCGCGCCCAGGTTGGCCAGGTAGCCCGAGGAGAACACCAGCGCCGCCGGCGCGCCCACCAGGCCGGCCAGCGCCCGCTCCAGCTCGGCGTGCAGCTCGGTGCTGCCGGTCACCAGCCGCGAGCCGGTGGCGCCGGCTCCCCAGCGGTCCAGCGCCGCGGCGGCACCGGCCAGCACCCTCCGGTCGCGGGCCAGGCCCAGGTAGTCGTTGGACGCGAGATCGAGAATGCCGAGCCGTCCACCGGGCTCCGGACGCCGCGGCCGCAGCGTTCGGCGCAGCCCGGCCGCCGTGCGCTCGGCGGCGGCGTCGGCCAGCCAGGCCAGCGGATCCGGCCAGCCGCCGGCAGCGACGGCGGCAGCGGACATGGGCGCCAACCTACGTCAGCCGGCCGGTCACGCCGCCACCGGCTGGTGGCCCGTGCCGACTGCGCCACACCCGGTCGCGGTGGCGATCCGCAGCCCGCATCGGCTGACCGTCCGGCTAGCGGCTCTGCCTACAGCTGATCAGCTATCGCTGATTGGCTGCGCCGCCGGCCAGTGCGGCGGCCCGGATCCCCGCGCCGAGCACGGCCAGCTCGTCGTCGGTCATTCGATAGGCCGGCATGGTGTAGATCAGGTCCCGGAACGGCCGCAGCCACACTCCGTGCTCGACGGCGGCGGCAGTCGCGGCCGCCACGTCCACCGGGCCGGTCAGCTGCACCACCCCGATCGCGCCCAGCACCCGGACGTCGGCCACCCCCGGCAGGCCCGCCAGCAGGGCCAGCTCGCGCCGCAGGCCGGCCTCGATCCGGCCCACCGCGGCCTGCCAGGGCGAGGACAGCAGCAGGTCGATCGAGGCCAGCGACACCGCGGCCGCCAGCGGGTTGGCCATGAACGTCGGGCCGTGCGCCAGCACCGGCACCGGTCCGCGCGAGATCTGCTCGGCCACCGCGCCGGTGCACAGGGTCGCCGCCATCGACAGGTAGCCGCCGGTCATCGCCTTGCCCAGGCAGCAGATGTCCGGCGCCACCCCGACGTGGTCGGCCGCGAACAGCGCGCCGGTACGGCCGAAGCCGGTGGCGATCTCGTCGAAGATCAACAGCACCCCGTGCCGGTCGGCCAGCTCCCGCAGCGCGATCAGGTAGCCGGGGCTGGTGAACCGCATTCCGCCGGCGCCCTGCACCACCGGTTCGACGACGATCGCGGCGATCGACTCGGCATGCGAAGCCAGCATCCGGTCCCACTGCTGCAGATAATCGAGGTCCGGCCCGGCGTCGAAGCCGGCCGGCGGCGCATCGACGAACACCTGGGCCGGCAGCGCCGTCCCCCACATCGCGTGCATGCCGCCGACCGGGTCGCACACGCTCATCGGGTGCAGGGTGTCGCCGTGGTAGCCGCCCCGCCAGGTCATCAGCCGGCGCTTGTCCGGGAGGCCGGCCGACACCCAGTACTGCAGCGCCATCTTGGCCGCCACCTCGACCGCCACCGACCCGGAGTCGGTGAAGAACACGTGCTGCAGCGGCTCGGCGGTGATCGCGACCAGCCGGCGGGCCAGCTCGATGGCCGGCTGGTGGGTCAGGCCGCCGAACATCACGTGGCTCATCGACTCCAGCTGCCGGCGCACCGCCGCGTCCAGCACCGGGTGCCGGTAGCCGTGGATGGCCGCCCACCACGAGGACATGCCGTCGACCAGCTCGCGCCCGTCGGCCAGCCTGAGCCGGACACCGGACGCCGACTCGACCAGCAGCGGCGCGGACCCGGCCGGCAGCGTCGCGTACGGATGCCAGACGTGCCGCCGGTCGAAGGCGAGGAGCGCGTCCGGCTCAGTCACCCGTGGCGCTGGGAACAGCCGGCTCGCCGGTCGGCAGCGCGTGCTCGGCGGATCTCCTGGCCTCGGCGTCCTTCGGCTTGGCGTCCACGCCGGCCTCCCGGCGCTGCTCCGGGGTGATCGGCGCCGGCGCCTCGGTCAGCGGGTCGTAGCCGCCGCCGGTCTTCGGAAAGGCGATCACGTCCCGGATCGAGTCGGTGCCGGCCAGCAGCGCGCAGATCCGGTCCCAGCCGAACGCGATCCCGCCGTGCGGCGGGGCGCCGTAGGCGAAGGCGTCGAGCAGGAAGCCGAACTTCTCCTGGGCCTGCTGCTCGTCCAGCCCCATCACCGCGAACACCCGCTCCTGGACGTCACGGCGGTGGATACGGATCGAGCCGCCGCCGATCTCGTTGCCGTTGCAGACGATGTCGTAGGCGTAGGCCAGCGCGCTGCCCGGGTCGGTGTCGAAGGTGTCCAGGTACTCCGCCTTGGGGCTGGTGAAGGCATGGTGCACCGCCGTCCAGGCGCCCGAGCCGACCGCGACGTCCCCGGCGGCGGTCGCCTCGTCGGCCGGTTCGAACAGCGGCGCGTCCACCACCCACAGGAACGACCACGCACCGGGGTCGATCAGGCCGTTGCGCCGGCCGATCTCCAGCCGGGCCGCGCCCAGCAGCGACTGGGCGCTCTTGCGGGTGCCGGCCGCGAAGAACACGCAGTCCCCCGGCCGGGCGCCGACGAACTCGGCGAGACCGGCCCGCTCGGGTTCGGACAGGTTCTTGGCCACCGGGCCGGACAGCTCGCCGTCGGCGCCGATGAGCACGTAGGCCAGCCCCCGGGCACCGCGCTGCTTGGCCCACTCCTGCCAGGCGTCGAGCTGGCGGCGCGGCTGGGACGCCCCGCCGGCCATCACCACGGCACCGACGTAGGGGGCCTGGAACACCCGGAACGGCGTGTCGGCGAAGTAGCCGGTGCACTCGGTCAGCTCGAGGTCGAAGCGCAGGTCGGGCTTGTCGCTGCCGTAGCGGTCCATCACCTCGGTGTAGGTGTAGCGCGGGATGCCGGCCGGCACCTGGTAGCCGATCAGCGACCACAGCGCGCCCAGCACCTCCTCGGCCAGCGCCAGCACGTCGTCCTGCTCGACGAAGCTCATCTCGATGTCGAGCTGGGTGAACTCCGGCTGCCGGTCGGCACGGAAGTCCTCGTCGCGGTAGCAGCGCGCGATCTGGAAGTAGCGCTCCATGCCGGCCACCATCAGCAGCTGCTTGAACAGCTGCGGGGACTGCGGCAGCGCGTACCAGGAGCCGGGCTGCAACCGGGCCGGCACCAGGAAGTCGCGGGCGCCCTCCGGGGTGGAACGGGTCAGCGTCGGGGTCTCGATCTCGACGAACTCGTGCCGGTAGAGCACCTCGCGGGCGGCCCGGTTGACCTCGCTGCGCAGCCGGATCGCAGCAGACGGCGCAGGGCGTCTCAAATCCAAATAGCGGTACTTCAGCCGGGCCTCCTCGCCGACCTCGGTGTGCTCGTCGATCTGGAACGGCAGCGGAGCCGCCTCGCTGAGCACCTCCAGCTTGTCGGCGACCACTTCGACCTCGCCGGTGGCGAGGTTGGGGTTGACCCGGCCCTCCAGCCGCTGCCGGACCGTGCCGGTGACCCGGACGCACCACTCGTTGCGCAGGCTGTGCGCGGTCTCGTCGTCGCGCAGCACCACCTGGACGACGCCCGAGGCATCGCGCAGGTCGAGGAAGGCCACCCCGCCGTGGTCGCGGCGGCTGGCCACCCAGCCGGTGAGCGTGACGGTCTCGCCTGCCTGGGCCGCCCTCAGCGTCCCAGCCTGATGCGTGCGCAGCACAACTACTTCCTCTCGATGTGGTCGGTTGCCAGTCTGTCACGGGGGTCCGACGCCGACCGGACGGGCTCAGGCGTCCGGACGGCTCAAGCCCGCGGCTCGGCCTCAGGATCGACGGGCCCGGCCTCAGGCTCGACGGGCTCGGCCTCCGGCTCGACGGGCTCGGCCTCCGGCTCGACGGGCTCGGCCTCCGGCTCGATGGGCTCGGCGCCGGGCCGGACGACCTGGGGACGCAGGTCCTCGGCCGGCGGCTGCCAGGTCGCCGGATCGGCCTGCTGCTGCTCGCCGGTGCGGATGTCCTTGACCTCGTGCGGATTGTCCTCACCGGCGGGGAACCAGACGAACGGAATGCCGCGCCGCTCGGCGTAGCGGATCTGCTTGCCGTAGCGCTGGGCGGCCGCCGCCACCTCGGTGGCGATGCCGTTGGCCCGCAGCTGGGCGGCGATCGCATCGCAGGTGGCGCGCGACTCCTCGTCCGGCAGCGCCACCAGCACCGCCGAGGGCACCGAGCGGCTCGCGGTCAGCTTCTTGCGGGAGAACAGCGGCAGCAGCATCCGGGTGACGCCGAGGGAGATGCCGACCCCGGGGTAGCTGGTCCGGCCGTCGCTGGCCAGCGAGTCGTACCGGCCGCCGGAGCAGATCGAGCCGAGGCTCTCGAAGCCCGCCATCCGGGTCTCGAACACCGTTCCGGTGTAGTAGTCCAGCCCGCGGGCGATGCTCAGGTCCGCGACGACGGTGAACCGGTCGGAGTTCAGCGACGCGCACCCGTCGACCACGGTCCGGAGCTCGGCCACTCCCTCGCCGAGCAAGTCGTGCCACTTCATCCCGGGTACTAGTTCGGAGATGCCGAAGCCGAGCTGGCCGCCGTCGGAGGTGGTCAGCGACGCGAACCGGATGGCCAGCTCCGCCTGCTCGCCGGAGATCCCGGCCTCGTCGGTGAGCATCGACCGCAGCACGCCGGCAGGCACCTTGTCGATCTTGTCGATGACCCGCATCACGGCGGTGGTGTTGCTGATTCCGATCGTCAGGTAGAAGCCCTCGATCAGCTTGCGGTTGTTCACCTGCAGCTTCAGCGCCGGCACCGGCAGCCGGGCCAGCGCCTCGGCCATCACCCGGGCCACCTCGACGTCGTGGTGGAAGGGCAGCACGTCCCGGGCCACCACGTCGATGTCGGCCTGGGTGAACTCTCGGTAGCGGCCCTCCTGCGGCCGCTCGCCGCGCCACACCTTCTGGATCTGGTAGCGCCGGAACGGGAACTCCAGCTTGCCGGCGTTCTCCAGCACGTAGCGAGCGAACGGCACGGTCAGGTCGAAGTGCAGCCCCAGCGCCGAGCCGTCCTCAGCACCGTCGGCCCCGGCGGACTCGCCCGCCTGCAGCCGGCGCAGCAGGTAGACCTCCTTGTCGATCTCGCCCTTGCGCAGCAGCTGCTCCAGCGGCTCGGCGGCCCGGGTCTCGATCGGTGCGAAGCCGTGCAGCTCGAAGCTGGCCCGCAGGCTGTCGAGCACCCGCAGCTCCACGAACCGCTCGGCGGGCAGCAGCTCGGGAAACCCGCTCAACGGGGTCGGCTTGGCAGCAGTCACGTCAGGTTCCTCAGGAAGGGGTTGGTGAGGCGTTCACGGCCTATGGTGGTCTGCGGCCCGTGCCCGGGACAAACGATTACCTCGTCGGCCATCGGCAGGATGACGGTACGCAGCGAGGTGTTCATCTCGGCCATCGAGCCGCCGGGCAGGTCCACCCGGCCGATGGACCCGGCGAACAGCACGTCGCCGGCGAACAGCACGTCGGGGAGCCGGCCGCCGGTCGGGGCCGCGGCGTCCAGGTCGAAGACCACCGAGCCGCCGGTGTGCCCGGGCGCGTGCCGCACCGCCAGGCTCAGGCCGGCCAGCTCAAGGCGAGCGCCGTCGGCCAGCTCGCGGACGTCGTCCGGCTCGGCGAAGGTCAGCCCGGCGGCCCCGAAGATCGGCTGGCCGGGACGCATCCCCAGCCCGGTCCACGGGTCGGCCAGCTGCGGGCGGTCCCGGGGATGGATGTAGGCCGGCACGTCCCGGGCCTGGCAGACCGGCAGCACCGAGAAGGTGTGGTCGAGGTGGCCGTGGGTGAGCAGCACCGCCACCGGGTGCAGCCGGTGCTCGGCGATGATCTCGTCCAGCTGGCCGGAAACGCCGTAGCCGGGGTCGATGACCACGCACTGCTCCCCCGGTCCGGGCGCGACCACGAAGCAGTTGGTCCCGGCCATCTGGGCGGGAAAGCCCTGGATCAGCACAGCTGGCACTCCGGCAGTGTCGTGGCGGCGACCGCGTCCGGCTGGGCGGTCAGTCGGTCCTCGGGCAGCCGGCCTGGGGTCGGCCGGGGCCCGGTCCCGGCCAGCCTACCCAGCCGGTCCGGCGCCACTGAGCGGGTTCACAGCCTCACCGGAGATGATGTTCTCTACAATTCGCCGGAGTTTGCCGTCGGCAACTCGTCAGCAGATCGGCGCAGAGTGACCTGCGCCGCACCGGGAGGACCGTCCGTGCCCAACAGCAAGCAGCGCCGCGAGCAGGCGCGCCGTCATCTGGAGCGCCAGCTGGTCCGCCGGCAGCAGCGGGACCTGCGCCGCCGCAAGATGAACCTGATCGCCACGGTGGTGGGCGTCCTGGTGCTGTTCGCGGTGGTGGTCGGCACCGTCGTGCTGCTGTCGGACGACAACTCCGACAGCACGGCCAATCCGGCCGCGTCCGACTCGACCAGCGCGTCGCCGACCGCGTCCGGCTCGCCGCTGCCCAGCCGCGCGCCGAGCCCGATCGCGGCGCGGGCGGCCAAGAAGACCTCCGGCCCGTGCGGCTACGCCGAGGACGCCGGCAAGCTGACCGCCGGCAACCTCTTCGACGTGGGGCTGCCGCCGGACCCCAAGCCCACCCCGACCGGCAAGGCGACCGCGGTGTTCACCACCAACCAGGGCACCATCACCGTCACCCTGGAAGGCGCCTCGGCACCGTGCAACGTGCAGAGCATCGAGTACCTGATCTCGAAGAAGTTCTACGACAACACCGCCTGCCCGCGCTCGGTGAACTCCGGCATCTTCGTCGTGCAGTGCGGTGACCCGTCGGCCACCACCTCGGGCGGCCCGACCTACACCACCAAGGACGAGAACCTCACCAAGGCCAGCTACACCGAGGGCACCCTGGCGATGGCCAACTCCGGGCCCAACACCAACGGCAGCCAGTTCTTCTTCATCACCAAGGACTCCAACGGCGCGCTCGGCAAGAACTACACCGTGATCGGGCACGTCACCGGCGGCCTGAACGTGCTGAAGAAGGTCGCCGAGGGCGGCGACGACGGCTCCAACCAGGCCGGTGGCGGCAAGCCCAACATCCCGCTGATCTTCAAGACCGTAACGCTGAAAAGCTGAGCCGGACGTCGGCTCCGGGTGGCTTCGGGCCGGCCGCTAGTTGGCCGCGTGCACCCGGTAGACGTCGTAGACGCCCTCGACGTTCTTCACGGTGCGCAGCAGGTTGGCCAGGTGCTTGGCCTCGGCCAGCTCGAAGGTGAACCGGGACACCGCCACCCGGTCCCGGTTCGTGGTCACCGACGCGGACAGGATGTTGACCCGCTCGTCGGACAGCACCCGGGAGACGTCGGACAGCAACCGGTGCCGGTCCAGCGCCTCGACCTGGATCGAGACCACGAACACCGAGTCCGCCGACGGCGCCCACTCCACGTCCACCAGCCGGTCGGCCTGCTCCAGCAGGGCACCGGCGTTGGTGCAGCTGCGCCGGTGCACCGACACCCCGCCGCCGCGGGTGATGAAGCCGAGGATGTCGTCGCCGGGCACCGGGGTGCAGCAGCGCGCCAGCTTCACCCAGACGTCCGACATCCCGGACACCATCACGCCGGCGTTGCCACCCGAGCGCCGCGGCGTGGTGGTGGTCTTGGTGGTCTGCATCGGGATGGCGGTCTCGGCCAGGTCCTCGGTGGCGCCCTCCACCCCGCCGAGCGAGGCGACCAGCTTCTGCACGATGGACTGCGCCGAGACGTGGTTCTCCCCGATCGCCACGTACAGCGCGGTCACGTCGGTCAGGTGCATGTCGCGGGCGATGGTGACCAGCTGGTCGCCGTTGAGCAGCCGCTGCATCGGCAGCGAGGACTTGCGCATCGCCCGGGTGAGCGCGGTCTTGCCGGCCTCCACCGCGTCCTCGCGGCGTTCCTTGGCAAACCACTGCCGGATCTTGGTCTTGGCCCGCGGTGAGGCGACGAAGGCCAGCCAGTCCCGGGACGGGCCGGCGGTCTCGGACTTGGAGGTGAACACCTCGACGGTGTCGCCGTGGTCGAGCTTGGTCTCCAGCGCCACCAGCTTGCCGTTCACCCGGGCACCGATGCAGCGGTGCCCCACGTCGGTGTGCACCGCGTAGGCGAAGTCGACCGGGGTGGAACCGGCCGGCAGCCCGAAGACGTCGCCCTTGGGCGAGAAGACGTAGACCTGGCCGGTGCCGAGGTCGAAGCGCAGGGTGTCGAGGAACTCGCCGGGCTCCTGCGCCTCGCGCTGCCAGTCCAGCAGCTGGCGCAGCCACATCATCTCATCGCTCACGGCCGGCACCGAGGTGCCGACCTCCTTGTACTTCCAGTGCGCGGCGATGCCGAACTCGGCGGTCCGGTGCATGGCGTGGGTACGGATCTGCAGCTCGACCGGCTTGCCACCCGGGCCGATCACGGTGGTGTGCAGCGACTGGTACATGTTGAACTTCGGCATCGCGATGAAGTCCTTGAACCGGCCCGGCACCGGCTGCCAGTTCGCGTGGATCACCCCGAGGGCGGCGTAGCAGTCGCGTTCGGACTCGACCAGCACCCGGATGCCGACCAGGTCGTAGATGTCGGTGAACTCCCGGCCGCGCACGATCATCTTCTGGTAGATCGAGTAGTAGTGCTTGGGACGGCCGTAGACGTGTGCCTTGATGCCGCCGGCCCACAGGTCGTGGTTGACCCGGTCGATCACGTCGTTGAGGTAGACGTCGCGCTGCGGCGCCCGGTCGGCGACCAGCCGGACGATCTCGTCGTAGCGCTTGGGGTAGAGGGTGGCGAAGGCCAGGTCCTCCAGCTCCCACTTGACGGTGTTCATGCCGAGCCGGTGCGCCAGCGGGGCCAGCACCTCCAGCGTCTCGCGGGCCTTGCGCTCCTGCTTGGCCGGCGGCAGGAACCGCAGGGTGCGCATGTTGTGCAACCGGTCGGCGAGCTTGATCACCAACACCCGGGGGTCGCGGGCCATCGCCACGATCATCTTGCGGATCGTCTCGGCCTCGGCGGCCTCGCCGTACTTGACCTTGTCGAGCTTGGTGACCCCCTCGACCAGGTGGGCCACCTCGGTACCGAACGCCGCGGTCAGCGACGGGATGGTCATCCCGGTGTCCTCGACGGTGTCGTGCAGCAGCGCCGCCACCAGGGTGGTGGTGTCCATGCCCAGCTCGGCCAGGATGGTGGCCACCGCCAGCGGGTGGGTGATGTAGGGGTCGCCGGACTTGCGCAGCTGGCCGCGGTGGCATTCCTCGGCGAGGTCGTAGCCGCGCTGCAGCAGCCGGGCGTCCACCTTGGGGTGTGAGGCGCGGTGCACCGCCAGCAGCGGCTCGAGCACCGGCCTGACCACGCTCTGCTTGGGCGGAGCGACCAGCCGGCGGGCGATCCGGTCCCGGACCCGGCGGCGGTGCGCGCCGTTGGCCACCTCGGCGGGGCGGGCGGCGGCCTCGGCGGGGCGGGCGGCCACCGGTTCGGTGCGCACCGGACGGTCGGTCGGGCCGACCGGCTGGCGGGTGGTGGTGTCAGGAGCCGCATGGGTGGGTGCCGCGGTGTTCCGGGCGACGGGGTCGGAAGCCGGGGCGGCGTGCCTGGGCCGGGCCGGGGTGGTCGGTGCTGGGGTGGTCGGTGCCGGCGGTGCGGAGGCGCCGGCGGGCGCCGGCCGGGTGGAGGTCGCGGTTCGGCCGGCTGCCGGCGCCGTGGCCGAGCGGGCGGTGGCCGGTGTCGGGCTGGCTGATGCGGTGCTGCCCGGTGTCGCGGTGGCCGATGCGGCGCCGTCCCGGCCGGTCCGTCCAGGCAGGGAGGCCGGGGCCGGTGTGGCGGTGACCGGCATGGTTGCCGGGGCGGTGGGCCGGGCACCGGGCGGCGGGGCGCTGCGCTGGGTCTGGGCCGGAGCCACGGCGGCGGACGGGCCGGCCGGCACGGTGGCAGAGGCCGCCGGCTCGCCGGGGCCTCGCGGGCCTGTCGCCTCGGTCGTCAGCACAACCTCCATGGCCGTACCGGAATCGTTACCGGCTCCAGTCTATGCCCGTCCGGGCCGGGACGCCGACTCCGGGGCAGGACGCCACCTAGACAGTCCGTCGGGTGCGGCCATGGGACGGGTCACACTCCCCCGGGTCACCCGGGCGAGCAACGCCGACCGCACCGACCGCGCCCTCGGCCGGGTGGAATAGCCAGCGGTCGCCCGAGCGACCGCTGGGTATTCCACACAGCTGGTCATCACACCTGATCCCCGCCCCAGGCCCCCGAGCGAGAAGCTGCCTCAGAGCCGCAGCAGGGTGGTCAGGTCGTGACCCGTCAACCGGGACCGGCCGCCCAGGAACTCCAGCTCGATGAGCACCGCCACGCCGCTGACCGTCGCGCCGGCCGTGGCCAGCAGGTCCAGCGAGGCGGCCAGGGTGCCGCCGGTGGCCAGCACGTCGTCCACCACGAAGACCCGCTTGCCCTCCAGCACCCCGACCGGCACCTCGATCTCGGCGCTGCCGTACTCCAGGTCGTACCGGGCGCTGACCGTCGGCGGCGGCAGCTTGCCGGCCTTGCGGACTGCCACCACGCCGGCGTTCAGGGTTCGGGCCAGTGCGGCGGCCACCATGAAACCGCGGGCCTCGATGCCGGCGATCAGGTCCGCCTCGCGCGCCGCGGCCAGCTCGGCGAGGTAGTCGATGCAGGCACCGAACGCCTGCCCGTCGGCCAGCAGCGGCATGATGTCCTTGAACAGGATGCCGGGCTGCGGAAAGTCCGGCACGTCCCGCAGCCGGCTGGCGATGAGCGCTCCGAGCGCCGCTCCGTCCGGTGCGGTCACGGGCGCTTGCGGGCCGGCCGGACGCCGGGCCTGGGTGCCGGCGCCGGGGTGCCGCGCCGGACCGGCGCAGTGGCACCGGCCAGCGCCGCCTCGTCGGCCACCCGGCCGGCCGAGCGCCGGGCCTCGACCCGCCGGGTCAGCGCCCGGTACTGCGGCTCGCGCTCCTTGAGGTCCACCACCACCGGGGCGGCCAGGAACAGCGAGGAGTACGCACCGACCGCCAGGCCCACGAACAGGATCAGCGCCAGGTCCTTGATGGTGCCCACGCCGAGCAGCCCGGCGCCCACGAACAGCAGCCCGGCCACCGGCAGCAGCGAGATCAGCGAGGTGTTGATCGAGCGCATCAGGGTCTGGTTGACCGCCCGGTTCGCGGCCGAGGCGTAGGTCTCGCGGCCGGTGGCCAGCAGGTCCTTGGTGTTCTCGGCGACCTTGTCGAAGACCACCACCGTGTCGTAGAGCGAGAAGCCCAGGATGGTGAGCAGGCCGACGATGGTGGAGGGGGTGAGCTCGAACCCGACGATCGAGTACACCCCGGCCGCGATGATCAGGTCGTGCAGCAGGGCGCCCAGCGCCCCCACCGCCATCTTCCATTCGAAGCGCAGGGTGATGTAGGCGAAGACCACGATCAGGAACACCACCAGGCCCTGGATGGCCTTCCGGGTGATCTCACTGCCCCAGCTGGAGGACACCGAGTCCACCGAGACGCCCTTGTTCGGGTCGACCTTCAGTGCCGCGGCCAGCTTTTTCTGGACGTCGAACTGCTCGTCGAGCTTCAGCTCCCGGGTCTTGATGATGATCTGGCGGGTGGAGCCGGAGCCCACCTCCTGCGCTGCGCTCTCGGCCGAGTGGCCGGCCGCGGTCATCGCCTCCTCGACCTGCTTCGGAGTAAGCGAGGTGCCGGCCGCCTTGATCTGGAACTGGGTGCCGCCCTTGAAGTCGATGCCGACGTTGAAGCCGCGGAAGGAGATGCTCAGGATGCAGAGGACGATCATCACCAGCGAGGCCAGATACCAGCGCTTGCGAGAGCCGATGAAGTCGAACCGGGTCTCGCCCCGGTAGAGCTGGGTGAAGACGCTCATCAGTCGCTGTCCCGTCCGGTCTGGTCGTCGGCTGGTCGGTTCAGGCCGCGGCGGGCCGCCGCCCGTTCAGCCGCGGTAGCGCCGGCCGCGGCGGCGCCGGCGGCCGACTGCCCGGCGCCGGACGGTGCCGGCGGTCGGCTGCGCGCCGGCCGGCCGGAGCTGGCCGGGCGTTCCTTGGCGGGCCGCGCGGGGGCGGTGCGTCCCGACTCGGCATCGCGCCGGGGCGCGTCCTTGGACAGCGTCACGGTGCCGGCGCCCACCCCGGCGGTGGCCAGTTCCGGCTCCGGCAGGGTGCGGGTGGCGATCCCGCCGGCGCGCACGTGGTTGAGGCCGGTGAACCGGGCCGAACCGAACGCCGCGCTGCGGGAGAACAGCGCCACCAACGGGTGGGTGAACAGGAATACCACCACCAGGTCCAGCACGGTGGACAGGCCCAGGGTGAACGCGAAGCCCTTCACGTCACCGGCCGCGAAGTAGTACAGGGTGGCCGCGGCCAGGAACGAGACGGTGTCGGCGGACAGGATGGTGCGCCGGGACCGTTCCCAGGCGCGCGGGATCGCCACCCGCGCGGTGCGGCCCTCGTGCACCTCGTCCTTGATCCGTTCGAAGAACACCACGAAGGAGTCGGCGGTGATGCCGACCGCGACGATGAAACCGGCGATGCCGGCCAGGGTCAGGGTGAAGCCGATCTGCTCGCCCAGGATCACCAGCATCGCGTAGGTCAGCCCGCCGGAGACGACCAGCGAGGCGATGGTGACCAGCCCCAGCGCCCGGTAGTAGACCAGCGAGTACAGCACCACCAGCAGCAGGCCGATGCCGCCGGCGAGCAGGCCGGCCTTGAGCTGGTCGGTGCCCAGGGTCGGCGAGATCGAGGTGGCCGCCTGCTGCACGAAGTTCAGCGGCAGCGCGCCGTACTTCAGCGAGTTGGCCAGGTTGGTGGCCGAGTCCTCGGTGAAGTTGCCGCTGATCTCGGTGGTGCCGCTGATGGTGCTCTGGATGGTGGAGGCGACGATCACCTTGGTGTCGAGGGTGTCGGCGACCTGGTTGCCGATGTCGTTCGGGCTGACGTTGACGTTGTGCTTGGAGGTGTAGTTGGCCCAGGCGGACTGGCCCTTGGGCTTGAAGTCCAGCACCACGGTCCAGCTCAGCTGGCCCTGGACGGACCCGGGCGCCCGGGCCGCGGCGGTCTTGACCTCGGTGCCGGCCACGATCACCGGCCCGAGCAGGTACTTGGTGGTGTTGGCCTGGTCGCAGGTGATGACCGGCTTGGTCGGCACGTCCAGCGGCTTGGTGGTGTTGTTGCAGGGCCAGGCCTGGATGGCGTTGTTGAGCGCGGTCAGCTGAGCGGCCGGCAGCGCGGCCACCGCGGCCGGCGTGGCCGGCGGGGTGAAGCCGAGCGCCTTCCACTGGTCGATCGGTGCGTTCGGGTCGGCGGCCGCGGTGCCACTGGCCGAGGGCCACGGGGTGGCCGAGCTGCCCGGGGTGGCCGAGCCGGACGGAGTAGCCGCTGCCGACGAGGCCGGCGGGGTGGTCGCGGCGGCGTACGGGACCACCCGGCCGCGGGCCGAGGGCGAGCTGGAGGCGGGCTTGGCGGTGGCACTCGGGCTGGCCGACGGCTTGGCGGTGCCGGTGGCCGAGCCACTGGCCGACGGGGAGGCCGAGCCGCTGGCCGACGGCGAGGCCGACGAGGACGGCGGCGCGGTGGCGCCGACCGGCTCCATCAGCAGCGGGCGCAGGTTCAGCAGCGCGGTGCCGCCGACGTCCTTGATGTCATTGGCGCCGGCGCCGGGCACCGACACCACGATCCGGTCGCTGCCCTGGGTGACCACCTCCGCCGAGGACACGCCCAGGCCGTTGACCCGGTTGGTGATGATCTGGCGCGCCTGGTCCATGGACGACTTCGAAGGCGCCTTGCCGCCGTTCGTCTGGGCCTTGAGGATCACCTGGGCGCCGCCCTCGAGATCCAGGCCGAGCTTGGGCGTGCGGGACTGGCCCGGCCAGAAGACGACGCCGTACAGGACGACGAACAAGCCCAGAAGCACTGCGAAGTAGCGCCCGACGCGCAGTGTTCCGGTCGAAGGTGCCACGGAAATTGATCTCCTCGTTCGTAATTCCACAGTCACACGCCCGGACAACCACTCAGGGATTCAGGCGTCTCAGCCGGTCGCCGGCATGCTGCCCGGTTGCGGACTCGGGGAGATAGTATGACCGATCTACTTGTGGATTGCTCACCGCGTCCGGCATACCGCCCTAACCCGGACTGCTGCCGTCCATTCGCGGGGCCTCGCTGCCCGGCTGCTCGCCCCCGGCCAACGGTTGCCGGTACTGCTGGGGCAGCTCGTCGAGCTCGCGCAGCGCGGCCACCGACCAGCGCACCTCCACCCCCGGCGCGATGGACAGCAGCACGGTGCCGTCGGCGTCCACCGAGACCACGGTGCCGTACAGGCCCGAGGTGGTCATCACGTCGGTGCCGGTGGTGATCCGCTCCCGGCGCCGGTTGTCCGCATCGGCCATCCGCTGCTTGTTGCGGCGGGAGATCAGCATCATGCCGACCAGCAGGACGGTGAGCAGGAGCAGCGGGAAGATCTGGGTCACGGCGCGGTCCCAACTAGGTGCAGGCCGGCCGGCGGGCCGGGCCTGGTGCGCCCGGACGGGCCGGGCGGCGGACGGACAGGTCTGCTCGGTCCAACGTCACAGCTCGTCGAAAAGTGTCGGCGAGATGTGCGCGTCCAGACCGGGCGGGGGCTGGATGCCCAGATGCTGCCAGGCGGCCGGGGTGGCGACCCGGCCGCGCGGGGTGCGCGCCAGCAGGCCGGCCCGTACCAGGAACGGCTCGGCGACCTCCTGGACCGTCTCCGCCTCCTCGCCGACCGCGACCGCCAGGGTGCCGACCCCCACCGGGCCGCCGCCGAAGCGGCGCACCAGGGCGTGCAGCACCGCCTTGTCCAGCCGGTCCAGGCCCAGCTCGTCGACGTCGTAGACCGCCAGCGCCGCGTGCGCCACCTCGGCGGTGATCACCCCGTCCGCGCGCACCTCGGCGTAGTCGCGCACCCGGCGCAGCAGCCGGTTGGCGATCCGGGGGGTGCCGCGGGACCGGCCGGCGATCTCGGCGGCGCCCGGCGGGGTGAGCCGGACGTCGAGCAGCTGCGCCGACCGGGTCAGCACCTGCTCGAGCTCGGGCACCTCGTAGAAGTCCATGTGCCCGGTGAAGCCGAACCGATCGCGCAGCGGGCCGGTGAGCAGGCCGGCCCGGGTGGTGGCGCCGACCAGGGTGAACGGCGCCAGCTCCAGCGGGATCGCGGTCGCGCCGGGCCCCTTGCCGACCATCACGTCGACCCGGAAGTCCTCCATCGCCATGTAGAGCAGTTCCTCGGCCGGCCGGGCGATCCGGTGGATCTCGTCGATGAACAGCACCTCGCCCTCGCCCAGGCTGGTCAGCAGCGCGGCCAGGTCGCCGGCCCGCTCGATCGCCGGCCCCGAGGTCAGCCGGAACGGCGCGCCCAGCTCGGCGGCGATGATCATGGCCAGGCTGGTCTTGCCCAGGCCGGGCGGCCCGGACAGCAGCACGTGGTCGGGCGGCCGGTTGCGTCGCAGCGCACCCTCCAGCACCACCTGCAACTGCTCGCGGACCTTCGGCTGGCCCACGAAATCGGCCAGCCGGCGAGGCCGGAGGCTGGCCTCCAGCTCGCTCTCGTCGACGGCCGGGAACGGCGAGACGACGTCGCGGTCCGGCCCGGTCACGGGGCCGGCTCGCTCACGGGCTCACCGCTCCTAGCGCTCGTTCCCGGGTTCGTTCCGCTCATCGGGCCCTGCCGAGCAGCTGGATGGCGCGGCGCAGGATGACCGCCACCTCCGGGTTGTCGGGCGAGTCGGCGGCCACCGTCTCGATCGCCTCGGCGGCCTCCTTGCCGGTGAAGCCGAGGCCGGCCAGGGCATGCAGCACCTGGTCCTTCCAGGGCGCGATCGCGGTGACCCCGGCCAGCTCGCCGGCCGCCGACGACCCGTCGATGGCCCCGATCCGGTCGCGCAGCTCGACCACGATCTTCTCCGCGCCCTTGCGCCCGATGCCGGGAACCTTCACCAGCGCCGCCAGGTCGCTGGTGGCGATGGCCCGGCGCACCTCGCGCGGCGGGTGCACGCCGAGGATCGTCTGGGCGAGCTTGGGCCCCACCCCATTGGCGGTCTGCAGCAGCTCGAACAGGCCGCGCTCGTCGTCGTCGGAGAACCCGTACAGCGTCAGGGAGTCCTCGCGCACCACCAGGCTGGTCGCCAGCCGGGCGGTCTCGCCGACCCGCAACCGGGCCAGGGTGCCCGGCGAGCACGAGACGGCCAGCCCCACCCCGCCGACCTCGACCACCGCACCGTCCGGGCCGAGGGCGGCCACCCGGCCGTGCACGCTGGCGATCATCGGCGTACTCCTATCGCTGTCCGGGTCGCTATGGGAGTGGCACCGGCCGGCCGGGCCGCCCTGCTGCGGGCCAGCGCGGCGTCCAGCCGGGCCTGGGCGGCACCGCGCCAGAGGTGGCAGATCGCCAGCGCCAGCGCGTCGGCCGCGTCGGCCGGCCGCGGCTTGACCTCCAGCCGGAGGATCCGGGTGACCATCGCGGTCACCTGGGCCTTGTCCGCGGTTCCCGAGCCGGTGATCGCGGCCTTGACCTCGGACGGGGTGTGCAGGTGCACCTCGATCCCGTGCCGGGCCGCGGCCACCATCGCCAGCCCCGCGGCCTGGGCCGTGCCGGTGACGGTCCGGACGTTGTGCTGGGCGAACACCCGCTCGACGACCACCACGTCCGGACGGTACTCGCCGATCGCGGCCGACAGCGCGTCGGCGAGCTGGAGCAGCCGGCTGGCCAGCGGGTCCTCGGCCGGCGTCCGGATCACCTCGACGTGCACCAGGGACAGCGCCCGGCCGGTGCTGCCCTGCACCACTCCGATGCCGCACCGGGTCAGGCCGGGATCCACGCCGAGCACCCGCATGAGCGGCCTCACCCCAGTACTGTCTCGTGACCCGTCTTGTGACTGTCTTGTGCCTGTGGCCCAATCGAACGCGCGTTCGACACCTTACCGGCGGAGTCCGACGCGACCGTCCCAAGACACGCGGCGCGGCCGGCCGGGACAGCCGGGCTGCCTAGACTGCCGTCCCATGACCCTGCCGTTCCGCCGTCCCCGCGCCGGGATCCGGCCCAGCCCGGTCTTCCTGGTGGTCGTGGCGCTGACCGTGGCGGGTGGCTACCTGGCCTGGCAGGCCACCGCCGCCACTCGGACGGCCCGGCTGGGCGTCTTCGTCTTCATCGTGGCCGGCTGGGTGGTCACCGTCTGCATCCACGAGTTCGCGCACGCGTTCCTGGCCTGGCGGTTCGGCGACCGCGAGGTCGAGGCCCGTGGCTACCTGACCCTGAACCCCTTGAAATACAGCCATCCGGTGCTGTCGATCCTGCTGCCGGTGCTGTTCATCGCGATCGGCGGCATCGGCCTGCCCGGCGGAGCGGTGTACCTGCATCCGCACCGGTTCCGCAGCAACGCCCAGCGCGCCCTGGTGTCGCTGTCCGGGCCGGCCACCAACATCGTGGTCGCGGTGCTGCTGCTGGTGCTGGTGCGGCGGGTCGGCCTGCACAGCGAGCACGGCGTGTTCTGGTACGGGGTGGCAGGCCTGGCGCTGCTGCAGGTGATGGCCTCGGTGCTGAACCTGCTGCCGGTGCCCGGGCTGGACGGCTACGGCGCGATCGAGCCCTACCTGGACCGGGGCTTCCAGCGCTCGGCTGAGCAGTTCAAGCCCTTCGGCATGCTGGCGCTGTTCGCGCTGCTGCAGATCCGCTCGGTCAACGAGGCGTTCTTCCGGGTGATCTACTGGCTGTTCGAGCTGTCCGGACTGCCCAGCGCGGTCGGCCAGGTCGGCCTGGAACTGCTGCGGTTCTGGGAAAGCACCTGATCCGGCAGGCTTTCCCGGCCCGTCGCGAAGGCCCTTAACACCGATTCCACTAGGGTAGGACCAGCGCTTACCAGGCACCCGGTCACTTCCGTTGTGCAGACCTTGCGGGAGCCGAAACGTTTTGTCATACCCGCCAGGCATGCTGGACGACGTCTGGTCTTGAAGAGCACGGGGGGCAGTAGATGCAGGCACTCGCTCGGTTTGCCGTACGCCGGCGCTGGTTCGTGGTGGCGGGCTGGATCGCGTTCATCGTCGCGCTGCAGGCACTGCTGGGCGGCCTCGGCGGCGCGGACTACCGCGACGACTTCAAGCTGCCGCACACCGAGACCCAGACAGTGGCCCAACTGCTGTCCAGCGCCGGCCTGGACAGCCAGAACGGGGCAACCGGCACCGTAGTGCTGCACGCGCGAACCGGCACCATCGCCGACTACGCCGGGCAGGTGCAGCCGGCGCTGCGCAAGCTCTGCGACGGCGGCTTCGGCCTTGCCACCGCCAACTCCCCGTACGGCCTGGTGACATGTGGCCAGGCCGACGCCGGCAGCGGCGACCCGGCCGCGGCGGCCGCCCAGGTGAGCAAGGACAAGACCATCGCCGTGGTCGACCTGAACTGGGCCGAGCAGCAGCCCACCATCCCCCAGATCACCGACGTCCGCGACGCCCTGGATCCGCTGAACTCGGCGAACCTGCAGGTGGAGTTCACCGGCAACGCCTTCCAGGTGCTGTCCGCCGAGACCCACGGCGTCCCGCCGGAGGTGATCGGGTTCCTGGCCGCCCTGATCATCCTGTTCCTGGTCTTCCGCACCGTCGGCGCCACGGTGCTGCCGCTGGTCAGCGCGATCGCCGCGATGGGCAGCGGGCTGGCCCTGATCGGCCTGCTGTCCCACCTGATGTCGGTGGCCACCTTCGCCAACCAGTTGGCGTTGCTGATGATCCTCGGCGTCGGCGTGGACTACGCGTTGTTCATCGTCACCCGGCACCGCCGCAACCTGATGCGCGGCATGGCCGTCGAGGACTCCATCGTGCTGGCCCTCAACACCTCCGGGCGGGCGGTGCTGTTCGCCGGCATCACTGTCTGCATCGCCCTGATGGGCCTGTGGGCCCTGGGCGTCAGTTTCCTGTACGGGGTGTCGCTGGGCACCGCGATCGGTGTCGGGCTAACCATGCTGGCCTCGCTCACCCTGCTGCCCGCGTTGCTCAGCTTCCTGGGCCTGAAGGTGCTGCCCCGGCGGCGGCGCCGCGAGGTCCGGGCCGGCAACTTCGACCTGAGCGAGCACCGGGACTTCTGGTACCGGTGGTCGCATCTGGTGGAGCGGCGCAAGCTGGCGCTCGGCGCCGTGGCGCTGGCGGTGCTGGCGGTGCTGGCCATTCCGTTCTTCTCGATCCGGCTCGGCTCCTCCGACCAGGGCAACGATCCGCAGAGCACGACCACCCGCAAGGGCTACGACTTGATCGCCCAGGGATTCGGGCCGGGCTACAACTCCGGGCTGCAGCTGGTGATCAGCGGCCCGGGCGCTGCCGACCAGCAGTACCTCGGCCGAGTCAGCCAGCGACTGGCAGGCGTGCCCGACGTGGCGCCGGCCAGCGTGCGGGCGTTCCCGGTCAGCCGCGACGTCGCGCTGGTGACCTTCAAGTCCAGCACCTCACCGCAGGACGCCCGGACCACCGACCTGGTCAAGCGGCTGCGCAACTCGGTACTGCCACCGCTGTACCAGGGCACCGGCAACCACATCTACGTCTACGGCATCACCGCGATCTTCGTCGACTTCGCCAAGGTGCTGTCGGCCAAGATGCCGGTGTTCTTCATCGCGGTGATCGGACTGTCGTTCCTGCTGCTGCTGGTGGCCTTCCGCAGCGTGGTGATACCGGTGACCGCCGCGATCATGAACCTGCTGGCCGCCGCGGCCTCCTTCGGGGTGATCGTGGCGATCTTCCAGTGGGGCTGGCTGTCCGAGGCGCTCGGCATCGGCGGCGGCGGCCCGGTGGAGGCCTTCGTGCCGGTGATGTTCTTCGCGATCCTGTTCGGGCTGTCGATGGACTACCAGGTGTTCCTGGTCAGCCGGATGCACGAGGAGTGGTTGCACACCGGCGACAACCGGCGCTCGATCACGGTAGGCCAGGGCGAGACCGGCGGCATCATCACCGCGGCGGCGCTCATCATGATCGCGGTGTTCGGCGGCTTCATCCTCGGCGACGCACGGGTGATCAAGCTGTTCGGCATCGGGCTGGCCTCGGCGGTGTTCCTGGACGCCTTCGTGGTGCGGACCGTGCTGGTTCCGTCGTTGATGCACCTGCTCGGCAACGCCAACTGGTTCTTCCCCGACTGGCTGGACCGGATCACCCCGCAGGTGTCCATCGAGCCCCCCGAGCCGACCGAGCAGGACCCGGCCGGTCCGGACAATCGGGAGCTGGCCGGCGTCTGACCCGGGGCTCGGTGTCTTGCCGTCCAGGTCCATGAAGGCGTCGATCGGGCGCCCGTCGGGATCCGTCCGACGGCTGGGCAGCCAGGCGGTTGCCGGCTCGCCGGCCGTCTGCAGCCAGGCAATTGCCGGCTGGCCAGCCGGCGAACGGGCAGCCGGCCGGGAAGCCGCCGCTGGTTAGCCGACGGCCGCCATCACGTCGTCGGAAACCTCGAAGTTGGCGTAGACGTTCTGCACGTCGTCGGAGTCCTCGAGCGCGTCGATCAGCTTGAACACCTTGCGCGCGCCCTCCTCGTCGAGGGGCACCTGCACGCTGGGCAGGAACGAGGAGTCGGCCGAGTCGTAGTCGATGCCGGCGTCCTGCAGCGCGGTCCGCACCGCCACTAGGTCGCTCGCCTCGCTGATCACCTCGAACTCCTCGCCCAGATCGTTGACCTCCTCCGCACCGGCCTCCAGCACCGCGGCGAGCACGTCGTCCTCGGTGAGGCCCGCCTTCGGAACGATCACCACGCCCTTGCGGCTGAACAGGTAGGACACCGAACCCGGGTCGGCCATGTTGCCGCCGTTGCGGGTCATTGCGGTGCGCACCTCGCTGGCCGCCCGGTTGCGGTTGTCGGTCAGGCACTCGATCAGCACCGCCACGCCGGACGGCCCGTAGCCCTCATACATGATGGTCTGCCAGTCGGCCCCGCCTGCCTCGGCGCCCGAGCCGCGCTTGACGGCGCGCTCGATGTTGTCCAGCGGCACCGAGGTCTTGCGGGCCTTCTGGATGGCGTCGTACAGCGTCGGGTTGCCGTTCGGGTCACCGCCGCCGGTCCGGGCGGCCACCTCGATGTTCTTGATCAGCTTGGCGAACATCTTGCCGCGCTTGGCGTCCACGACAGCCTTCTTGTGCTTGGTGGTAGCCCACTTGGAATGCCCGCTCATGCCTCACTCACCTTCGCTCGATCGCTCTTCGCGCCAGCGCTCATCGCTACCTTCGCTCCGCTCCGCGCCTGCGATGCTCGCTCACTGGTCACTCACACTCGTCGCGGTCGGCTGCGGTCGCCTCCCGCACCATCTGCAGAAAGTACCCATGCACTCGCGCGTCACCGGTGAGCTCAGGGTGGAAGGACGTGGCCAGCAGGTGCTGCTGGCGGATCCCGACGATCCTACCGGTCGCGGGGCCCGCCTCCACCCGGGCGAGCACCTGGGCGGCCGGACCGACCTCCTCCACCCAGGGCGCCCGGATGAACACCGCGGTCACCGGGCCGCCCGGGATCCCCTCGATCGGCACCGGCTCTTCGAAGGATTCCACCTGCCGGCCGAAGGCGTTGCGCCGGACCGTCATGTCGATGCCGCCGAAGGTCTCCTGGCCGGCGACCCCGTCGAGGATCCGGTCGGCCAGCAGGATCATCCCGGCACACGAGCCGAAGGTCGGCATGCCCGCCGCGATCCGCTTGTGCAGCGGTTCGAACAGCTCGAAGGCCTTGGCCAGCTTGACGATGGTGGTCGACTCACCGCCCGGTATCACCAGGCCGTCCACCGCCTCCAGCTCGGACCGGCGCCGCACCGGCACCGGCTCGGCACCGACCGCCCGGAGCGCCGCCAGGTGCTCGCGGACGTCGCCCTGCAGCGCCAGCACGCCGATCTTCATCAGTGGCTGTGCGCCCGTCCCTCGGCGTGCGCCTGCTCGTGCTCGCGCTCGGCACGGGCCCGGGCGTGCGCCGTGTGGTTGGCGAACTCCTTGCCGTTCTTCGATGTCGACGGCTTCACCACGAGTTGGTCCAGCAGTTGCTGGGTGGCCTCAGTGACCGCCGCGACCGCGGACTCGAAGGCCTCGATGTTCGCCTTGGACGGCGCGCGCATGCCTGAGATCTTGCGGACGTACTGCAGCGCAGCGGCATGCATGTCGTCGGTGGTGACGTGCTCGACGTACGGCGGACGCAGCGTCTGGATGTTGCGGCACATGGTGGTCTCCTAGGGGGTCGACGAGGGTTTCGTATCCGATCCGGACGCCAGGACGTCTCAATCGGATACGAGATCCGGACAACCGGCGGGCTGTGCTGGCTGGGGCGCCGGAGCTACCAGCCGCGCTCGGCGAGTCGGTGCGGCTGCGGGATCTCCTCCACGTTGATGCCCACCATGGCCTCGCCGAGCCCGCGCGAGACCTTGGCAAGCACGTCCGGGTCGTCGTAGAAGGTGGTCGCCTTGACGATCGCCTCGGCCCGCTGGGCCGGGTTGCCGGACTTGAAGATGCCCGAGCCGACGAAGACGCCCTCGGCGCCGAGCTGCATCATCATCGCGGCGTCGGCCGGGGTGGCGATGCCACCGGCGGTGAACAGCACCACCGGCAGCTTGCCGGCCCGGGCCACCTCGGCCACCAGCTCGTACGGCGCCTGCAGCTCCTTGGCCGCCACGAACAGCTCGTCGGCCGACAGCGAGGACAACCGGCGGATCTCGCCGCCGATCTTGCGCATGTGGGTGGTGGCGTTGGAGACGTCACCGGTGCCGGCCTCGCCCTTGGAGCGGATCATCGCCGCCCCCTCGGTGATCCGCCGCAGCGCCTCGCCCAGGTTGGTCGCCCCGCACACGAACGGCACGGTGAACTGCCACTTGTCGATGTGGTTGGCGTAGTCGGCCGGGGTGAGCACCTCGGACTCGTCGATGTAGTCCACGCCGAGCGCCTGCAGGATCTGCGCCTCGACGAAATGGCCGATCCGGGCCTTGGCCATCACCGGGATGGACACCGCGTTGATGATGGAGTCGATCATGTCCGGGTCGCTCATCCGGGACACGCCGCCCTGGGCACGGATGTCGGCCGGCACCCGCTCCAGCGCCATCACCGCGACGGCACCGGCGTCCTCGGCGATCTTGGCCTGCTCGGCGGTCACCACGTCCATGATCACGCCGCCCTTGAGCATCTCGGCCATCCCCCGCTTGACGCGGGCGGTGCCCACGGTGATTCCAGTGGGGACAGCCAGGGACGGGGTGCTGGCGGTGCTGGCGTGCTGAGAGGTCATGGCTGCATTCTACGGCCGGTCGCCGGGTTGCCGAGCACTCCGGCCGGCAACCCGGGCTTGCCGATCGTGCCTACCTCGCCACACCCCGGGGGGCGCCGCCGCACCCCACCCCGGCGACCGCCACACCCCGGGGCGCCGCCCCCTAGACGGGAGCACCCTGGGCGGCCAGCACCACGTAGGCGCCGCCCGGGGCCAGCAGCAGCGGCTTGCCCTTGAGGTCGGTGAAGGTGGTCGGGGCCCCGGACGCCCGCCGCGACCACTTGCCCTCGATCCGGTGGCCGTTGCGGAACAGCACCACCCGGCCGGAGCCGACCGTGTGGGTGTACTGCGACGGGTTGCCCGCCACGTCGATGTCGGCGGTGTTGACCGACACCTTGCACAGCTGCACCAGCACGTTCGGGGTGGCCATCAGCACCCCGTTCACCCCGTGCAGGTGCGCCCCGCCGATCGTCCGGGCGTACTTGCCGATGGTCGGTTCCCAGTCGAAGGTCACCGGGGTGCTGCCCACCACGGTGCGCACCCCGTTCGTCGCCGGGGCGGCCTTGACCCGCGGGTCGGAGGCGGCCCAGCCGAAGCCGACGGAGCGGGAGCCGCCGGTGTGGACCGCGGCCGCCACCCGGCCGAGGTCGGCCTGCAGGTTGTAGGGCGCCGGCCGGTTGGCGTCCCGAGAGAAGCCCGGCGCGCCGCGGTCGTAGATCGCTCCCCTGACCGACGAGTGGTCCAGCACCGCCAGCGAGTCGCCGCCACCACCGGAGGCGACCAGCGAGATCGGGCCGTACTGGGCGAGCAGCTCGGGGTCGCTGGCCCGGACGCTGCGGACCGGCTCGACCACCGGCTTGTGGGTGCCGAACACCGCCACCAGCCGGGTCAGGCCGCCCTCGGCCTGCTCGATGTAGACGATGTCGGCCTGGTCCAGGCCGCGCGACGGGCGGCCGTTAGGGGTGTCGTCGATCTTCACCGCGAGGACCGGGCCGGCCGGCGGCTTGCCGATGCCGGTCAGCGGGTTGACCGGGGGCGGGGGCTTCGGCTTGGCGGTCGGGGTGGGAGTCGGCGTCGGGGTCGGGGTGGCCGAGGCCGAACTGGTGGTCGGCGCCGGGCTGGCGGGGGCCGCGGTGGTGTCCGAGCCGTTGCCGCGCAGGGTCCAGAACGAGACGCCGCCGATCACCACGACCGCGGTCACCCCCCCGGCGATCAGGGCGTGGGCCTTGGACAGTCCGGCGATCATGCGGTGCTCCTTGCGGTTATCTGGCCGGCTGGTCAGCCGGGAACGGACTCACGGGTAAGGAATATCCGGGACGCAGCCCCCGGCTCAGCCCGACGGGCCGGCCTGCCGGTCGGCGGCCGGGCTCTCGGCGAACACGCTGGTGTCGTCGATGTCGAAGAACGCCGGCAGCTCGCGACGCCCGGCAAGATGCAACAACCGGGGCATTCTGCGCGCCCGCAGCGTACGGGTGTCGCGGACGGCATCGTTGAAGAACCGCCGGGCGATCAGCACCCGGGTTGCCGACTCGGCGAGCTCGGTGACCGCGTCGGCGGGCAGCCGCGGGCGGTCGGACTGCAGCCCGGCGATGGCCCGGCCGACCTGGTTCTCCACGGTGCGCCGGTCGGCGTCCTGCCACTGCCGCACCGCCAGCGCGGACCGGGCGGTGTCGATCAGCTCGTGCGCCCGGTCCGGCGGCAGCCGGGAGTCGGGCCGCTCGGCCAGCTGCAGCAGCGCGGCGGCCCGCCGGACCAGCTGGGCGTCCAGCGCCGACTGGGCGGCGTCGACCCGGGCGTGCAGCCGGTCCAGCCGGGTCAGCGTGAGGGTCACCCACAGGGTCAGCACGATCGCGACGAACACCGCCGCGATCAGCCAACCCGCCGACAACACGGCGCCAGGTTACAAAGTCCCGCCAGTCGTCGTCCGGAGGCTCGCTAACAGGCGGTTAACGCGAGAGTGGTAGGGAGGCGGCCACAGCGGCCGGTTGCCGGCTCAGATCCGGACGGTGGCGGCGATCGCGATCTCGTACACCCGCAGGATCTGGGCGGCCACCAGGTTCCAGTCGTAGGGCCGGGCCAGCTCCGCCCCGGCGGCCGACAGCTGCTCGCGCAGCGGCCGGTCGGCCAGCACCCGGTCCAGCGCGCGGGCCAGTCCCGCCGAGTCCCGGTTGCGGAACAGCAGGCCGCCCCGGGTCAGCTGCCAGTAATCACCGGTGGACTGCGCCGCCTCGTTGGCCTGCGCCTCGGTCCGGTCCTCGCTCCTTCGTCGCTGCGATCCTCCCTCGGAAGTGCCCGGGTCCAGCACCGAGCGGAACGCCGGCAGGTCGCTGGCCACGATCGGGGCGCCGGCGGCCAGTGCCTCCAGCAGGATGATGCCGAAGCTCTCGCCCCCGGTGTTCGGGGCGACGTAGACGTCCACGCTGCGCAGCAGCGACGCCTTGTCCGGCTCGCTCACCATCCCCAGCAGGACCACCGACCCCGCCAGCGGCTCCGGCAGCGAGTCCAGGAAGTCCTGCTGCTGGCCGCGGCCGGCCACCAGCAACCGCACCCCGGGGCGGCTGCGGACCAGCTCGGTCATGGCCGCCAGCAGCACCGACATGCCCTTGCGCGGCTCGTCGTAGCGGCCGATGAACCCGATGGTGCCGCCGAGCGCCGGATCGCGCGGATAGCCCGGCAACGGCTCGGCGCCGGCGTACGCGGCCACCGACACCCCGTTCGGGATCACCACCGCATCGCCACCGAGGTGCTCGACGATCATCTTGCGGGCCGACGGGGACACCGCGATCCGCCCGGACAGCCGCTCCAGCACCGCCTGCACCGCGCTGTCGAACATCGCCAGGAACCGCGAGCGGGTGGAGGCGGCGTGGAAGGTGGCCACCAGCGGCACGTCGGCCAGCAGCACGGTCAGCAGCGACAGGCTGGGCGGCGCCGGCTCGTGCACGTGCACCACGTCGAACTCGCCCTGCCGCAGCCAGCGCCGGACCCGGGTGGCCGACACCAGCCCGAACTGCAGCCGGGCCACCGAGCCGTTGTACGGAATGGGCACCGTCCGGCCGGCAGCCACCACGTAGCCGGGCAGGCTGGGCGAGTCCTCGTCCCCCGGCGCCAGCACCGACACCTGGTGGCCGAGGCCGATCAACGTCTCGGCCAGGTCCCGGACGTGTGCCTGGACGCCGCCCGGGACGTCCCACAGGTACGGGCAGACGATGCCGATCCTCATGGCCGGCCCACCGTTGCGGCCGGCTCGTCACCGGCCGACTCGTCACCGGCCGACTCGCCGCCGTTCCGGTCCGAGCCTGCCGGACCCGAGCCGTCCTGGCCCGAGCCGTCCTGGCCCGAGCCGGCCTGGTCGAAGTCGGCCAGCCAGAGCCGTTGCAGCATGTGCCAGTCCTGCGGATAGCGGGCGATGCCGGCTTCGAAGGCGTCGGCCAGCGCCTGGGTGCCCCGCCGCACCCGGTCGCGCAGCGGCCCGTCGCCCAGCTCGATCGGCGGCCCGATCCACTGCCCCCAGCCGTCCCCGTCGAAGTACAGGTGCACCGGCATCAGCGCCGCGCCGGTGGTCGCGGCCAGCAGAGCGGGCCCGGCCGGCATCCGGGTCCGCTCGCCGAAGAACTCGACGTCCACCCCGTTGCGGGACAGGTCCCGGTCGGCCACCAGGCACACCGCCTCACCGGCCCGCAACCGCTCCGCCAGCACGGTGGTGGGCGGCTGCGGGCCGCCGGTCAGCGGCAGCACCCGCATGCCCAGGCTCTCCCGGTAGGCCACGAACCGGTCGAACAGCGACTCCGGCTTCAACCGCTCGGCGACGGTGCTGAACGGGTAGCCGCGCCGCACCAGCCACAGCCCGGCGATGTCCCAGTTGCCGCTGTGCGGCAGCGCGAAGACGGCGCCCCGACCGGCGGCCATGGCCTGGTCGACATGCTCCGCCCCGTCGGTGCGCACGGCGGCCAGCACCTGCCCGACGTCCATGCTGGGCAGCCGGAAGGTCTCCAGCCAGTACCGGGCGTAGGAGCGCATGCCGGCCCGCACCAGCCGGTCCAGCTCAGCCGCCCCGGCCGCCGCGCCGGCCACCCGCTGCAGGTTGCGCCGCAGCTGCCGCACCGACCGGCCGTCCCGGCGCACCGCGAGGTCGGCGGCGGCGGCGAACAGCCGGCCGGCCACCGGGGCCGGCAGCGCCCGGATCAGCCGCCAGCCGGTGACGTAGCCGGCGGTGCTCAGCCACCCCGCGGCCGGCTTCACGCCGGCTGCGCCCGGGACTGCTGCCAGACGGTGGCCAGCCGCTGGACCACGGTGACCGCCGAGGCCGCCACCAGCAGCCAGAGCGCCCCCGCCTGGACGTAGGGCACCCCGAACGGCCAGCCGGTCAGGCCGGTGCCGACCAGCACGATGATCAGCCGTTCGGTGCGCTCGGCGATGCCGACGTTGCAGGTGAAGCCGGCGCCCTCGGCGCGTGCCTTGATGTAGGAGGTCAGCGACCCGAGCACCAGGCACAGCAGCGCCGCCGCCAGCAATGCCGGCTGGTCGTGCCGGGCGAACCACCAGGCCAGCGTGCCGAACACCGCGGCGTCGGCGATCCGGTCGCAGCTGGAGTCCAGCACGGCACCGAACCGGCTGCCCCGGCCGCCCGCCCGGGCCACCGCGCCGTCGACCATGTCGAACATCACGAAGGCCCAGATGAGCAGCGTGCCGGCGAAGAAGTACCCCCGCGGGTAGCAGACCAGCGCCGACACGGTGGCGCCGACGGTGCCGGCCACCGTGATCATGTCGGGACTGACGCCGGCTTGCGCCAGCGACCGGCCCAGTGGCGCGATGGCCTTGCCGATCGGGGCGCGCAGCAGGTTCAGCACCGCTCAACTCTATCGGGCGACCTGTCGCCGGCGGCTCCGGCGAGGGCCGGGCGGTTCGCCCGGTCACCGTCCGGCCGAAAGTGGATCAAGGCCGGGATGGGCCGTTCGGGGCCTTGCCCGTCCTGCCCGATCTGGTGTCAAATGCAGCAGGGCCGCGCTTCGGACGCACTCCAGCGAGCCCCGCCGGAGTCGGGAGCAGCCCCCGGAACGAGTGAGGGCTGCGGCGATGACGACGAAGACGGCGGCACGTACCCAGAGCCGGTTGCCGGCAGTGGCGGCCAGCGACCCGGACCACATCCGCAACGTGGCGCTGGTCGGGCACGGCGGGGTCGGCAAGACCACGCTGACCGAGCACCTGCTGGCGGCGGCCGGCGCGATCACCCGGGCCGGCACCATCGCCGACGGCAACACCGTCTCCGACGCCGACCCGGTCGAGATCAGCCAGCAACGCTCGGCGTTCCTGTCGGTCTGCCCGGTGCGCTACCGCGACATGGTGGTCAACCTGCTCGACACCCCCGGCTCGCCGGACTTCGTCGGTGAGCTGCGCGCCGGCCTGCGGGCCGCCGACGCCGCGCTGTTCGTGGTCTCGGCCGCCGACGAGCTCGACGATGCCACTCTGGCGCTGTGGGAGGAGTGCGCCGCCCTGGGCACCCCCCGGGCGGTGGTGATCAACCGGCTGGACGCACCGCGCGCCGACCTGGCCCGCACCCTGGCCGCCTGCCGGCAGGCCTTCGGCGGGGTGGACGGCAACGCGGTGCTGCCGCTGTACCTGCCCGAGGATCCCGCCCGGCCGACGGCCGGCACCCTGGTCGAGCTGCTCACCGCCACCGACCCGGCGCACGCCGAGGACCGGGCGGCCCTGCTCGAGGCGATCATCGCCGAGAGCGAGGACGAGACGCTGCTGGAGCGCTACCTGTCCGGCGACGACCTGGACCCGGCGGTGCTGGCCGCCGACCTGCACACCGCGGTGGGCCGCGGGCACTTCCACCCGGTGGTGCCGATCTCGGGCGGCGACGAGGCCAATTTCGGGCTGCGCGAGCTGCTGGACCTGATCGTGCGCGGCTTTCCCAGCCCGTGCGAGCGCCCGCTGCCGGACTGCTACACCCCGATCGGCGGGGACGGGCCGGAGCTGGCCTGCGACCCGGCCGGGCCGCTGGCCGCCGAGGTGATCCGTACCTGGGTCGACCCCTACATGGGCCGGGTGTCGCTGGCCCGGGTGTTCTCGGGCACCATCACCACCGACACCCCGCTGCACGTATCCGGCCACGGCGGCGCCGACCGCGGCCATCCCGACCACGACGCCGACGAGAAGACCGCCACCCTGCTCGGCCCGACGCTGGCCCCGATCACCTCGGCGTTCGCCGGCGACTTCTGCGTGGTGGCCCGGCTGGCCAGCGCCGAGACTGGCGACACGCTGTCCGAGCAGCGCCAGCCGCTGGTGATCCTGCCCTGGCAGCTGCCCGAGCCGCTGCTGCCGATCGCGGTCCGGGGCGCGACCCGCAACGACGAGGACGCCCTGGCCAAGGCCCTGACCAGGCTGTCGGCCGCCGACCCGGCCGTCCGGATCGAGCGCAACGCCCACACCGGGCAGCTGGTGCTGTGGTGCCTGGGCGAGGCGCACGCCGAGGTGGTGCTGGCCAGGCTGCGGGCCGGTGGCACCACCCTGGAGACCGAGCCGGTCCGGGTGCCGTTGCTGGCCACCTTCACCGGTCAAGCCCGCGGGCACGGCCGGCAGGTCAAGCAGTCCGGCGGGCATGGCCAGTACGCCGTCTGCGACCTGCTGATCGAACCGCTGCCGCGCGGCTCGGGGGTGCAGTTCCTGGACCGGGTGGTCGGCGGGGCGGTGCCCAGCCAGTTCATCGGCTCGGTGGAGAAGGGCGCCCGGACCCAGCTGGCCAAGGGCGTGCAGGGCTCGGTGCCGGTGGTCGACGTGCAGGTGACCCTGCTGGACGGCAAGGCGCACAGCGTGGACTCCTCCGACGCCGCCTTCCAGACCGCGGCGGCGCTGGCCGTCAAGGAGGCCGCCGCGTCCGGCGGCATCCAGGTGCTGGAGCCGGTGGACGCGGTGCAGATCACCGTCGCCGAGCACCACATCGGGGCGGTGATGTCGGACCTGTCCGGACGCCGGGCCCGGGTGACCGGCACCGAGCCGCTGGTCTCGGACCGGCCCGGCAACCGCAGCGTGGTGCACGCCGAGGTACCCGCGGTGGAGCTGCTGCGCTACCCGGCGGTGCTGCGCTCGCTCACCGGCGGCGCGGGCAGCTTCAGCCGCAGCTACCTGCGGCACGACCCGGCGCCGGCCGCGGTCGCCACCGCCCTGCTGGGGTAGCTCCGACCCTGCCGGGCCGCGGGCCGCCTCGCGATGTCGGTGGGCGGGGCCAGGAGCGCGTTGGTCGCGATCTGTCATGAGGATCGATCGTCTGGACGGTCGATCCTCATGACAGAGCCGAGCGCGTCCGGCGAGCCTGGTCCTCCGGCCGCCTCGTAACCACCCGCCGCCGACTCTCGTTGGACGCAGTGACCTGCCGTCCGCGAGAGAGCGAGCCATGACCGACCCCGAGCATGCCGAACCGCCCAGCACCGGACGCCCGGCCTCCCCGGGCCGGCACCGGGCATCCCGCGAGGACGCCGCCGCAACGGCCGGTCCACACCGGCTGCCGCGGGCCGCGCTGGCCGGCCTGGGCGTCGTCGCGCTGGCGGTCGGCGTGCTGGCCGCCACCAGCGCCGCGGGCACCCCGACCCGGCCGGTTTCGCCCCAGCCGGGCAGCACCGGCTCGGCGCTGACCGGCGCGGCCCGGCTCTCGCTCGGGGCGCCGCCGGGAGCCAAGGTGCTGACGGCCACCCCGGTGCACGTGGCCCGGCCGGCGGCAGCCACCCCGGCCGCGGTGCACGTCATGGCGGTCGGCGGAATCCCGGCCGTGGCGCTCGACGCCTACCGGCTGGCGGCCGCCCGGATGGGCTCGGCCCAGCCGGACTGCGGGCTGCCCTGGCAGCTGCTGGCCGGGATCGGCCGGATCGAGTCCAACCACGGCCGGTACGGCGGCGCGTCCCTCACCGCCACCGGCGAGTCCCGGCCGCACATCATCGGGCCGGCGTTGGACGGCACCCGCTACGACTACATCGCCGACACCGACGGCGGCCGGCTGGACGGCGACCCCCGGGTCGACCACGCCGTCGGGCCGATGCAGTTCATTCCGGCCACCTGGGCGATGTACGGCATCGACGGCAACGGCGACCGGGTCGCCAGCCCGTTCAACATCGCCGACGCGGCGCTGGCGGCGGCCCGCTACCTGTGCGCGGCGGGCGGGGACCTGCGCACCGCCGCCGGGCAGCGCCGGGCGGTGCTGGCCTACAACCACTCCGACGAGTACCTGGCGCTGGTGCTGGCGACCGCGCAGGCCTACGCCACCGGCACTCCGCCGGCCGGGCCGGTCCAGGGCGTGGCCACCGGCCCGCTGCCCCCGGTGGACACCAGCTGGCTGCCGCCGGTGAACCCGGGCCGGCCGGCCGGAGCACCCGCTGCCTCCTCCGGCGCTGCACCGTCGGGTTCCCGCCCGGCGGGGTCGGACGGTTCGGCGGGCACCGGGTCGTCCGGCGGCGGTGCGGCGGGCAGCAGCTCGTCCGGCGGCGGTCCGGCCGGTACCGGCTCGCCGTCCGGCAGCGACCCGGCGGGCGGTGGTTCGGCCGGCGGTTCTACCGGCAGCAGCTCCTCCAGCCGCCCGGCACCGACCAGCTCTCCCCCGGCCCCGCCGGAGCCGAGCCAGTCGCCGAGCCAGCCGGCGCCGGTACTGCCGTTGCCCAGCATCAGCCTGCCGGCGATCCTGCCCTCGCCCACCGGCAGCACCGGCTGCACCCAGGTCGTGCTGGGCATCGTGGTGCCGGTGCCGTGCGGCTCGTCCTGACCGCGCCGCCGGACTAGCCGACGAAGCGCAGGATCAGCCGGTCGTCGAGCGGCCGGAACCCGATCCGCTGGTAGATCCCGTTCGAGGTGGGGTTGGCCTGGTCGGTGAACAACACCACCTGGCGCGCCCCGCCGTCCAGCGCGTCGCAGGTGCAGGCCGCGGTGACCGCCGCTCCGTAGCCGTGCCGCCGGGAGGCCGGCGGGGTGTAGACCGGCCCGATCCGGCTGACGCCGGCCACCGTGACGTTGCGGGCAGCCATCGACACCGGGCTGCCTTGCTCGTCCTGCCACAGCCAGATCAGCCCGAGCTCCACCCGCCGCCGGTAGATCTCGCGCTGCGGGCTGGCCTCGGATGCCTCCGACTCGCGGTGGAAGGCCACCAGCCAGTCCATCAGCACGTCCAGGTCCGCCTCGACGGCCGGCCGGGCCTTGCCGGGTGGTGCCGGGTCGGGCGGGCGCAGGCCGTCCAGGGTGTAGAGCCGCTGGCACATCGCCAGTTCGGTGCGCAGGCCGGTGGCGGCGGTCCAGCTGCCGGCGAACCGGCGGGCGGCGTCGGCGGTGCCCATCGTGTCCGGAACGGTGGCTGCCCGGGCCCGCAGCCCGGCGACCAGCTCGTCCTCGCTGCCGGCCGGCAGCTCGGCGATCAGCACGCCGTACGGCGGCGTCATCGACACCGCGCCGGTCACCGCGCCGCCGGCCTCGTACCACCCGAACAGCGGCGGGATGTCGGAGAACCGCTGGCCGGCCCGCAGCGTCTCCAGCACCGTGAGCGGCACGGTGTTGGTGTCCGGGCGGGCGGTGAGCAGGTCCAGGACCTGCTCGGCATAGCGTTCGGGGTCGTCGCTGAAGTACCAGGGCATGCCGTTACCGTGCCATCGACGCAGGTGTCCGGTCGAGTCAATTCCGTCAGCACGCCGGGGCCGGTATCCGCTGTCAGCGGCCTTGGGTAGGTTGACCGCACGCGGTCGCTGAGCTCCTCTACCCGAACGGAGATACCCGTGAGCAGACGTCAATCCCGGTCAGAGGTCGCCGGTGCCCTGTCCGCGCTGGCCGAGCCTGCCCGGACGGCTGGTGCCAGCGTGGCCGAGCACGCCAAGGCCGCCGGTGCCAGCGTGGCCGAACAGGCCCGGACGGCCGGTGCCAGCGTGGCCGAGCACGCCAAGGCCGCCGGTGCCAGCGTGGCCGAACAGGCCCGGACGGCCGGTGCCGGTGTCGCCGAGCACGCCAAAGCCGCCGGTACTAGCGTGGCCGAACAGGCCCGGACGGCCGGTGCCAGCGTCGCCGAGCGCTCCAGGTCGGCCGGCAGCAGCGCGGCCGAGCTCTCCAGGTCGGCCAGTGCCAGCGTCGCCGAGCGCTCCAGATCCGCCGGCAGCAACGTGGCCGACAGCGGCAAGGTCGCGGCCGGCAGCGCCGGGCACGCGATCAGCGGGGCGGTCGGCGCAGCCACCGGCGCGGTGAGCGAGGCGGTCGGCGCAGCCACCGGCGCGGTGAGCGAGGCGGTCGGCGCAGCCACCGGCGTAGTGAGCGAGGCAGTGGAGACCGCTGCCGGCGCTGCCGAGGCACTGGCGGCGCGCGGCCGGCGGGCGCGCAAGGCCGCCCAGGCGCAGGCCAAAGCCCGGCGCAAGCAGGCCGCCAAGCAGGCCCGGTCCGCCGGCAAGCTCACTCGCAAGCAGGCCAAGTGGGCCCGCAAGCAGGCCAAGTGGGCTCGCAAGCGGGGCGGTCGGGTATTGGCCGACGCCACCCAGCAAGCCAAGGTGCAAGCAGCCCACGCCAAGGCACAGGCGCGGCTCCAGGCGGCCGCCGCGAAGATCCAGGCCGCCGAGCAGGCCCATGCCGCGGCGGCGAAGATCACCCGGCAACCCCGCCGGACCAAGCCGTCCGGTCGCCCGAAGCGCCGGTTGGGACGGCTGGTGCTGATCGGTGGGGCGGTGGCCGGGGTGGCCTACCTGATCCGCAGCCGGTTCGCGCCGGTCACTCCGCCGACCGTCCAGCCCTGGACGCAGGCCCCGCAACCGCCATCCCAGCCGGCCCAGGCACCATCCCAGCCGGCCCAGGCACCATCCCAGTCGGCCCAGCCGCCATCGCAGCCGGCCCAGGCGCCATCGCAGCCGGCTCAGGCGCCATCGCAGCCGGCCCAGCCGTCATCCCAGCCGGCTCCGACGCAGCCGGACAGCACCGGCTGAGGAGGGCGGTCAGGGCAGCGGCCAGTGCGCAGCCAGCAGATCGCGGCTTTCGGACAGCAACTGCGGAAGCACCCGGGTCTGGCCGATCACCGGCATGAAGTTCATGTCCCCGCCCCAGCGCGGCACGACGTGCTGGTGCAGGTGCGCGGCGATCCCGGCGCCGCCGACCGCGCCCTGGTTCATGCCGATGTTGAAACCCTGCGGGCGGGCGGCGGACCGTAACGCCGCCATCGCCCGCTGGGTGAACAGCGCGACCTCGGCGACCTCGGCGGCGGTCAGGTCGGTGTAGTCGGCGACGTGCCGGTACGGCACCACCATCAGGTGGCCGGGGTTGTACGGGTACAGGTTGAGCACCGCGAAGGCCAGTTCGCCGCGACTGACGATCAGCGCGTCGGCATCAGAGCGGGACGGCAGCTCGCAGAACGGGCAGTGGTGCGCCGAGTCGGACGCGGGCTTGCCCTCGCCGCCGATGTAGACCATCCGGTGCGGGGTCCACAGCCGCTGGAAGGCATCCGGCGCACCGGCGTAGTCCCGGCCGTCGACCAGTTCCGGACCGGGCCCGTCCGGATCAGCTCCGTCCAGATCAGCGCCGACCGGACCGGTTACTTCCGGATCGATCACGGCTGCTCGGGGACGGTGAAGTCGGCCACCGACGGGGAGTGGTTGGCCCGGCTGGCCACGAACGCCGCGATCTGGTCGGCCGCCAGCGCCACCGGCACGCCGTTGAGCTGCTCGCCGTCGCGGAACCGGAAGGACACCGCACCGTCCTCGGCGTCCTTGCCGCCGGCGATCAGCATGAACGGCACCTTGGCCTGCTGCGCGGTCCGGATCTTCTTCTGCATCCGGTCGTCGCCGGCATCCACCTCCATCCGGATGCCGCGCGCCCGCAACTGCCGTGCGACGTCGGCCAGGTAGGGCACCTGGTCCTCGGTGACCGGGATGCCGACCGCCTGCACCGGCGCCAGCCAGGCCGGGAAGGCACCTGCGTAGTGCTCGATCAGCACGCCGATGAACCGCTCGATCGAGCCGAACTTCGCCGAGTGGATCATCACCGGCTGGTGCCGCTCGCCGTCGGCGCCGGCGTACTCCAGCCCGAACCGGGCCGGCTGGTTGAAGTCGTACTGGATGGTCGACATCTGCCAGGTGCGGCCGATCGCGTCGCGCGCCTGCACCGAGATCTTCGGGCCGTAGTACGCCGCGCCGCCCGGGTCGGGAACCAGCTCGAGCCCGGACTCCGTCGCGACCGCGCTCAGGATGGCGGTCGCCGCCTCCCACTGCGAGTCGGTGCCGATGAACTTGTCCGGCTTGGAGTCGTCGCGGGTGGACAGCTCCAGGTAGAAGTCGGACAGCCCGAAGTCCCGGAACAGCCCGAGGCAGAACTCCAGCAGGTGCTTGATCTCGTCCGGCGCCTGCTCGGGGGTGCAGTAGCTGTGCGAGTCGTCCATGGTCAGCCCGCGCACCCGGGTCAGCCCGTGCACCACCCCGGACCGCTCGTTGCGGTAGACGTTGCCCAGCTCGAACAGCCGCAGCGGCAGCTCCCGGTAGGACCGCCCGCGTGAGCGGTAGATCAGGTTGTGCATCGGGCAGTTCATCGCCTTGAGCCGGTACTCGGCGTTGTCCAGCTCCATCGGCGGGAACATGCCGTCGGCGTAGTACGGCAGGTGGCCGGAGGTGTGGAACAGGCCGTCCTTGCTGATGTGCGGGGTGCTGACGAACTCGAACCCCTCCTCGGCGTGCCGCTGCCGGACGTAGTCCTCCATCACCCGGCGCAGGATGCCGCCCTTGGGGTGGAACACCGCCAGCCCCGAGCCGATCTCGTCCGGGAAGCTGAACAGGTCCAGCTCGGCGCCGAGCTTGCGGTGGTCGCGCTTGGCGGCCTCCTCCAGCTGCACCAGGTAGGCCTTCAGGTCGTCCCTGCTGGGCCAGGCGGTGCCGTAGATGCGTTGCAGCTGCTCGTTGTCCTGGTTGCCCCGCCAGTACGCCGCCGCGGTCCGCATCAGCTTGAACGCCGGGATCCGCCGGGTGGTGGGCAGGTGCGGGCCGCGGCACAGGTCGGTCCAGGCGAGGTTGCCGTCCCGGTCGAGGTTGTCGTACATGGTCAGCGCGCCGCCGCCGACCTGGGACATCTCCTCGACGTCCAGTTCGGTCGGGGTGTTGTTGGCGCCGGAATCAGCGGCACCGCCCTTGAGCCCGATCAGCTCCAGCTTGAACTTCTCCCCCGCCAGCTCCTGGCGGGCCGCGGCGTCGCTGATCTCGCGGCGGGAGAAGCGCTGGGCCGCCTTGATGATGTCGGCCATCTTCTTCTCGATCGCCCCGAGGTCCTCGGGGGTGAACGGCCGGCTGGGCAGGAAGTCGTAGTAGAAGCCGTTCTCCACCGGCGGCCCGATGCCCAGCAGGGTGCCGGGGAACAGCTCCTGCACCGCCTGGGCCATCACGTGCGCGGTGGAGTGCCGCAGCACCGCCAGCCCGTCGGGCGAGTCCATCGGGACCGGCTCGACCTCGTCGGCAGCTTCGAAGGGCACGTCGAGGTCGCGCAGCTCGCCGCGCGAGTCACGCACCACCACCACGCCGGACGGTCCGGTGAGGTCGACGCCGGCCGCTTCCAGGGCGGCCCGCGGAGTCGTTCCGGCGGCAACCGCAACCGACGGCCTGGCGGCCTGGACGGTGGACTGCGATGCGGCGCTGGACAACGGACTCTCCTTCGCGAGGCTTCTTCAGCTGATGCGTCCGTCGACTACGGACGTAGAGTGCATGCTAGTGCGGTGCCCAGGAAGCCCCGAGTCGATATCGCCCTGGTGACTGTCGGGGCGGTCGGGCTGCTGCTGGCCGGGTGCACCCCAGCATCCGTTCCGCCGGCTCCGTCCGGTTCCCGGGTCTCCTCGTCCGTCCCGGCCGCCTCGTCGGCTGGAGGCCGGCCGAGCGGATCGGTTCCGGCCTCCAGCCGACCGGCCACCCCGGGCACCGTCCGGCTCGGCTTCGCCGGCGACGTGCACTTTGCCGAGCGGACCGCGGCCCTGCTGGCCGACCCGGCCACCGCGTTCGGGCCGGCCGCGGCGGTGCTGTCCGCGCCCGACCTGACCATGGTCAACCTGGAGACGGCGATCGCGGTGGGCGGCCGTCCGGAGGCCAAGTCCTTCACGTTCCAAGCACCGCCGTCGGCGTTCGCGGCGCTGCGGGCGGCCGGCGTGGACGTGGTCACGATGGCCAACAACCACGCCGCCGACTACGGCTCGGCGGGGCTCGCCCAGACCCTGGCGGCGATCCGCGACACCGGCTTTCCGGTGGTCGGCATCGGTTCTGATGCCAAAGCGGCCTATGCGCCGTACTACACGCAGGTCAACGGCGTGCGGCTGGCGATCGTCGCGGCCAGCCAGGTGCGGGAGGAGACGCTGGCGCACTTCACGGCGACGGACTCCGCGCCGGGGATCGCCAACGCCTACTCCGACCGGCTGACCGCTGCGGTGTGGGCCGCCCGGACACGGGCCGATGTGGTGGTGGTCTACCTGCACTGGGGCACCGAGTACCAGAGCTGCCCCAACTCTGACCAGCGCGCGCTGGCCGACCGGCTGGTGGCCGCCGGTGCCACTGCAGTGGTCGGCTCGCACGCGCACGTGCTGCAGGGCGCCGGCTGGCGGCCGGACGGCAGCTACGTCGCCTACGGCCTGGGCAACTACCTGTGGTGGCGCTCGTTCGGCAACACCCAGGACGACAACGGGGTGCTGACCCTGACCTTCACCCGCGGGCGGGTGGTGAGCGCGGCGTTCGCTCCGGCCCGGCTGGACGAGCGCGGCATCGCGGTACCGGTTACTGGGGCGGTCGCCCAGCGGATCCTGGGCCAGTGGGACCAGGCGCGCCAGTGCGCCGGCCTGCTGGCCACCCCGCCGGGCTAGTCAGGACATGCTCTCGCTGCGTTAGTCGGGAAGCCACGCCTGGCTGCGGGCATCCCATCGACCGGTGGGAACGGTTTCCTGTAGCACCGGGTCGAGGAAGGCCCGGACCAGCGCGACCGCCTGCTCGTACGTCCGGTGCCCGGAACATTCGGCGACCTGCCGAGCCAGCCGGGCATACGTGGTTCGCCAGCCTGCCGGCGTCGCGTAGGCCTGGATCGGCGGCAGCCCTCGATTCAGGCGCTCCGCCTCGATGGCGGTGCGTAGCTCGGCTGCCAGCACCGACTGCGTCCGCGCGATGACGACGAGATCCACCAGATCCCGAACCCTGGAGGACGGCTTACCACCTAGATGCGGTTCGAAGGTCGCGCATACTTTGTCGGCGACGTGGTCCGCGATCGGGTACAGCAGGTAGGCCGGACTTGTCAGGCCGCCGACCTCGACCACCGGAACTGGGACTACACGTTGAGCAGCACTCGTGACGATGCTGCCGACGACGACGTCGACGGTGAACTGGGCAACCTCTTTCACTCCGACGAAAGCAGTAACGTGCAGGAGCGCCAATGACGTCCCGGGTTGACCGGGCCGCTCAGATCGCAACTCCGTCAGGCGAACCTCGAACCGGAAGTGATCGGCAAGGTCCACCGCAGCGGCTTCCATCAGTTCGACTGCAGCCGATTCGACCGGACCGGATCGTCGGAAGAGATCGAGATCCTGACTGTGCCTCGCTGAACGCAACCGAACAAGCAGGGCGTTACCACCCTTGAGAACCCAACGCTCACCACTGACTGAAAAGACTCGCGCCAGGAAGCGGTCGTAAACGAATTGCCGTTGCAGGTTCGCGGTCGAGAGCTGCGGATCAGCCCGCACCAGCTTCCTGATGCGCTGACCGACGGCGTCCCATAGCGCCTCACCGGTTCGATAACCGGTGATCTCGAAGGCAGCTTCAGTCACTGCCGCCCTCGAGCGCCTTCAGGGCACGTCGACTTGCAGGCCCACGGATACCCGTCTCCGGTGCACCCCAAGCCGCCCGTGCCATCGCCTCCATCACCGCAGGATCGACACGTACCCCCTGAGCCGCCCGTGCCATCGCCTCCACCACGGTCAGATTTTGAGCCCGGGCGATATTGACGAGGTTGTCAGCTACCACTTGGTCCAAGGCTCCACCCACTTCAAGCAGGTGATCAAGCACCCTTTCTCCTTCGCCCGCTGCGAAATCAAACCGGGCTGCAAAGCGAGCTAAACGGGGAGCTAGTCGATCGAGATCGATTGATCGTGATCGCACCGCCGAGGCAAGCACCCGCGCGATGTGCTCGCCGTCGTGACGGTCATCGAGCAGGTCGACGACGATTCGTTCAGGCGTGGTCGTGGGAAGTCCAGCGACGGTGACAACCTCGGCTGGGGTCAGGACGCCACGATGCAGCCGCACGTCTGTGCGACGGGTCTGCTTGCGCGTTGGAAAGGTGAACTCGTGCCGGTCGGCTTCCAGATCACCGAGTTGGTGGAGCCGTGCTGCCGACGCATGTGAGACCACGGCTCCCTGATGGCGGCGGATCAGGCGGTCCGCGGCCATCTGTTCGGGCTCCAGGCCGAGCCATGCCGCGCGGAGTTCCAGATGCTCCACGCCCGCCGCGCCGCGCAGCACGTAGACACCATGGGCTAGCCGGGTCAGCATTCCATCCTGGACAAGCCGGGTTAGTTGGACTCGGGATACACCCGCTCCGCGAGCTTGGGCAGCTGTGAACAGGCCCCACTGGCCCTCAGCCAGCGAGGCGACCACTCGTTCAAGCTCTCCTCGGCTCATACTGCAATAGTATCACCTAGCTGCAACTATTGCAGCTCGTACGAAGCTAGCCAAAGATTTAGCTCCTTCGATAGTTGCATCCGACTGTAACTATCGCAGCACATATCCTGGCAACGGGGAAGACTAGCGCTGCGGCTTTGGTTGCTCTAGAGTAACCGTTGCTCATGAGTAACCAATCAGCGGCTGAGTCCGCCTTCGATGCGCTCGGCGACCCGATGCGGCGCCGGCTGCTGGAGCTGTTGCACACCGGCCCGCGACCGGTCGGCGAGCTGGCCGCCCAGCTGCCGATCGGCCGTCCGGCGGTCAGCAAGCACCTGCGGGTGCTGGAGGGCGCCGGGCTGGTCGAGCACCGCAGCCAGGGCACCCGCAACCTCTACGCCCTGGCCCCGGACGGCCTGGCGGACGTCCAGCAGTGGCTGGTCGGGCTGTGGGACACCGCGCTGGCCGCCTTCGCCGGCTACATCGAGGACTACGCCCGCACCGAACACGACCAGCACGACCAACCCCCGCAGTCCAGGGAGGAAAGGCCATGACCGAGCCGGCACCCGTCCGCCGAGAGGTGGTGGTCGACGCACCGCCGGCCACCGCGTACGCGCTGTTCACCGCACATGTCGGGTCGTGGTGGCCGCTGGCCGACCACAGCGTCTTCGGCTCCGGCGGCACCGTCGCGTTCGAGGGCGACGAGCTGGTGGAACGATCCGGCGTCCGGCGCTCGGTGTGGGCCGAGGTGGTCCGCGCCGACCCGCCGAACAGCATCGAGCTGAGCTGGCATCCCGGCCAGGACGCCAGCCGGGCCACCGAGCTGACCGTGCGGTTCGTCGAGCTGGACGGCTCCACCGCGGTCCGGCTGGAGCACCGCGGCTGGCACCGGCTCGCCGACCCGGACGGCGCGCGCACCGAGTACGACCAGGGCTGGCCGGTGGTGCTCGCCAGGTTCGGCCGGTGGTACGAGCGGGCGCCGGGCGACTCGGCGCCGGACCCCGACTGGTACGCCCTGCTGCACCAGCCCGGCCCGGCGGTGGCCGACGGCGGGTCGGTGTACGAGCACCCCGACTTCGGCGAGCACGTGGCGTTCCTGCGCCGGCTGGCCGGCGCCGGCATGCTGGTGGCGGCCGGACCCCTCCCCGGCCAGCCGGGCTCCGGCATGACCGTGCTGCGGGCCTCGGGAGACCTCGACGTCCAGCGGCTGGCCACCGAGGACGACCTGAGCGTGGCGCGCGGCCTGCTGAGCGTGCAGGTGGTGCCGTGGACGGTGCAGTACAGCGGGAGCTAGCCCGTCCGCGCCATCCCCTCACCGGCAACTCGCCGGTCGCCGGCCAGCGCTAGCCTGGGCGTGAGCGGCGGGTCGGCAACCCGGCCCCGCCACCGATCTCGATGCAGGGAGTGCGCAGATGGCCATCGCGACCACCAACCCCGCCACCGGCGAGGTGCTGACCACCTTCGAACCGTTGACCGACGCCGAGATCGACACCCGGCTGGAAGCGGCCGCCCAGGGCTTCAAGACGCTGCGCCGCACCAGCTTCGCCGACCGGGCCGGCTGGATGCGCGCCGCCGCCGACATCCTGGACGCCGAGCAGGACCAGGTCGCGACCCTGATGACCACCGAGATGGGCAAGACGCTGGCATCGGCCAAGGCCGAGGTGGCCAAGTGTGCCAAGGCCTGCCGGTTCTACGCCGAGCACGCCGAGGCCTTCCTCGCCGACGCGCCGGCCGAGGCGGGCAAGGTGAACGCCACCCAGGCCTACGTCCGCTACCAGCCGCTCGGCCCGGTGCTGGCGATCATGCCGTGGAACTTCCCGCTGTGGCAGGCGATGCGCTTCGCCGCCCCGGCGCTGATGGCCGGCAACGTCGGGCTGCTCAAGCACGCCTCCAACGTCCCGCAGACCGCGCTGTTCATGCAGGACCTGTTCAGCCGAGCCGGCTTCCCGGACGGCTCCTTCCAGACCCTGCTGATCGGGTCGAGCCAGGTCGAGGCGATCCTGGCCGACGACCGGGTGGCCGCGGCCACCCTGACCGGCAGCGAGGGAGCGGGCCGGTCGGTGGCCGAGGCCGCCGGGCGGAACCTGAAGAAGACCGTGCTGGAGCTCGGCGGCAGCGACCCGTTCGTGGTGATGCCCTCGGCCGACATCGCCAAGGCGGCCAAGGTGGCCACCACCGCCCGCTGCCAGAACAACGGGCAGTCCTGCATCGCGGCCAAGCGCTTCATCGTGCACGCCGACGTCTACGACGCCTTCGCCGCCGCCTTCGTGGAGAACATGACCGCCCTGGTGGTCGGCGACCCGATGGAGGAGAACACCGACATCGGCCCGCTGGCCACCGAGCAGGGCCGCGACGACGTCGCCGAGCAGGTGCGCGACGCCGTGGACAAGGGCGCCAAGGTGCTCTGCGGCGGCGAGCGGATCGACCAGGCCGGCTGGTGGTACCCGCCGACCGTGGTCGCCGAGCTGACCACCGACATGCAGATGTATGCCGAGGAGGTCTTCGGGCCGGTGGCGGGGCTCTACCGGGTGCAGTCCTACGACGAGGCGATCGAGCTGGCCAACAGCACCAAGTTCGGACTGGGCTCCAACGCCTGGACCACCGACCCGCACGAGCAGCAGGCCTTCTCCCGCGACCTGGAGGCCGGCGCGGTGTTCATCAACGGCATGACCACCTCCTACCCGGAACTGCCGTTCGGCGGCATCAAGGCCTCCGGCTACGGCCGGGAACTGTCGGCCGAGGGCATCCGGGAGTTCTGCAACGTCAAGTCGGTCTGGATCGGCGACACCGAGCCCACCCGGGCCGGCGCGCACGCCGAGTAGCTCCGGACGGGAGTCGGCCCAGCGGGTGGCGCACGGCCGAGTGGCTGGCCCGGACGAGTCAGCCCAGCGGGGTGGCGCTCCAGCCCCGGTAGGCCGCCACCTCGATCCGCAACACCGGTCCGGCCGGCCGGTCGGCCCGGTACTGCGGGTACTTCGCGGCCAGCGCGTCCAGGGCCTCGGCCACCTCGGCAGCGTCATCAGTGTCGTCCAGCGGCCCGCCGGTACCGTCCAGGCGGACCCACCACAGCCGCGACCAGTCCTCGTCGTAGCAGTCGACGAGCAGGCAGGCCCGGCCGGTGGCGCGCAGGTTGGCGGTACGGCGCAGCTCGGTGCCGCGCTTGGGCTTGGAGTCGACCGCGATGTGCACCCGGTCGGCAGCACCCGTCTCCAGGACGAAGCAGACCGGCACCAGGTGCGGCCGGCCGGCGGCGTCCACGGTGGCCAGCCGGGCCACCCGGGCCTCGACCACCAGCCGGCGCATCGCCTCCAGACTCAGGCTCGGCATCGCAGGCTCCCCCCATACGCGCTCACCGCGGGTCGGGATAGCACTCGATCTCGGTGGCCTTGGCGCTCAGCCACACCGCGGACCCCGCGGCCAGGTCCAGCTCGGCCACCGCGTCCGGCGTGACGTCGACGAGGGCCGGCGGGCTGCCGGCGACCTGGACCCGGACCCGGTCGGTGAGCAGCTCGACGCCGGTGACGGTACCCGGCCAGACGTTGCGCGGGCTGGCCGCGCGGGGCCGTTCGGTGTGCAGCGCGATCGCGCTCGGCCGCAACGCCAGCAGCACCCGGCCGGCCGCTCCCCCGGCACCGGCCGCTCCCCCGGCCTCGGCCGCTCCCCCGGCACCCGCAGCTCCGCCGGCCGCGTGCAGCACTCCACCGCCGGCTGCCTGGTCCAGCGCCACCGCCCCGTCCGGGCCGAGCGTGCCGGGATAGAGGTTCAGCCCCACCAGCCGGGCGACGTACTGGCTGGCCGGCCGGCGGGCCACCTCCGCCGGGGCGCCCTGCTGCACCACCCGGCCGTCCTCGATCACCAGCAGCCGGTCGGTGAGCACCATCGCCTCCAGCGGGTCGTGGGTGACCACCAGGCTCGGGCCGCCGAACGCGCCCAGGTGCCGGCGCAGCTCGGCGCGAACCTCGAGCCGGGTACGGGCGTCCAGGGCGGCCAGCGGCTCGTCGAGCAGCAGCAGCCCGGGCTCGGCGGCCAGCGTCCGGGCCAGTGCCACCCGCTGGGCCTGCCCGCCGGACAGCTGGGCGGGCTTGCGGCCGGCCAGCTCCGCCAGCCCCAGCCGGTCCAGCCAGATGTCGGCGTGCCGGCGGGCGCCGTGCCGGCCGGCCCCTCGCGCCCGGGCGGAGAACGCCACGTTGTCGCGCACCGACAGATGTGGGAACAGCCGGTAGTTCTGGAACACCAGCCCGACTGGCCGGTGCTCGGCCGGCACGAACAGCTGCCGGCCGGGGTCGTCCAGCACCGCGCCGGCAAGGGAGATCCGGCCGCGCCGCAGCGCGTTCAAGCCGGCCAGGGTGCGCAGCAGGGTGGTCTTGCCGGCCCCGTTCGGCCCCAGCACGCCGAGCACCTCGCCGGGCGCCACCGCGAACTCCAGCGCCAGCCGGAAGCCGCCCCGCTCGACCTCGCCGGCCACCGACAGGCCCGCCGGGTCGGTCATGTCACCCCGCCGGGACGCAGCCAGCGGTCGCGCAACAGCCCCAGCACCGCAGCGGCGGCCAGCAGCAGCACCAGGCTCAGCGCGATGGCCGGCTCCGGATCGGTCTGCAGCTGGTCGTAGATGGTCAGCGGCATGGTCTGGGTGGTGCCCGGGTTGTTGCCGGCGAAGGTGATGGTGGCGCCGAACTCCCCCAGCGCCCGGGCCCAGCACAGCACCGCCCCGGCCAGCACCGACGGCGCCACCAGCGGCAGCGTGACCCGGACGAACACGGCCAGCCGGCGGGCACCCAGGGTCGCAGCCGCCTCCTCCAGATCCCGGTCGGCCGAGCGCAGCGCGCCCTCGACGGCCACCACCAGGAACGGCATCGCCACGAAGGTCTCGGCCACCACCACGCCGGCCGTACTGAACGGCAGGGTGACGCCGAACCAGGCGTCGAGGTAGCGGCCGAGGATGCCGTTGCGTCCGAAGGCCAGCAGCAGCGCCAGGCCGCCCACCACCGGCGGCAGCACCAGCGGCACGGTGACCAGCGCCCGCAGCACCGCCAGCCCCGGGAATCGGGCCCGGGCCAGCACCCAGGCCAGCGGCACGCCCAACACCAGCGAGACGGCGGTGGCGGCGGTGGCGCACACCAGCGACAGCCGCAACGCGGTCAACGCCACCGGGTCGGTCAGCAGGCCGGGCAGCCCGTGCCACGGCGCGCGGACCAGCAACGCCAGCAGCGGAACGAGCAGGAAGCAGAATCCGAGGGCGGCGGGCACCGCCAGTGCCGGCGGGACGCCGCGGCCGGCCGGCGCGTCCCGGCGCCCGGCCGAGTCTCGCTGCTCGGTTCCAGCCCGGCCGGGAGGACCCGCGTCCGGTCTCACGGGGCGGCGAAGCCCGCAGCCGCCAGCACGTCCCGGCCGGCGGCCGACAGCACGTAGTCGACGAACGCGTACGCACCGTCGGGGTTGCCGGCCTCGGCCAGCCTCGCGATCGGGTAGTCCGTCGAGGCGTTCTGCGCGTCCGGGATGGGAATGCCCTTGACCTTGGCCCCGGCAGCCCGGACGTCGGTTACGTACACCACGGCGGCGTCCACCTCGTTCGTCTCGACCTTGGTCAGCGCCGCCTTGACGTCCGGTTCCAGGGTGACCGGCTTGACGGTGAGCCCGGCCTTGGCGAACACCTGCTGGGCGGTCGCGCCGCACGGCACCTGGCTCTGGCACAGCGCCACCTTCACCCCGGACCTGGCCAGGTCCGCCACCCCGGTCACGCCGGCCGGGTTGGCCGGCGGCACCGCGATCTCCAGGATGTTGCGGGCGAAGGTCTGCGAGCCCGACGCCGCCTTGGCGTCGATCACCTGGGTCATGTTCTTGGCCGAGGCTGAGGCGAACACGTCGGCCGGCGCGCCCTGGGTGATCTGCAGCGCGAGGGCGGAACTGGCGCCGAAGTTCAGCTTGACCTGAATGCCCGGGTGTTCGGCCTCGAACTGGGCGGCCAGGGTGGTGAACGACTCGGTCAGCGACGCCGCGGCGAACACCGTCACGGTGCCGGCGATGCTGTCCACCCACCCGCCGCCCTCCGGTGCCGAGGCGGCGGAGGTGCGGTCCGAGGCGCAGCCCGCGGCGGTCAGCGCCAGCGCGGCCAGCGCGGCGAGGGTTCTGCGGTTCATGGCTGTCCCTCAGCTCTCGGCGGGTACTTCGACGACGACGTTGGTGGCCTTCACCGAGGCGACGGCCAGGGTGCCCGGCTGCAGGCCCAGCTCGTCGGCGGCCTCCCGGCTCATCAGCGACACGATCCGGAACGGGCCCGCCTGCAGCTCGACCTGGGCCATCACGGTGTCGCGCACCACCCGGGTGACCAGGCCGACCAGCCGGTTGCGCGCGGACTCGCTGGCCATCGGCCGGATCGCCGGACGCTCGGCGGTGCCGGCCAGCTCGGTGGCGAAGGCGGCCAGCGCCGCACCCTCGATCGCCAGCCGGCCGCCCTCGGTGACGGTCGGCAGCCGGCCGGCCTCGGCCCAGCGGCGGACCGTGTCGTCACTGACGCCGAGCAGCGCGGCGGCCTCCCGCACCCGGAACGTTGCCATGGATCTCACTATAGAGCCGCAGTTACGGATCTATGAGTCGGTTAGTGCCGCAGATGCCGCATTGACAAGGGTCGGTTATCCGGCTGCCCGGCGCAGGTAGGTTTCCCCGCCGCCGGACAGCTGACCGGGCCGGAGCGCAGTTTCTCAGCTGAGCAGCAGGACGGAGACCTCGTCGCCGGCGTTCACCTGCTGGCCGTCTGCCACCTGGGCCAGCCCGCCGGCGGACGCCGACGCGGACAGCTGGTGCGAGTCCTGACCGGCCACCGGACGGACGTGCAGCCGGCCGTCCGGGCCGAACCGGCAGCCGACCCGCAGGTAGGCGGTGCGGCCGTCGCCGTGCGGGCGGGACAGCGGCGCGTCGGCGATTGCCAGCACCTCGCTCGGGTAGGGATCGGGGTGGCCCATCCGGTGCCGCAGGGCAGGTCGGGCCAGCAGCTCGAAACTGACCAGCGCCGACACCGGGTTGCCGGGCAGCCCCAGCACCGGCACCGGGCCCTCCGGCCCTGGCAGCGTGCCGAACGCGAACGGCTTGGCCGGCCGGATCGCCACCTGCAGCCAGGTCAGCCCGCCGAACTCCTCCAGCGCCGCGCGGACCGGGTCGGAGTCCCCCATCGACACACCGCCGCAGGTCAGCACCGCGTCGCAGTCGCGCACCGCGGCGCTGAGCCGCTGCCGTAGCGCGGGCACGTCGTCGGCGGCCACCCCGAGGTCCACCGGCACGCAGTTGGCCCGGGCCAGCAGCGCCAGCAGCATCGCCCGGTTGGACTCGTAGATCTGGCCCGGACGCAGGTCGCCGGCGGTCACCAGCTCGTCGCCGGTCACCAGGACGCCCACCCGCAGCCGCCGGTAGCCGGTGATCCGCCGGGCGCCGACGCTGGCCAGCACGCCGAGGTGCGCCGGCCGCAGCACCGTTCCAGCGAGCAGCACCAGCTCACCGGCCGGCACGTCGCTGCCGGCCCGCCGGATGCCCGCGCCTTCCGCGACCTCGGCCCGCACCTCGACCTGGTCGCCGGCCGCGCCGAGCTGCTCGGTGCGGGTGGCCGAGGTCCGCTCCACCATCACCACCGCGTCGGCGCCGGCGGGCACCGGCGCACCGGTCATCACCTTCCAGGCCTGGCCCGGCCCTACCGGGCGGTCGGCCACCGTGCCGGCCAGCACCGAGCCGAGCACCGCTAGCCGGACCGGCGCAGCCTCGGACGCGCCTGCCAGGTCGGCGGCGCGTACCGCGTAGCCGTCCACGCTGCTGTTGTCGAAGGGCGGCACGTCGCCCGGCGCGACCACGTCGGCGGCCAGCACGCAGCCGTCGGCCTCGGCCGAGGGCAGCGGCACCGGCTCCAGCGGCGGGCAGGCGGCCAGCAGCAGCCGGCGCGCCTCGACCAAGTCGATCACCGCGTTACCTTATGACCAATCCGTTCCCGGTAGGGCCGCGGCACCCTGCCGTGGCACCACGGGCCGGACGAACCCACCCGGACACCACCGAGCGAAGGAACGGTCATGAAGCTCTGGACGAAGCGCTGCCTCGCGGCAGCCCTGGTGGTCGGCGCGGCCTGGACGATCGGCCCCAGTGCCGCCGCGGCCGACGCGCTCAGCCACCGCACGGTCACTGCTGCCGCCACGGCCTGCGACAACGGCGGAATGATCGGCTCGGGCACCGTCATCTGCTCGCCACCGACTGCCGGCTGACGAGTTCCCGGGACGACCCGGGCGGCGCGGTCCGGCGTGCGCCCGCCCAGGTGATCGAGCCGGCGCCGGGCACCGCGAGGAGCATGCCGGTGGCCACCGTGAGGCAGGCTGGCGATCCTGGGCGGGCTCGCCATCGGGCAGACTGGCCCGGTGCATCCCGCCCAGCCACCGGAGGTCAGCCCGGACGGCGCCGATCCCACCGAGGCGGGTGTCACCGAACTTCCTGCCCTGACCGAGCCCGCCGTCCCCACCGAGCAGCCGTCCCGCACGCTGATCCGGCGCGGGCCGCTGCAGGGACTGCCGGTCGAGGTCGCGGTGCTGTCGGCGGTGGCGTTCTTCGTCGCGGCCGGGTTCGGCATCGTCGCCCCGGCCATCCCGGTGTTCGCCCGCAGCTTCGGGGTGTCGCGGACCGCGGCCGGTGCCGTGATCAGCGCCTTCGCGCTGATGCGGCTGGCCTCGGCGCTGGGCTGCGGCCGGCTGGTGAACCGGCTGGGCGAGCGGGTGGTGCTGGGAACCGGCATCACCATCGTGGCGGTCAGCAGCGCGCTGGCGGGCCTGTCGGCCAACTACGGCCAGCTGCTGACGCTGCGCGGCGCCGGCGGCATCGGGTCGGCGATGTTCTCGGTGTCCGCCAGCTCGCTGCTGCTCAGCGTCACCTCCTCGGGGCAGCGCGGCCGGGCGATGGGTGCCTTCAGCGGGGGTTTCCTGCTGGGCGGCATCGCCGGCCCCGGGCTCGGTGGCCTGGTGACCGGCTGGTCGCTGCGGGCGCCGTTCTTCCTCTACGCCGGCACCCTGGCGGCCGCCGGCGGGGTGGGGCTACTGATGCTGCCCCGCCGGACCCGCCGGCGCGGGCAACCGGCCGAGCAGGCTGCCCGGTCACTGCTGACCGTCCGCGAAGCCGTCCGGCTGCCGGCGTTCCGGGCCGCCGCCGGGGTGAACCTCGCCGACAACTGGGCCGCAGTGGGCACCCGGTCGGCGCTGGTGCCGCTGCTGGTGGTCGAGGCGCTGCACCGATCCCCGATCTGGACCGGGATCGGACTGACCGTGTTCACCCTCGGCAACATCGCGACGCTCACCGTGGGCAGCCGGCTCGCCGACCGGAAGGGCCGCCGGCCGTTGCTGCTGGCCGGCTGCCTGGGCAGCGCCGCCGGCACCGCGCTGCTGGTGCTGCCGCACTCGCTGCCGCTGTTCCTGGTCGCGATGGCGGTCTTCGGGCTGGGCAGCGGGCTGCTCGACGTGGCACCCGGCGCGATGCTCGGCGACGTAGCCGGCGGCCGGGGCGGCACCGTGGTCGCGGCCTACCAGATGGCCGGGGACTTCGGCAGCCTGACCGGACCGGTGCTGGCAGGCCTGCTGGCCGACACCGCCGGCTTCTCCGCCTCGTTCGCCCTGACGACGGCGGTGCTGCTGGCCGCCGCCGGGGTGGCGTTCCGGGCACCGGAAACCCTCCGCAAGGCAGAACCCAACCGCACCTGAGCCGGCCTTTAGCCGCCCTTTTCGGGAATTCGGTATCCGATATGCACGCCAGGGCGGTCGAATCGGATGCGAAACGGCCCCGGGTCGCGTGTGTGATACCCAGCGGTCGTCCTAGCACTCGCTGGGTATTCCACACGCGCTCCTCGAGACGCCGGACGGGGCAACTGTCATAAGGATCGAACGTCCAGGCGGTCGATCCTTATGACAGTCGAGCCCGCGGACTGGAAGGAACCCGGCAGCTAGCGCACGGTTCAGCGGAAGCCGGCGATCGGATGCGGCTGGTAGCCGCTCTCCAGCCGGTCCACCTCGTCGGCGGTGAGCTCGAGCTGCAACGCCGCCACCGCGTCGTCCAGGTGCGAAGCCTTGGTCACCCCGACGATCGGGGCGCTGACCACCGGGTTGCGCAGCACCCAGGCCAGCGCCACCTGGGCCCGCGGCACGCTGCGCTCGGCGGCCACCTCGGCGACCCGTTCGACGATGACCCGATCAGAGTCCAGGTAGAGCGTCTTGCCGAACTCGTCAGTCTCGCTGCGCGCGCTGCCGGCGTCCCAGTCGCGGGTCAGCCGGCCGCGGGCCAGCGGGCTCCACGGGATCGCGCCGACGCCGAGGTCGGCGCACAGCGGCAGCATCTCCCGCTCCTCCTCGCGGTAGAGCAGGTTGTAGTGGTTCTGCATGCTCACGAACCGGGTCCAGCCGTTCCGCTCGGCGACGTGCTGGGCCTTGGCGAACTGCCAGGCGTACATCGACGAGGCGCCAAGGTAGCGCACCTTGCCGGCCACCACCGTCTCGTGCAGCGCCGCCATGGTCTCGGAGATCGGGGTGCGGTCGTCCCACCGGTGGATCTGGTAGAGGTCGACGTAGTCCACCCCGAGCCGGCGCAGGCTGGCGTCCAGCTCGGCGAGGATCGCCTTGCGCGACAGCCCCGCACCGTTCGGCCCCGGACGCATCCGGCCGTGCACCTTGGTGGCGAGCACGATCTGGTCCCGGTCGGCGAACTCGCGCAGCGCCCGCCCGACGATCTCCTCGCTGGTGCCGTCGGAGTAGACGTTGGCGGTGTCGAAGAAGGTGATGCCGGCCTCCAGGGCCTGCCGGATCAGCGGGCGGCTGGCCTCGGGGTCCAGCGTCCAGGGATGGTTGCCGCGCTCGGGGATGCCGAAGCTCATGCAGCCCAGGCAGATGCGCGAGACGTCCATTCCGGTCGAACCCAGCTTGGTGTAGTCCATGCCTTCGACCCTAGGCGCCGAAGCGAACCCGGCCTGTCCCGGAGGCTGCCATCAGGGACGACACGCCGGTGCCGGCTCGGCCGGGCGGCCAACCAGCCGAAAGGGAGGTAGTGGACTATGCCCTGATGCATGGAGATGCCCTGGACTTGGTGCTGGTCGCCCTGGCGTTGCTGTCGGCGCTGGGCGGCTACCGCCGCGGCCTGATCTGCTCGATCACCTCCTTCGCCGGCTTCGTGGCCGGTGCCGCGATCGGCGTCCGGATCGCGCCGGCCATCGGCCGGGCCGTGCTCAAGGCTCCCAGCGACGCGGGTTCGGCGGACCAGGCGATCGGCCAGCGGGTGGTCATCCTGGCCGTGGTGTTCGCCTGCGCCACCCTCGGGCACCTGATCGGCCAGGCGATCGGCAACTGGCTGCGCGCCCAGGTGCACCGCACCCCGTTCGGCCCGGCGGACGGCGTCGGCGGCGCGGTGATCTCGGTGGTCACCCTGCTGGCGCTGGCCTGGCTGCTGGCCGTGGCACTGGCCTACGCGCCGGCGCCCGCGCTGGCCCGCCAGATCCACCGCAGCCTGGTGCTCAACACCATCGACCGGATGGTGCCCGGCGAGGGCCAGCGGGTGGTGGCGAGCCTGCTGCGGCAGTTGCAGCAGCACGACCTGCCGGCGGTGTCCGGGCCGTTCACCACCCTGCTCGCCCCGTCGGTGGCCGCGCCCGACCCGGCGGTGGTGGCACCGGCGATCCGGGTGGCCGGGAACTCGATCGTCAAGATCACCGGCGAGGCGCCGTCCTGCCGGCGGGCCATCGAGGGCACCGGGTTCGTCTTCGCCCGGGACCGGGTGATGACCAACGCGCACGTGCTGGCCGGGGTCACCTCTCCCCGGGTCAGCGCGCCCGGCGGGGGCAGCCCGCTGGCGTCGAAGGTGGTGCTCTACGACCCCAACCGCGACATCGCGGTGCTGCTGGTACCCGGGCTGAACCGGCAGCCGCTGGCCATCGCGGGCCCCGCCGACAGCGGCACCTCGGCGGTGGTGGCGGGCTATCCGGAGAACGGGCCGTTCACCGCCGACCCGGCCCGGATCGCCGGCCGCACCAAGGTGACCGGGCCGAACATCTACCAGGACCGCACCGTCACCCGGCAGGTGTACACGGTGCGCGGCCGGGTGCGGCCCGGCAACTCCGGCGGCCCGCTGCTCAGCGACACCGGCCAGGTGTACGGGGTGGTGTTCGCCGCCAGCGTCGACCAGGCAGGTGTCGGCTACGTGCTGACCGCCGCCGAGGTGGCCCCGGACCTGCAGGCCGGCCGGACCGCCACCGCCACCGTCGGCACCCAGGGCTGCGACTGAGTCAGCTGGGTCGCCCTGAGAGTCAGTCGCGCGGCCGGCTGGCGTAGCGGGCGGCGCTCAGCACCCAGGCGTCCTCGAGCAGCGCGCCGGGCAGGTCGGCACCGAACCGCCGGTCGGCCTGCTGCCGCCAGGCCACCCCGAGCCGGCTGCCGGCCGCGGCGCCGAGCAGCCCCACCACGCTGGCCAGCGCCGTCCGGCGGCGGCTGCCGCCCTCACGGGAGCCGAGGATGGCCCCAGCCACCGCGCCGCAGGCCAGGCGCGGCAGCAGCCCCTCCGGCTGCAACCGGCTCGGGGTCTGCGGCAGCTTGTCACCCAGCAACTCGCCGGCGGTGGCCGTGCCGGCCAGCCGGCGGGTCCACCGGTTGCCCAGCAGCCCGTCCGACGACGGGTTGGTCAGGGTGAGAGCGGCCAGGCCGGACGTGCTCCGGCCGCCGGTGGCCAGGCCCAGCAGGGCGGCGCGTAGGAGAGAAGGCATCCCCGCACCCTATGCAGCCAAGCTGGGCGAACTGGCCGGGAGGTTGCCCGGCAGGCGGCCGTGGCGCACAAAATGCCCGGCGCTGCCGAGTGGCTCCCCGCGTCCCGGCGCCGATGCCCTATCAATGGTCCGGTGGCCATCCAGCACCATCACCAGGTACATCCGGGCGAGCCGCGGCTGCCGGCCGCGCTCGCGGTGCTGACCGCCGTCGCGCTCTACAGCCTGCTGCCCACCCGGCTGCTGATCGAGCCTCGGTTCGTCGTCCCGGTGCTGGAGTTGCTGCTGTTCGTCCCCTTGGTGGCAGCCAACCCGCGCCGGATGACCCGCGGCAACCGCGGCCTGCGCCGGCTGGCGATCGCGCTGGTGCTGCTGATCGCGGCCAGCAACGCGGTCGCGCTGGTGCTGTTGATCCGCCAGCTGGTGGTGGGCCACGCCCAGGAGGACGCGCCGACCCTGCTGCTGGCGGCGGGGCAGGTGTGGCTCACCAACGTCCTGGTGTTCGCGCTGGCCTACTGGGAGCTGGACCGGGGCGGCCCGGTGAGCCGGACCCAGGTCTCCCGGCCGCGGCTGCCGATCGCCGACTTCCGGTTCCCGCAGGACGAGGACCACGACGCCATCTACGAGGTGGCCAAGCGCTCCTCGCAGAAGTCCGGCTGGGCACCGGGGTTCATCGACTACCTCTACGTCTCGGTGACCAACTCCTCGGCGTTCAGCCCCACCGACACCATGCCGCTGTCGCCGCGCGCCAAGATCCTGATGGCGGTGGAGTCGGTGTCGGCCCTGGTGCTGTCGGTGCTGGTGATCTCCTACGGAGTAGGCCAGCTGAAGTAGGCCGCCGGCTCTCGCTCAGTCGGTCTGCGGCTCAGTCGGCCCTGCTCGGTCGGTCCTGGCTCGGTCGGTCCTGGCTCGGTCGGTCCCGGCCCGGTCCGGCGCGGGCAGCCCGGCCAGGGCAGCCGGCAACGGCCGGCGGTGCAGGATGCGCAACCGCTGGGTGGCCCGCGACATCGCCACGTACAGGTCGCTGGCGCCCCGGGGACTGCCGGCCAGGATGGCAGCAGGCTCCACCAGCACCACCGCGTCGAACTCCAGCCCCTTGGACTGCGCCGGGGTCAGCACCGCCAGCCGCTCGCCGGCGCCGGGCAGCTCGCGCAGCTCTTCGGCGAGGCCCGGCTGGTCGGTCGCCGCGGCGATCACCGCCAGCCGGCCGGCCGTCCCGTCGCCCAGCGCCTCCAGCTCCGCGGTGACCACCCGGGCCACCGCCGCGGCCAGCCCGCCCGCGACCCGCTCCGCGGTCGGTGGCCAGTCACCCTGCCGGGCCGAGGTCATCGCGGTGGCCGGGATGCCGGACTCGGCCAGCATCGCGGTCGCCACCTCCACGATCCGGCCCGGTGTGCGGTAGTTGACGGTCAGCTCGGCCAGCCGCCAGCGGCCGCCCACATAGCGGTCCAGCATCTGCTCCCAGGACCGCGCCCCGGCCGGCGAGCCGGTCTGGGCGATGTCGCCGACCACGGTCATCGACCGGGACGGGCAGCGCCGCATCAGCAGCCGCCACTGCATCGCCGACAGCTCCTGGGCCTCGTCGACCACCAGGTGGCCGAACGCCCAGTTCCGGTCACTGGCCGCCTCCTCGACCAGCTCCCGGCGGGACCCGCCCGACCCATAGCGGTCGGCCAGGGCGTCGGCGGTGGTCATCCGGGCCGCGTCCGGGGCCAGGTCGGCGACCATGTCCAGCACCCGGCCGGCGTACTCCACCTCCCGGGCCCGTTCGGCCGCCTCGGCCGAGCGGGCCGCGGCGTCGGAGTCGGCCTCGTCCGGACCCAGCAGCTCAGCCGCCTCGTCCAGCAGAGCCACGTCGGCCGGCGTCCAGGGCGCCGACCGGGGCCGGTGCAGGGCCCGTCGCTCGGCCGCGGACAGCCACGGCGCCAGGACAGCCAGCGCCTCGGCATCGGCGTACAGGTCGCGCAGCAGCCGCTGCGGGGTCAGCGGCATCCAGCACAGGTTGATCTCGCGCCGGACGTCCGGTGAGTTGCGCAGCGCGTTGATCAGCTCGCCGCGGGTGTCGGCGTCCAGGTCGGTCCGCTGCGCCTTGGCCAGCCGGCCGGCCAGCAGCTCCAGCAGGTCGCCGACGAACCGGGCCCGCGCCTCGTTGTGCGGCTTGCGGGAGTGCTGCGCCCGGCCGCGGGCCTGCTCCACGTCGCGCGGGTACAGCGTCACGGTGCTGCCCTCGACCTCGAGCCGGACCGGACCCGCCGGGATCCGCTGCCGGGCCTTCACGGCCGCTGCCAGCAGCCGGGTCATCCGCAGGTCGCCCTTGAGCACCGCCGCCTCCGGGCTGTCGCTGGCCTGGGCCTCCACGCCGGGGAACAGCTGGCCGGCGGTGGCCAGCACCACGCCGGTCTCGCCGAGGCTGGGCAGCACTTGCTCGATGTAGTGCAGGAACCGGTTGTTCGGCCCGACCACCAGCACCCCGCTGCGCGAGAGCCGGTCGGCGTGCGCGTAGAGCAGGTAGGCCGCCCGGTGCAGCGCCACCACCGTCTTGCCGGTGCCCGGCCCGCCCTGCACCACCAGGACGCCGGCCATCGGCGCCCGGATGATCTCGTCCTGCTCGGCCTGGATGGTCGCCACGATGTCGCGCATCCGGCCGGTGCGCTGCGCGTTGAGCGCCAGCATCAGCACCCCGTCGGCCGACACCCCGGCGGTGCCGGCCTCGGAGGCGGCGAACCGGTCGAGGTCGAGCACCTCGTCGGATACCCCGGTGACGGTGCGCCCGGAGGTGCTCAGGTGCCGGCGGCTGACCACGCCGTCCGGTGCCGCCGGGGTGGCCCGGTAGAACGGCTGGGCGGCCGGCGCCCGCCAGTCCAGCAGCAGCCGGGTGCCGTCGGCGTCGGTCAGCCCGATCCGGCCCACGTACCGGTCGCTGCCGTCGGCCATCGCCAGCCGACCGATGCACAGCCGCTCCTCCACCGCGGCCAGCCGCTGCTGGTGCTGCGCGGTCAGGGTCAGGAACGCCTCCCGCTCCACCCGGGCGGCCGGGGTGCCGGCGGTGGCCGACCGGCGCAGCTGGGCCAGGGTGCGCTCGGTCTCGGCCCGCACCTCGTCCAGCCGGGCATAGCGGACGTCGAGGTCGGCCTGCTCGGCGCGCAGCAGCGCAGCCATCGCCGCCTCGGTCACTCAGGCCTCTCCCTGCGCTCGTGCCAGTCCGCGGGCGTCGATCTTGCCCTACCGGGCGGACGGGCCGGCGGGCGGGCCAACCAGACAAGGCGGACGGGCCGACCAGACAAGGCGGACGGGCCGACCAAACAAGCGGGCCAGCCGGACAAGGCGGGCGGGAGCTAGCCGGGCACCCGTTGCGGCACGGGCTTGTCGACGTCGACCTTGCCGAGCTGGATGACCGACGCGCCCAGCAACGCCATCAGCACCACCAGGCCCAGCCCCGACCACGGCCCGCGGTGGATGTGCTCGTCATAGACCAGCACCCCGACCACGATGCTCAGCAGCGGGTCCACGGTGGCGATCGCCGGCAGGCTGGCGGTCAGCGGGCCGGCCTGGAAGGCCAGCTGGCTCAGGAACAGCCCGATGGCGCCCACCACCACCACGGTGTAGAGCTGCCAGCTGGTCAGCATCACCAGCGGGCCGTGCACCGCGCGGTCGGTCAGCCCCTTCAGCAGCGCGGCGGTGGCGGCGTAGACCACCCCGACCGCCACCCCGATCAGCGCGGCGGCGTCGGCGGCCGGCCGGCGGCGGTGGGCCAGCACCAGGCAGGCCAGCGCCAGCACCAGCCCGGCGACCGCCGCCACCACGGCCGGCAACCGGTCCGGGCCGTCCCCGCCGGCGCCGGGATCGGTGCCGGCCAGCGACAGGAACCCGACCAGGCACGCGGTCAGCACCAGCGCCCAGCGCACCTCGGCCCCGGTCACCGGACGGCCCTGCCGGCGGCGCAGCAGCAGCGAGAACAGCAGCCCGCTGATCAGCAGCGGCTGCACCACCGCCAGCGCGCCCAGGTGCAGGGCCAGCACCTGCAGGGTCAGGCCGATGCCGTCGGCGACCACGCCGGCCAGCCACAGCCGGTGGCTCAGGGTGGCCGTGACGAAGCGGGCCAGCACCCCGACCCGCAGCCGGCTGACGTGCGGAACCTGGGCAGCGCTGGAGTGCTTGAGGTTGGTGGAGACCGCGAAGGCCAGTGCCGATCCCAGGCTCAGGACGACGACGAGCCAGTGCACGGACATCCCCAGCTCCGTTCCGGCCCGCCCAGCGGCTCCCTCACGACCTCGTTCCGGTCGGCCAGCGAAGGGTAACCCGGGCCCCGCTGCCGCCCTCGGAGTTGGCCGCCGTGGCGGTGCCGGAATGCGCCCGCATCACGCTGCGCACGATCGCCAGCCCCAGCCCGGTGCTGGCCTGCCCGCCGCCGTCGCGCTCGGGACGGCTGCGGGCCGCGTCGTGCCGGCTGAACCGTTCGAAGGCCACCGGCAGGAACTCCGGCGCGAAACCCGGCCCGGAGTCGGTGACCTCCAGCTCGGCCAGCCGCGACTCGCCGGCCAGCACCCGGACCGCGATCCGGACCTGGCTGCCGGCCGGCGCGAACCGCAGCGCGTTGAGCAGCACGTTGTCCAGCGCGCGGCGGATCCGGTCCGGGTCGCCGCACACCGGCAGCGGTGCCTCCGGGGCGTCCACCACGATCTCGACCGACCGGCTGCGCGGGGCGGACCACGCCGCCCGGCGGGCCTGCTCGGCCAGCTCCACCAGGTCGAACTCGGTGAACCGGACCGCCTCCCGCTCGTCCCGGTCGAGCACCAGCAGGTCCTCGGCCAGCCGGATCAGCCGCTCGGTCTGCTCGGCGGCGATCTCGACGGTGGCGACCAGCTGCTCGCGGGTACGGCCCGGCCGGCAGGCCAGCTCCAGCTCGCCGCGCAGCACGGTCAGCGGGGTGCGCAGCTCGTGGCCGGCGTCGGCGACGAAGGCGAACTCCCGCTCGTAGGCCTCGTGCAGCCGGCCGAGCAACCCGTTGAGGGTCTCCCCCAGCCGGGAGATCTCGTCCCGGCCGCCGGGCACCGTCAGGCCCGCCCCGGCGTCGCGGGCCTCCAGCTCGGCGGCCTGGGCGCGCATCCGCTCCACCGGACGCAGCGCCGCGCGGGCCAGCAGCCAGGCGCCGGGACCGGCCAGCAGCAGCACGATGGCGCCGAGCACCAGCAGCTGGATGGCGGCCCGCTCGGCAGCCTCGTCGATCACCTCACGGCTGGTGGCGACCGCGACCACCAGGCCGGGCCGGGTGGCGGGCTCGGACAGGATGCGTACCTGCTGCCGGCCCCGGCCCTGGTCGGCCGGCAGCTCGCCGTCGAAGAGGTGCTCGCCCTGCTGCCTGGCCGCCGCGGCCTGCGCCGGGGACAGCAGCGGCCCGGAGCGGGCGTCGTCGGTGGCCAGCACCAGCCGTCCGGAGCTGTCGAGCACCTGCCCGTAGCTGCCGCTGGGCAGCCGCAACCGGCCGACCGGGCCGCTGCTGTCCGGGCCGGTGGCGTCGTCCAGCTGGGCGATCAGGTCGTCGGCCCGCGAGCGCAGCCCGCTGTCCATGCTGCGCTGCAGGTCGGAGCGCAGGTCCAGCACGAACAGCGTGCCGACGGCAAGCAACAGCAGCAGCGTGACGACGCTGAACTGCAGGGCGAGCTTGAGCCGGAGCGGCACCAGGAGCTAGCCGACCGGGACCGGGCGGGGCCTGGCCGTCGCCAGCAGCCGGTACCCCGAACCCCGGACGGTCTCCAGTTGCTCCACCCCGAACGGGCGGTCGATCTTGCGGCGCAGGTAGGCGACGTACTGGTCGACCACGTTGCTCACCCCTTCGTAGGCGAAGTCCCAGACGTGTTCCAGGATCCTGGCACGGCTGAGCACCTCGCCGGGGTGGCGCAGGAAAAGTTCCAGCAGCGCGAACTCCTTGGCCGACAGCTCCAGCACGGTGTCCTCGCGCCAGGCCAGCCGGGCCGCCGGGTCCAGCCGCAGGCTGCCTGCGGTGAGCACCGTCGGCCGGCGGGGGCTGCCGCGCCGGATCAGCGCCCGCAGCCGGGCCGACAGCTCGCTGAAGCTGAACGGCTTGGCCAGGTAGTCATCGGCACCGCTGTCGAGGCCCGTGATGCGGTCCCGCACGTCGGTGCGGGCGGTCAGCAGCAGCACCGGCGCCCACCGGTTGGCCTGGCGCAGCCGGCGGCACACTTCGAAGCCGTCCGCCCCGGGCAGCATCAGGTCCAGCACGATGGCGTCGTAGTCGATCTCGGTCGCCTGCCACAGCGCCTCGAGGCCGTCGCTGACCACGTCGACGGCATACCCGTCCTCGCCCAGGCCACGGCGCAGCATTGCCGCCATCCGGACATCGTCTTCAGCCACCAGAATTCGCATAGCCCGCACTGTAGGAACTAGAACATGTGAGGAGGATGTCACCGTACTCCCCGCTAGGCGTGCCGGGCCCTCGGGCCGGGGCCAGCATGGCTACCATTCGCGCAATGCCTGCTCATCCCGCCCCGCGTAGCGCTGCCCGGCACCCGGCCGGGCAGCGGTGTGTTCGCGGCCGGCAGCCCGGTGGCCGCCGCGGATGAGGATCGCCCACGTCACCGACTGCTACCTGCCCCGGATGGGCGGCATCGAGCGCCAGGTCCACGGCCTGGCCACCGCCCAGCTGGCCGCCGGCCACGACGTCACGGTGCTCACCTCGGTGCCGGCCGGCAGCCCGGACGGCGCTGACAGCACAGACGGCATCCCGGTGCTCCGGCCGGCCGGCGCGGGCTCCCGGCCGGGCGCCATCCGCTACCAGGCCAGCCTGCGCGGCCGGCAGGTGGCCGCCGGCTACGACCTGGTGCACGTGCACCTGTCCACCTTCTCGCCGCTGGCCTTCACCGCCGCCGCCGCGGCCCGGCGGGCGGGGGTTCCGACGGTGGCCACCGTGCACTCGCTGTGGTCCTACGCCACCCCGATCTTCCGCGGCTCGGATGCCGCGCTGGGCTGGCGTTCCTGGCCGCTGGCCTGGACGGCGGTGAGCAGCGTGGCAGCCCAGGAGCTGGCGCGGGTGCTGCGGCCGGGCACCGAGATCTCGGTGCTGGCCAACGGCGTCCGTCCCGAGCTCTGGCAGCTGCCGGCCCGCGGGCCGCGCGCGCAGGACCGGGTGGGGATCGTCAGCGTGATGCGGCTGGCGGCCCGCAAGCGGCCGATGCAGCTGCTGCGGGTGCTGCGGGCGGTCCGCGACCAGGTACCGGCCGGCATCGCGCTGGAGGTCCGGATCATCGGCGACGGCCCGCAGCGCGAGGCCATGCAGGACTACCTGCGCCGGCACCGGATGACCGGGTGGGTGGAGCTGACCGGCCAGCTGGACCAGCCGGCGATCCGCGACCGGTTCGCCGACGCCGACCTCTACGTCTCGCCGGCTGTCCTGGAGTCCTTCGGCATCGCCGCCCTGGAGGCCCGGTGCGCCGGGCTGCCGGTGCTGGCCTTCGCCGGCACCGGGGTGGCCGACTTCGTCACCGACGGCCGCGACGGCGTGCTGGTCGGCAGTGACGGCCAGCTGGTCGCCGAGCTGGCCCGGCTGGCCTGCTCGCCGGCGGCCCGGGCCGAGCTGGCCGGCTACCAGCAGGGCGGTCCGGGCTCCCAGCAGGGCGGTCCGGGTTCCCAGCAGGGCGGCTCGGGCTACCGGTGGGAGGAGGTGCTGGCCACCTGCGAGCAGGTCTACCGGCGTGCCTTCGCCCAGTCCGGCCGGCCGGTGCTGGAGCCGGTGCCCGCCGTCCGGTCTCGATGAGCTTCTGCCTGGTCTCCTTCCACGCCCATCCCGACGACGAGGCGCTGCTGACCGCCGGCACCCTGGCCCGGGCCGCGGCCGAGGGGCATCGGGTGGTGCTGGTGGTCGCCACCGGCGGCGAGGCCGGACTCAGCGACACCGAGCCGGGGAGCGAGCTGGCCGCCCGGCGGGCCGGTGAGCTGGACCGGTCGGCCGCCGCGCTCGGCTGTGCCAAGGTGATCCGGCTGGACTACCCGGATTCCGGGATGCGCAACGAGCACCGCGGCTTCGCCTCGCTGCCGGTCGAGGAGCCCGCCGAGCGGTTGGCCGGCATCCTGCGTGCCGAGCGGGCCGACGCGCTGACCGTCTACGACCGCAACGGCGGCTACGGCCATCCCGACCACGTGCAGGTGCACCGGGTCGGGCACCGGGCGGCCAAGCTGGCCGGCACCCCGCTGGTGCTGGAGGCCACCGTGGACCGCACCGTGCTGTTGCGCGCGGTGGCACTGGTGCGCTGGACCGGGCTGCTGCCCGCCGGCGCCGACCGGCTCCGGCACAGCTACAGCGACCGGACGGCGATCACGCACCGCATCGATGTCCGGCGCTACGCCGGTGCCAAGCGCCGGTCGATGGCCGCGCACGCCAGCCAGGCCACCGGTGGCGACCGCCGGACGCTGGCCCTCTTCACCAGGCTCCCCGGCCCGCTCTACCGCCGGGTTTTCGGCACCGAGTGGTTCATCGAGGCCGGCCGGCCGCCGGGCAGCCCGCCGCTGGGCGATCTGTTCGCCAGCCTGCGCCCGACGGGCTGAGCTCCGGAAAAAGAGTCTTGACAGCTGGCAGATGTTACGTAAAGTAACCGTTCGAAAGCCGCTAAACCTTCGTGTCTCCCCCGTGGCAGGAATGGCGTAGCGGCTTTCGCCTTGTCCGCCAGCCCGGCCTACCGGCCCGGGTTCCCGGCCGACAGGCGGGTAACCGGCTACAAAGCTTCCCGCCGTTGCAGCCACTGCATCGCCAGCCAGCCGGCCGGCACCGGCAGCCAGAAGGTGGCCAGCCGGAACAGCAGCACCGCGCTGATCGCTGCGGCGCTGGCCATGCCGGCCGCGGCGAGCCCGGTGGACAGTGCCACCTCCACCGCACCCAGCCCGCCCGGGGTGGGCGCCGCCGCTCCGATCGCGGACCCGGCCAGGTACACCACCGCCACCTGCGCCAGCGCCGCCCCGCCACCGAAGGCGTGCACCGAGAACCACAGCGCGGCGATGTAGCAGCCGTTGAGCAGCAGCGCGCCGAGCAGTCCCTCGGCGAGCTTGGCCGGTCTGGTCAGCAGGTTGAGCAGCCGGGGCAGCGCCTCGGCCAGCGGCGGCAGCAGCCGGGCGAGCAGCCAGCGCCGGGTGGCCGGCACCGCCAGCGCCACCGAGACCGCCACCCCGAGCGTGCCGAGGGCGAAGAACGCCCAGCCCGGGATCGGCACGCTGTGCCGGGTGGAGACCCCGGTGGCCGCGGCGAAGGCGATCAGCAGCACCACGTGGGACGCGCCGTTGACCACCTGGGCCATCCCGACGCTGGTCGCGGCGTTGGCGGTGCGCAGGCCGGCCTTGCGCAGGTAGCGCAGGTTGACCGCGAGCCCGCCGACCGCCGGCGGGGTGACGAAGCCGGCGAACGAGGCCGCCAGCTGCACCAGCACGGTGCGCAGGAAGGACAGCCGCTCCCCGACGTAGCCGGTCAGCGCCAGCGCCGCGCCGAGGTAGGTGCCCGCCGAGGCGGCCAGCACCAGTGGCAGCCACTCCCAGCGGGCGCTGGTCAGCACCGTGAGCAGGTCGACCGAGCCGAGCTGGCCGACGATCAGGTAGCCGGCCACCAGCACCGCCACCACCGAGATGATGGTGCGCGGCCGGACCCGCTCCACCCTGGCCGGATCCGGCGCCGGTTGCCGGGTCTGCCCCTCGATCTCCTCGCGGACCGCCTCGATCAGGCCGGGGTTGTTGCGGATCGCCTCCCGGGTCTGGGGGGTCAGCGCGATCGGTTGCAGCACCGCGACGATGGCGGCGAGCTCTGAGTCGGTCAGCGTGCCGCGGGCACTGCGCACCGCCCGCGGCACGCCCACCAGCGCGGCGGTGCTGACCAGCAGCTCCACCCGGTCCAGGTTGATCCGCAGGTCGGTGGCGAACGGGGTGCCGTCCCGCGGAATGGGCAGCAGCACCCGGCCGTCCGGCTCCACCAGCAGGTTGGCCGCCCGCAGCCCGCGATGGGTGATCCGGCTGCGGTGCAGCGTCAGCACCCCGGTCCACAGCTGGTCCAGCTGCCGGTCGGTCGGCTCGGTCAGCGGGCTGCCGGTGACCCGGTCATAGACCAGCGCGATCGCGTCCGGGCCGCAGCGCACCCCGGCCACCAGCCGGGGCATCGCGACGCCGGTGGCGGCGGCCGCCATCGCCAGCAGCGACCGGTGCTCGGCCACCCGTTCCAGCGACAACGCCGGCGACGGGGCGATCTCGGCCCGGATCCGGATCAGCCGGTAGAGGTTGTAGACCGCCCCGGAGGCGATCAGGTCCCGGTCCAGCACGTGCACCTGCAGCTGCCGGCCCTCGCAGTCGGTGCCGAGGTAGCTGCGGTGCTCCTCGCCGTCCGGCGCGGTGCGCTCCAGCCGGCGCAGCGCGATGCCCCGCTCGGCCAGCGCCGCGGCGATCTGCCGGCCGTCCGGGCGCCGGTTGAGGCTGCCGGCGAGGTAGCGCACCGCGACGCCCACCACGGCCCCGATCACCAGGCTCAGCATCAGCGACAGCAGAGACACCTTGGTGGCGGTGAACACCGAGATGACGTACAGGCCGGTGGTGGCGACCAGCAGGCCGCGCCAGCGCGGGTCCTGGCTCACCCCGACCACGGTGACGAAGGCCAGCAGCGCCGCCAGGTAGGTGTCCAGCGGGCGGACCGAGGCCGCTGCGCCGGGCCGGATCAGCGCCTCGTGCAGCGCCTCGGAGGCGAAGGCGTCGATCAGCCGGTCGGCCACCTCGACCACCGCGATCGCGATCATGCCGGTGACCAGCGCCTCGATCAGCCGCCGGGTCTGGGCCCGGACGAGCTCGCGCACCATGAAGGCGATCGGCACCACCAGCGCGCCGAAGGCGGCCAGCGTCCGCAGCGCCCGCACCAGCACCGGCGGCGCCTCGGCCAGCAGCCGGACCAGGTCGTCGTTGACGCCACGGCTGGTGTCGCTGGCGACCAGCCCCAGGCCGGTCAGCAGCAGCGCGGCCAGCAGCAGGCCGACCAGCCGGACCAGGTCCAGCGGCCGGCGGACCCGGGCCGGGGTGACGTCGACGACCTCGACCGACGGCGCCACCGGCTGCGGGCGCTGAGGCTTCACTGGCGTTGACACCGTCCGGTCCGGAAGGCGGGCTGGGGACAAGCGCGAGGGTATTACAGCGCCCGGACGGCGATGGGCGCCCGCGCGGGAGCCGGACGACATGCCGAGGGTGCCTCGGTCCGCGCGGGAAGCGGAACGACTAGGTGCCGACGCTGAGCAGCCGCAGCCGGGGCGCGGACTCGTCCCGGCGGGCCAGCCAGGTGCGCAGGTCGGGCCCGGAGATCGGCCGGCTGATGTAGTAGCCCTGCGCGACCTGGCAGCCCAGCCCGCGCAGCTCGTCCAGGGTGGCTAGGTCCTCGACGCCCTCGGCCACGATCCGCAGGTTCAGGTCGGCACCCAGCCCGATGATGGTCTTGATCAGCGCGCGGGTGCTGGCCCGGTTCTCCCCGGACAGCCCCTGCACGAACGACCGGTCGATCTTGACCTCGCCGACCGGCAGCCGCTGCAGGTAGGACAGACTGGAGTAGCCGGTGCCGAAGTCGTCCAGCGAGATGCACACCCCGAGGTCGCGCAGCTTGTGCAGCACCGGCAGCGTCTGTTCCGGGTCGCCCATCACGCTGCTCTCGGTGATCTCCAGGATCACCCGGTCGGCCGGCAGCCCGACCCGGGCGATGGCCTGCGCCACCCGGTCGGGCAGCAGCGGGTCGGAGATGTTGCGGGCCGACAGGTTCACCGCGACGCTGATCGGGTAGCCGTCGGCGGTCCAGGTGCGGCACTCGGCGAGGCCGGCCTCCAGCACCAGCGGGGTGAGCCCCTCGATCAGGCCGGTGGACTCGGCCAGCGGGATGAACCGGTCCGGTCCGAGCACGCCCAGGGTCGGGTGCGCCCAGCGGACCAGGGCCTCCACGCCGGTCACCAGCCCGGTGTTCAGGTCGATCTTGGGCTGGTAGTGCAGCAGCATCTGCTCGGGGTGATCCGACAGCGCCATCCGCAGGTCGGCGACCAGCGCCAGCCGCTCGATCCGGCCGCGGTCCATCTCCGGCCCGTACACCGCCACCCGGCGGTCGTTGGCCTTGGCCTCGTACATCGCGGTGTCGGCCTGGCGCAGCAGGTCCGGCGGCGCCGACAGGCCGGTGCTGGTGATGGCCACCCCGACGCTGCTCTCCGGGGTCAGCATCGCCTCGTCGAACTGCACCGGCTCGGCCAGCGTGTCGGCCACCAGCTCGGCGAGCTCAGCGGCGTCGGCGGCGTTGGGCAGCAGGACGGCGAACTCGTCGCCGCCCAGCCGGGCCACCGTGGCGTTGGCGGGCAGGCAGCCGCGCAGCCGGTCGGCGACCACCTTCAACAACCGGTCGCCGACGTCGTGGCCGAGGATGTCGTTGACCTCCTTGAACCGGTCCAGGTCCAGCAGCAGCACCGCGGCGTCGCCGGTGCCGGTGGTGAGCACGTGGGTGATCTGCTCGCTGAGGTGGGCCCGGTTGGACAGCCCCGTCAGCGAGTCGTGGGTGGCGTCGTAGCCGAGCTTCTCGACCAGCCGGGTGCTGCGGATGGCGACGGCCAGGTGGCCGGTCAGCGTCTGCAGCAGGGTCAGGTCGTCCTCGACGAAGGTGGCCGTCTCGCCGAGCCGGTCCATCACGGTCAGGGTGCCGGCCGATCCGCTGGACAGCGGCAGCGCCACCACCACCGCGTCGCGCACCCCGCGCTCCATCAGCCAGCGCCGCAGCCCGCGGTCCTTGGTGGTCCGGGCGGCCAGCGTCGGCTCCTCCTGCACCAGGGCCCGCACCGCGATCCAGTCGGAGTAGTCGACGGTGCGCCGGCCGAGCACCAGGGCCTCGTCCTCGCCGATGGTCAGGGTCAGCGCCGCGGTCGGCTCGGCGTCGGCCCGGACGGTGGCGAGGTTGGGCAACTGGCCGTCGACGATCATCACCTCGACAGTGGCCGCCCGCAGCAGCTGGCGGATCCGCGAGAGCAGCTGGCCGGCCAGCTGCTCCAGCGACTCGGCACCGACACCCTCGGAGACGAACTCGTGTATCAGGGTCAGCGCCTGGTGGCGCCGCCGGGTCGAGGCGTGGCCGCGGTACGCGCCGGCCCCCACCACGATCACCAGCACCACCAGCGCCGCGCCCAGCGCGCCGTTGCCCAGCAGCAACAGCACGATCACCGCGAAGGCGCTGGCCACCGCGCTGAGCGCGGCGGCCGAGACCAGCACGTCGGCGATCTCGCGACCGCTGAGCGGGCCGTTGTGCAGCCGGATCAGGCTCAGCACCAGCAGGCTCATCAGCTGGTCCACCCCGGCGATCACCACCAGCACCACGACGGCCGTCCAGAAGTCCACCCTGGGCATCGGCTGCAGCCACAGGTGGATGATGGTGGCGTCCAGCGCCGCCTCGCAGGCGTACGCGGCGCCGTTGTAGAGCATCTTGTCGACGTTGATCCGCTGCAGCACGAACGCCACCATGGCCGCGCTCACCCGGGCGATGACCAGGGTCTGCGGTGGGACCAGCAGCACGCCGAGCACCAGCGGTACGCCGGCCAGCGTCAGCGAGTGGGCCTGCCGGCGGAACTCGACGTTCATCAGGAACTGCTCGGCGAGCAGGAACAGGGCGGCCAGGGCGGGCGCCAGCAGCACCGCGGGCACCTTGTTCAGGACCAGGATCGGCGGTGCCTCGGCGTGCCAGGTCAACCCCACGGCCACCGCAGCGAGGATGGCGCTGAGAATCAGCGTCCACCTGGCTGCGCCACCTCGGGTCGATCGGGCCATGTTCTAGTCCCAGCTCGCATCTGACCAGCGCGCCGAGGACCACCGCGCGGACGACCAGCGGGCCGAGGACCACCGGGCCGAGGCCCAGTCGGCGTCCGACCAGCGGGCCGAGGACCAGCGCGCGGACGACCAGCGGGCCGAGGACCACCGGGCCGAGGCCCAGTCGGCGTCCGACCAGCGGGCCGAGTCCAGGTCGTCGGTGCTGGACGCCCAGCCCGGACCGGTCCAGGTGGCGCCCATCCAGTCGCCGCCGTTCCAGGAACGCAGCTGGGAGGACGCGGCCCACCAGGCAGCGGCGTTCCAGGGGTTGCCCTGCACGTCGATCTCGCCGGTCAGCGCGACGCCGTCGGCGTCGACCAGGCTGTCCCCACCGCGGGCGGCGTCCAGCGAGCCCTGGCCGGTGGAGACCGGGAAGCTCTGGGCCGGCGGCTTGAGCAGCCCGCCGAGCAGCTTGGACTGGCTCAGCCGCACCGAGGCGAGGGCCGCGGCGACGTTGAGCTGGCCGGCGCCGGCGTACAGCGGGCTCGCCAGCACCGGGGTGGCGGTGCCGACCAGGGCGGCCTTGACCTGGTCCGGGGTCAGGTTCGGGTAGGCCTGCAGCAGCAGCGCGGCGGCGCCGGAGACCACCGCGGCGGCCTGGCTGGTGCCGCTGCCGCGGAACAGCCGTCCGGTGGTGTCACCGGCGACCCGGCCCTCCGGGTGGTAGGTGTCGATGAACGAGCCCGGGTCGCGCAGCGAGACGATCGAGGCGCCGGGTGCCAGCAGGTCGACGTGCCGCTGCCAGGAGCCGCCGCTGGAGAACGGCGCCACGTTGGGGACGGCCCAGCCGGTCAGGCTGTTCTTGGCGTCGGACGCGCCGACCGCCAGCACGTACGGGTCGATGGCCGGGTCGGTGAGCCGGCCGGCGGACAGGCCCTCGTTGCCACCGGAGACCACCACCACCAGGCCGTGCCGCCAGGCGTTCTCGGCGGCCGCGGCCAGCGGGTCGAGCTGGTAGGACTGCACCGAGTCGGTGCCGAAGGACAGGTTGACCACCCGTACCCGGCTGCCGTCGTAGCTGGTCTGGTGCTCGGTGACCCAGTTCAGGGCCGCGATCACCTGGCTGACGTCGGTGCTGCCGTCGGTGGTGGCCAGCTTCAGCGACAGCAGGCCGGCGTCCGGTGCCACGCCCAGCTGCACCGCCGGGCTCAGGCCGGCGATGGTCTTGTCGGTGAGGGTGGCGGCGTCCCGGCCGGCGATGATGCCGGCCAGGTGGGTGCCGTGGCCGAAGGTGTCGCGGTCGGTCAGCACCCCGTTGGCCTCGATGGACAGGTCCGGGCCGAAAGCGAGCTTGCCGGGTGCGTCCAGGCCGCTGACCGGCGCGGTGCCGGAGTCCAGCAGCGCCACGGTGACGCCCTTGCCGGTGATCTGCCGGCTGGCCGAGTCGCGCTGCTGCCAGACCGACCGGGCGCCGATCGCCCGCTCCACGGTGTAGAGCGAGCCCGCGTCGGCGGCGGCGTCGTTGTGGCCCAGCAGGTCCAGGGCGAGCGTGTCGGCGAGGGCGTCGCCCCAGCGGGCGTCGTTGAAGGAGGCATGCCGGACGGTGCCCGGTGCGGCCTGCAGCGAGGACGGGCTGACGAACGTCGAGGCCGCCAGCGACAGGCCCAGGCTTGCCAGCCCCGCCACGCCGGCGCACGCTGCGCGCAGCCCCGCTGAAGTCGTACCTGTGGCCATCCTTGGCCTCCTTCTCCCGGGGCGTTCCTCGCCCGTATCCGACTGGCTACTGTCAGCCACTTAACACAAACCCTACATTGCGTCGTAGACGCTTCTCAACCGATTCGCAGGATTTGGTCCGCGGCCTTGCAGCCAATTTTCCGCGTTCCTCACCGGTCCGCCTTATCGGCAGATCGACTAGAAAAGTGAGCAGTCAGCGGGCGGCGGCGGGCAGGGTCCGGCGACCGCCGGCGGCAGGTCGCCGGTACCGGGACGGCGAGGCGGGCTCAGGTATCGGCGGACGGCGTCCGGCCCGGTTCGTCCGTCCGGGTCCGGACCGGTTCGGCGTGCGCTCCGTCGCTGCGGGCGTGGCTGCCGGTGACCGGGCCCGTCCCGACCCGGCCGGAGCTGCCGGCAGGATCCGGCGCGGTGGCCGCCCGCTCGCTGAGCCGGCGGTTCTCCCGCAGCAGTTCGCGGCGTTCCCGGCGCAGCCGGATCCGGTGCGCCGCGCCCACCCGCAGCGTCCACAGGCCCAGCGCCAGCACGGCCATGATCGCCAGGCCGGCGATCGCCAGCCAGTAGGCGGCCACGTGGTAGTCGGCATCGAAGACGTGCACCGTGATGGTGCCGTCGTTCTGCACGACCAGGATGATTGCCGCGGCGACCGCGGCGGCTATCAGAAGCAGGCCTATCAGCACCATCTGGGGTCTCCCCACGTGCGGTTCGGACGGGCGTGCGCTGTTTGCCACCCGGGGCCATCTGAGCGGGATTCTACGTCCCGCCCTGCCGCCGAGCGCGCCGGTCCGGCTCTAACGCGGCTCGCGCAGCGGGGCGCCGAGCGCGTGCAGGTAGCCCAGCGCCGCCCGGTACGAGCCGAGCAGGCTGGTCTCGGTGTAGGAGATCCGGTGCTCCTGGCAGTACTGGTGGACCAGCCGGCGCGCGTGGCGCAGGTTGGGCCGCGGCATGCTCGGGAACAGGTGGTGCTCGATCTGGTAGTTCAGCCCGCCCAGCAGCAGGTCGGTGAACCAGCCACCCCGGACGTTGCGGGAGGTCAGCACCTGCCGGCGCAGGAAGTCCAGCCGCTCCCCCGGCGCGACCACCGTCATGCCCTTGTGGTTGGGGGCGAACGCGCAGCCCATGTAGATGCCGAAGACCGCCTGGTGCACCGCGACGAAGGCCAGCGCCCGGACCGGCGAGAGCACCAGCAGGACGGCGGCCAGGTAGCCCACCAGGTGCACCGACAGCAGCAGCCACTCGGTACGGCGGTAGCGGCGCTGCCGGCCGCTGATCAGCGACTGGACGCTGGCCACGTGCAGTTGCAGGCCCTCGAAGCACAGCAGCGGGAAGAACAGCCAGGCCTGGTAGCGCGCCACCAGCCGGTACAGCCCGCCGGTGCGGGCCGCGACGTGCGCGGTGGTGAAGGCCAGGATCGACTCGCCGATGTCCGGGTCGTGCTCCTCGTGGTTGGGGTTGGCGTGGTGGCGGTTGTGCTTGTCCAGCCACCAGCCGTAGCTCAGCCCCACCAGCAGGCCGCCGATGCCGATGCCCAGCAGGTCGTTGGCCCGCCGGGTCTTGAAGATCTGCTGGTGGCCCGCGTCGTGGCCGAGGAAGGCCAGCTGGGTGGACACCACGCCGAGCACCGCGGCGGTGCCCAGCTGGTACCAGCTGTCACCGCCCAGCACGAAGCCGGCCGCCACCGCGACCAAGGCCAGCACCGTGACCGAGATCCGCATCGCGTAGTGGCCGCCGCGCCGGCCGAGCAGGCCGGCTGCCCGTACCTGCCGGCACAGCAGTGCGAAGTCGCTGCCCCGCGTGGTCTCGGCGGTGGCGGTCAACGCGGCGTCCGGGCTGGGGTGGCCGGACCGGCGAGCGGCCGTCGCAGGAACCTGGTCGGGGCTAGGGGCATGAGATCAGCCTGACTGCGCCGCAGCCGGCGCCTAGATAGACGGGCGGCGGCCCGTGAGCTGTCACCGGCCGCCGTCTGTGATGTGGGAACTGACACCTTCGACCCTACCGGTTCCGCCGGGCCGTCCGGTTGTTCTCGATGGCGATACCGTGGAGGCATGGACGGCGGTACCCCACGTCGACGCCCGTCCGCCGGGCAGTGGCTGTGGTACAGCGTGGGCGGCCGGTTGCCGGCGGACCTGTCGGAGTGGGTGCTGCACGACACCACCTGCCGGACCTGGGCGTTGCGCCAGGTGGCGCGCTCGCTGCTGGCCATCTCACCCCCTGATCCTGGTGCTGCTGTTCGTGGTGCCGGGCCCGTTGTGGATTAGGGCGCTCAGCGCGCTCGGCGGCGTGCTGATGAGCCTGCTGTACTCCCTGGGATTCGTCTCCGAGACGGCCGAGCACCGGCTGGTCAAGGCCGGTTACCCGGCCGGGACCGGTGCGGCGGTCCGCCAGCAACGGTCGGTCGAGGGGCGGACCGCGGCCACCGAGCGGCGGCGCGAGAAGATGTTCCGCCGGCTGGACAACCGCCGGCGCTGAGCCGGCCCGAGGGTGCCCACTCAGTCGGCCGGCTGGTCGCGCAGGTACAGGTACCAGTAGGCCCCGGCGACGAACAGCGCCGCGCCGACCGCGTTGCCGAGGAAGGCGAAGATCAGGTTCAGCACCATGTTGGAGGCGGTGACGCCGCCGGTGTGCAGGAACATCGCAGCCGGCAGGAAGAACATGTTGGCCACCACGTGGTCGAAGCCCAGCGCCACGAACGCGGTGATCGGGTAGATGATGGCCAGGATCTTGCCGGCCACGTCGCGGGCCGCCAGCGCCAGCCAGATCGCCAGGCACACCAGCCAGTTGCAGCCCACCGCCCGCAGGAACTGCTCCAGGTGGGTCTCGCTGGCCGCCTTGCCCATGGCGATGGCCCCGAGCCGGGCGTAGCTCTGGGTCGCGGTGACCCCGCCGGTCTTGGCGATCACGCCGGTCTTGTCGGCGAGCACGTAGGCCACGAACACCGACCCGACCAGGTTGCCGATGGTCACCCACAGCCAGTTCATCAGCATCTGCGCGACCGTGACCCGGCGGGCCAGCACCGCGATCGGGACCAGCGCCATGTTGCCGGTGAGCAGCTCGGCACCGCCCACGATCACCAGGATCAGGCCCAGGCTGAACACCAGGCCGGTGAACAGCGTGATCAGGCCGCCCCACTGCTGCGGGTTGAGCCCCGCCGAGACGACGATCGCCAGCAACCCGCCGAAGGCGATGTAGGCGCCGGCCAGGAAGCCGCCGACCAGCGCGTTGCCGGGCCGCAGCAGCGCCTTGGTGGTGCCGGACGCGACCGCGGCCACCGCGATCTGCTGCGGGGTGTTGTACGCGGCGGTGCTGGTCGGCGGGCTGTCGACCCCTGAGGTGCTGCCGGTCGCCGGCGCGGTGCGCGCTGCCGGGGTGGTGCTGCGGTGCTCTCCGAGGTCGTGGGCCATCGCGGCCTCCCAAGGGTCACGGGAGGGCGCTGTTTGCCCTTTCCGCCAGTCAACTCCGCCCGGCCGGGGCGGCGCAAACCGGCGCACCGTCCGGGGCGGCCGGAAGGTGCGAGCACACTGGATCGATGCGGATCGCGATCACCGGAGCCAGCGGCAACATCGGGACGGCACTGCTGCGGCGGCTCACCGCCGGCGGCGAGCACGAACTGGTGGCGATCGCCCGCCGGATACCGGACGGCGGCGCCCCGTACGCCGCGGCGTCCTGGCACAGCGTGGACCTCGCCGCCGGGGATGCGGCCGCCCGGCTGGCCGGTCCGTTCGCCGGCGTGGACGCCGTGGTGCACCTGGCCTGGGCCTTCCAGCCCTCGCACGACGTGGACTACCTGCGCCGGCTGGGCGTGGGCGGCACGGCGGCCGTGCTGCAGGCGGCACGGACGGCGGGGGTGCGGCACCTGGTGCACATGTCCTCGGTGGGCGCCTACTCGGCGGCGCCGCACCGGCGGGTGGACGAGTCCGCCGCCCGGGACGGCATCGCCACCCTGGCCTACAGCCAGCACAAGGCCGAAGCGGAGCGGCTGCTGGACGCCTATGAGCGGGAGGCCGGTGCTTCGGCGATGCTGGTGAGCCGGCTGCGGCCCGGCTTCGTGGTGCAGCCGGACGCGGCCAGCGGGCTGCTGCGCTACGGCCTGCCCGGCTTCGTGCCGGCCCGGATCATCACCCTGCTGCCGGTGCTGCCGCTGGATCGCAAGCTGAGCATTCCACTGGTGCACTCCGACGACCTCGCCGACGGGATCGCCCGCGTGGTGGAGCGCCGGCTGCCGGGTGCCTTCAACTTCGCCGGCGAGCCGCCGATCACCCGCAACGACATCGCCGAGGCGATGGGCGCCCGGCCGGTGCACGTGCCGGCCAAGGTCTTGAGCCTGCTGGCCGCCGCCGGCTGGCACGCCCGGCTGCAGGCGCTGGACCCGGGCTGGATCGACCTGGCCTTCGCGGTACCGCTGGTCGACACCACCCGGGCCCGGACCGAGCTGGACTGGACGCCGGCGGTCGACTCGCGAGAGGCGCTGCGCGAAACCGTCCAGGCGATGGCACACCGGCGGGGTGCCGGCAGCCCGGTGCTGCGGGTCCGGTCCGGGCTGGACCAGCTGCGCAAGCTGGTCACCTCCGGGCCGCTGGGCAACCGCCGGCTGCCCTGAGGTAGGCAACCCCGTGAGGCTCCGGACCGGCGGCGCGCCGGTCGCCCTGCCGGCCGCAGCCGTGCTGCTGGCCGCGGGCGTGCTGCTCGCCGGCTGCACCGGCCATTCCGGCCGGCCGGGCAGTCGTCCCGCGCCGTCCTGCTCGCCGGCCGCCGGCGCCGGCTTCTCCTGGCCGCCCGGCATCCCGGCGAACCTGCCGCTGCCACCCGGCGCGCGGCTCGGCGAGGTGCGACAGCTGGCCAGCGGCTTCACCCTGGTCACCTTCACCGCCCCGGGAACCGTCCGCACCAGCCTGCTGGAGATCACCGCGGCGCTGCAGGCCGCCGGCTACACGGTGGGACGCGGCATCGTGGGCACCAGCCGGAGCCGGTTGCCGTTCACCCGGGACGGCAGGCCCGGCGTGCTGGAACTGACCGCGGTCGACGCCTGCACCACCCGGTGGCAGGTGCAGGCCTGAGCCCGGCACCGGACCAGCTCCGGCCCCGGCTGCTGCCTCCCGCACCCGGCCGGCCCGGTTCGTCAACCGGCCCGGTTCGTCAGCCGGCGCCGCTCACTGGGCGACCGCGGGCAGCTGGGTGGACAGCGCGTCATCGGTCACCGGGGCGAACCGCATCGCGGAGAACCGGCCGAAGTACATGTCGCTGGAGCTCACCCCCTCCCGGTCGTCCGGGCCGAAGCCGCGCTGGTCGCCGTTGGCCCCGGTCACCGACGCACCCTCGACGGCGGCCAGCCGCGGCGCCCCGGTAACGCCTGCGGTGAGGGTCAGCGCGGCCGAGACCAGCAGCATCGCGTCGTAGGAGAACATCGCCCAGTCCGGCGGCTGCAGCACCGGACGGCCACCCGCGCTCACCCCGACCGGGTCGGCGCCGTAGCGCTGCTGGTAGGCGGCCCGGAACCGCTCGAACGGCGCCGGCCCCTGCTCGCTGGTGATCCGGAACGAGACGAAGGTGGCGCCGTCCAGCCAGGCCGGATGGTCGGCCAGCACCTGGCGCACCAGCGGGTCCTCACCGGTCGGGCTGAGGTACACCGGCACCGTCCAGCCGGTCGAGCGGGCCGCCCGGATCACCTGGGCGAGCACCGGCGCGCCGGCCCACACCACCAGCGCCCCGGCCCGGGCCCGCCGGGCGGCCAGCACCTGGGCGCTGACGTCCGGCGCGGCCGCCGGCAGCACGATCCGGGCAACCACCGGCACCCCGCTGTAGGCGAGGTCGGCGTCGAGTTGCCGGGCGCCGTCGCGGCCGTAGGAGGAGTCGTCGCTGAGCACCGCGACGGGCTGCCGGTGCCGGGCGGCCAGGTAGTCGGCCAGCCGCCGGCTCAGGTACCTGTTCGCCGGCGCCAGCCGGAACACCGTCGGATGCGCCTGCGGATCCAGGAACGAGCCGCCGCCGTCGAAGACCACGAACACCGGCAGCGACGCCGGATCGGTCACCCGGGACACCGCCAGCGCGCCGGTGCCGTCGGTGATCAGGGCCGCGGCGTGCTCGCGCACCGCGGCCCGGGCGATGGCCACCGCGGCACTCGGCGAGGCGCCGTTGTCCACCACCCGCACCCTCGGCACCGCGCCCGGCGGGCTGCCCGAGCGGGCCAGCACCGCCTGCGCCAGCTCGGCGCCCCGGGCCACCGACCGCCCGATCCAGGGTTGCGAGGCCAGCGGCGCCGACACCACGACCAGCGGCGCACCGGCTGCCGAGCCCCGCTCGGCGGCCCGGCAGCCGGTGCCGGCCAGCAGCGCGCAGGCCAGCAGCAGCGCACCCAGCACCCGCATGCCCGCACCTCCCCCGCACGACCCGTTCCTGAGTACTTTGGCACCACCAGCCGGCTGGCAGCAGACGGAATCGGGGGTTGTGGATGACGCGAAGCGGACTGGCTGCCCTGTGGACGACGATGACGCTGCTGGGCGCAGCGCTGGCCGGCTGCGCCAGCGGCCCGAGCCCGCAACCGGCCGCCACGATCTCGGTCTCGTGGGGCACTCCCGGCACTCCCACCGCTGCCCCGTCCGTCGCCGCCACCGCCGCGGACTGCGAACAGCGGACGGTGCCGCGGCCGGAGCTGGCCGGCCAGCTGCCGGTCGGTTTCGCCACAGTGGCCGGCTGGCAGCCGACCGGGGCGATGGACCAGGCCCGGACCCGGGTGGTCCGGGGGGTGCTGCCCGGCGGGCCGGCCGACCTGGAAGCCGTCCGGGACCGCGCCGTCGACCAGCTCATCGACGCCGGCTACCACCTGACCGGCACCGACGAAGAGGCCGGCTACGAGGCCGAGGCGGAGCTGGCGGGTCCGCGCGAGGTGAACATCAACGTCAGGCCGCTGTGCCGTGCCTACCTGGTCCTCAGCTACTCGGTCCGGCAGTAACCGCGCCGGCAGTAACCGCGCCGGCAGTAGCCGGGTGCGGCGGGCCGGCCTGCTGGCCGGGGTCATCGCGATGCTGATGACTTCTCCCGCACGAGCCGACACCGTCGACCTGCCCGCGCCGCAGGCCGACCAGCTGGGCGGCAGCGAGCTGTTCGGAGCGCTCGGCGCCGGCCGGGACGAGCTGCCCGGCTACCTGGCACCGGGTCCGCTGCGCAACGACGAGCTGGTCTCGGTCGAGGTGTCCGGCGACGGCCGGGTCAGCCGGGTCAGCGACCGGCAGCAGATCCTCCTCACCGGCACCGGGGACTACTTCGTCCGCGAGTCCGGCCCGGCCCGGGCCGCGGTGGCCGTCGGCGGCGAGGCCCCGGTGCTCAGCCTCGGCGACATCGTCTGGCAGGGCTTCTCCCCCGGCAGCCGGCAGCTGGCGGCCCGGATCGAGCTGGATCCCGAGATCGAGTCCCGGCACCTGCCGCTGCGGATCGGGCTCAGTTTCACCGCCGGTGGCCGCCGGACGGTGCTCGGCCCGCAACGGCAGCTGCCCAGCGCCGGCACCCTGACGCTCACCGTGGACAACGCCACCGGGCAACCAGCCACGCTGCCGACCGCGACGGACGCCCCGGCCCGGCAGCTGGCCGCGGCGCTGGACCGGCTGCGGGCCGCGGCGAACAGCCCGGCCGCCAGGCTGCCGACCACCCGGACCGGCATCCCGCCGCAGCTGCCGGTCACCGGGGCCGGCACCCGGACCGGCACGCAGCTCGTGCCGCTGCAGCTGCACGCCAGCCTGGCCGTGCACCCGGACGGGCCGGCCGCGGGGAACCAGCAGGACAGCACCGTCCGGCTCGACACGCTGCTGTTGCGCAGCACGCAGGTCAGCCTGCCGGTGCCCGGTCCGGGCATCGTCACGCTGCAGCTGATCGCGGTGCCGGCGCTGGATCCGGCCGGCCTGGTACCGCCACACTCGGCGCCGTCCTGGGCCGCCTGGGCCGGCACCGATCCGCCGCGGGCCGAACGCCGGGCCGCGCTGGAGCTGCTGGTGCAGGCGGCGGCGACCGGGTCGCGCGCGTCGGCCTTCAGCCCGTACCTCGGCTCGCAGCTGGAACCCCGCGGCCACACCACGTTCTCCTACTCGCTGGCGACCGCCCGGACGCCCGGGCCGGCACCGGTCCGGCTGGCCCCGCGGCCGGTACCGATCACCCTCACCGTGCTGGGCTTGCTGGCGTTGCTGGGCGCCGGCGTGCTGTGCTGGCGGCGGTCCTGACGCCGGGTGCTATTCCTCGCCGAGCAGCGCCCGCCGCACCCGCGGCTCCGCGCGCACCGTCGCGGCAGCGCCGCTGGCCAGCACCCGGCCGGCGTCCAGCACGGTGATCCGGTCGGCCACCGCGGCGACCAGGCGCAGGTCGTGCTCGACGATTGCGACGGCGGCGCCGCGATCGGCCAGCAGCCGCAGCACGTCCCGCAGCACCGCGCGCTCGGCGGCGGTCATGCCGGCGGCCGGCTCGTCGAACAGCAGCACCGGCGCGCCGGTGGCCACCGCCCGGGCCAGCTGCAGCAACTGCCGCTCGCCGGTGCTCAGCCGGGACGGGTCGGCCTCGGCGAGCCGGCCCAGCCCGAGCGCGTCCAGGATGCCGGCTCTCCAGGCGCGCAGCTCGGCCGCCTGCACCCGCGAGAGCGGGGTGCCCAGCAGCTGGCGCAGCCCGGCGTGCGACCACCGGCCGTTGCCGCTGGCACCGAGGGCGACCTGCCGCGCCGGCGGAAGCCCGGCCGGCACCACCGGCTGCTGCGGGGTGCGTACCACCCCGGCGCGGGCCCGGTGGACGGGCGTCCGGGCCCGGTGCGGCACCCCGCCGAGCCGCACCGCGCCGGCGTCCAGGCTGCCGGCCAGCACCTCGAGCAGGGTGGACTTTCCGCTGCCGTTCGGGCCGATCAGCGCATGCACCTCGCCGTGCCGCAGGGTCAGGCTGACGTCGTCCAGCACCGGGCCGCCGGAGTGGCGCACGCTCGCCGAGACCAGTTCCAGGGCCGGCTGTGGACGGGCCGCGACCGTCGGCCAGAGCTCCGGCAGCCGGTCCGGCCGCGGTTCCAGCGGTTCCAGCGGTTCCAGCCGGTGTTCCAGCGGTTCCGGCGGTTCCGGCTGCGCGGGCCTCAGAAACCCCGGGAGAACAACCCGCCAGCCGCGCAATCGCGCCGACCGGACGACCAGCGGTACCACCACCCCGGCGAGCAGCAGCAGACCGACCAGCATCCCGCGCGCCGGCACACCGCCGGACCCGGCTCCGGCCAGCGGGCCGGCCGGCAGCACCGCGAGCAGCGCGACGCCCGGCACCGGTCCCCACCACCGCGCCGGACCGATCAGCACCGCGGCCAGCAGCTCCAGCGACAGCAGCGGGCTGACGTCCGCGGGCGAGATCACCCCGGTCAGCACAGTGGATCCGGCGCCGGCCAGCCCGCCGAGCGCGGCGGCCCAGGTCAGCACCGCACGCCGGCGAGCGGCGACCGGAACCCCCAGCGACGCGGCGAGCGGGGCGGACTCGCGCAGCCCGGCCAGCTCCAGGCCGAGCGGTCCGCGGCCGAGCCGGGCAAGGGTCGCCAGCGCCAGCAGGCAGCAGCCGGCGGCCAGCAGAAGGCTGGTCCGGTCGGTGAGCGTCACCTCGATGCCCAGCGTCCGCGACACCAACCGGGCCGGTGCCGGCCGGGAGAATCCCTCGGTGCCGCCGAGCAGATCCGGAAAGGCGGTCGGCGCGCGCTGCACCAGCCAGGCCAGTGCCCAGGTGGCCAGCGCCAGGTAGCCGCCGTCCAGCCGGGCGGTGGCCAGGGCCGTCAGGTAGCCGGCGGCCGCGGCCAGCGACACCGCCAGCCCGGCCGCGACGCCGAGCGGCAGCCCGGTGCCACCAGGGCCGAGCAACACCACCGCGTAGCCGCCGACCGCCACGAACGCACCCTGCCCGAGCAGCGGAATGCCCGCGTAACGCACCGGCAGGGCAAGGCCCAGGGCCGCCAGCAACAGCCAAAGCGACTGGGCGAGCCCGACGGCGGTCACCGGGGAGCGGCCGCCGCGGACCGGCCGGACGGCAGGCGCCGCATCGGTCGTCCGGTCAGCCGGCCGCCGCGCCCGGACGGCGGCCGGACGGCCAGCACCGCCACCAGCAGTACCAGCGGCAGCAGGTCTGCGACGCCGGTGCCGAAGGCGTACCCGGCCAGCGCCTGCAGGCACCCGATCAGCAGGCCGCCGGCCAGCGCACCGCGCGGCGAGCCGATCCCGCCGAGCACGGCCGCAGCCGCCGCGGCCAGTCCCAGCAGGGCGCCGTCGCCGACCGAGACCGCCCGGCCCGGCGTGGCCAGCAGGCCCGCCAGCCCCGCCAGCAGCCCGGCCAGCGAGAACGCCGCCACCATCACCCGCCGGGCCGGCACCCCGCACAGCGCCGCGCCCGCCGGGTCGTCGGCCACCGCGCGCACCGCGGCGCCGAACCGGGATCGGGCCAGCACCGCTTCGGTGGCGAGCCCCGCGGCCAGGCCGATCGCCAGCACGCACACTGCCCGGACCGGCACCGTGCCGCCGCCGGGCAACCGCAGCAGCCCGCCGGGTGCCAGCGCGTCGACGTGCAGCGCATCCGGCAGCGCATAGGCCTGCTGCGCAAGGACGAACGCCAACCCGGCGCGCAGCAGCAGGCCGGCCGCCAGGCCACCGGCGATCCAACTCTCCGGCCCGGGCTGCCGCGCCCCGTCCGACAGCACCGTGAGCCCGCCGACCAGCCCGGACAGCGCCGCACCCGCGGCCAGGGTGAACACCAGCAGCGCGACCGAGGCGAGCCGGCCCGGCGGTGCCGCGGTCGGGGTGCGGCCGGCCACCGCGAGCACGGCGAGGAACGCCGCGCCGACCACGATGTCGCCGTGCGCGAACGGCAGCACCCGGGCGGTGCCGGCGACCAGCGAGAACCCGAGCGCCACCAGTCCCAGCACGACCCCCTGGGCGAGGCCGGCCAGCACCACCTGGAGCAGCACACCGGCGATCATGGCGCCAAGGTAGCCGACCCGGCGGTCGGATCCGGAACGTCACCGCCGTACCGCCCGGCCACCCCACCAGCTGCGGTCTCTTAACACCGTCTACATATTCATCTAACGCACTTCACACAGCGGTGCGTTCGCTAGTGCAGCGGCCGGTGCAGTGCAGACAGTCAATATTGCCAAGCCCACAACCAATCGCCCGCGACCCAACCCGCACGAGCCGGCTGGCCGACCGGTTCTCCGGACCGGCATCGCGGTGCGAGAAGTGCCCGGAAGCAGCGCCGTGCGCACTTTCCTGGCATACGCGCGAAAAACGAAAGGTGAGCCTGCATGAGCGTGGATTCGTCACAAGCCGTCGAGGAGCTACCCAAGGACTTTCTGGCGCACCCGTACGAGATCCTGGAGCGGCTTCGCGCCGCCGGACCGGCCCATCCGGTGATCTTCCCGCACGGCGCCAAGGTGTGGCTGGTGACCCGGTACGACGACGTCCGCCAGCTGCTGACCGATCCGCGGGTGAGCAAGGACGGCAGCCGCGCCAACCACCTGTTCGCCCGCCATGCCGGGATGATCACCGACGAGGACGAGACCGGCGGCATCGGCGTCAACGACGAGCTGACCATGCACATGCTCAACAGTGACCCGCCGCGGCACACCCGGTTGCGCTCGCTGGCCAACCAGGGACTCACCCCGCGGCAGATGGAGGCATCCCGCCCCCGGCTGGAGCAGGTCGCCGACGAGTTGCTGAACGCCCTGGACGACGGCCGGCCGGTGGTGGACCTGCTCGCCGGCTTCACCCAGCCGATGACGATCACCACCATCTGCGAGGTGCTCGGCGTGCCCGCCGAGGACAAGCCGCTGTTCCACCAGTGGGCCGCCGAGCTGGTGGGTGCCGGCCACGACCCCGAGGTGGTCGAGGCGGCTTCCAACAGCGTCATCTCCTACGCCCGGGCCAGCATCGAGGCCAAGCGCGCCAACCCGGGCCAGGACATGCTGAGCATGCTGGTGCACGGCAGGGACGGCGGCGACCGGCTCACCTCCGACGAGCTGGTGAGCATGTTCTTCCTGATCATCATGGCCGGTCACGTCACCTCGATGCACACCCTGACCAACGTCATCCACAGCCTGCTGACCCATCCGGAGGAGCTGGCCAAGCTGCGGGCAAACCTGTCGCTGCTGCCGGTGGCGATCGACGAGCTGATCCGGTACGACTCGGGCGTCTCGGTCGGCACCTTCCGGTTCACCAAGGAGGCCATCGACCTCGGCGAGGTCACCATCCCGGCCGGCGAGATCCTTGCGCTGTCGATGAGTTCCGCCCACCGGGACAGCACCAAGTACCCCGATGCCGACCGGTTGGACGTCACTCGCTGTCCCAAGAACCACCTGGGCTTCGGGCACGGCACCCACTACTGCATCGGCGCGCCGCTGGCCCGGATCCAGCTGGAGGTGGCGCTGACCAAGCTGCTCACCCGGTTCCCGGACCTGCAACTGGCGGCACCGCCCGAGTCGCTGGAGTGGGAGCACGGCGCGCTGATGCGCGGCCTGGTCGCGCTGCCGGTGTCGCTGCACGGGACGGCAACCGGCTGATCCCGCCGTCCGGGCGGCGGGCGGTTTCCCCTGCCCTGGTAAGGAGTCGTCCGGTCCGGCTGTCGGGCCGGACGGCCCCGGCGCCGCGACATCAGGGACGCCGGACGGTGCGGCGCCCGGCGCGACGCGCGGAGCTGACGCGCCGCGACGCCGGCCGGGCGGCATACTTCCAGGGTGCTCGGTGCCGGATTCGCCACGGTTCTCCGCGCCGCCCAGCAGGGCGACGAGGAGGCCTTCGCCACCCTGTGGCGGGATGCCAACCCGGCGCTGCTGCGGTATCTGAAGGTGCTGGACTCCCAGACCGCCGAGGACGTCGCCGCCGAGACCTGGCTGAGCGTGATCGGCGGGCTCGGCAGCTTCTCCGGCGACGAGCTGGCCTGGCGGGCCTGGGTGTTCACCATCGCCCGGCGCCGGCGCACTGACGACCTCCGGCGGCGGCTGCGGCAGCCGTCCGGCCCGCTGGGCTGGCCGCACGGCGACGAGCGTGGCGGCGTCACCCCGGATGCTGCCGAGGAGGCGCTGGGCAGGCTCGACACCCGGGCGGCTGTCGAACTGGTGGCCACGCTGCCGCCGCTGCAGGCCGAGGTGATCATGCTGCGGGTGGTCGCAGGCTTGCCGGTGGAGACGGTGGCCGGCATCGTCGGCCGCAGCCCGGGTGCGGTGCGGGTGGCCGCGCACCGGGGTTTGCGCACCCTGGCCCGGGTCGTGGCCAGCGGTGGTGTAACGCTGTGAGCGGCGATCGCGATCTGAGAGGTGACATGTCCCTTCCACCGTGGCACCTTCACTCCAACGACCGCTCCAGCGAGGAGCGGTCGTTCGAGGCACTGCTGGGCAGAGCACCCCTGCCGCCGGACGCGCTCGCGACGGACGCGTTCCTCGCCGACATCGTGGACGCGCTCACCGCTCCGGCGGTGTCCGACGAGCTGGCGGGCCTGACCAGGGTGCGCGCTGCCTACACCACGCTGTACGCAGCGCGGCAACGCCGCGGTGGGACGTACCGACGGAGGTCATCGATGCGTTCCCCCTTGTCCCACCCCAAGATCGCCACCGCGCTCGCCGCCGGAGTCTTCGGCCTGGGCGGCTTCGGAGCGGCCGCGTACGCCGGTGCGCTGCCGGATGCCGCGCAGCAGGTGGTGCACCACGTGATCGGAGCACCGGACAGCCACCCCGGCAAGGGCGCCGGCCACGCGCCGCAGCCGGCCGGCGCGCCGAGCAGCACACCGGCCGGCCCGGACGCGACGGGTGCGGCGGCCTTCGGGCTGTGCAACGCCTACGCGCACGCCGACGACATGGCGGCGGACAAGTCGGTCGCGTTCGCGAACCTGGCCGCGGCGGCCGGCGGCGCGGACCAGATCGAGGCGTACTGCGCGACGATCCCGCACCCGGGCTCGGCCACCGCCTCGCACCCGGCCGGCCCGCCGAGCACCGTGCCCAGTGACCACCCGACCGGCAAGCCGACCGCGCTGCCCTCGCACCCCGTGGGCCCGCCGAGCACCGTGCCGACCGACCATCCCACCGGCAAGCCGACCGCGCCGCCCTCGCACCCGGTCGCACCGCCGAGCGCCGTCCCCTCGCACTCCCACCCGACCGGCAAGCCCAGCACCGTGCCGCCGTCGCCGAGCGGGCACCCGACCGGTCACTGAGCTCATGCCGGCGCCGGGCCCCTTGCCGCCCGGCGCCGGCGGCTCTGCACGGCTGACCGGCGCGGCGCGCCAACCCGGAAAGAGCTGACAAACACCGCGCCGCTCGGCCATGATCCAGGGTTGGCGTGGGCGTCCTCGCGCGCGAAGTGTGCAGCCGCTGACAGCGGCATGGCTGTCTTGGGGGTGGTCATGACGATCGGGCTCGCGGTGCTGGCGGCTTGGTGTGAGTTCGGTTTGTTGTTGGTGTTGCTGGCCTTCGTGGTGCTGCGCGGCGACCGCCGCAAGCCCCGATGACCGGCCGGCGGATCGCGGCGGCGCTGGCCGGCACACTGCTGGCCTGCGCGGCCTGCGTGGGCCCGGCCACCACCACCTCGGTGTACCGGGGCAAGGCCGGCCACACCGCCGAGGATGCGCTCTCGCAATTGGAAACCGCCCGGCTGGCGGTCGAGACCGACCGGCGCGGCAACCTGCTGCACGCCTCGCTGGAGGTGATGCTGACCGAGGCCGAGGACGGCTTCAGCTCGATCCAGGCCACCTTCGACTCGATCCAGCCGCCGGACAGCACCGAGGCCGACCAGCTCCGCGACAAGCTGGACAAGATCCTCGCCGCCGGCTCCGACGGCCTGGCCCAGCTGCGGATCGCGGCACGGCGCGGCGACAGCGCGGTGCTGTACTCGACCAGCGCCGAGCTCGGCGCGGTGTCGGAGCAACTGCAGGCCTTCAGCGACAACCCGCACGCATGAAGCGGATCTTCGCCGTCGCGCTCGGCATCCTGACCGCCATCGGCGGCTTCGTCGACATCGGCGACCTGGTGGCCAACGCCCTGGTCGGCTCCCGGTACGGGCTGTCGCTGGCCTGGGCGACCATCGGCGGCATCGTCGGCATCTGCCTGTTCGCCGAGATGTCCGGACGGGTCGCCGCGGTCACCAGCCGGGGCACGTTCGACCTGGTACGCGAGCGGCTCGGTCCGCGGGTGGGCCTGGCGAACCTGGTCGCGTCGTTCCTGGTGACCATGCTGACCTTCACCGCCGAGATCGGCGGCATAGCGCTGTCCATCGAGCTGGTGACCAGCGTGAACTACCTGCTGTGGGTGCCACTGGTGGCACTGGCGGTGTGGCTGATCATCTGGCGGGTCAAGTTCTCGCTGCTGGAGAACGTCTTCGGCATGCTGGGGCTGTCCCTGGTGGTGTTCGCGGTCGCGCTCTGGAAGCTCAATCCCGACTGGAGCACCCTGCTGCACCAGATCGCCGTTCCGGACAAGCCCGGCAAGGAAGGGCTGCTGCCCTACTTCTACTACGCCATCGCGCTGTTCGGGGCGGCCATGACACCGTACGAGGTGTTCTTCTTCTCCTCCGGCGGGGTCGAGGAACGCTGGACGGAGAAGGACATCCGCACCTCGCGGGTCAACGTCTTCGTCGGCTTCCCGCTGGGTGGCCTGCTGTCGCTTTCCATCGCCGCCGTCGCGGGGCTGACCCTGCTGCCCCGCGGCATTCAGGTCGACACGCTGTCCGGGGTGGGCCTGCCGGTCGCGGTCGCGGTCGGCAAGATCGGCCTGGCGGTGGCGATCCTCGGCTTCGTCGCCGCCACCTTCGGCGCGGCGCTGGAGACGGGACTGTCCTGCGGCTACGCCGTCTCGCAGTACTTCGGCTGGCAATGGGGAAAGTACGTCAAGCCCCGCGACGCCGCCCGCTTCCACGTCGTGGTGCTGCTGTCGCTGATCGCGGCGGTGGGCATCGTGCTGACCACCGTCAACCCGATCACCGTGACCGAGTACTCGATCGTGTTCTCCGCGGTGGCGCTGCCGCTGACCTACTTCCCGATCCTGGTCATCTCCAACGACCCGGATTACATGGGCGAGAAGGTCAACGGCCGGGTCTCCAACACCCTCGGCACGCTGTTCCTGATCGTCATCCTGATCGCGGCGATCGCGGCAATCCCCTTGATGCTGCTCACGAAAGCGGGTCAGTGACATGGCCGAACACTCAGCCGGACGGCAGCTCGACCTGCACCTGCACCTGCTCGATCGGCAGGTGCAGGACGAAGACGGCCGGATGGTGTGCAAGGTCGACGACCTGGAGTTCGAAGTCGACGCCACCGGCCGGCCGTACGTGACCGCGATCCTGGTCGGGCCGCGTGCGCTCGGCCCGCGGCTCGGCGGCCGGCTGGGCCGCTGGGTGGCCTCGATCGCCGGCCGGCTGGCGACCGCCGACCAGGCCGAGGTGCCGCGGATCGACTTCGGCTACGTCACCTGGATCGGCAACTCGGTGACCATCGCACGCCATCCGGACGAGCTGCCGGTCGCGCCGCTGGAGGACTGGCTGGACCGGCACGTGATCTCGCGGATTCCCGGGAGCCGGCATGAAAGCGAGTGACCTGATCCACCAGCCGGTCTTCGACGACACCGGCCGGCGGATCGGGGTGGTGACGGACCTGCGCTGCGTGCAGGACGGGCCGCTGCGCGGCGCGATGGCCGCCCCGCGGGTGCACCAGGTGATCGTCAGCCGGCGCCGGACCGGCTCGCTGCTCGGCTACGACCGCCGCGAGCAGCAGGGGCCGTGGCTGATCCGGCGGATCGTCCGCTGGCTGCACCGGGACCTGATGGTGGTGCCCTGGGAGTCGGTGCGGATCAGCGGCGACGACGGCCCGCGAACCGTGGTGGTGACCGGTCCGGCCGCCACTGACCGGACGTAGCCGGGGACTCCGGGCCTCAGCGCGCCACCAGGTAGCGCAGGTAGACGACCTTGGAGGGGAAGGTGCGGGTCTCGACGAGGTCGAGATCCGTCCGGCGCTCGCGCTGGGGGAAGAACGGAATGCCACCGCCCACCAGCACCGGGTAAACCTTGGGCCGGTACTCGTCGATCAGGCCCAGCGCGGCCGCCTCGGTGGCGAGCGTCGCCCCGCCGATCGCGATGTTGCCCTCCGCCGGCTCGGCCCGCAACCGCTCGATCTCCTCCGCCAGGCCGCCGGTGGCCAGCCGGGCATGGCCCCGCACCGCCGGCAGCGTGCGGGAGAACACCACCTTCGGCAGCGGATTCCAGAGCGCGACCCACTCGCGCTGCGCATCGTCGAGCGAGTGCTCCCGCTCGGCGGTCTCCCAGTACAGCATGGCCTCGTACAGCCGCCGTCCCATCAGGTGGACGCCAACCTCGCGGATCTGGTCGATGGCGAAGCGGAAGACCTCCTCATCGGGCGCGGTCCAGTTGAAGCCGCCGTCCGGACCGACGATGTAGCCGTCCAGGGAGACGCCCATCGAGTAGGTCACGCTGCGCATCGGAAGTCCTCCTCGGTGCCGGATTCGACTGAGTACACACCCTGGGGGTGACAGGCTGCACACCGCGGCGGAGTTCCGCTGATCAGTACTGTGTGACATAGTACTGACGTGGCTCGGGTGGTGGTCGTCGGCGCTGGCATCGTGGGTGCCGCGTGCGCCTTCTACGCCAGCCGGGCGGGCCTCGATGTCACCGTCCTGGAGCGCGGTGCGGTGGCCGCCGGCACCACCGGCGCCGGCGAGGGCAACCTGCTGCTGTCGGACAAGGCGGCCGGCCCGGAGCTGGATCTCGCGCTGCGGTCGGCCGCGCTGTGGAATGTCCTCTCCGACGAGCTGGGCGGCGAGGCGTTCGAACTGGAGCGCAAGGGCGGCGTGGTGGTCGCCGGCAGCGCCGAGGGGCTGGCCGCGCTGCACGCCTTCGCCGCCGAGCAGCGCGCGGCCGGGGTGGCGAGCATTCCGCTGGACGCCGGCCAGCTGCGCGACGCCGAGCCGCACCTGTCCCCCGCGCTGGCCGGCGGCGCCTTCTACCCCGGTGACATGCAGGTCCAGCCGGCACTGGCCGCCGCCGGGCTGCTCGCCGCGGCCCGGGCCGCCGGCGCCGAGCTGCGCACCGGCGTCGAGGTGCTCGGCAGCGAGCTGGCCTCCGGCCGGCTGACCGGGGTGCGCACCAGCGCCGGCCTGGTGCCCGCCGACTACGTGGTAAACGCGGCCGGCACCTGGGGCGGCGAGGTGTCGGCCCGCCTCGGCGGCGCGGTGCCGATCCTGCCCCGGCGCGGCTTCGTGCTGGTGACCGAGCCGCTGCCCCGGGTGATCCGGCACAAGGTGTACTCGGCCGACTACGTCGCCAACGTCGCCTCCGACCGCGCCGGCCTGGAACTGTCGCCGGTGATCGAGGGCACCCGGTCCGGAACGGTGCTGATCGGCGCCAGCCGGGAGCGGGTGGGCTTCGACACCACCATCTCGATCCCGGTGGTGCGCCAGCTCGCCGCGCAGGCGGTGCGGCTGTTCCCGGTGCTGGCCGGCATCTGCCTGATGCGGGTCTACGCGGGGCTGCGGCCCTACTGCCCGGACCACCTGCCGGTGATCGGGACGGACCCGCGGGTGCCCGGGCTGTTGCACGCCTGCGGCCACGAGGGCGCCGGCATCGGGCTGGCACCGGCCACCGGCGAGCTGATCGCCGACCTGATCACCGGCCGGCCGGCCACTGTGGATCCAGCGCCGTTCGACCCGGTTCGCTTGATCGGAGCTGCCGCATGACCGCGTTCAGCTTCGACGGCCGGCCCGTCGACTTCGCCGAGGGCCAGACGGTGGGTGCCGCGCTGGTCAACGCCGGCATCTACAGCTGGCGGGTGACCCGCCGGCACGGCACCCGGCGCGGGCTGTTCTGCGGCATCGGGGTCTGCTACGACTGCCTGGTGCGGGTGGACGGCGTCCCGAACCAGCGCGCCTGCCAGGTGGCCGCCACGGACGGCATGACGGTGACCACCCAGACCGGAACGGGCCACGATGACTTCGCCTGCTGAGGCTGTCGAGCCTGTTGCGGCCGTGCAGGTGGCGGTGATCGGCGCCGGGCCGGCCGGGCTGGCCGCGGCCGTGCATGCCGCCGAGCAGGGTGCGGTGACGGTGCTGCTGGACTCCGGCGCCCGGCTCGGCGGCCAGTACTGGCGGCACTCTTCGGCCGGCCTGGACTCCCCCGGCGAGGCGTCGCTGCACCACGACGTCGCCACCTACCGTGACCTGACCCGCCGGCTGGCCGCCCTGGCCGACCGCGGCCGGCTCACCGTCCGGCTGGAGCACCACGTCTGGTCGGTGCGGGCCGACGAGTCCGGCTGCACCGTCGCCGCGATCGACCGCCGGGATCTCCGGCGGCCGGCCGAGGTGGTGCTGCGGGCGTCCGTCCTGGTGCTCGCGGCCGGCGCCTACGACCGCCAGCTGCCCTTCCCCGGCTGGGACCTGCCCGGCGTGCTCACCGTGGGCGGCGCGCAGGCGCTGCTCAAGGGCAGCGGGGTTGCGGTCGGCCCTCGGGTGCTCGTCGCCGGCACCGGGCCGTTCCTGCTGCCGGTCGCCACCGCGCTGGCCGCCCGTGGCGCCGACGTGCTGGGCGTGCACGAGGCCAACAGGCCCGGCCGCTGGTTGCGGCAGCTGCCCGCGGCACTCTCCCAGCCGGCCAAGCTCACCGAGGCCGCCGGGTACGCCCTCGCCCTGGCCCGGCACCGGGTACCGCTGCACACCCGGTCGGTGGTGATCGCCGCGCACGGCGGCGACCGGCTGGAGGCGGTGACCGTGGCCCGGCTGGACTGGGCCGGCCGGGTGCGCCGGGACACCTGCCGCCGGCAGCCGGTCGACGTGCTCGCGGTCGGCTACGGCTTCAGCACCTCCGCCGAGCTGGCCGCCCAGGCCGGCTGCACGCTGCACCCGACGTCCGACGCGACGCTGGCGGTGACCACCGACGGCGCGCAGCGGACCAGCAACCCGTGGGTCTTCGCGGCCGGTGAGATCACCGGTGTGGGCGGCGCCCAGCTGGCCGTCGCCGAGGGCATCGTGGCCGGCGCCGGCGCGGCCGCTGCGAGCGAGTCAGCCGCCGGCGGGCCGGTGTCGGCCGTCCTGCCCGCCGCCGTCCGGACCCGGGACCGGCTGCGCCGCTTCGCGGCCGCGATGCACGAGGTCTACCCGGTACCGCCGTTCTGGCTGGACACCCTGGAGCCGGACACCGTGGTGTGCCGGTGCGAGGAGGTGACCGTGGCCGAGATCGACGCCGCGATCTCCGCCGGCGCCCGGGACTCCCGGTCGGTCAAGTTGCTGTCGCGCTCCGGCATGGGCTGGTGCCAGGGACGCGAATGCGGCTACGCCACCAGCTGCCTGGTCGCCGCCCGCACCGGGCAGCCGGTGGACCTGGCCAACGGCGCCGGACGGCCGGTCGCAGCACCCATCCCGCTCGGCCTGCTCGCCGGGCCCGGCGCCGACCTGTCCCCCTGACAGCAGAACCCGTTGTAAACACACGCGATGACCGAGGAGCACCAGATGGACCGCAAGCCCTGGCACGGAGTACTCGTCGCCACCCCGCTGCCCTGGAAAGCAGGCGAGCAGGACGACACCCCCGACCTGGACGCCTACGCCACCCACGTGGCCTGGCTGGCCGCCAACGGCTGCGACGGGGTGACCCCGAACGGCTCGCTCGGCGAGTACCAGAACCTGACCGACGCCCAGCGCGAGGCGGTGGTGCGCACCGCGGTGCAGGCCGCGCCGGACGGCTTCACGGTGATGCCCGGGGTCGGCGCCTACGGTGCCAAGCAGGCCCGCCGGCACGCCGAGGTCGCCGCGGACGCCGGCTGCCCCGCGGTGATGCTGCTGCCGCCGAACTCCTACCGGGCCCGCGACGTCGACGTGATCGAGCACTACCGCATCGTCGCCGAGGCCGGCGTTCCGATCGTCGCCTACAACAACCCCTACGACACCAAGGTCGACCTGGTGCCGGCCCTGCTGGCCAGGCTGTACGGCGAAGGGCTCATCGTCGCGGTCAAGGAGTTCTCCGGCGACGTGCGCCGGTTCTACGAGCTGCGCGAGCTGGTCCCGGACCTCGACGTGCTCGCCGGCAGCGACGACGTCGTCCTGGAGCTCGCCCTGGCCGGCTCCCCCGGCTGGGTCGCCGGCTACCCGAACGCGTTCCCGGCCGCCTGCGCCGAGCTGTTCGCCGCCGCCCGGGCCGGTGATCTGGAACGCGCCCTGCCGCTCTACCGCACCCTGCACCCGCTGCTGCGCTGGGACTCCAAGACCGAGTTCGTGCAGGCGATCAAACTGTCGATGGACCTCAACCCGGCCGCGATCGACGGGGGCCGCTGCCAGCCGCCGCGCGGCCCGCTGTCGGACGCCGACGCCGCCGCCATCCGCGAGGTGACCGAGAAGGCGCTGGCCGCCGGCCTGCGCTGACCGGGAATCGGCCGTACCAGCAAAGGAGAAACGGACATGAGGTCGGTACGCACGCTGCACGCGGTCGACTCGCACACCGAGGGCATGCCGACCCGGGTCATCGTCGGCGGGGTCGGCGTGCTGCCGGGGGCGACGATGGCCGAGCGGCGGGTCAACTTCCTGCGCGACCAGGACGACCTGCGGACGCTGCTGATGTTCGAGCCGCGCGGGCACAACGCGATGTCCGGCGCAATCCTGCAACCGCCGACCCGGCCGGACTGCGACTGGGGCGTGCTCTACATCGAGGTGTCCGGGTGCCTGCCGATGTGCGGGCACGGCACCATCGGGGTGGCCACCGTGCTGGTCGAGACCGGCATGGTGGCGGTCACCGAACCGGTCACCACCATCCGGCTGGACACCCCGGCCGGGGTGGTGGTCGCCGAGGTCGCGGTCGAGAACGGTGCCGCCCGCGCGGTGACCATCCGCAACGTGGCGTCGTTCTCGCTGGCCCTCGACCAGCAGGTGGAGGTGCCGGGGCTGGGCATGGTGGACTACGACCTGGCTTTCGGCGGCAACTTCTACGCCATGGTGGAGCTCGCCAAGCTCGGCTTCGCCTTCGACCGCGCCCAGCAGCAGGGCATCGTGGAGGCGGGACTGGCCGTCATGGACGCCATCAACACCAGCAGGCTCCCGGTGCACCCGACCGATCCTCTCATCACCGGCTGCCACCATGTGCAGTTCGTCGCCGCCGGCTCCACCGCTCGGCATTCCCGGCACGCCATGGCGATCTATCCGGGCTGGTTCGACCGCTCGCCGTGCGGCACCGGCACCAGCGCCCGGATGGCGCAGCTGCACGCCCGGGGCGAGCTGCCGCTGCACACCGACTTCGTCAACGAGTCCTTCATCGGCACCCGGTTCATCGGGCGGCTGACCGGCGAGACCGAGGTCGGTGGGCTGCCCGCGGTGCTGCCCACCATCACCGGTCGCGCCTGGGTCACCGGGACCGCGCAGTACCTGCTCGATCCCACCGACCCGTTCCCGGCCGGATTCCGCTTCTAGTGCAACGGAAAAGCCCAATGAGAGAGTACTCATGATCATCTCGACGTCCCCGCAACGCCCGGACGACATCGTGGTCAGCGTGCCGGCCGGTACGCCCGCCGAGGTGCGCGCCGCCGCCGAGGCGGCCCGCAAGGTGCAGCCGGACTGGCTCGACGCGGGTGCCGCCGCCCGGGCCGCCGCGCTCGGCCGGGCCGCCGACGCGGTGCAGGCGGCCGCTGCCGAGCTCACCGAACTCGCGGTGCGCGAGGTCGGCAAGCCGCTGGCCGAGGCCCGGGGCGAGATCGCGCGCTCGGTGTCGATCCTGCGCTACTACGCCCAGCAGCCGTTCGAGGAGGTGGGGGCGGTGCATTCCCCGTCCGGAGCGGGGTTGCTGTTCACCACCCGGCGGCCGCGCGGGGTGGCCGGGCTGATCACGCCGTGGAACTTCCCGTTCGCGATCCCGCTGTGGAAGGCGGCTCCGGCGCTGGCCTACGGCAACGCGGTGCTGCTCAAGCCCGCCGAGCAGGCGAGTGGATGCGCGCTGCGGTTGCACGACCTGCTGGCGCCGGTGCTGCCGGCCGGCCTGTTCAGCGTGCTGCCGGGCGACGGGGACACCGGCCGGGCCGTCGCCGAGGAGGCCGACGTGGTGTCCTTCACCGGTTCCACCGCGGTCGGCCGGACGGTGGTGGCCGCCGCGGCGCAGCGCGGCATCCCGGTGCAGGCCGAGATGGGCGGGCAGAACCCGGCGATCGTGCTGCCGGACGCCGACCTGCCGGCCGCCGCCCGCAGCATCGCCGCCGCGGTGGCCGGCTACGCCGGGCAGAAGTGCACCGCCACCAAGCGGGTGCTGGTGGTGGGCGACCCGGAGCCGTTCACCGAGGCGCTGGTGGCGGCGGTCCGCAGCCTGGTGGTGGGCGACCCGGCGCGGGAGGACGTCAGCGTCGGGCCGGTCATCGACGCCGCGGCCCGGGACCGGGTGCTCGCCGCGGCCGAGAGCGCCGGCCCGGCCGGCGGCCGGGTGCTGACCGGTGGGGTTTCAGCCGGGAACGCCGGCTGGTTCGTCGCCCCCACCGTGGTGTCCGGGCTGCCCGCCGACCACCCGCTGGAGTGCGACGAGGTGTTCGGCCCGATCTGCTCGGTCAACGGGGTGGCCTCGCTCGACGAGGCGATCAGCCGGGCCAACTCGGTTCAGCAGGGACTGGTGGCCGGGCTCTACACCCGCGATCTCGGCAGCGCGCTGGCCGCCGTACACCGGCTCGCGGCCGGCATGATCAAGGTCAACGCGCCGACCACCGGGGTGGACTTCTACCTGCCGTTCGGGGGGACCAAGGCCTCCGGCTACGGCAGCAAGGAGCAGGGCAAGGCCGCGGCCGACCTGTACACCAGCGTGCACACCGTCACCGTGGAAGCGGGGTGAGCAGGCCATGACTGGTGCCGCGTCGAACCTGCCACCCGACGACAAGCTGGTGTTGCAGTCGGTCGGCTCCCGGACCAGCCTGCGCAACGAGGCCATCCGGACGTTGCAGGCCGCCATCATCGCCGGTGAGCTGCGGCCGAACGTGGTGTACTCCGCCCCGGCGCTGGCCGCCCAGCTGGGCATGTCGGCCACCCCGGTACGCGAGGCGTTCCTCGACCTGGTCAAGGAGGGACTGGTGGAGACCGTCCGCAACAAGGGATTCCGGGTGGTGGAGCTGGCGCCGTCCGAGCTGGACGAGCTGACCGAGATCCGGCTGCTGCTGGAGGTGCCCTCGGTACGCGCGCTGGCCCGGCGCGGGCTGTCGCCAGCCGAGTACCGGCAGCTGAAACAGCTGGCCGGCCAGATCGAGCAGGCCGCCGTGCGCAACGACGTGGTGGCCCACACCAAGGCGGATCTGGCGTTCCACACTGCCCTGCTCGGCCTGCTGGGCAACAAGTCGCTGATCGCCATCGTCGGCTCGTTGCGCATCCGGTCCCGGCTGTACGGCCTGTCCGCGCTGGCCGGCAGCGGTCAGCTGCTGCCCACCTCGCACGAGCACGCCGAGCTGATCGAGCTGATCCGGCGGCAGGACGCCGACGGCGCCGCGGACCTGATGCGCCAGCACATCGGCCATGTCCGCGGCTCCTGGGCGACCGGCATTGCCGACGGCTGAGCCGGTGCCGGCCGGCATGCCGCGCCGCTGCGTCGACGGCCGGGCGGTCGGTGCGGTGGGCCTGGGCTGCATGCCGATGAGCTGGTTCTACGACCGCGGCGCGACCAACGACACCGAGGCGGCGGCGGTGGTCTCCGCCGCGCTCGACTGCGGTGTGACGCTGCTGGACACCGCCGACGTCTACGGCCCGTTCGCCAACGAGACGCTGGTCGGGCAGGCGCTGCTCGGCCGCCGGGACGAGGCGTTCCTCGCCACCAAGGTGGGCCTGCTGGTCGACGGCGCGGGCAACTATCTCCGCGACGGCTCGCGGGCGCACATCGTGGCGTCCTGCGACGCGTCGCTGCGGAGGCTGGGTACCGACCGGATCGACCTGTACCAGCTGCACCGGGTGGATCCGGCCGTGCCGGTCGAGGAGAGCGTGCAGGCGCTGGCCGAGCTGGTGCAGGCCGGCAAGGTGCGCGCGATCGGGCTGTCCGAGGTGAGCGTGGCCGAGCTGGACCGGGCCGCCGCGATCGCCCCGATCGCCTCGGTGCAGTCGGAGTTCAGTCTGTGGACCCGCGATCCGGTGCGCAACGGTGTGCTGCAGTGGTGTTCCGACCACGGCGCCGCGCTGCTGGCCTACGCCCCGCTGGGTCGCGGGTACCTGACCGGCAGCATCCGGTCGGCCGCGGACCTGCCCGCCGACGACTGGCGCCGGCAGAACCCGCGCTTCCAGCCGGCGGCGTTGCAGGCCAACGAGCGGTTCCTGGCCACCGTCTCAGAGGTCGCTGCCCGCAGCGGCGCGACGGCGGCGCAGGTGGCGCTGCGCTGGCTGCTCGGCTTCAGACCGTGCGTGATACCGATCCCGGGCACCCGGCGGCCAGCCCGGGTGATCGAGAACGCCCTTGCCGCGACGGTGGATCTGAGCCCGGACGACGCGGCGCTGCTGACCGCCCTGCCCGAACCGGCAGCGCCGCGCTATTGATGTGGCACCCGTTCGCGGGTTGCTCCAGCGGCGGATCGATGCGCCGCGCCGAAGGGATGACCCGCATCGACGCACGACCGGTGACCGGCTCAGGCCAGCGTGCCGGGACCGCAAGGCATGGACGTACCAGCAGGCTATTGACAGCGGTATTTACTCTGCCCTACGCTGCCGAAACTCAAATAATGCGCAAATGGTACAAGCACCCCGCTTGTTCTAAGGAGCACCCGCCTGCAGGAGCTGGCGCAAGTCTGACGGAGCTGGCCTCCCCGAGCTCGTAACCGTGCGTGTCACGCGTGCCTGGACACCGGTGAGGCGCGGCGTACCGCCTGTCGTTCGGCAGGTACCCACCCTTACCAGAAAGGTGTTCCATGCCTCCCACCCCTCGTCGTCGAATCGCGACGGTGGCCGCGCTCGGCCTCGCGGTACCGACCGTCACCGGCCTGGTGCTCACCACCGGCGGTCCAGCCACTGCCGCACCCGGCCCCAAGGCGTCCCCGAACGCACTCGCCGCCCAGTCGGCAGCCGGCCTGGTCGCCGCCCGGCCCGCCGCCATCCATGCCAGCAAGGACGATACCTTCATCGCGCACCCGGTGATCTCCACCCGTGAGGGCCTGCAGTACGTGCCCTATACCCGCACCTACAAGGGCCTGCCGGTCTACGGCGGCGACTTCGTCGTCACCACCGACGCCACCGGCAAGGTGCTGTCCACGTCGGTGGCCCAGCACGCCGCGATCGACGTGTCCACAGCGGCGACCCAGTCCCCCGCGCAGGCAGCCAACACCGCCCGCGGCAGGGCTGCGGGCAAGGTGGTGGATTCGGCACCGGCCGGCCGAAAGGTGGTGTACGCGCTCAGTGGCACACCGCGATTGGCCTACGAGACAGTGGTTTCCAGCCATACCGGCGCCACGCTCAGCACGTTGCACGTGTTCACCGACGCCAGCACCGGCACGGTGCTGTACTCCTACGACGAGGTCCGCGAAGGCTCGGGCACCGGTCGCTACAACGGCCCGAGCCCGCTGACCATCGACACCAGCCACCCGACCAGCACCACTTGGACGATGACCGACCCGACCCGGTCGAACGTCTCCTGCCGCACCTACCCCAGCGGGGCACCGCTGTCCGGCACCGATGACGTGTGGGGCAACGGGGTCGGCACCAACCTCGAAACCGCCTGCGTCGACGCCCTGTTCGCCCTCAAGACCGAGTGGACCATGCTCTCGAACTGGCTGGGGCGCAACGGTATCAACGGCTCCGGCGGCGGCTTCCCGATCTACGTCGGCCTCAACGACATCAACGCCTACTGGAACGGCTCCTCGGTCGCGATCGGCCACAACAACGCCGGCGAGTGGATCACCTCCCTGGACGTGGTCGCCCACGAGTTCGGCCACGCCATCGACGCCACCACCCCCGGCAACATCGGCTCCAGCTCGGTCGCCGAGTTCACCGGTGACGTCTTCGGCGCGCTGACCGAGCGCTACGCGAACGAGCCCGCAACCTACGACCCGCCGGACTACACCGTCGGCGAAGAGGTCAACCTGACCGGCAACGGGCCCATCCGCTACATGTACAACCCGTCGCTGGCCGGTGACCCGAACTGCTACTCCAGCGCCATCCCCAGTACCGAAACCCATTCCGCGGCAGGACCGGGCAACCACTGGTTCTACCTGGCCTCCGAGGGCAGTAACCCGGCCAACGGCCAGCCGGCCAGCCCGACCTGCAACGGCTCCACCGTCACCGGCATCGGCATCCAGACCGTCGGCAAGATCTTCTACAACGCCATGCTGGCCAAGACCACCGGCATGACCTACCTGCAGTACCGCGTCGCCACGTTGAATGCCGCCAAGAACCTCTACCCCGGCAGTTGCACCAACTTCAACGCCATCAAGGCCGCCTGGAACGCCGTCAGCGTCCCGGCCCAGACCGGTGAGCCGACCTGCACGGCCAGCGCGGTCGTCGTCACCAACCCGGGTGCGCAGACCGGCACTGTCGGAGTCGCGAAGAGCCTGACCATGACCGCCTCTGGTGGCACTGCGCCGTACACCTGGTCGGCCACCGGCCTGCCCCCAGGGAAGACCATCAACGCCTCCACCGGCGTGATCTCCGGCGCCCCGACCACCGCCGGCAGCTACACCAGCACTGTCACCGCCAAGGCCTCGACCAACGCAACCGGCTCGGTCAGCTTCAGCTGGACGATCAGCGGCAGTGGCGCTCTCAGCGTGAGTTCCCCGGGTGCCCTGACCGGCTACGTGGGCATTAGCGACGATCTGTTCATGGGTGCCAGCGGCGGCACCACCCCCTATACCTGGTCGGCCACCGGCCTGCCGCCAGGCAAGACCATCAACGCGAGCAGCGGCCGGATCTCCGGCGCTCCCTACGTAGCCGGCAGCTACGGGGTGCGGGTCACTGCCACGGATTCCGTCGGCGCCTCTGACTTCACGAGCTTTACCTGGACGGTCGACACCGGCCCCCTCACTGTGTACCCCCGCGACCAGAAGGGTGTCGTGGGCACCGCCGATAGTGTGCCCTTGGTCGCTAGCGGCGGGACCGGGCCGTATACCTGGTCAGCCACCGGCCTTCCGCCCGGCTTCGACATCAGCGCCGACGACTCGGTGTCCGGCACTCCTACCACCGCCGGCACGTACAGCGTGACGATCACTGCCACGGACGCCGCCAACACCACCGCCTCGGCCACCTTCAGTTGGTTCATCAGCGGGCTGCACGTGATAAACCCAGGTACGCAGCGTTGGGAAGAAGGTATCCCCGTCAACCTCCAGATGCAGGCGGCAGACGGCGCTTCGCCCTACACCTGGTCAGCCACCGGCCTGCCGTCCGGCGTATCGATCTCATCGACGACCGGCCTGATCAGCGGTACACCTACCGGCCAGCCGAACCATTGTTTTTGCCCGCAGGTGAGCGCACGGGACAGCACTGGGGTGACGGCCTCCACCACATTCAGCGCATTCGTAGCCAGCCCGCTCGATCTCCCTCCAATCGCTGACCAGACCGCTGTCGTGGGACAGCCATACCAGTATCAGGTGAGCGCTTCCTTCGGGGTGAAGCCCTACACGTTCTCGGCGGGCATCGGCTTGCCAGCGGGTCTCACCATCACTCCCGACGGGTTGATATCAGGAACCCCTACCACCGCCGGTAGATACCTCGTGAGCATCCGGGTGACCGACAACGTCGGAGCGACCGACACCCGCTCCGCAACCTGGACTGTCACCTGACCCGGACAGACACCAGATCTGAGTTCCACGGGCCGGGGTGGCAAGCCTGAATAGCTTGCCGCCCCGGCTCATGCTCATGGCGGTGCCTGGTCGGACCGGGCCTCAGTCCTCGGTCGGGTCGGGAATCTCGCCGAGCAGTTTCTCCAGCACGTCTTCCAGGGTGGTGACCCCGAGCTGGGTCGAACCCGAGGTGACGATCGCCATGTGGGTGCTGGTCCGCTTCATCGCCTCCAGCGCGGCGGTCATGATGGTGCCGGCCGGGAGTTCGGTCATCGGCCGGTAGTCCTCCCGCGGCAGCGGCGCGTCCGGTCCCAGCGCCTCCAGCCGGAGCAGGTCCTTGGCGTGCACGAAGCCGGCCAGCCGGTTGCCGGAGCGGATCGGGTAACGGGAGTAGCCGCTGCTGGCGATCGCCCGCTGCAGGTCGCCGACCCGGGCGCCGGGGCTGAGGGTGACCAGCCGGTCGAGGGGAATGACGATGTCGGCGAGGGTGAGCGTGTCCAGCGCCAGGGCCTGCTGCAACCGGCGCTGGTCGTCGGGAAGAAGCAGCCCCTCGGCGGCGGACTCGTCGACGAGGTGCACCAGATCCTCGCTCGAATAGGTGGCGTTGAGCTCGCTGGTGGGCTCCACCCCGACGAGCCGGAGCAGCCCGTTGGCGAGCGCGCTGATCGCGGTGAGCACGATCCCGGTCAGCTTCGTCCAGCCAGCCATCACCACCCCGAGCACCAGGGCGCTGGGCAGCGGGTTGGCCAGCGCGAGGTTCTTGGGAACCATCTCGCCCAGCACCATGTGGCAGAAGGACACGAACAGCAGGGCAAGCACGAACGCCGCCGGATGCAGCACCGACGCAGGCAGCGACCAGGCGTCGAACAGCTGCTCGAGCCGGTGCGCGAACGCCGGCTCGGCAACCGCGCCGAGCCCGAGGGAGCACAACGCGATGCCCAGTTGGGAGCCGGCCAGCATCCGGTCCAGGCCGCGCATCTGCGCCAGCGCGATCGTCGCCCGGCGGTTGCCGGCCTGGGCCAGCGGCTCCATCTGGTCCCGGCGGGCGGTGATCAGCGCGAACTGCGCGCCGACGAAGGCGGCGTTACCGAGCAGGAACACGACGGCCAGCGCGATGCTCACGGCGTGCCCTCCGTCGCAACCGGCGGCGGGGTGGCGATCAGCCGGTCGATGCGATGGCCGTCGAGGCGGTCCACGCGCAGGTCCCAGCCCTCGATCGTGAGGTGCTCGCCCCGGTCGGGCAGGTGCCCCAGCCGGGCCAGCACCAGTCCGGCCAGCGTGTCGAACGGTCCGGTCAGTTCCGGCCAGCCGAACACCTCGGCGAAGTCGTCGGTGTGCAGCCGCCCGCTCACCGAGCGCCGGCCGTCGGTCAGCGCGATCACCTCCGGCACCTCGCCGGTGTCGTACTCGTCGCGGATCGGCCCGGTGATCTCCTCGATCAGGTCCTCCACCGTGACCACGCCGGCGGTGCCGCCGAACTCGTCGATGACCACTCCGAGCTGCAGGCTGCCGCGGCGCAGGGTGTGCAGCAGCGGCTCGCAGTGCAGCGTGGTGGGCACCCGCTCGGCCTCCACCATCAACCGGTCCACCCGGACCGTGGTGCGCGCATGCCGGTCCACGCCAAAGGCGTGCTTGATGTGCACCACGCCGGTGATGTCGTCCAGGTCCGTGCCGTAGACCGGGAACCGTGACCTGCCGCTGGTGCGGGCCGCCGCTAGCAGCTCGGCCGCGGTGGCATGGCGCGGCAGTGCCACCACGTCCACCCGCGGCGTCATGACGTCGGCGGCGATCTTGTTCCCGAAGGACAGGCTGCGCCGCAGCAGGTCCGCGGTCGCCGTCGGCAGCGCTCCCTCGGCGGCCGAGGAGGAGATCAGGTAGCGCAGCTCGGCCGGGGACCGGGCCGAGCGCAGCTCCTCCTGCGGCTGCACCCCTAACGCCCGGACCACCGCGTTCGCGGCGCCGTTGAACGCCGCGATGACCGGCCGGAACACCCTGGTGAATCCCAGCAGCAGCGGCACGATGCGGCGGCTGGTCGGCAGCGACCGGGCCAGTGCCAGGTTCTGTGGCACCAGCTCGCCGAACAGCATCTGGGCGATCGTGGCCAGCAGCAGGCCCAGGATCAGCGCCACCACCTCGCTCGCCTCGCCGAGGCCGACCGCGTCGGTGACCGGGTGCAGCGCGGCCGAGACCACCGGCTCGGCGACGAAGCCGAGCAGCAGCGAGCAGACGGTGATGCCGAGCTGCGCGCCGGACAGCTGGAAGGACAGCGTCGAGGTGGCCCGCTGCACCGCCCGGGCGCGCCGGTCGCCGCGCTCGGCGTCGCGGGCGACCCGGCCCCGGTCGACCGAGGTCAGGCCGAACTCCGCGGCCACGAAGACGGCGTTGGCGGCGATGAGGACCCCGACCGCCAGCCAGCCCAGCAGGGTCAGCACCGTTCGTCACACCTTCCAGCCGCTGCCGCGGACCGTGCGGCTAGCTTTCGACGGTACTGGCCCGAGGTACCGGCCCGGACCGGCCACGACAGTGTCGACATCCTGAGCACGCAGCGCGTCAGGCGATGCTGCCTCGCTCGGCAACCCAGCGATGCTCGAACGGCACTACCTCCGAGACGATCTCGAAGTCATTGTCGTAATGAATCACGGTCAGGCGATGTTCGGCCGCGAGGACGGCGGTGAGCAGGTCTGCCACAACGACCGCCCGATGGCGGCCGGTACGGGCCAAGCTGCGCTGGGCGTCGAAGGCGCGCTGCCAGTGGTGGTCGTCGGTGGCCAGATACTCGTAGGCAACCCGTCGATCGGCGCGTACCTGCTCGTACTCATCGGGACTGCGCGTGCTGTCCAGCGCTTCGGCATCCAACCTGGCGCAGGTCGCTACCACACCGCCCTCGATGAGCGGAGCCAGCCGACGACTGACAGCGGGCTGCGACATCCGCGCTGCCGCGCTGGTGTCGATCAGGAAGCGCGCCAGGTTCGCCACCGGGCTACCGCCAGACTTCGGCTCGCCGCTCCGGGTCGCTCAGTTCGGCTGGGCACCAGCTACCGCGGCTCGCAGATGCCTCGGGCCGGCCAGGTAACCTGGCCGGCCCGGACATCTACCGCGTCACGCGATCCTGGTCAGGAAAGCTGGTGCCCCGGAACGTCGAAGCGGTCCAGCATCATCACCTTGTCCCAGGCGGCCACGAAGTCCCGGACGAACTTCTCCTGCGCGTCGTCGCTGGCGTACACCTCGGCGATGGCCCGCAGCTGGGAGTTGGCTCCGAACACCAGGTCGACGGCGGTGGCCGTCCACGTGACCTCGCCGCTGTTGCGGTCGCGGCCCTCGTAGACGTTCTCGGCCGACTCCGACACCTTCCACTCGGTGTTTTCGTCCAGGATATTGACGAAGAAGTCGTTGGTCAGCGTGCCCGGCCGGTCGGTGAACACCCCGTGCTCGGACTGCCCGTAGGTGGCCTTCAGGGCCCGCATGCCACCGACCAGCACCGTCATCTCCGGCGCGGTCAGCGTGAGCAGGTTCGCCCGGTCCAGCAGCTTGACCTCCGGCGGCAGCTTCTCACCGCTGCGCAGGTAGTTGCGGAAGCCGTCGGCGCTCGGTTCGAGCACCGCGAAGGCCTCCACGTCGGTCTGCTCCTGCGAGGCGTCGGTACGTCCCGGCGTGAACGGAACGGGAATGTCGTGCCCAGCGTTCCGGGCCGCCTGCTCGACGCCCGCGCAGCCGCCCAGCACGATCAGGTCGGCCAGCGAGATCTGAGCACCACCGGCGCTGTTGAAGTCCTGCTGGATCTGCTCCAGGGTCTGCAGCACGCTCGACAGCTGGGCCGGCTCGTTGACCTCCCAGTCCCGCTGCGGGGTGAGCCGGATCCGGGCGCCGTTGGCCCCGCCGCGCTTGTCGGTGCCGCGGAAGCTGGCTGCCGACGCCCAGGCGGTGGCGACCAGCTGCGAGACGGTCAGGCCGGAGTCTGCGATCTTGCCCTTCAGCGCCGCGATGTCCGCCTCGCCGACCAGCTCGCCCTCGACCGGCGGCACCGGGTCCTGCCAGATCTGCGGCTCCGCCACCCACGGCCCGAGGTAGCGCGAGACCGGACCCATGTCGCGGTGCAGCAGCTTGTACCAGGCCCGGGCGAAGGCGTCGGCGAACTCCTCCGGGTGCTCCAGGAAGCGCCGCGCGATCTTCTCGTAGGCCGGGTCCATCCGCAGCGCCAGGTCGGTGGTGAGCATCATCGGCGGCCGGTTCAGCTCGCCGGTCTCCGGGTCCGGCACGGTGTTGGCCCCGGCGCCGTCCTTGGGACGCCACTGCTTGGCACCGGCCGGGCTCTCGGTCAGCTCCCACTCGTAGCGGAACAGGTTCTCGAAGAAGCCGTTGCTCCACCGGGTCGGCGTCGAGGTCCAGGTGACCTCCAGGCCGCTGGTGATGGTGTCCTTGCCCTTGCCGCTGCCGAAGCTGTTCTTCCAGCCCAGGCCCTGCGCCTCGACCGGAGCGGCCTCCGGCTCCGGGCCGACGTACTCGGCGCCGGCCGCGCCGTGGGTCTTGCCGAAGCTGTGGCCGCCGGCGATCAGCGCCAGGGTCTCCTCGTCGTTCATCGCCATCCGGCGGAAGGTCTCCCGGATGTCGCGGGCGGCGGCCAGCGGGTCGGGGTTGCCGTTCGGGCCCTCCGGGTTGACATAGATCAGGCCCATCTGGACCGCGCCCAACGGGCCGGACAGCTCGCGCTCGCCGCTGTAGCGCTCATCGCCGAGCCAGGTGTCCTCCGGTCCCCAGAAGACCTCTTCCGGCTCCCAGATGTCGGGACGGCCGAAGCCGAAGCCGAAGGTCTTGAAGCCCATCGACTCCAGCGCGACGTTGCCGGCGAAGACCAGCAGGTCGGCCCAGGAGATCTTCTTGCCGTACTTCTTCTTGACCGGCCAGAGCAGCCGGCGGGCCTTGTCGAGGTTGGCGTTGTCCGGCCAGCTGTTGAGCGGGGCGAAGCGCTGCGCGCCCTGGCCGCCGCCACCCCGGCCGTCCTCGATCCGGTAGGTGCCCGCGGCGTGCCAGGACATCCGGATGAACAGGCCGCCGTAGTGGCCGTGGTCGGCCGGCCACCAGTCCTGCGAGGTGGTCATCACCTCCATGACGTCGCGCTTGAGCGCCTCGACGTCGAGGGAGGAGAACTCCTCGGCGTAGTCGTAGTCCTCGCCCATCGGGTTGGACCGGGGCGAGTGCTGGTGCAGGACCTGCAGGTTCAGCTGGTTCGGCCACCAGTCCTGGTTCGTCCTCGGCCGATGCGGGGCGGGCTTCGGGGAGGGGATTACCGGGTTCTCGCTTTCGGACACGTCGGTCGCTCTCCTGTCTGGGGTATCTCTGGTGTTGACGGGGATTGCTCGGGTCTTGCGGCTAGGGGCGGTCGGCGCCGGCCGGGACCGCGGCGGCGCATTCGGGGCACAGGCCCCAGTAGACGACCTCCGCCTCGTCGATCAGGAAGCCCTGGTCGTCCGACGCGGTAAGGCAGGGGGTGTCGCCGACGGCGCAGTCCACGTCGGCGATGGTCCCGCAGGACCGGCACACCACGTGGTGGTGGTTGTCCCCCACGCGCGCCTCGTAGCGGGCCGGAGAGCCGGCCGGCTCGATCCGCCGGACCAGCCGGGCGATGGTCAGCGCGCGCAGCACGTCGTAGACCGCCTGGTGGGACACCTCGCCGTAGTCGGCACGCACGAAGGAGATGATCGAGTCGGTGTCGGCGTGCGGGTGCTGGTGCACCGCGGTGAGCACCGCCACCCGCGGCCGTGTCACCCGCAACCGCGCCGCGCGCAGCATGCGCTCGAGCTCGGCGGTGGTGGGCACGACCGCGAGTCTTGTCCATTTTCTGGAATCAATCAAGTCCTCGGGACGCAGCTCTCAGCGAACACCGCCGGCCCGCACACAGCGGTGCCGGTGGTCACCGTACGTGACCACCGGCACCGGAGGTGTTCAGGTACTACAGGGTGAGCTCGCTGATCCGGGTCGACCAGTTGCCCAGCGCCGTCCGGGAGCCGGCGCCGTGCGAGGCACCGGCGCAGGTGCCGAGCAGGTTGTCCCCGCTGCCACCGGCGAAGAACGGGCCGCCCCAGGTCTGGTAGTCGCACGAGTGCGCGATGTACTCGCTGGCCAGCCACACGTGGTTGCCGTCGACGGCAGCCGCCCCGTAGTCACCCCAGCGGGTACGCGGCGGGTTGCCGCCCACCTGGGCCTTGTAGCTGGTGAAGCCGTCGTCGGCCGCCTGCCCGGCACCACCCGGCAGCACCGCCCACGCGCCGACGCCGACCAGGGCGTCGATCGGGGCGTAGGCAGCGCTCGGGAAGGCCGAGTCACCGCTGTAGGTGAAGCCCATCGCGCCGCGGCCGCTGGCCGTGACCCCGATGGTCGGGTAGGTGAAGTCGGCACCGGCGGCGCCCAGGTAGCCCTGCAGCGCCATCTTGGCCGCCAGTGTTCCGCTGGAGGTGTCCGGCTTGACCTGGAACCAGGCGATGCCGGCCCGCTGGGCCGTGCCGCCCGGGTTCAGGGCGGTGTCGAGCGCACCCCAGATCTTGCCGTTGGCGTACATCACCTGCTGCATCCGGGTGTCGTTCGAGTCCGGCCGCGAGATCACCTCGTTGTGCGCCGGCTCAGCACCGACCAGCAGCCGCCAGCACCCGACACCGGCGATGGTGGAGGTGGTGGTGTCGTTGATGCAGTGGCCCTGGGGGGTGTCGATGCCCGGAGGCGTGCCGGCACCCTGCTGCCGCTGCTTCGGCGGGATGGCGTAGGTGTTCGAACTGAGCTCCTTGGTGGACAGGTGCAGGTCCGGAGTGGCGGTGTTGAGCGAAGAGGTGTTGGTCAGCGCCCAGGTGACGATCTGGCTGGAGACGTAGTTCCCGCCGGTGCCGGTGATCGGATGGGTCGCCTCGTCGGCGGCGTTGGAGCTGAGCAGGTACTCGGTCCCGCCGGCGTTGGCGTCGTAGGACGACGAGCCGGGCGAGTGGGCCGGCCACACCGTGAAGCCCGGCTGGGTCGCGCCGGCCTCGCTGGGCACGTTCACCTTGCCGAAGGTGTCGATGTGCACCACGTTGACGTTGGCGGACCCCGCCGCCAGCTGGGCCTTGGACAGCGCGTAGATCTGCGCGCCGGCGAAGCCGTTGCTGTTCCAGGGGTAGGCGTTCGTCGTCAGGTAGACGCCGTTGGCGTCGGCGCCGATGTGCGGGTAGTCGCCCAGGTACGGACCGGGGTTGACGCCACCGGCGTTGGTGCCGTCGTTGGTGACGTCGATCTTGTAGATGTTCCACGAGCCGGTCGGGTTCGCCGTCTGGCTGACCGCGAGGTCGAGGTGGTTGACCTGGGTCAGCGTGCCGCCGGGTGTGGACTCCAGGGTCAGCACCAGCAGGAAGAACCGCTGGGTCGCGGCGTCGAAGATGCAGGTGGGGTCGGTGATGTTCTGCGCCCGGACGCCGGTGGTGCGGTTGATCGCCGGGGCGTAGCCGTAGAAGGAGTTCAGGTCGACGGCGTGGTTGACGTTGCGGGGGAACCCGCTCACGACGTTGGTCGCGGTGTTGTCCGGCAGCACCGACTGGCCGGCGGAGTTGAAGATGTTCAGGACGTCGTTGACGGCTTCCAGCACGTAGCCGTTGCCGACGCACAGCGCCTGGTCCGGAGGCTCGACGGTGAACTGGTTGCCGCCGCGGGCGTAGCGCTGCTGGTAGAGGTTCAGGCCCTCGAAGCCGGTGGTGAACTCCGGCGTCGACTTGGCCTTCTTCCCGCTGGCCACCGAGACGCCGTGCCCGGTGCCGTCCGACAGGCTCCGGTCGTTGATCATGCCCGGGAACTCGTCGACGTCGGCCTCGTCGTCGGTCTCGCCGACGAACTCGGCCTGGGTGACGTCTCCGGCTCCGGACGCCGGGGCGTCGCCGGTGATGGGCGCTCCGGTTCCGGACAACGAGACCTGGCTGGCTGCCTGTGCGTCCTGCATCCCGACCAGGAACGCGGCGACGGTGGCCAGCGAGACGAGCGGGACCGTGAGCCGGTTCCGCTTCCGCCTGGATGCCATGAATTCCCCCTTCGTGGCGGCTCCGAGGTGTCGGAGAGGCCGCCGGATCCACTGAATGTGGTGCTTGCAGACGCGCACTCTCGTCCTCCGGATGCGCCTTGTCCAGCGTCTCGGGTACCGTGATCAGGGAGGGAATCCTCTTGTTTTCATGGGATTCTCATCCCATTACCGATCAGCTCTCACGACACTCACACGCTGGGTCTCCAGGTACCTGCCGTCGGCGGGGCCGCTGCCGGTTGAGACCATGTCTGCTACCGGTGGCCGAGCCACCCCGCGCCGAGGCGAGGAGCTGACATGACCGAGCTGGACCTGACCGCGTTCGAGGCGCTCAGCTTCGACTGCTACGGCACCCTGATCGACTGGGAGACGGGCATGGCCGCGGTATTGGGGCCGTGGGCGCGCGAGCAGGGGCTGCAGGTCGGCAACGAGGAGCTGCTGCTCGGCTACGGCGGCCACGAGGCGGCCGTCGAGCGGGAGGCACCCACCACCCGCTACCCCGAGGTGCTCGCCACCGCGTTCCGCCGGGCCGGTGCCGACCTGGGTGCTGCGGTGAGCGAGGAGTGGGCGCAGCGGCTGGCCGGCTCCGTTCCGGACTGGCCGGCGTTTCCCGACTCTGCCGACGCCCTAGCCCGACTGGCCCGGCACTACCGGCTGATCATCGTCTCCAACGTGCACCGCGACGGGTTCGCCGGCAGCAACCGGCAGCTGCGCGGCGAGTTCGCCGCCGTGATCACCGCCGAGGACGTGGGCGGCTACAAGCCGGCCGACAACCACTTCCGCGCGCTGTACCGGACGCTGGAGGAACTGGGCATCGAACGCACCGAGTTGCTGCACGTCGCGCAGAGCCTGTTCCACGACCACACGGTGGCCAAGCGGGAGAATCTGCGATCGGTGTGGATCAACCGCCGCCACGACCGGCCCGGCTGGGGAGCGACCAAGCAGCCCACCGAGCAGTGGAGCTACGACCTGGAGTTCCCGACCATGGCCGCCTTCGCCGACGCCGTGGACGCCGCCTTCGCCGCCAGGTAGCGGTGGTCACAGGACGGCTGCCGAAACGGTTCGGTTGAGCATCTGATCCATACCGATTCGGCATCGCCGCTGGTCTCTGCCTCGGCCGCTGGTAACAAGGCATCAGAAGGCGACATGCACGACGCCGTAGTGGCGGCGGGTCAGCCGGACAAACACCGTCCCGGGCCTGGTCAGATCGGCTTGGGAGAAGCGCCCCGAGGCGCACGACGCTCTCCCGGGGTGACTTCAACGCGCGCAAGGTCGTCGCGCTGCTCGCAGCCGGCCACCTGGCATTTCACTCGTTGGTGTACGGAGATGGAGAACACCCATGCCGAAAAACAGGAAACTAGCGATGATGGTCGGACTGGCCGCCGTCGCGACCATGGTGATGACCGCCTGCCAGAGCAGCGGCGGGGGCGGCGAGCGACCGCCGACGACGAGTACCGGCAATGCGAGTGGGAGCAATCTACCGGTGGCGGCGGCGTTCAACGCGGCGACCATCGGCTTGGTCAACAAGTCCGACAAGACCGGCGGCAGCCTGAACCTGGTCGCCACCGGAGACTGTGACTCCTGGGATCCCGGAAACACCTACTACGGCTGGTGCTGGAACATGCAGCGGCTGTTCACCCGCACCCTGGTGGGCTATTCCTCGGTACCGGGCGCGAACAACATCGGGATCGAGGGTGACCTGGCCACCGGACTGGGCGAGCACAATGCCGACTTCACCGAGTGGACCTACCACCTCAAGCCCAACATCAAGTGGGAGGACGGCACCACCGTCACCAGCAAGCAGGTCAAGTACGGCCTGGAACGCGTGTTCGCCACCGACATCTTCACCAACGGCCCGTCGTCGTACTACCTGTGCCTGCTGGCCAAATGCGACGCCAGTGGCAACCCGCCGTACGCCGGCCCGTACAAGGACAAGGGCAAGGGGCTGGACAGCATCAGCACTCCGGACGACACCACCATCAGCTTCAAGCTGCAGACCTCGACTCCGGACTTCGACTACCTGATGACACTGCCGGCCTCGGCTCCGGTTCCGTTGACCGAGAACGGTGCCAACTCCGGATCGAAGTACACCCTGCACCCGCTGTCCAACGGCCCGTTCAAGTTCTCCAGCTACACCCCGGAGCAGAAGGTGGTCTGGGTCCGCAACGACAAGTACGACCAGTCCACCGACAAGATCCGGCACCCGCTGGTCGACAAGATCACCCTGAACGTCAACACCAACGCCGACGACAACGACAAGCAGCTGCAGGCCGGCACGGCTGACGCCACGGCCGACGGCAACGTCCAGACCGCGTTCCAGACCAATATCATCAACAACCCGGACCTGAAGAAGAACGCCGACGACCCGGTGTCCTCCTACACCCGGTACTTCGCGATCTTCCCCTCGGTCAAGCCGCTGGACAACATCCACTGCCGTCGCGCGATCTTCTACGCCGTCAACAAGGTGGACCTGCAACGTGCTCGTGGTGGCACCTACGGTGGCGACATCGCGCACACCATGGCGCAACCGACCGTTCCGGGACATGACCCGAAGGCCGACCCGTACCCCAGCGGCCCGGACAACACCGGTGACCTGGCCAAGGCCAAGGACGAGCTGCAGCAGTGCGGTCAGCCCAACGGCTTTGCCACCAAGATGGCCTACGTCAACACCGGCCGTGGCCCGGCGGTGTTCACCGCGGCGCAGTCGGCGTTGAACCGGGTGGGCATCAAGCTGTCGGCCGCGATACACGCCCAGTCCGGTTACTACGGTGGCTACATCGGAAAGCCGGAGACGGTCAAGAGCGTGGGCATCGGGATGGCGCAGGCTGCGTGGGGCTCTGACTACCCGACCGGTGGCGGTTTCTGGACCTCCATCGTGGCCAGCTACGCACCTCCCGGTGGCGGCAACTACACCCAGCTCAAGGATCCGAAGGTGGACGCCCTGCTGGCCGAGGCCGCCAAGTCCACCGGCCGGCACGACGACCTGTTCAAGCAACTCGACGCCCAGGTCATGAGCGACGCCGTCGACCTGCCGTTCCTGTACGACAAGTCGCTGTACTACCGCAACCCGCGGCTGACCAACGTGCGGAACAACTTCGCACTCGGCTCCACCTACGATTTCGTCAACATCGGGGTCAGCGACGGCAAGTAGCCGCTGACTCCTGACCGGACCGTCCGGCCGGTGCCTGCTCTGCGTTCCGCGAGCCGGCACCGGCTGGCACGGTCAGCCGGTAGCTGCCTCCCGCACGGACAGTGCGCGATGCGGGCAGGCCCGTGCGGCGCGGCGTGCGCCGGTCGTCTCCTCGTCCTCGAGCGTCCTCGGCAGGATCGGGTAGCCCCAGCTGTCCAGGCGTAGCAGCTCCGGCGCCGCGTACGCGCACATTCCCACGCCGCGGCAGGCCGTCGGGTCGAGCGTCATGCGCGCCGTCATCCGTGCCGGCACCTGCCCCGGTTGACGTGGCTGTCCAGGTCGGCGGCGAAGCAGGCAAGGGCCGTCGTGGTGATGTTCACGGCTGCCTCGGGCAGATGGCAGGCGCCCCGTCCGGTGACCTCGTCGAGCAGTTCGCGTACCCGCCGCAGCCGGCGCCGCCCGCCGCGGCCGTCGGCCACCTGCCGGAACAGGTCGGCCAGGGCAGGCAGTCCGAACATGCACGGCCCGCACTGCCGGGCACTCGCGGCGGCGAGATAGTGATCCAGCTCGGCGGTCAGGCGCAGCCCGCACCGGTCCCGGGCGAGCGGGATGAGGATGCCGGCGCCGAGGCTCTTTCCGAGCGCCGACAGCGGCAGGTCCGCGGCGTCCGACCAGGACAGCCACTGCCCGCCGTACCCGCCGAGCAACACCGCCTGCACGGTATTCGGGTCGACCCCACCGGCGGCGACGGCGTCGGAGACCGTCGCGGCCGGGTCGATCTCGATCGCGGTCCGGGCGCCGTCGCCGGTGATCGTGAGCAACCGGGTGTCGGCAACGAGTCCGTAGCGCGCGAGGAGCGCGATCCTGGCGAGCGTCTCGACATTGTGCAGCAGGGTCGGGCGACCTCCGACACCGCTGACCGTGGCCGGCACGGAACGGAACGCCGGCAAGGCGGGCCCGCCGGACAACGCGCGGATCACCGCGCTGGACTCACCGGTCAGGTACCCGGCCGGACCTACCTCGACGCGGATCGGGCTGCGCGAGCCATGCTGCCCACGCTGGGCGATCGCCTCCCGGACCGCGAGCTCGGTGCGGTCGTCGCCCTGGTGCAGCCAGATAACTTTCTCTGTCGCACCGACCGCCTCGGCGGCGATCTCGATGCCGTCGAGTACCAGGTGCGGGCGGCTCTGCAGAACGGCGGCATCCTTCGCGCTGGCCGGCTCGCCCTCGGCTCCGTTGCCGACGACGACACCGCCCGGCGGCTGCGCCAGCATCGATCGCCACTTGGTCGCGACCGGGAACCAGGCACCGCCGCGGCCGCCCTCGCCGCGGCTGCCGAGAACGTCGATCAGGCCGGCCGATCCCGTCGGTCGCGGGCCGAGACGAACGGTGTGCTGGTGCAGGGACTCGGCGAACACCGGCTCGACCGGCACGGCCTCGACGGGATCGAACCGGACCGGACCGCAGAGCAGACCGGCGCCGGTGGCGAGGCGGGTGACGGCTGAGAACATCAGGCTTCCTGCCGGACGGCCGGGCGACGGCGCTGCGGCGCCACCGCGAGGTAGCGGCTGGCGGCAATCGCGATCACCAGCCCGGCGGTGGCGAGGTACCAGGTGAGCAGCGCCACCGAGTCGGTGCCGGCCAGCACGGCATGTGCCCAGACCGCGACGATGCTGACGATCGCCACCTTGTGCACCGGCCACCACACCCGCGGGCGGATGTGCGGCGCGAGGGCGGCGGTAACCCCGGCCGCCAGGCCCAGCCACATGCCGACGAGTCCCAGCGTGACCGGGACCGGGCGGTACTGCGCCCCCATCGGCAGCAGCGCGCCGGCCCAGCCGACGCCCGCATGGTGGTCGGTGGCGAGCACCGCAATGTGCAGTCCGGTCAGGACGAACGCGGCCGCGGCGAGCGCGGCGTGCACCCGGATCCGGGTCAGGGTGCCCGGCCGGCCGAACTCGGCGCGCCCCGGGTGCGAGAGCAGCAGCCCGGCGAGGACGAGCAGCACCATCAGCAGGTAGGCGGCCAGGCCGGTCGCCCGGCCGACGATCCACGGGGCCATCCGGTTGCCACTCACCGCGGTCGCGACCTGCCCGCCGAACACGCCGACGACCGCGCCGCCCGCGATCGTCGCGACCGTGGACACCACCCGGTTCACGACCGGCTCCAGACGAGCATCGGCTTGATGTCACCGGTGATACCGAGCGCGCCGTCGTCGCGTACCCACAGCGCCGTGATCCCCTCAGTCGCAGCAACCGAGGAGATCCGGTCGGCCCCGTGCAGGAACAGCGTCTTGCTCCAGACCTCGGCCGCGGCGGGATCCGGCCCCACCACGGTCACCGATGCCAGCCCGCCGGCGCTCGGGCCGCCGGTCCGGGGATCGATCAGGTGATGAGCCGGGCGGTCGCCGACCCGCCACTGCCGCAGTCGGGTCGAGGACGTCGCGCACGCCTGGTCCCGCACTGCCAGCACCGCGACCGGGTCGGTGCCGCCGAGCGGGTCCTCGACCCCGACCGACCAGCCGCGACCGGTCGGGCCGGCGCCGGCGAAGTACCCGTCGCCACCGGCGTCCACGAAGAACGTGTCGGCGCTGTCGCGCAGCAGGTCCACCGCCCAGCGCACCGCGAGCCCCTTCGCGATGCCGCCGAGGTCGACAGCAGCCGGGCCGACCGCGACGGCCTGGGCGGCAGCGTCGAAGCGCGGCTGCCACGGCAGCACCCGGACGGTGCGCACCGGCCGCGACTGCCGCGACGGCAGCGAGACCGGACCGGTGGCGAACGGCAGGCTGGTGTCGTAGCCGAGCTCGACGAGCTCGGTCAGGACCCGCGGATCGAACAGCCGGCGGGTGCGCACGTGGGCCGCCGCCGCCTCCTCGAGCGCGGCGTAACACCATTGCGGCACCTGGTGCCAGCCGCCGGCGGCGTTGGCCCGCATGAGCGGGCTCGCCGGGTCGAACCGGGTGCACTGCGCGTCGACCGCACCGAACAGTTCCTCGACCGCGTCGACGGCACGCTCCGCGCCGGGTCCGGGGCGTTCGACGCGCACCCGGGCGGTCGTCCCCATGGTGGCGAACCGCCGGACCAGCGGCCGGGCCAGCAGCGCGGTCACGACGCCCCCGTCGAGGCGTCCACCGGCGGCGCGGGTGCGGATGCGGGCGGGGCGACCTGCTCGAGCGCTGCGGGTACGACATCCTCCGGCGGCGCGGCGGATTCTCCGCGCGGAGGTGCGACGGGCGCTGCGTCCGCCTTCGCGAGTTCGGAGTTCAACTTCGCCAGCTGCGCACGTAACCGGGTGAGTTCGGCGTCGGCGGTCTTGGCCTGCTGGCGCAGCCGAGCCGCGGCAACGTCGTCGGTCCGGGTGCCGGGCACCGCTGCCTGCACCGGCTGGGCCTTGGGGGCCGGATTGTGGTGCAGCGCAAAGGCAGTTGCCGCGGACAGCAGGGCGGCCGCGCCCGGCGCGACCACGGCTGCGACCGTGCTCGGCCGGGAGCGGGCGCGCTCAGTCATCGTCGCCCCCGCCGCCGTGCCCGCTGTGGTCGTCGTCGCTGCCGGAGGATCCGGAGGAACCGCTGTCGTCGCTTCCGCCGCCGTGCCCGCTGGAGTCGTCGTCGCGGCCGCTGGAATCGTCACCGCTGCCGGAGGATCCGGAGTGCCGGCTGTCGTCGTCCCGGTCGTCGTCCCTGCCGTCGTGGGAGCCGTGATCGTCACCGGCAGCGTGGGCGAGGCTGGCCTGCCGCGCCGGTGCCTGAGCGCGGTTGGAGCCGACAGGAGCCGGCGCCGCCGCCACCCGGCGGGCGGCAGCCGCGGCCCGCGCCTGCTTGGCGGCGAGCGCGGCCCGGGCCTTCGCGATCTTCGAGCGCAGCTCGGCGGCCTGCTTGCGCTGGACCGCGAGCCGCGCTGCGACCGCGGCGCTCTCGTTGCGATTGCTGGTCACCGCACCGGAGGACACCGTGCCCGTCGGTTCGGATCGGCCCGCGGCCGCGACGGACAGCGAGATGGCGATGACGCACACGGTGATCGCGGTGACGACCACGCCGGTCAGCAGCGTTCGGGACAACCGATTCATGCCTACCGTTCTCCCCTACCGAATGGGCGCTGCTCAATACGACGATGGGATTAGCACCAATCCGGGGTGCGAACGGCTTCTCGGGCGGAGATCAGCCGGCGGCCGGCTAGCGAGCACCTTCCGAAGCCCAGGAACAGGCGTGCGGAGCGTCGACGCTGGCACTCCTAGCACTAGGACTAGTACCAGTGACCAATTGCGCGGAGGGCGAGAATGCAGGTAAACCATACGATTGAAATGTTCTAGCGATGGCGTTCGGTGCCCACGCTAGATCTTTCTCCCGGTCCCCTCGGCCGAGGCGTGATGATCCATTGCCAATGGGGGCTATCGCAACACAGGTGTCGGGCCTCGGTCGGCTGAGACACCGGCCGGTTCGGCGGGCAGCGATGCCCCGACTCGTACGCCACACCTTCAGGCGGTCAACCCCGCGACCCTACTCGTCGCGGACCTCGATGCGTGAAGGCCGGTCTTCGGAGGACAGGGCCTCAGCCACCTGGCCAGTAGCTTCGGAAGTTGCCACCGGGCCGTTCCTCCAGGTAGCCGCGGTACTCGCCGCTGTCGGTGGCCGGCAGTTCGGGGCGCAGGGATTCGTAGGGGCCGGTCTGGAGATCGGGCAGGGCTGCGTTGGCCGGCCGAGCGATGCCGATGGAGATGCCGGGAAGGAAGACCATGTCTACAACCACGTCATGGACGACGAAGCGGTAGCTATTCACAGGCTGACCGTCGATCCGCAGCGCATTAGGTACTACAGCTTCCTGCGACAGGTCGGCTTGCAGCCTGGCCGGTTGAGGAGATTCTGGCTGAGACCAGGGGTAGAACTGTAGGAGATTGAGGCAGTGGATGCTGCTCATCTCGGCGGCGTCCTCAAGCACCCACTCCGGTTCGAGGCGGTAGATCACGAAGAGCGGATCACCGGTTGAGGTGCGGAAGGTGACGGCCACCGCTTTCGTGCGGCGCCGTTCGTCCCAGCTCTTATCCCGCACACTGTCGAGGCGGTAGCCGGGCGGAGCGAGGGGGGTGCGCACGGTCACCATCCCATGCCGGAGGTGTTGGCCAACTCCATACTCCAATCGGCTTACTCAGTCACCGGGCATTCCCTCTCAGATGAGTATCCGCAGATCTGTCCGGGGTGGCAGAACAAGTTAACGACGCTACTGCCTGTTTCCCACATCGAAGGCAGAAGGATGAGACGGCCTCTCACGAAGGTCGGTGATGCGCGAGACCTCGTCGCCCAGACTCAAGTAGTCGAGATGACCGCTCAGCAGGACGACGTGGAGTTCCCCAGCCGGTTCGCCGCGGTCGGCAATTGGGCTGGTCGTGCCGGTATCGGTACGGCGGCTGTCGGCAAGCACCAGTGACCAGCCTTCATCGCCTGGCCAGGTCCAGAGTGGCGCCCGCCCCGGATAGAGCAGGCTCTCGGTCACAAAGCCGACCGGTATACGAGGCCGGCCACGGTGTAACACCCGGCCCTCGGCCATCACCACTGCCTCTCGGCCGTCCGAGATATAGGTCAGGTCCGTACTCAGTTCCAGCCGCCACTTGTCCGGCGCCTGATGGTAGAAGCGTTCAGTCCAATCACCCACCACATAGTCGTCGAGGAAACCGTGGCGAGCGATGACTCCCTCGACGTAGTCCCAGCTGGCTAGCAGCATGTGTCCGACCGCGTCATCCGGCGCGAGCATCCTCAAGCCCTCAGAACTTTCAACTGACGGTGTTCTGGTGGGCGATACTGGGATCGAACCAGTGACCCCTGCCGTGTGAAGGCAGTGCTCTCCCGCTGAGCTAATCGCCCGCAGCGTCCTGCGGCTGAACGTCGGCTAGCTTACATGGCCTCGAGCCATCGCCCGAACGGCCCCGCCACTCCTCCAAGCCAGCAGGCTCAGAAGAACGTCCGCCAGCCCAGGTACGCCAGCCCGGCCAACACCAGCAGCCCCACCAGCCCCAGCAACAGCCGGACCATCAGCGACTGGCGCTTGACCCAGTCCGTCCAGGACGCCAGCACCCGGCGGCCGAACTGCAGCAGCCGGTACGCCCACTCGAACTCGGTCGCCCACACCGCCACGCCCACGAATACCAGCGCCCAGCCGGGCCCGGGCAGGGGGATCAGCAGCAGCCCGATCACCACGATGATGGTGCCGACGGTGCCGATCAGCACCCGCCAGACCGTGGCGCCCCCGGGCAGCCGGCGCACCCCGTTGCGGACCGGCCGCAGCCAGCGCGGTGGGTGCGGGCGGTACGGCTGCCTGGCAGCGGCAGGCTCGTGCTGGCTGGTGCTTGCCCCCGGTTCGCCCGCCACTCGCGCTCCGCTCGTCCCGGCGCCGCCGGAGCGGTCGCGTTCGTTGGCCTCCTGCAGGCCAACGCGGCACCCATTCTTGCAGTTCCGCCCTCCCGGGCACGGGCACGCCGACTGCGAACCCAACCGGACGAGGCAGGCCACTACGGTGGTCGGTGTGCAGCGCACCCCCGCTCCGGCGTGCACCCGCATCGGCCTGGTGATCCACCACGGCCGGCCGGCCGCCGTGGCCGCCGCCGACCGGGTACGGACCTGGGCCGCCGCCCACGGGGTCGCGGTCACCGAGGTCGACGTCTGGCAGGACCAACCCGACCGGCCCGGCCTCCCCCTTCCCACCCGCCGCAACTCCGCCGCCGAGGTGGCCGCCAGCGGGCACCCGGACCTGATCGTCACCGTCGGCGGCGACGGCACCTTCCTGCGCGGGGCCCGGGTCGCCGCCCAGGACGGCGTGCCGGTGCTCGGCGTCAACGTCGGCCGGGTGGGCTTCCTCACCGAGGTCGAGCCGGACGACGTGGAGTCCGCGCTGGCCGCCTTCGTCGCCGGCCGCGCCCAGCTCGACGAGCGGCTGATGCTCACCCTGCGGGCCTCCCGCCCGCTGGACATCCCGCCCGGCCTGCAGTCGATGCTCTGCTACGGCCGCGGCCCGCTGCTGCCCCCGCCCCCGCAGCGCGACACCGACTGCCCGAACGGGGTGGACCTCGACGTCACCGCGGTCAACGACATCGTCTTCGAGAAGCTGGCCCGCGACCGGCAGGCCAGCCTCGGCGTCTTCGTCGAGGACACCCTGTTCGCCAGCTACTCCGCCGACGCGCTGATCGTGGCCAGCCCCACCGGCTCCACCGCCTACAACTTCGCCGCCGGCGGCCCGATCGTCTCGCCGCGGGTCCGGGCCCTGATCTTCACCCCGGTGGCCGCCCACATGGTGTTCAACCGCAGCCTGGTGGTGGCCGCCGACGAGCCGATCACCGTCCGGGTGCTGGACCGGTCCGGCCAGATCGCGGTCAGCATCGACGGCCAGCTGCGCGGCGTGCTCGAGCCCGGCGACTGGGTCAGCGTGCTGCCCGCGCACCGGCCGGCCCACCTGGTGCGGCTCGGCCCGTCGGACTTCTACGCCCGGCTGCGCTCGCGGTTCGGGCTAGCCGACGCACCGGCCGCGGTGGCCGACAGCGCACCGATCGTCGTGGACTGAGTCTGCCGGAGACCCTCAGCCCTGGCCGGGCTGCTGCTCGCCGTGCTTCATCTCCGCCTCGTAGATGTGCGCCGTCCCGTCGCCGAGCCGCTCGCGAACCGCGGCCTCCACGGCCTGGAACGGCTGCCAGTACTGGGTGTCATACCCCTCGACGATCTGGAACGTCCAGAACCCCGGGATCACGTCGCGGCCCACCAGCAGGTCGGCCACCTGCCGGGCGGTCTCGGGCTCGCCCGCGTCGTGGAACGCCTGCACCGCGTCCTGCAGGATCCGGTCGGCCGTGCCGGAGCGGCGGTGGAAGGTGTAGAGCAGCCCGCGGGCCTCCTCCACCACCTCCAACGCCTCGGAGAGCTTGCCGAGCGCTGCCACCAGCTCGTCGCTGGCACCGGCCGGACGCTCCTTGGCCACCGGCCGCTCGGGGTGGGCCGCCGGGCCGAAGCGCTCCAGCAACTCGGAGTACCAGTCGGCCATCAGCGCAGGCCGCCGGGGACGTTCTTGCGCAGCGCCCGGCGCAGCTGCGCGATCCGCAGGCTGCCGGGAATGGCCACCAGCAGCATGCCCAGCACCGCCGCCAGCAGGATGGTCAGCGCCAGCGAGAACTGCCCGTTCCAGCCGAAGAAGTGGATGCTGACCCGCCGGGAGTTCTGGGCGACGAAGATGATCAGCAGGATCACGAACAGCGCCGTGGCGATCAGCCCGATCCAGACACCGCTGGCCTTGGTGGACCGGACGTGGCCCCGATCGTCGAAGCCCGGGGCCGGCGTGCCGACCGAGCTGCCGGTGACCGGGCCGCCGCTGGCCGCAGCCGCGCCGGCCGGTGTCGCCAGCGGCTCGCGTTCGGCCGGCACTCCGGCACCGGCCAGCCCGGGAGCCGGCGGCGGCGTCACCCGCGGACCGGTGCCGGGCGGCCCGCCGAGGTCGGAACTCGCCCGGGGCAGCGATGGGTCGTGGGGATCGGTCATGGCAGGACTCCTTCGACGCCGCACCGGTAGCACGCTGCTGGCACCGGCGGGCCGTTGCCGTCACGTTACCGCGCCGGCCGCCACCTCACCGCTGGACCTGCCGGTCAGCGCCGGTTGCCGCGCCGCTGCCGCCCACTCGGCGGCGAACAGCGCGCTGACGCACCGGTGCGCGTCCGACACCGGCCGGGAGAAGGCACCCGGGGACGGCACCAGGTGGTTGTAGAAGGTGGCCCCCTCGCACAGCGGGCCCAGCACCCACAGCCGCCGGTCCGGCCGGCCCGCGACGTCGAGCGGGTGCTGGTCGGCGTCGATGTCGATCCCCACCAGCTGCCGGCTGCCCGGCCGATGCCGGCGGATCCAGCCTTTGGCATGCAGGGCATTGAGCAACGGGCTGGTCGAGGCGTCCACCGCTGGCGAGTCCACCCGGGCCGCCACCAGCCAGTCCGCCTCCCGGCTGCACGGCTCGCGCAGCCGGGACGACGCCAGCCGCCACCGCCCGGACTCCGGCTGCCAGTCCGCCGAGGCCGCCGGCCCGAACGGGGCCGAGGCGACGCCCGCCTCCAGCAGCGCCAGCAGTTCCAGGTGCCGCTCGTACTGCGGTCCGACCACCGCGCGGTTCAGGGCCGGCACGATCCGGGCCGCGAAATCCTCGCCGGACTCCGGCGTCAGCCCGCCGAAGTCGACGACGTAGCGGAACTGCTCGCGCAGGGCGCGCAGCACGTCCAGCGCGCCCTTGACCGGGCTGCGGGCAAAGCCGTGCACCGCCTCGGCCAGGTCCGCGCTGATCACCGCCGCCAGCCAGCGCTGGTAGGAATCGCTGCTGTGCAACGACATTCCCGCCGAGCCGTCCAGCGCCGCGGCCGGGTCGAAGCGACCCAGCCGGGCGTCCAGGGCGTCGAGCACCGCGACGATCCCACCGATTCCCGCCGCGGCGGTCACCGCCGCGAGCTCCTCGGCCAGCGCCACCTCGGCCGCGGGGCCGGCACACCGGGCCTGGGTCCGCCGGTAGGCGATCCGCACCTCGGTCAGGATCAGCGGCCAGACGTCGCGTCGGAAGTCCAGCGGTCCCTGCCGCTGCCGGCGCAGCTCGTCGACGGCGGCCCGGGTGAACACCAGCGGCTGGTAGGCGGGCCCGAACTCCACCACCTTCGGACGCGCCCGGCACGGGAGGCCAGAACGGGAGTAGAACAGCAGCTCCGGTTCCCGCCCGCTGGCGAGGTAGCGCAACCGGTCGCCGTCCGGCACGAACTCGCCGCCGCGTCCCACCGTCAGGCTGGACATCACATCCATCGCCGACAACCCGAAACCACCGATCGCGACCACCTGGCCGGCTCGGACCTCCGCCAGCCGGTCCGGCAACGGATACGGCACCGCGATCACCCGCTCGGCGCCCGGCCAGTCACCCTCGGGTGGCCGGTTGCCGGTGTAGCCGGTGGTCAGGAAGGCGTACCGCACCGGCAGCCGCAGGCCATCGGACAGCGTGACGACCAGCCCGTCCCCGCCGTCGGAACCGAGATCAGTCGCGCACGCCCGGTGCAGCCGTACCGACACGTGCTCGGGCAGCCGGGCCAGCAGATACCCCAGGAACCACTGCAGATACTCCCCCAGCACCCGGCGTGGCAGGAAGTCCGTCGGCCTGACCGGCCGGCCGGTGCCGCCGACCGTGAAGCCGTCCGCGGCGATCCGCAGGCCGCGCTCGGTGGCCCACTCGTACAGCGACGGACCGGTGCCGCGCAGCTGCTCGCCGACCGAGCAGGCGTCGGGGAACATCGACACCTGACCGCAGGTGGTGTTGAGCAGCAGGTAGTCCGGCTGGCCCAGGGCGTGCACGCCGGCTCCGGTTCCCACCGGGTCGATCACCTCCACCCGCAGCGGACGAGCCGGGTCGGCCAGGCAGATCAGCCGCTCCAGCACCCCGAGCCCGCGCGAGCCCAGGCCGACGACGGCCACCGACATCTCTGCGGGCACGGCTACCTCCTCCTGACCGATCGGTTCCGGCCTAGTTCAACTGCTCAACCGGATGCGTACCCGGCGGTTCTGCCGGCCCTTGTTCTCCACCTTGGTGATCTGCAGGTGCCCGATCTGGCGAGTGGAGGCGACATGCGTGCCACCGTCTGCCTGGGCGTCCAGGCCGACGATGTCGACGATCCGCAACTGCGCCGTCTCCGGCGGGAACACCGCCTGGGTACGGATGATGTCGGGAATGGCCAGTGCCTCCTCGCGGGGCAGCAGTCGCACCTCGATGGGCCGGTCGGCGACGATCTCGGCGTTGACCGCATCCTCCAGCCGCTGCTTGAAGTCGGCGGGGATCTCGGGCAGGTTGAAGTCCATCCGGGCCTCGCCAGGCTCCATGTTGCCGCCGGTCACCAGTGCGCCGAAGTCCCGGAACACCGTTCCGCACAGCACGTGCAGCCCGGAGTGGGTGCGCATCAGGGTGCTGCGCCGGACGTCGTCCAGCGCGCCGTGTACTGCCGTGCCGGCCGGCGGCACCGGGTCGCCGGGAGCCGGCAGCAGGTACAGGTCGTCACCCTTGCGGGTGCCGACGATCCGGGTCTGCACGCTGCCCCACAGCAGCACGCCGTGGTCGGGCGGCTGGCCGCCGCCGCCGGGGTAGAAGGCCGACCGGTCCAGCACGATGCCGGCCTCGGGATCGGCGGGATCGGACCACAGGACGGTGCAGTCCCATTCCCGCAGGGTGACGTCCTCCCAGTCCAGCCGATGGGTGTGGTGGGTGTGCTCTGTCACGGGTGGCTGACACCTCTTCCGACAAGCGAGGCGGGGACGATCCGGGCCTCGATCAACGCCAGCGCACGCTCGGCCCTGTCGCCGGCGGCCCCGCCATCCTCGCCCACGCTGATGAGGTAGCCAAACCTGTCGGAGAAGCTGTGCCGGATCTCGATGTCCTGCCCCGGTTCGGCGGTCAGCACCACCTCGCACACCCCCGGTTGCCGGGCTGCCTCCACCAGCCCGTGCACCTCGCTCAATCGCCCGGCCGCCGCGGGCAGCAGGAACCGAATCGCCGCCCCGCCGGACCGGCTCGGCGTCACCGGCAACTGCAGACCGGCCGCCCGGGCAACGCAATGCCGGATCAGGTCCACTCCGATGGCGGCCTGCACCACCCGCGGGATCATTCCGCCGGCCAGCCGCGGATTGACCTCGACGACCCGGATCCCCCGGCGGGTCCAGCGCAGTTCGGTGTGCGCCGGGCCCCAGCCCAGGCCCAGGGCACGCAGCGCCGAGACCGCCGCCTCGCCCAGCCGGCGCCGGTCGTCGTCGGCGAGCCGGGCCGGGAAGTCGTGGCCGGTCTCGACGAAGTACGGTTCCGGACCCAGGTACTTGCCGGTCACCCCGACCACCTCATCGTCCAGGGTTTCCACCGAGAACTCCGGGCCGTCGAGGTACTGCTCGACCAGCACCGCCGACTGCGGCGGCAGGCCGAGCGTGCCGGGCTCGGCGTCGAGCACGGCAGCGGCGGCGGTGCGGACCTGCTCGGCGTCGGCGCACCGGCGCACCCCCACCGACCCGGAGCCGGCGGTCGGCTTGACCACCACCGGAAAGCCGATCCGGACGGCGGCCGCCACCGCCTCGGCGGGGCTGATGGCGGCGGCGAAGTCCGGGCAGCCGATGCCGGCGGCCCGCAGCAGGCGGCGCTGGTTCGCCTTGTCGCGACAGGCCCGCACAGCCGCCGGATCCGGATGTGGCAGGCCCAGCGTCCGGGCCACCTCGCTGGCCGTCGCCACCCAGTACTCCGAACTGCTGGTCACCCCCAGCACCGGACCGTCCAGCTGCCCGCAGGCGTCCAGCACCGCCTCGGCGCTGCCGGTGTCGCAGACCCGGTGCTCGACGGAGTCCGCGGCCAGATAGGGATAGCGGGCCGGATCCCGGGCCAGCAGCACCGGCCGCAGGCCCAGTTCCCCGGCCGCCGCGCAGAACAGCCGTCCGGTGCCGGTGGTGTTGCTCTCCACCAGCACCAGCCAGCCGGTCACCCGGTGCCGTCCGGATACGGACCGTCGGCATCGTCCAGCACATCCCGGACCGCCCGGTCGAGCTCGCCGGCCGACTCGCGCAGCTCCTCCCGCCAGCCCGCCAGCCAGCGGCGATGACGCTGCCAGCTGGCGCAGGCCTGCCCGAACGGCACGTCGAAGTCACCGGGGCCGCCGCCGTAGCGCTGCGCGGTGACCAGCTCGCCGAGGTCCAGGTCGGTCAGGCCGATGCCGTCCAGCCAGCCGGGCGGGCCGAACTCGGCCAGTTTCGTCGAGCCGGCCTGCACCGCCCGGCGCACCGCGTCGCCGACCAGCCGGTGCGCGGTGCGGAACGGCATGCCCTGCTGCACCAGGCGGTTCGCGATGGAGGTGGCGGCGGTGAAACCGCCCTCGGCCCGCTCGGCCATCCGGTCCGGAACCGGCCGGGCGCCGCCGATGAGCACCTGGCCGAGCAGCACCGCCTGCTCGCCGGCGGTCAGGCCCTGCCAGATGCCGGTCATCGCCTCGGTGCCGACCTCGATGGAGTTGCTGAACGGAGTGCCCGACATGGTGCCGGCCGCCGCGGTCCAGGCCCCGATCGCCAACCCGGCTTTGGCCTTGAGGTGTTCGAGCAGAAAGGCGTTGCGCTTCTGCGGCATCGCCGAGCTGCCGCCGACCAACCGGTCCGGGAACGCCACGAAGCCGAACTCGGCGGTGCTCCACAGCTGCAGGTCACTGGCCAGCCGGCTCAGGGTGATGGCCAGGCCGCTGACCGCCCCGAGCAACCGGAGCGCGACGTCGCGGCTGGCCACCGCGTCCAGGGCATGCGGAGCGCCGGTGCGGAAGCCCAGCAGCCGGGCGGTGCGCGCCGGGTCGATCGCGAGGTCGGTGCCGGCCACCGCACCCGCGCCGAGCGGGCAGTTGGCCAGCTCGGCCGACGCCGAGGCGAGCGCGTCCAGATCGCGCTGCACCGCCAGGGCGAGCCCGAGCAGGTAGTAGCCGTAGCTGATGGGCATCGCGGCCTGGTAGTGGGTGTAGACCGGCATCACCACCGAGCGGTACGCCCGAGCCCGGCCCAGCAGCACCGCCGTCAGCCTGCCGGCCTGCTCGCCGAAGTCGAGCAGCCAGTCGCGCAGCCGCATCGCGGTGATGCAGGCCTTGAGGTCGTTGCGGGAACGGCCGGTGTGCAGCACGCCGCCGATGTCCGGGCCGAGCCGCTCGATCAGGTATCCCTCGTACATCAGGTACAGCCCCCGCGGGGCGGGCCGGCCGAACAGCGGCCCGAAGCCCTGCGCGGACAGTTCCGCGATGCAGCCCAGCAGGCTCCGCGCCGCGGCCGGGTCGATCAGGCCGGTCGCGCTCAGCATCGCCAGGTGTGCCCGGTCGACGCGGGTCATCAGGGCAAGCTCGGCCGCCAGCTCGGCCGGTGTCTGCTCGCCGTACACCACCTGCCGGGTCCGGGCCGAGACCTCGGCCACCAGCCGTCCGGTGCCGGTCATCGACTCCCCCGGCACCGGCCGGCGCGGCTCATCCGGCACCGAGCGCCGCCCCGGCCATCACCTCGGCGAAGCTGCGCCGGTTCCAGTCGTAGGCGGTCCACGACCCGGACGGCCGGGTCGGGTCGGCCACCACCACCGGCTCGACGGGCGCCGGTGCGTCGAGGTGGCCGGCGCTGCGCAACCAGCTGTCGTCATAGACGGTGTCCTGGTAGCGGTAGCCCTCGTCGGGCAGCATCACCACGGTCAGCGCGGCCGGATTGGCCGCCGCCCACCACCGGGCGACCAGGTAGGCGGCACCGCCGGACGGGCCCATGAACAGCGCGTGCTGCCGGTGCAGCTGCCGGGTCGCGGCGTAGGCGGCCGAGGCCGAGCACCAGTGCACCTGGTCGAAGACGCTGTGGTCCAGGTTGGCCGGCATCAGGCTCATCCCCAGCCCGCGCAGCTCGCGGTGGCCGTCCTGGTGGCCGAACAGCACGCTGGCGTGAGTGTCCACCGCGATCGCCCGGCATTCCGGCAGCACCGTGCGCAGGCTGGTGACCGTGCCGCACATCGAACCGCCCGAGCCGACCGGGCCCACCACGCAATCGACCTGGCCCAGGCATTCCAGGAACAGCTCGGCCACCGTGGCGTAGGACCGCGGGTTGTCCGGATTGGAGTACTGCTCGGGCCAGAAGGTGGATTCGTGCTCGGCACGGACCTCGGCGAGCCGCTGGAGCCGGGCGGCCTGGTAGCCGCCGGGTACCGCGCCGGCGGCCGCCGGCACCCGGTCCACCACCGCGCCCAGGTCCACCAGCCGCCGGTAGAGCCGCTCGTCGATCACCGGGTCGCTGACCAGCACTACCCGGCGGTCCATGTGCACGCCCTGCATGGCCAGCGCCAGGCCGAAGGTGCCCGAGGTGGTCTCGACGATCACCGTGTCCGGGCCGAGCAGGCCCTGGGCCTCCGCGCGCCGCAGGATGTAGCGGGCCGGGATCATCTTCATCAGCGTGAAGCAGGCGCCGTAGAGATTGGGGGCCAGCCTGATCAGCCGGGGGATCTGGTAGGTCTCGGTAGCCTCGGCGTACGCCGTCTGGATGGTCATCAGGCCAGCACCTCCACCTGCTGCAGGTCGGCTGCCGACCCGTCGCCGAACGCCGCCGACACCCCGAACAGCCCGGTGACCGCGATGCCGAGCTCGGCCGCGGCCGCGTGCAGCTCCGCGGCACACCGGCGCAGCCGGCCCTCGGCATCCGGGACGAGCGCATCGAAGAGCAGCCCAGCGACGGTGCCGCTGTGCGCCACCTGGATGCCGCAACCGCCGTAGTCCAGGCACAGCCGCACCAGCAGCTCCAGGTGCGGCTTGGGCAGGTAACGCTGGTTGATCCGGGCACTGGCGGTCGCCACCCGGCCGAGCAGTGCGGTGTCGGCGAGCGCCACCGCGCGCCGCAACGCCGCTCGCAGCACCCCGAAGTTGGCCACCTCGGACTCGTCGTAGTCGGCCGGTCGCAGCCGGAGGGTGTCCACCCGGGCCGCGGGCTCGGTGTCGCAGCTGAGCACGAACATCGGCGGCAGCCGGTGGCCGAAGGTCTCCAGCACCACGCCGTCGCGATGGGCGAACAGCACCACCCGGTCGTCGATCATGATCGAGTCCGAGGCGCACTCGGCCAGCACCGCGAGCCGGGCGACCTCGTCCTCGGCCAGTTGCACGCCGTGGAAGTCGGCCACCGCCCGGATGGTGGCGGTGACGTCACTGGTGGACGAGCCCATGCCCACCCCGCGCGGGATGTTGCTGCTGATCTCGACCCGGCCGCCCTTGGCCGCCGCCGGATGGTTGGCGAAGGCCCGCAGCGTGAGCATCGCGGCCCGCCTGACCTTGGTCATCTCCGGTGGCCCGAGCACGCCGCCGTGGCTGTAGCTGGGATGGAACGCCGCCCGGGTACCGCGTCCGGGTTGCGGCAGGGTGACCAGTGCCCGGCGCGGCTGGCCGGCCGGGTCGCGAAACATTCCCTGCAGCAGTTCACCGTGGTGCGCCGGGGCATAACCGACCCCGACGTCCGGGCCCGCCTCCGGGCGGTACGGTCGATCAGCTGGCTGCGACAGCTCCTGAACGGGCGCCGACACCGACCACACCCCTTCCTGTCGCTATCGATTCCCGTTTCCCGGTACCGGGTCCATCCCCGGTCAGCCGGCTGGCTTGGTGATGCGGAAGATCAGGCTCTCGTGCTGGTGGACGTAGTCCCGGTAGCCGGCGTGCGGCGGCTCCCACCAGCTGGCCACCTCGACCGACTCGGCGCGCAGTCCCACCGAGTCGAGCAGCGCGGTCAGGTCGTCGGCGTCGAAGAACCGGCAGTAGAAGTCGAAGTGGTCGATGTACTCCTTCGGGCCGACCTCGCGGATGTTGGGGTCCGATACCTGGCAGTCGTTCATCGTCCACATGTTGGCGATCAGGCTGCCGCCCGGTGAGAGGACCCGGTACAGCTCGCGCAGCGCATCCTCTGGATTGGTCAGGTGCCCGAGCAGGTCCCAGCAGAAGATGCCGTCGATGGAGGAGTCCAGGAAGCCGGTGGCGAACGCGTCCACCTCGACGAAGACCACCCGGTCGGCGACGCCGGCCTTGACGGTCACGGTGCGGGCGATCGCCATGGCGTTGGTCGAGGTGTCGCCGGCCAGCAGGATCGGAGCGCCACCGGCCAGTGGTGGCAGGTTTCGCCCGTCTCCGCAAGGCAGGTCGAGCAGCACCGACGCCGCGTTCTGCCGGAACAGCGCCGCAGCGGTCTCGGCGTAGGGCACCGGCGGGTCGCCCCAGAGGTTGGCGTGCCCGTTCAACCGGGCCGGCTCGTACGCGCCGTTCCACAGCGGAATGGCGGCGGCGTCCCGGGAGAGGGAATCTGTGCTCACTCGAAGGCCTCCAAATGCTCGACCGGCGGCGTCGGACCGGGGGTTGCGAAAGTGCACAAGCCGCAGTCACGACGCTGTAAAAGACGCGAGTACGTCCGAATTGCACGGCAGGATGTCGGGAGGCCGAGCCGACACGCCATACCGGTCACTTCGGAGACTCAGTGCTCACCGGTGGGGATGTGGCAGAAGGCTACTCGGAATCTCCCATTACCCGCAATGCCCTACCGTAAGTGACTGAATCGCTTTGAAACACGGGAGATCCGGCGTCTTGGCCGCGCTACGGGGAAGCGATTGGTGACCTGCTGTGATAATTGCCGGACGATCCGTCGCGAGCATTACCGGTTGACTGCTTCATTTGCCGCAACAACGATTCTGGCATTTCTGCAAAGGCGATCGTTCCCGTGACAGGAAGCGGCCGAACCGTTTACGCTCACCGTGCAACCACATGGTTCGGTGTGCAGTCGACGACGCGGCCAGTGTTCGTCGAAGGATCGCTGGTGCTCGGGCTCCAGACCAGCCGGGCACCTCCTCCGGTGCTTGTCGTGAGCCTGGCCTCGTACGAGCTGGCGCAGCCCCTGCCCAGGACGCCGCACCGTCGGCGCGCGTCAGATTGGATGACAGATATGCCTTGCGAAGCTTCCGTTCGAACGTCGGGGCCTGCTCCCGCTCGTCGTGCGCCGGAACCGGGCCTGGTCCGATGACCCAAGCTGCCGGCGGCGCGACCGTCATCGTGATTCCGCAGCCGACCCTCAATGGTCCGCTGCATGTCGGGCACCTGTCCGGGCCCTTCATCGCCGCCGACATCGCCTCGCGGGCCGCCCGCGGCCGCGGCGAACGGGTATTCACCCTGGCCGGCGTCGATGTGCACCCGAATTTCGTGATGGCCAAGGCGGACAACCGCGGCGTCGACGTGCACGAGATGGTCGCCGACTACCGCAGCCAGATCCAGGTCGCCTTCGACCTGGCCCGGATCGGCTACGACACCTTCCTCGATCCCGAGCAACCGGCCTTCGAGCGGGCGATCAACCTGATGCTCAACCAGATGCTGGACACCGGCAGCCTGGAGATGCGCGAGATGGTGCTGCACCAGTGCGCGGACTGTGGCCGGACCCTGCACCACGCCTACGTGGTCGGCAAGTGCCCGCACTGCGGCAGCGGCGCGAACGGCCTTTCCTGTGAGCCGTGCGGCGGATTCACCTCCGCCAGCACCCTGATCCAGCCCAGCTGCGCCCGGTGCGGCGGAGACCCCCAGCCGATGGTGGCCACCGTTCCGGTGCTGCGCCTGGAGAACCATCGCGAGCAACTGATCGCCGAGTGGACCAAGGCGGAACTGCCCGCCCGGGTGCGGTCGGTGATCGGCCAGTACCTGACGGTGCCGCTGCCGGACTATCCGGTCGCCTATCCCACCGACTGGGGCATCGAAGGCACCGGCGCGCTGTCCGGCCTGCGGATCGACTTCCCCGCCGAGCTCGGCCTGAGCTACCTGTACGGGCCGGCTTCCGCGCTCGACCCGTCGGCTGACTCGCTCGCCGACTGGGTGGCCGTCTGGCAGCAGCAGTTCAGCGGCCTGTGGCACTTCAACGGCATCGACAATGCCTTCTACTTCGCCGTGCTCTACCCCGCCGTGTTCGCGGCGGCCGGCATCCCGGAGCCGAAGATGCGCGGCGCCACCGTGAACGAGTTGTTCCTGCTGGAAGGCCTGAAGTTCTCCAGCAGCCGCAACCATGCCCTGTGGGCAAACGAGTTCCTCGCCAGCGAGGATCCCGAGCTGGTGCGGCTGTTCCTGTCCTGGCACCGCCCGGACCGTTACGAGACCAACTTCACCGACGAGTCGTTCCGGGCCTTCTCCAGCTACGTCCGGCCGCTGCTGGACGGCACCTTCGCCGGCGCCGGCCTGCCGGCCCAGCTGGCCGCTGGCGAGCTGGAACGGGCCGAGCAGTCCCTGCAGTTGACCAACCTGGACCCCGCGATGGCCCTGCGCTGCCTGCTCGGAGCACTGAGCAGCGGCCACGGCTACGACTCGGTTGCCCTGACCGCGCTGACTGGGCGGCCCGCCGGCCGGTGAGCGCGAGCACTGCCGCCGCTCGGTGAGGATCGCCGGGCGGCGGCAGTGTTTTCACCTATCGCGGCGAGGAATCCAGATGGGCGGAGCCGGGTGTCACAGCGCCAGCCGGCGCGCCTCGCTCCACGGGGTGTCGGTGATGGTGGCCGGCCGGCCGACCAGTTTCACCTCGATCTTGGCGGCGTAGTCCTCCAGGGTCTGCTTGACCTCGGCCGCGCTGGCACCGGTGACCACCAGGAACCCCAGGATGTTGTTGCCGTCCGGTGGCCGCCGGATCAGCGCGCCGGGCCGAGCGGTGATCCTGGCCAGCAGGGTCTTGTCGGACTCGCTCACCTCGGCAGGGACCGAGACGTACTCGAGCTCACCGGGCTCGCAGATCAGGCAGGTGCCCATCATGTACACGCCGGTCGGCTGGTAGTGCGAGACCTGCGGCCGGACGCCGCGGGCGACGTCCATGCTGCCCCGGACCGGGCAGTAGCCCGCCGTCACCCGCGCCACCATGTCCAGCCCGCCGCCGCCGGGCCGGGCCGCGATCTCGACCAGGTGGGGTTTGCCCTGGTGGAACCGGATCTCGGCGTGCAGGACGCTGCGGTGCAGGCCCTGGGCCACCGCCGCGTCGGCGACGATCTGCCGGATCTCCTCCAGCTGTTCACCGGTCAGCGAGGTCGGTGCCACGTGGACGTCGTCGTCGAAGTTCTTGCCCTCGACGGTGGCCCGGTCCACCGCCGAGCCGATGAAGACCTCGTCGTCCCAGACCACCGCCTCGAACAGGTGCTCGTGGCCGTCGAGGAAGGACTCGACCAGCAGGCCGTGCGGGCCCAGGTCCACTCCCTCGGGCTCCAGCACGTAGGCCAGCATCCGCTCGATCCCCTCGCTGGCGTCGCGGAAACGCATCGCCAGCTCCTGCGGGTTGTCGACCCGGAACACGAAGTTGCTGGCCGTTCCCATCGTCGGCTTGAGCACCACCGGGTAGCCGAACTCGGTTGCCGCGTCGAGCGCGCTGGACAGGTCGGCAGTGAACCGGAACCGCGGGTGCGGCACCCCGCCGCGCTCGTGTGCCTGGCGCATCAGCAGCTTGTTGCGGCTGTTGCGGGCGGCGTCCAGACCTATCCCCGGCAGCCGGAGCGCCTCGGCGACCAGCGCGACGGTCATCACCGAGGATTCGGAGAAGGTGAGCACGCCGTCGAAGCGCTGCTCGGCATGCCAGTCGGCCGCCGCGGCGATGATGTCGTCGATCTTCGCCGAGCCCGCCACCCGGTACCGGGGGCTGGGCCAGAAGTCGGGATCGCCGACGCCGTGCAGCAGGTGCAGGTTGCCGCCGTACTCCTCCACCTGCTGGTAGCGCGGCAGGTAGTAGGAGGCGAACTGCTGGGCTTCGATCGCCAGGAGCTTCATGGCAGGTCCTCGCAACGGCACTATCGAGAGGAGGCGGAGAAGAATCGTTCGGTCATCTGCGCGTCCCACCACACGCTGTACATGCGGAAGTCCTGGTCTCCGACGTTGACGATCTGGTGGGTCTCGCCGGGCGGCAGGTAGGCGGTGTCGCCGGCCACGAACGGGCTGGTGCGGCCGTCGGAGGAGATGGTCGCGGTCCCCGACACGGCGATGAAGAGCTCGCACTCGTGGTGGGCGTGCGGGGTGGTGGCCGCGCCCGGCTCCAGGACCGCCCAGGCGCCCTCGAACGGCGGGCTGAGCTGCGACCACGGCAGCAGCCGCTGGGTCAGCACCCCGTACTCGGCGCACATGTTGTGGCGGTCGAGGCTTCGGATCTCCATGGACGCTCCCGGTGCTTACAGTGCGGAGTGGACGAGGCGCCGGGCGCTCAGCCGGCGGCCGCGGCGGCCGCGGCCAGCGACTGCTCCGCGGGCCGGCTGGCCAGCAGGTCGTTGACGATCTCACCGGCCCGGATGGCCAGGATGCTGATCAGCGAGTCGGCGATGCCGTGGCTTTCCTCGTTGGTGCCCTGGAAGTAGCAGTTCGCGGTCACGCCCGGCGGCATCACCGCCCGGTAGGCCCGGCTCACCACGAACCGCTCGACCCCGACCAGGGCGGCCACATTGCGCACCAGGGCCGGCAGGGAGCGTTCGAAGCCGGTGCCGAGTAGCACCACGTCGCAGCGCAGCTCGTCGTTCAGGCCACCGATCCGGTCGACCAGGTCGAGCACGACGTCGTCGCCCTCGATCCGGGCGCTGGCGACGTCGACGGCCGAGACCATCCGCAGCCGCTGGGTGCCGGTGAGCCGTTCCAAGTACATCTGGCGGTAGATGGTGTTCAGCAGTTCCGGGGTGACACCGGCGTAGTTGGTACGCCGCATCTCCTGCAGCACCCGCTGCCGGTTCTCCGGACGGGCCGAGTAGAAGGAGTCGGTGAACGACGGGAAGTACCGCTCGTTGGTGAACTTGCTGGTCTGGTAGTACTCCAGCCCGATCGCCCGCATGATCATGGAGCACTCGGCTGCCGGCATCCGCTGGTGGGTCTCCCACAGCATCTCGGCGGCACTCTGCGCGGCGCCGACCACCGCGATCCGGTGCGGGGCGGCGGGATCGAGCTGCCCGATCCGCGCGGAGTACTCGGTGCTGTGGATGACCCGTTCGCGCGGCAGGTCGCCGAACGCCTCCGGGATGTGCGGATCCCGGCCGGCACCGATCACCAGGGTGCGGGCGGCGATCGCCGAGCCGTCGGACAGCCACACCAGCCAGCCGGTGATGACGTCGTCGTCGGACCGGATCGCCTCGATGCGCTCGCAGCGCCGGCCGTAGCGGACTTCCACCCGGGACAGCGACTGGGCCACCCACTCCAGGTAGTTCGAGATCTCCAGCCGGAACGGCAGGAAACTGGCCATGTTGATGAAGTCGTGCAGGGTGCCGGTGGAGTGCAGGAAGTTGACGAAGGAGAACCGGCTGCACGGATTACGCATGGTCACCAGGTCCTTGAGGAACGACACCTGGCTCTGCGTCCACGGCAGCAGCATGCCGCGCTGCCACACGATGTTGTCGTGCTGCTCGAGAATGACCGTCTTGTCCGCGAAGTCGGCCGGAGCCATCTCCTCGATAGCCACCGCCAGGGCCAGGTTGGCCGGCCCGGCACCGATGGCCAGCAGCTCGACCTGTTCGTGATCCAACGCCGTAACCCACCCTTCGCCCGCGATTGGCAATGGGCGGCCATAAATACATGGCCGCACAGCGCGAATTCATATACAAGGAGTGATTCTCGGGGGGCCCTGATCTGGCGGCCTCACCGCGGTAAGGCGACAATACACCGATCACGAGGCCCGTCAATAGGACTTGATAGTTGCACAGTCTGCAAATCCGGCGGACGGCTTTCCGACCGGCGCGGCCACCGAACCGGCGCGCCGGCCGGTGACTCTCGGTAGCCCGGTACTGCCATTGTATTTCTACGCCGAGTGACTGCTCAGCGAATTTCGCACATACATTTTGGAAATAAATCCCGGCAAATTGGCCCCGCCACGCATACGGGCGCCGCAGCGGGATGCTGCGGCGCCCGTAGGGAGCGGGCCTGCTACCCCGGCTCTCTGCCGACCCGGGGTGCCGGCCGGTGTCAGGTGAGCGTCATGACCTTGTACATGCCGCTGTTGCGGGTGTGGGCGATGCCGGTGACGACGTCGGGAACCGCGCAGACCAGCGCGTACTCACCGGCCGGGATGTCCATCTGCAATACCGCGAACCGTCCCGGGGACATCGCCTGCAGGCCCCGGGTCGGGCCGGCGTACGGTGACGGCAGCCGCGGCAGGTTCTGGTTGATGGCGCGGTAGTAGTCGTCGATGTAGGACTGCGTGGTGCCCGGCACCACCGGCCGCCAGACCGCCTCGTGGATCTGGTCGGCGTTGTTGTAGACCAGCACCGTGCCGTCGGCGTCCAGGCTGGAGGGCGCTTCGAACATCGCCATGCCGTCGTGGCCGCCCATGCCGATGGCCGCACTGAATTCGGGCATTCCCTCCCACTTCATGTTCCCGTGCACGCTGAGGGTGTGCATCCGCGGCGGTGCCGAGCCCGGCTCACCGATCTCGTTCTGGTCGAAGAAGTAGTAGGTGCCCGCCTCCAGCGGGATCGTGAACGACATCGGAGCGAAGTCGCTGGTCACCACGCCGCCGATCAGCACGGCGTCGCGCAGCAGGTTGCGGTGCCCCTCGGCGTTCTCCGCGCGGCTGTCGGACAGCCCCATCTGGAAGTCGGCGACCACCTCGTCGATGGTGTGGCCCGGAGTCACCGCCACGCCCTGCAGCGCGTGGTAGGTGGCGTCGGGGCTGCCCACCCGGAAGGTGATGAAGCCGGCGTGCACCGAGTCCGGCAGGGCGAAGCCGTCGTTGGTCATGGTGACGTCGATGACCGGCGCCTTGTGGCCCCAGGACGCCGGGATGACGACGTTGCCGTGCTCGGCGCCCACCACGGTGGAGGCGGCGGCGGGGGCGGCCAGGGTGAGGGCGCCGGCGGCGACCATGGCAGCGGATAACCTCAAACAGCGGGTGCCGGCTTTGGACATGGACATCTTCCTCTCGGAGTCTTGAGCGGCGGAGAGCCGAATACTGCGAAATCAGCGGCCGGAAGAGGCGCTCGCCGCGCGAACTCGCGCGCCGCCTCCGCCGCACCACGTATTTCGATGATGGATTTCAGAAATTGCTTGCGCAGTCAACTGGTTGACTGCGTAGGACTGTGTTACGGCCTCGATCGTGATGCGGCACTCTGCACATCGGCCTCGTTTCTCGGACGAATACCGATCCTGGACCGGGCGCCCCGTAACCGACAATCGGCTCGTCGGTAACGCGGGATGCTAGGACCGCCCGAGAAGCGTTGTCAATCCCTCGACGGAACGCCGCCGAGAGATATACCGTCATTCCCGCGCGGGGGTTTCTGCACGTAGAAGCAGGCGAACTTCGCAATGTTCTACAGCAGCACCGGTGACTGCTGGCACCGCGGTTACAGCTGAACGGCCGAAGGCCAATCGGCAGGCAGGGTGGCCAGGAAATCAGCGGCTGCTCTCCTCGAGACCACCAGGCACCAGGCGTCGAGCACCAGTTCGGCCATCTCCACCGGATCGATCTCGGCGGTGCGGGCCACCACCCACTGATATCTCTGATCGGACTTACGAGGCATCATGAACTTCGCCGGCTCGGACGCGATCAAGGCGGCCCGTTGCTCCCGCGGGTACCCGAAACCCATGGTGGCCTCGTCGGGAGACAGGGAGACGTAGACGATACGACCGACCCGGAACTTCAGGTGATCGCGCACCAGGCCCTCGGTGGTACGCGGCAGGCTCATCGCGACCCGGCGGATCTGCTCGGCGGTCACCGCCATCGCTGCCTCCTTCTCCGGCTGCGGGTGCGCCGAACAGTAGCAACCGCGGACCGGTCCGCGGCGGCGTTCCGCTCCCCGATCGAGCGGCGGGCCCGCCGCATTCCCCGACCCGGACGCTTCTCCAGTGCAGGAAGGCTGCTGCCGATGTCTGATCAGCCGTCACCGTCCGGCCCGCCGCCGGCCGGACGGCATCGCCGCGAGCCCGGACGGCATCGCCGCGAGCCCGGGTGGGATCGATGACGGGCCTGAAGACGGCCGGCAAGGACGACGCCGGCGTCTGGATCACCCTGCGCGAGTCCTCGGTGCCGGTCCGGGCGCTGCTGGCCGGCGTCCTGCTCAACCAGCTGGGCGGGTTCCTGCAGACCTTCCTGGTGCTGTTCCTGACCGAGCGCGGTTTCAGCGCGGTGCAGGCCGGCACCGCGCTGGGCGGCTACGGTGCCGGCTGCTTCGCCGGCGTGCTGATCGGCGGCGCGTTCTCCGACCGGCTCGGGCCGCGGGCGGCTGCCTTCGCCTCGATGGCCGGCTTCGCCGGGCTCCTGATCGTGGTGCTCTACGTCAGCAACTTCGCGGTGCTGCTGACCGTCATCACCCTGGCCGGACTGGTCGGGCGGTTCTTCCGGCCGGCGGCCGCGGCGATGCTGTCGGAGCTGACTCCCCCGCACCGGCAGGTGATGATCTTCGCCATCTACCGGCTGGCGATCAACGTCGGCACCACCGCCGCGCCGCTGCTGGGCACGCTGCTGATCTCGGTCTCCTACCAGCTGCTGTTCTGGTGCGACGCGGCGACCGCGTTGCTCTACGCCGTGATCGCACTGCTGACGCTGCCGGGCCGGCCGGCCCGGGGCGCGCGGCCCGACCGGGCCACCCGGCGGGCCGAGGGCTACCGGGCGGTGCTGGCCGATCGGCGCTACTGCCTGTTCCTGCTGGCCACCCTGGTCAACTGCGCCGTCTACATCCAGTACGTCAGCACGCTGCCGCTGGCCATGAAGGACGCCGGCCTGGCGATGTTCTGGTACAGCGCGGCGGTCTCGTTGAACGGGCTGATGGTGATCTCCTGCGAGTTGCTGCTGACCAAGGTCACCCAGCGGCTGCGGATACGGTTCATCGTCAGCGTCGGCTTCGGGCTGCTGGCGCTCGGCCAGCTGATGTACGCCCTGCCGTGGGGGGTGTGGGTCTTCCTCGCCGGCACCATGGTCTGGACCGTCGCCGAGATCACCGCCGGGCCCACGATGTTCTCCTACCCCGGCCGGATCGCGCCCGAGGCGCTGCGCGGCCGCTACATCGCCGGGATGCAGACCATGTTCAACCTGGGCGCGGCGATCGGCCCGGTGGCCGGGGTGGCGGTCTACCACGCGGTCGGTTCCCAGGTCTGGCTGTGGTGCGCGGCGGCCAGCGCGCTCGGCCTGGGACTGGCGTTGCCGGGCATGCGCCAGCCGGAAGCCCGGACCGGCCCGAGCACGACCGGGCCAGGCACGACCGGGCCGAGCACGGCAGGCCCCAGCCCGGAGGCGCCGGCCGGCCAGCCGATCCCGCCGGCCCAGCCAGCCCTGACCACCCAACCGGCGGCCCAGGCCGGCACCGTCCCCAACCTGGCACCGGTAGCGGGTGAGACGTGATCGGCCAGCGCGGCGGACCTGCCGGAACGCCGGCGCCGGCTGCCGCGGCAGCCGGCAGCGACGCAGCACCGGACGGCTGCACCCTGACCGAGCGCTACCTGGCCGGGTTCGCGGCCAGCGGGGTGTCCGCCGGCGCCATCCTGGACGGCGTGCGGCCCAGCACCGTCGACACCGGCTTCCTGGGCCGCTCGCTGAGCCGGCCGGTCTTCCTCGACCGGGCGACGGTCAGCCGGCTGGCCGACGACCTCGAACAGCTGCACCTGGCCCTGACCGGCCTGCCCGACCGGCTGTTCGGCGGCGACATGGCCGCCTTCGCACGCGCGATCGGAGCCACCGAGACCCAGATCGACATCCTGCTGCGCGGCCGGGCCAGCGTCCCGTCCCGGATGGGACGCGCCGACTTCTACCGGGACGCCGCCGGCTTCCGGCTGCTGGAGATCAACTGGGGTGCCGCGCTCGGCGGCCTGGACAGCGCCGTGCTGAACGAGCAGATGCTGCTGCAGCCGTTCGTCGGCGACTTCGTCCGGCAGCACCGGCTGGGCTACGTCGACCCGATGGCCGAGATGGTGCACACCCTGTTCACCGAGTGCGCGGTGCCGGCCGGGAGCCGCCCGGTGGTGGCGCTGACCGACTGGCCGGAGAGCTTCCGCACCCTGGAGCCGCGGTTGCGCAAGAACGTCCCCGCCTATGACCGGTTCGGCATCGAGGCGCTGCCCTGCCACGTCGGGCAGTTGCGCTACGACCGCGGCCGGGTGTGGCTCGGCGACCGGGCGATCGACGTGGTGTACCGGCTGTTCCTGCTGGAGGACCTGCTGGCGGCCGACGGGCCGGCGCTGATCGAACCGGTGCTGCGGGCCGCCGAGCGCGGCGAGGTGGCGATCTTCTCCCCGATGGACGCCGACCTCTACGGCAGCAAGGGGGCGCTGGCGCTGCTGTCGGACGAGGCCAGCCGGCCGCTGTACCCGCCCGCCATGCTGGCCGCCCTGGACCGGATCCTGCCGTGGACCCGGATGGTGCGTCCCGGGCCGGTGACGGTGGCCGGCACCCGGGTGGAGCTGGGCGAGCACGCGCTGGCCCAGCAGCGGGAGTTGATCCTCAAGCCCACCCTGATGCACGGCGGGCTGGGCATCGTCGCCGGCTGGCTGACCGAGCCCGCGGAGTGGCGGGCCCGGCTAGCCGAGGCGATGGGGCAGCCGTACGTGCTGCAGCAGCGCATCCACCCGGTCGCCGAGCACTTCCCCACCGACGGCGCGCCGCAACCCTGGACGCTGACCTGGGGCGCCTTCCTGGCAGCGCGCGGGTACGGCGGGATGTACGTGCGCGGCAGCCAGGACCCGGACGCCACCGTGAACATGTCCAGTGGCGCCACCGGCACCTGCTGCTTCACCGAGAGTCCGGCCGACTAGCCCGATCGATCAGCCCGGCCGGTAGCCCGGCCGGTCACCCCCGAGCGCGAGGTCAGCGGGCCGTCCGGCCGGCACTGACCAGGTAGGCGAACACCGCGCGGTGTGGCGGCAGGCCGCCGTGGCCGATGCTGCCCAGCACCGTCAGCGACTGCGACCCCGACGACGACGCCGGGACGGTGAACCGGTACCGGACCAGGCCGTGCCGATCCGCACGGCCGGTCCAGACGGTGCCGCCATCGGCCGAGCGGCGCAGCCGGACCGGTTCGCCGGCGCCGAAGCCGGAGACCACCAGGTCGGCACTGGCCCCGGGCCGCAGCCGGGCGGGGCTGGCCAGCAGCCGGCCGGTGGCGTCGAAGGCGACCACCGGAAGGTCCTGGGCAACCGGGCGCAGGGTCGGGAACACCGACCCGGAGCCGGCCAGCAACGAGGCAGGCACCGACAGCAACAGCAGGCCCAGGGCGGCCACCCCGAGCGTGGCGGCACGCAGCGAGCGGGCGGATTCTCCCGGCATGGAACTTCGTCCTCACTGTGCGGTGTCCGATGTTCTATCGGCCACCGCGGGCCCGGCTGAACACCGGTGCCGGGACTGATCTGGCAAATGCTGCGCTACCGGTTCGGCCGGCCGAGCCAGTCCGGATGGGCGTAGAGGGTGCGGGAGGTGGCGACCGCGGGCCGGGCCCCGTCGCTGAGGTACAGCACGTGCGACCCGCCGCCGGCCCGGGACTGCTCCAGCGCGGTCCTGGCCTGCGCCAGCAGCGTCACGCTCTGGCCGGCGTCGTCACCGGGGCCGTCGGACAGCACCGACAGCCCCAGGTTGACCGCCATCGGGAACTGCCGGCCGTCGATGCTCTCCGGCACGGCCAGCGCCTGCTCCAGCCGGCCGGCCACCGCCTCGGCCTGCTCGGGCCCGACCTCCTCGGCGATGATGACGAACTGGTTGTCGCCGACCCGGCTGATCACGTCGCTGCCGCGCAGGGTGGTCTGCAACCGCCGGGCCAGCGCCACCTGCAGCCGGTCGGCCAGCTGCTGGTCGCCGCCGGCCAGCTCCTGCCACCCGGCGAGCTCGGCCACCAGCACGGCGCAGCCGGTGCCGATCCGGTGCGCGCGTTGCACCGTCTCGACCAGGCCCTGCTCCAGGGCGGCCGAGTTCAGGGTGCCGGTCAGCGGGTCCAACCGGGCCGCGAACTCCACCTCGCGCTCGGCCCGCTGGCTCAGGTCCTCCACCTGCGCCAGGGCGTACAGCGGCCGGTCGTCGTCGTCGAACAGCGGGGTGGTGGTGACCCGGACCCAGCAGGAGCTGCCGTCGGCACGCAGCAACCGCTTCTCGGTGCGGAACGGGGTGCGCCGGCCGGCCATCGCCCGGCGCATCGCCGAGGCGGTCGGGCCCCGGTCGTCCGGATGGGTGAAGCGTTCGAACTCACCGGTCACCAGCTCCTCGCGGGGACGGCCGGTGAGACGGCAGAGCGCGTCGTTGGCGCGCAGGCAGCGGCCGGGGTCGGCGGCGTCCAGGCTGAGCATCGCCATTCCCACCACCGACTCCTCGAAGGCCACCCGCAACGCCTGCTCGGAGGTGCGCAACTGGTCCAGCCGGTCGAGCAACAGGTCGTCCTGCGCGCTCACCCGGGCGGCCAGCTCGTGGTGTTCCAGGACGGCCGCCGCCTGGGCCAGCACCAGCCGCAGGGCGGTCTCGGCCAGCCGGGACGACGGCTCGGCGGACGCCCCGCGCTCGAAGGTCAGCCAGCCCAGCCGCCGGCCGGTGCCGCTGAGGATCGGATGGCTCTCCACCTCACCGGCGCCGGCGTGCTCCCGGCGACGCCAGCGGCCGCGGGCCGGCGCCACCGGCTCGTCGGGACCGGCCACCAGGGCCGCGGCATTGCGGCCGGCCAGCGCCACCGGCTCCAGGTCGCCGTCCCGGTCGAACACCCGCACCGCCACGGCCGCCGCCCCCAGCAACGCCAGGGCGTCATCGGCAAGCTCGGAGAGCCGGGCGGAGACCGCTGCCATCGGATGCCTTCTCTTCCGCAACGAGGCCAGCGCAGGCGCGCTGCCGGGCCCGCTCGATGTGCTGTTAGCGAACCATCGTCACCATACGCAGCTAACTGAGCGGATACGCCGGATTAGCCCGACGTGGTGTGTCCGCGCCGCGGCAGGCCGAGCGGGCCTGGCCACCGCCCGTGCTCGGCCTCGGCGGCCGGCTGCGGGGCGAGCACGTTGCCGGTCGAGGGTTGGGTACCCGGCTGCCGGGTGAGCGAGGCCAGGTGCAGCAGCGGCGTGACCAGCGCATCGTAGACCCGGGGCAGCAACCGGAAGCCGGCCACGATGAGCGGATTGGCCGGTCCCACCGACACCCGGGCCCGGCGCCGGTCCACGCAGCTCACGATCGCCCGGGCCACCTTCTCCGGAGAGTCCACCGGCGCCGGCGGCCGCGCCGAACGGCCGGTGACATTGGCCGCCTGCGAGTAGATCGGGGTGTTGACGCCGCCGGGCGACACCGAGCTGACCAGGATGGCCGGCTCGTCCCGGGTTTCGAGCTGCAACACCCGCAGCATGCCGGCCTGGCCCCACTTGGCCACCACGTAGGCACCCATCTGCGGCGCGGCGATCGAGCCGAGCAGCGAGTTGACCACCACCAGGTGACCGCGGTGCTGGGCGCGGAACGCGGCCAGCGCCGCGCGGGCGAGGAAGAAGGTGCCCTTCACCGCGGTGTCGACCACCGCGGTGAAGATCTCGGTAGGCAGCTCCTCCAGGTTGCCGTAGGCCATCACGGTGGCCGCGTGCACCACCACGTCGAGCCGGCCGTGCTGCTCCACGGCACCGGAGATCAACCGGCCGACCGCCTGCTCGTCGGCCACGTCGGTCACCGCCACCGAGGCGCCCGCCGCACCCTCGGCCAGGCACTGCGCGGCCACCACGGCCAGCCGCTCGGCGCTGCGCGAGGCGAGCACCAGGTGGGCACCGCGGCCGGCGAAGGCCCGGGCGGCCGACAGCCCGATGCCGCTGGAGGCGCCGGTGACGACCACCACCTCCGGCCGCGGCGACTCCTCGGTCACGGCTGCAGCACGACCTTGATGCAGCCGTCCTCCTTGTTGCGGAACATCTCGTAGCCGGCCGGCGCCTCGGCCAGCGGCAGCCGGTGGGTCACCAGGTCCAGCACCCCCAGCGGGTCGTCCGGGTCCATCGCCAGTTCCAGAACCTGGTCGCTCCAGCGGCGCACGTTGGCCTGCCCCATCCGCAGCTGCACCTGCCGGTCGAACATCTCCATCATCGGCATCGGGTCGACCTCGCCGCCGTAGACGCCGCTGACCGACACGGTGCCGCCGCGCCGGACCCCCTTCACCGCCGCGTGCAGCGCGTCCAGCCGGTCGACGGCGAACTTGTCGGTGACCCGCTGCGCGATCGGGTCGGGCAGCAGCCCGGTCATCTTCTGCGCCAGCGCGACCGGCCGGTTGCCGTGCGCCTCCATGCCCACCGCGTCGATCACCGCGTCCGGGCCGCGCCCGTCGACCAGCTCGATCAGGCTGCTCGCCACGTCGTCGACCGTCTCGAAGTCCAGCGGCTCGGCGCCGTAGCGGGCGGCCAGCGCCAACCGCTCGGGCACGGTGTCCACCCCGATCACCCGCTCGGCACCCAGGTGCTTTGCGATCCGGACCGAGAACTGGCCGACCGGGCCGAGCCCCAGCACCGCGACGGTGCTGCCCGGCTGCACGTCGGCATAGGCCACCGCCTGCCAGGCGGTGGGCAGGATGTCGGACAGGAACAGGAACTGCTCGTCCGGGGTGCCCTGCGGGACCTTGATCGGGCCGAACTGCGCCTGCGGCACGCGCAGGTACTCGGCCTGCCCGCCGGGCACCGAGCCGTACAGCGAGGTGTAGCCGAACAGCGCCGCGCCCTTGCCCTCGGAGCGGACCTGGGTCGTCTCGCACTGGGAGAACAGTTGCCGCGAGCACATCCAGCAGAACCCGCAGGAGATGTTGAACGGCACCACCACCCGGTCACCGGGCTGCAGGTGGGTGATGTCGGAGCCGACCTCCTCGACGATGCCCATCGCCTCGTGGCCGAGGATATCGCCGGGCTCGAGGTACGGGCCCAGCACGCCGTACAGGTGCAGGTCCGAGCCGCAGATGGCGGTCGAGGTGACCCGGATGATCGCGTCGGTCGGTTCCAGGATCTGCGGATCCGGCACGTCGACGACTTCGACCTTGAGATTTCCTTGCCAGGTAAGAGCTTTCACGGTGGTCTCCCTGCTCGTCGGCAGGAGCGGGAGCACGGCAAGGACTCGGCCTGCAGACGGCGTCTGGCCAGTTCGGCACGATGGCCGCTGCTGCTCAGCGGATACCGCCAGTTAACCACGGCAGCTGCCGGGGAGCCCGTCGCGGTACGGTCGAATTTATGCAGCCCCACAGCCAGTACTCCCCCTCGGCGACGGTGCGTGCCGACGGCGCGCCGGACGCGGTGGTGATCGGCGCCGGCCACAACGGGCTGGTGGCGGCCAACCTGCTCGCCGACGCCGGCTGGGACGTCGTGGTGTGCGAGGCGACCGAGCACCTCGGGGGCGCGGTCCGCTCCGCGGAGGTGACCAGTCCCGGTTACCTGTCGGACCTGTACAGCGCGTTCTACCCGCTGTCGGCTGCCTCTCCGGTGCTGCGTGGGCTGGAGCTGGACTGCTACGGCCTGCACTGGACGCACGCGCCCAGCGTGCTGGCGCATGTCTTTCCCGACGACCGGTGCGCGGTGCTGTCCCGCGACCTGGAGGTGACGGCGGCCTCGGTGGAGGAGTTCGCTGCCGGCGACGGTGCCGCCTGGCGGCAGCTCGCGGCCGAGTGGGAGGAGATCCGGCAGCCGCTCATCGACGCCCTGTTCACGCCGCTGCCGGCGCTGGGCCCGGCCACCCGGCTGCTGGCCCGGCTCGGCACCGCGGGCGCCCTGCGGATGGCGCGGCTGGGCCTGCTGCCGGTCCGCCGGCTCGGCGAGGAGCGCTTCACCGGCGCGGGGGCGCCGATGCTGCTGGCCGGCAACGCGCTGCACGCCGACCTCTCCCCGGAGGGGGCCGGCAGCGGGATCTACGGCTGGCTGCTGGCCATGCTGGGGCAGAGCTACGGCTTTCCGGTGCCGGTGGGCGGCGCCGGCATGCTGACCCGGTCGCTGGCCGACCGGCTGGCTGCCCGGGGCGGCAGCATCCGGTTCAGCTCCCCGGTGGAGTCGGTCGAGGTGCGGTCCGGCACCGCGGTGGGCGTCCGGCTGGCTTCCGGCGAGCGGATCGCCGCCCGGCGCGGGGTGCTCGCCGACGTGACCGCCCCGGCCCTGTACCGGGAACTGGTCGGCGAGCAGCACCTGCCGGCTCGGTTCGTCCGCGATCTCGACAACTTCCAGTGGGACACCCCCACCATCAAGGTCGACTGGGCGGTCCGGGCCAAGGTGCCGTGGACGGCCCCCGGCGCGCGCGGTGCCGGCACCGTGCACCTGGGCGTCGACCTCGACGGGCTGACCCGGTACGCGGCGGACCTGGCCACCCGGCAGGTGCCGCAGGCGCCGTTCCTGCTGTTCGGCCAGATGACCACCTCCGACCCCAGCCGGTCCCCGGCCGGCACCGAGTCGGCCTGGGCCTACACCCACCTGCCGTCCGGGGTGCCGCTCGGCGAGGACGTGATCGCCGAGCACGTGGAACGGATCGAGGCGTGCATCGAGCGGCATGCGCCCGGCTTCCGGGAGCTGGTGATCGGCCGCCGGGTCGCCTCGCCCGGACAGCTGGAGCGGGAGAACCCCTCGCTGGTGCACGGTGCCGTCAACGGCGGCACCGCCCAGCTGCACCAGCAGCTGGTGTTCCGTCCGGTGCCCGGCCTCGGCGGCGCCGGCACCCCCGTCGACCGGCTGTTCCTCAGCGGCTCGTCCGCCCATCCGGGCGGTGGCGTGCACGGGGCGCCGGGGTCCAACGCCGCCAAGGCCGCGCTGGCCCGGGCCGGCCTGTTCGGGGCCGGCCGGCGCAGGGCCACCCAGCTGCTGAGGAACCGGATCTACCGCGAGCCCGGCAAACGGCACCCGTCGCTGTCCGGCGCGCGCTCCTAGCTACCGGCCCGCCCGGCCAGCCGTCCAGGCGGCGGGGGCAACCGGCATGGTTGCGCTCACCGGGGTGCAACGCTTAGCGTCAGCATTGCCGGTTGCCGACAGCGCTCCGGCTGGCTGAACATCCAGCTGCCCGCCCGTTCCGGGCTCGGGGCCACCATTGCCTATAGGCCTGCCGTGCTGTGCGCACCGCGCACGCCGACCGCCGGCACATCCGCTGAGGAGTTCGCAGCCGTGAACATCGACAAGGACCAGATCATCTCGCTGCTGCGCCAGCAGAACCACCCGCAGGCCGACCAGGCCGAGCAGGAGCTGCCGGACCAGGTCGATCCCGAGCAGCATGCCGACCTGCTGGCCAAGTTCGGGCTGAACCCGCAGGAGTTGCTGGGCACGTTCGGCGGCCTGGGCAACCTGCTGTGACGCATCCCCTCCGAGAGGACCTTCGATGACCGAGCACGACCTGTCCGACCAGCCGCCCACCGACGGCAAGCCGGCCACCGAGGCGCCGGTGGTCGCCGGTGCCGGTGAGAGCTTCGACGCGCTGGACAGCGACACGCCGCTGTCGGTGGACTCCGAGCAGGACGGCTCGGGGCAGCCCGGCTCCGGCTCCGGTACCAGCTGATGACCCTCGACGAGCTGCCCGCCGAGCTCCGGTCGCTGGGTGACGCCGCGCAAGAGGTGCTGCTGGACCGGCCCGCGGCGGTGCGGCAACTGGCTCCGGTGCCGTTGCTGCAGCTCGGCACCGGCTCGGACGGAGCAGCCGAGCCGCACTGGCCGCCGAACGCCGACCTGTGGGTGTGAGCCCGCGGAAGAACTGGCGCCCCACCATCGCGATCGGCACGTACAACCCCGGGTAGATCGGGGTGTTCGGCAACGCGAGGGCGACCTTGGGGTACGACGTCAGCTGCCAGTAGTTGTGCCGCTCCTGCAGACACTCGATGATCCAAGCCGGCCCGTCCGGACATCCGGATGGGCCTGGTAACCGAATCCCTGGGCAGCATCCGACGCGCCGCGTCGTCGCGACGAGCAGGAGCCCCGGTGACCAGATCCGACCACTCGGACCAGACCAGCATCAGAACGCAACGAATCGCGAGAGCGTGGCCGCGCCGAGTCTGCCTCGGGGTGGTTGGCGCCGTCAGCGTGACGGCGCTGGCCGCGTGCGGTTCGTCCTCCTCGCAGTCGCCTACTCCGGCATCTTCGACTGTCTCCGCTTCATCGGGCGGCGGCACGAGCCCAGGGGCTACGGCCTCCTCGACTGCCGACTCTTCGCAGCCGGCCGCTCAGCCGGCGGTCATCACGATCAGCAAGTTCGCCTATACGGTTCCAGAATCGGTAAGTCCCGGCGCCATGATCACGGTGGTGAACCAGGACGAGGAGGCGCATACCGTCACGGCCGACTCCGGTGGCGCCTTCGACGACAAGGCGACCGCGGGTGCCAGCACCCGGTTCCAGGCACCGACGAAGCCGGGAACTTACCCGTTCCACTGCACCTACCACTCGAACATGCATGGTGTGCTGGTCGTCACATGAGCCCGGCATCTCCACTGGGGGGTGGCCGGCGGCTCGCCGACATCACACTGCGCGGGATGACCGCAGCAGGACTGCTGGTCGATGCGGTGCTTCATCTGCAGCTGGCAGCGAACTACCAGTTGGCCGCGCCGGGCGGCATCGGCCAAGGCAACCTGTTCCGGATCGAAGCAGTACTCGCCGTCCTGGCGGCGCTGTTGCTGGTACTGCGGCACGGTAACCGGACCGCCTATGCCATGGCCCTTCTGATGGCGGGCGGCGGATTGACCGCCCTGCTCGTCTACCGCTACTACCAGCTGCCCGCGTTCGGACCCTTTCCGGCAATGTATGAGCCGGTGTGGTTCTTCAAGAAGAGCCTTGCCGCCATCGCGGAGGCAGTGGCCACTGCCGCAGCTCTTGCCGGGTATCTGCAGGCTGGCCAATCCATTTCGGTGAGCGCGGCGAACCACTGACACGTCTCACTCGCTGCCGGCATCCCGTCCGGCTGACGTCCCGGAGGAATCGTATGAAGAAGTCCCTGCTCCTGTGCGCGCCGGCGCTCGCCCTGGGCGCTGCTGCCCTGGCGATGCCGGGGGCGGCATCGGCCGCCGGTAGCACGTCCTATCAGGCCCAGCTGAAGGCGCTGAACCACTCGTCGGCCTCGGGCACCCTGATGATCTCGTTGAACGGATCGCAGGCGACCATCACCGAGAACGTCTCGGGCCTGGCAGACAAGTTCGGCGGCAACCCCTACCCGCACGTGCAGCACATCCACATCGGCGCCAAGGGCGACTGCCCGACCACCGCGGCCGATGCCAACAACGACGGCGTGATCAGCACCACCGAGGGTGCGGCCAACTACGGCGGCATCGGGACGACGCTGTCCACCTCGGGCGACACCAGCCCCGCCGCCGGCACCACCCTGACCGTCGCGCCGTCTGGTGCCTCGTTCAACTACTCGCGCACCATCTCCCTGGATTCCAAGACGATGGACGCGCTCGCCGCCGGAACCGCGGTGGTGGTCGTGCACGGCCTGGACCCGGCCACCCTCAGCAAGCAGGCCCAGGGCGAGAAGAGCGACCTGGTCCCTTCGCTGCCGCTGGCCGCCACCTCTCCGGCACTGTGCGGAACCCTGGTGGCCTCGCAGATGTCGTCGATGCCCGGTGGTGCGGCTGACACCGGCGGTGGCAGCACCGCGGGGATCGAAGACCAGGCAGTGCTCGGTTTCGGGGGAGCCCTGCTCGTGGCCGGCATCGGTGCCGGCGCGCTGGCGATGCGTCGCCGAACCGCGTCGGAGAGCTGACCGAACAGGACTGAGCGGATCCATGCCTGGTATCGCACCGCACGCTCGCCGTGGCCGGCTGACAGCCGCCGCGGCGGGCGTGCTGGTCGCGGTCGGGGTGCTGCTGCTGGTCGTCGGCCTGCGCGCCCAGCGGCAGCCACCGCAACCACCGGCGGCAGCCGCCGTTCCGTATTCTGCCGCACCGCAAACGCCGTTCCCGACCGGATCGAGCAGCACCACGCGACCCGCCCCAGCGACGCCGGGACGGCAGCTGCTGGCCAGGTCGGTACCGGTGACGCTGGAGATCCCGGCGATCAAGGTGCGCTCGGAGTTGCTCCAGCTCGGCCTCAATCCCGACCGGACGGTGCAGGTTCCGCCGCTGGCCCGCGATTCACGGGCCGGCTGGTACAAGTACTCCCCCACTCCCGGCCAGCTGGGTCCGTCGGTGATCCTGGGCCATGTCGACTCGGCCGAGTACGGTCCCGGGATCTTCTTCCGGCTCGGCGCGCTGCGCCCGGGGAGCACGGTGACCGTCACCCGGGCCGACCGGAGCACGGCGGTGTTCCGGGTGGACCGGGTGGTGTCCTATCCCAAGGACCACTTCCCCACCCTCGAGGTGTACGGCAACACCGACAACGCCCAGCTGCGGTTGATCACCTGCGGCGGCAGGTTCGACTTCAGCACGCACAACTACCAGGACAACATTGTCGCCTTCGCCACCCTGGTGTCCAGCAAGCGCGGCTAGCGCCGCCGACGGATAAGGAAATGCTGATGAACACAAGGCAACTGGCCACCGGCCTGGGTGTGCTGGCGGTGCTGCTCACCGGCTGCGCCTCCGGTGGGAACTCCGGCAGCCCGGCCCCGGACAGCACCGCCATGGCCGGCATGTCCATGGCAGCCGGGGAATCGATGGCCGGCATGACGATGGCGCCCGGCCAGTCGATGGCCGGCATGACGATGGCGCCGGCCGCGAATGTGCCGTCGGAGGCAGCCGCCATGGTGTGCTCGCAGGACATCCGCGACCAGGTCCGGACGGTGCTGCAGCTGGACGCACCTGCCCCGGTGCAGTCCAGCTGGCGCGACAAGCTCTACACCTGCAGCTACACCCTCCCGATGGGGCGGATGGTGCTGTCGGTCAAGGAATCGGCAGACAAGCCCGCCGCGCGCGAGTACTTCGAAGGGCTGCGCGGCCAGCTGGGCAGCACCGAACCGCTTCTCGGACTGGGCGAGCAGGCCTACGCGACCAAGACCGGAATCGCCGTCGTGCTCAAGGACAACATGACGCTGCGGGTGGACACCACCGGCCTGCCGGCGGTCTTCGGCCCGCAACAGCAGCGGCGCACCGACCTGGCCTACGAGATCGCCTCGGACGTGCTCGGCTGCTGGACCGGGGACGGTGACGAGTAGCCCTTCCGACAGGGGTCAGGACCGCCGCGGCGCCGGACCCATCGCGCGCGCCACGATGTCGGGTGTCATCAGCGTCTCCGGCGAGTCGAGCAGGCCGGTCACCCGGAGCAGTGCCTTGGCCAGCACCGGATCCCGGGTCGCGCCCGCCCGCACCCTGGCCAGGAACGCCGCACTCACCTCGACGTCCTCGCTGCAGGCACCGGCCATCCCGGCGAGCTCCAGGTCGGCCCCGGCGGCCATGTTCCAGGGGACATCGAGGGCGACGGAGACGTCCTTGGCGAAGACCAGCGGTTGTGGCAGGCCGTACTGCAGGTGCTCGCGCAGCAGCAGGGCCTGCTGCGCGGCCACCGTCATGCCCTGTCGGTAAACCGGGTTGATGCTGCCCACCGCGTCGCCCACCACCAGCAACCGTTCCGGCAGCCGGTCCAGCTGCTCGTAGCGCCGCCGCAGGCTGCCCGCGAACTCCTCGGTCACCACGTCGTCGAGCGGCCGGGCGCCGGCCAGTGCGGAGTAGACGTCGGGGACCGGCAGCGCGCGCGTCCAGGCCAGCGCACTCGCCGGCGTGGACGGCACCGGGCCACCCGCGGGCCCGGTCAGGGTCAGCACGCATCGGCCGTGGCCGAGGTGGAGCAGCAGTGCACCGACCGGCTGTCCGGCATCCGCGGCCACCTCGATGCCCAGGTCGCCGTCGAGCACCGCCTCGTCGCGCAGCCGGTAGTGCCGGCTGGTGAAGGTGCGGCCGACCGGAATCCGCTCCTCCGCCGGCCGGCCGTAGCCGAGATCGGCCAGCCAGTCGGGCGTGTTCGAGCCGCGGCCGCCGGCATCGACCACCAGGTCCGCCTCGAGCACCTCGACGCCGCTGCCGGGCCGCCGGGACCGTACCCGCACGCCGCGCACCCGGCCGGCGTCCGCGGTGACCTCCAGGCCGAGGACGTCGGTGTGCTCGCGCAACCGCACGTTCGGCAGCGCCTGCACCCGAGCCGCCAGCTGGCTGTCCAGGGCCGACCGGTCCCACGCCACGCAGAACGCCCCGGTGGCGACCGGCTGCACCCGCTGGCCGCCGACGTAGTGCCGCACCGCCGCGAGGTCCGCGATCGGGCTGCCCGCCGCGACCGCGTCCTCGGCCAGCCCCGGAAACAGCTCCGCCACGATCTGCTGGCCCCGCCCCAGCAGCAGCTGGGCATGCCGGGCGGCCGGGCCACCGAGCAGGGTGTTGCGGTCCAGGACGAGCACCTCGGCGAACGTCTCGGCGAGCACCCGGGCCGCCAGCAGCCCGGCCACGCTGCCGCCGAGCACCACCGCACGGTCTGCTTCGCGCCGTCCGGACATGGGCATCCTCCTCGGACTGGTTGGATCGGTAGTCGTCGCAGCCGAAGTCCCGCGTCGGGGCGGTTCGCCACCGGGCCGGCTGCCTTCAGCCCATGATTGGCGACCGCGGCCGGCCCCGGCACCTTCACGATTGCTGTCTGCAGACAGTGCGTCCGCGAGGCGTGCCATGATCACAGGCGTGCCGATCGAATCGTGGACGCCGAATTCCGGGCAGGGAATTGCCCGTGCGTCCCGGACGGTTCGGGCAGGGCGCGATTCCCTCGCGAATGACCCCGGCGGGTGCGACCGGTTCGCCAGCGCCAGGTTCTCGGGCCGCCGATGCCGCTGACCCGGGAGCCGGCCTGCCCCAAGCACATGGTGTTCGGCCCGTGCGGCGGGGTACGCGCCGACCTGTCGTGCGAGATGGCAGCGCACCGGTGCCCGTTCACCGAACGGCCGGCGGTGCCCGAGTGGACCGAACCCGCGGCTGGCCAGCTACCTGCTCAGCCGCCGGCGGCCAGCGCCCTGCTGGACGCGGCCCGCCATGGCCCGGTGGTGGTCACCGACCTCACCCTGCCGCCCTACGACGCCGCCGCGGTGGCCCGGATCACCGGCATCCTGGCCGGCTCCTGCGACGCGCTGCTGGTCGGCGAGCACCAGAACCGCCCGGACTTCCCGCCCACCCTGATGGCGGCGCTGATCCGGCAGGCCGGCGGCACCGGCTGGCTGACCCTGACCTGCCGGGACCGCAACCGGTTGATCCTGGAGCAGGAGCTGGTCGGGCTGCGGATCGCCGGCGCCGACGGGGTGCTGTGCGTCACCGGGGACGGCCGGGCCGAGGGGGTGCGTCCCGGCGTGACCCAGGTGTTCGACCTGGACGGCACCCGACTGGCGGGGCTGGCCGCCTCGCTGGGGGTGACCGCGGCGGTGGCCGAGGCACCCGACGCCCCGCCCCGCCCGCTGCGGCCGGCCCGGCTGCTGGCCAAGCAGCGGGCCGGCGCCCGGCTGGCGTTCCTCAACCACGTCGGCAGCGCGGCGCGGCTGGCGGCCTTCGTCCGGGCCGGCCGGGACCTCGGGGTCAGCCTGCCGCTGATCGCCGGCGTCGCGGTGTACACCGACCAGCGTTCGGCCCGGGTGCTGCAGAACTTTCCCGGACTGGAGCTGGATCCCGAGCCGGTGGCCCGGGTGCTGGCGGCACCCGACCCGGTCGCGGCCGGCATCGAGGCCGCGGTCGCCGAGGCTCGCCAGCTGCTGGCTCTCGACGGGGTGGTCGGGGTGAACCTGTCGGGCCTGGCCTCGGACCGGGGCGAGGACTACGCCGCCGAGATCAAGGCCGAGGTGGGACGCCGGATACGGTCTGAGCTGTGACCGATGACGAGGCGATGGCCGACGAGTTCGACACCATGGCCGCCTGGACCGCCGACGCGGTGGCTGAACTGGGACCCGAGCATGCGGTACCGGCGGGCTGCCGGGGCAGCGGCAGCCCGGCCGCGCTGCGCTGGCTGGCCGGCCGGTTGGGGCTGGGTCCGGGAACGCGGCTGCTCGACTGCGGTGCCGGCGTGGGCGGCCCGGCGGAACTGGCCGCCCGGGAGTTCGGCATGCGGCCGGTGCTCGCCGAGCCGATGCTGTCCGCCTGCCGGGCCTCGGCCCGGCTGTTCGGCCGCCCGGTGGTGGCCGCTGCCGGTGAGCGATTGCCTTTTGCCGACGGGATGTTCGACGCGGTCTGGAGCCTGGGGGTGCTGTGCACCGCGCCCGACCAGGCCGGCCTGCTGGCCGAGTTGCGGCGGGTGGTCCGGCCCGGCGGCCGGATCGGGTTGGTGGCCTACCTGCGCACCGTGCGGCGGCTTCCCGAGCAGCCGGAGGGCAATTCCTTCCGCACCGACGCCGAGCTCGCCGGCCTGCTGTCGGCAGCCCGGCTCGGGGTGCTCGAGCAGGCCGAGCTGGCCGACTTCGCCGCCCCCGGGCCGGACTGGCAGGCGGCCGCCGACCGGGTGGACGAGCTGATCGAGCGCCGGCACGGCAGCGATCCGCGCTGGCAGACCGCCCGGCACCAGGAGCAGATCATCGGCCGGCTGATCTCCGACGGCCGGGTGGCCGGCCGGGTGCTGGTGCTCAGCCCGGCGTGACCGCCGCAGCCCAGTCGACGGCGTCCAGCGCGGACCGGAAGGAGGCCACGGTGGCGCCCAGCTCGGCCGCCGAGGCACCGGCCAGCACGTCGCGCATCAGCGCCGAGGCCACCACCACGCCGTCGGCCTGGTGGCTGGTCTCGACCGCCTGGGCGGGTGAGGAGATCCCGAAGCCGACCAGCACCGGCAGGCTGGTGTGGTTGCGGATGCCGGCCACCGTGCGCTGCACGGTGGCCGAGACCTCGTCGCGCAGGCCGGTGACGCCCATGTTGCTGACCGCGTAGACGAATCCGCTGCTCAGCTCGGCGATCCGGCTGACCCGGTGCGGCCTGGTCGACGGGGCGACCAGCAGGATCAGCTCGAGCCCGGCAGCCCGGCTGGCGACCAGCAGCGGCTCCACCTCGTCGACCGGGGTGTCGGGCACGATCAGCCCGCGGACGCCGGCCGCTGCGAGTCGCTGGCAGAACGCCTCGTCGCCGGAGCGGCGCACGATGTTGCTGTAGGTCATGACGATCAACGGCACCCCGGCGTCCAGCGCCGCCAGCTCGTCCAGCAGCCCGGCGGTCCGCGCCCCGCGCGCCAGCGCCTGCCCGGAGGCGGCCTGGATGACCGGGCCGTCCAGCATCGGGTCGGAGAACGGCAACCCGATCTCGATCGCGTCGGCACCGTGCTCGGCGCAGGCCCGGACGTAGGACGTCCAGTCCGCGGTGATGCCGGCAGTCACGAACGGCACCAGCGACTTGCCGCCGGACGCCCGGCGCTGCCGCAGCGCCTGCTCCACCGGGCCGGGCGCCCGCCGGCCGGGCTCGGTCAGAGCCGGATCGGCCATGCTCGGGCCGGTCAGGGCCGGATCGGCCATGCTCGGGCCGGTCAGGGCCGGATCGGCCGTGCTCGGGCCGGTCATGCTCGGGCCGGTCATGCCAGCAGGCTCATCAGCTGGCCGGCGTCCTTGTCGCCGCGTCCGGACAGGGTCATCAGCACCGTGGAACCGGCGGCCAGCTCGCCCGAGCGGGCGGCCTGCAGGATCCAGGCGAGCGCGTGTGCGGACTCCAGCGCAGCCAGGATGCCCTCCGTCCGGGCCAGCGTGACCACCGCGTCGAGCACCTGCTCGTCGGTCGCGGTGGTGTACTCCACCCGGCCGGAGCTGCCCAGGCTGGCGTGCTCGGGCCCGACTCCGGGGTAGTCCAGGCCGGCCGAGATGGAGTGCGCCTCGGTGACCTGGCCGTCGGAGTCCTGCAGCACCTGGGAGTAGAAGCCGTGCAGGATGCCGGGCGAGCCGTCGGTCATCGCCGCGCCGCCGGCCGCCTCCACCCCGACCATCCGGGCCGAGGTGTCGACGAAGCCGGCGAACGTCCCGGCGGCGTTCGACCCGCCGCCGACGCAGGCCACCACCACGTCGGGCACCCCGCGCCGCAGCAGGCCCGCGCACTGGCCGCGCGCCTCGGTGCCGATGACGCTCTGGAACTCCCGGACCATCCACGGATAGGGATGCGGGCCCATCACCGACCCGAGGCAGTAGTGGGCCTCGTCCACCTGCGACACCCACTGCCGCAGCGCCTCGCTGCAGGCGTCCTTGAGGGTGCGGCTGCCGCTGGTGACCGGCACGACCCGCGCCCCCAGCAGCTCCATCCGGAACACGTTCAGCTGCTGGCGCTGGGTGTCGACCTCGCCCATGTAGACCGTGACGTCCAGGCCGAGCAGCGCGCCGGCGGTCGCGGTGGCCACCCCGTGCTGGCCGGCGCCGGTCTCGGCCAGCAGCCGCTGCTTGCCCATCCGCTGGGCCAGCAGCGCCTGGCCGATCACGTTGTTGATCTTGTGCGAGCCGGTGTGGGCGAGGTCCTCCCGCTTGAGCAGCAGGGTGATGCCCAGCTGCTCGGACAGCCGCCGCGCCGGGGTCACCGGGGTCGGCCGGCCGGCATAGACCTCCAGCGTCTGGGCCAGCGTGCGCTGGAAGCTCGGGTCCGCGCGGGCCTCGCGGTAGGCCGCTTCCAGCTCCTCGCAGGCCGGCACCAATGCCTCCGGGACGTAGCGGCCGCCGAAGTCGCCGAACCGGCCGAGGGCACCCGGATCGGTCATCGCCGAGGGGCCGGTGGTCAGCAGCGTGCCGGTCGTCTCGGCCGCGATCGGCGAGCCGGGGTACGGGGCGGGCGAGGAGGTCATCGCTGGTCGGAGTCCTTCGCAGTCTCGTAACGTCCGGGGCGGGCGGTCGGGGGCCGCCGCCGGCACCCACCCTACCAGCTAGCCGAAACTCTTCTAGAAGTGTTGTCGCCCGCGTCGAGAGTGTGCCGCACCGGCCGAGCGCCGACTAAGGTGATCCTCTCGCGGCGGAGCTGTTCCGACGAGGCGGAGGAGGTGCCCGGTGGCGAGGGCGGGAATCGCGAAGTACCGGCAGATCGGGCAGGACCTGGCCGCCCGGATCGGCCGCGGCGAGTTCCAGCCCGGGACGCCGCTGCCCTCCCAGGCACTGCTGAGCCGGGAGTACGGCGTCACCCTGATGACCCTCCGGCAGGCGTTGGGCCTGCTGGAGACCGACGGCCTGATCGCCCAGCTGCCCGGCCGCGGCACCTATGTCACCCCGGTGCCCACGCTGGACCTACGCTCGCTGAACAGCCTGGCCGAGGACCTGCGGCAGCAGGGGGTGGAGCTGGCCACCGTGGTGCTGGGCTGCCGGCTACGGGCGCTGCCGGCCGGCGTCGCCGCCGCGCTGGACCGGCTCCGGGGAGAGCCGGCGCTGCGCCTGGAGCGGCTGCGCCGGATCGGCCGCCGGCCCGCGGTGCACCAGGTGTCCTGGGTGCCGGCGCCCTGGTGCGAGGCACTGCTGGATGTCGACTTCGAGGCGGCCTCGCTGTACCGCTCGCTGGAGCAGCACGGCCGGCTGGCGATCGTACGGGCCACCGAGAGCCTGCGCGCCCGGGCGCTGCCCGCGGCGATCGCCACGGCCGTCGGCAAGCCTGCCGGCCGGCCGGTCCTGGTCGCCGAACGGATCACCTACGACGCCCGCAACCTGCCCATCGTCCATGACCTGGCCACCATCGTCGACGACTCGATCTCGGTCCTGGCCCAGCGCGCGCACCGGGGCACCGAGCTGTCCTGGGCGGCCAACGGCTGATCCCGCCTGATGCCGCGCCGCCCGGCGCCGGGCCGGCAGTAAGCTGACCCGACAGCCGATGGACGAAGGTGGTGCGCCCGCATGACGAACGACGCCTCGGCGGTTGCCGATCCCGAGGGCGCCCGGCCGCCCGGGGCGTCCCCGGACGGGATCGAGGCCGGCATCCGGTTGGACTTCCGCGAGGAGATGTCCTACGGCGACTACCTGCACCTCGGCGAGCTGCTGGGCGCCCAGCATCCGCTGTCGCGGCCGGTGGCGCACGACGAGTTGCTGTTCATCATCCAGCACCAGACCAGCGAGCTGTGGCTCAAGCTGCTGCTGCACGAACTGCTGGGCGCCCGCGAGGGGCTGCGCACCGACGACATCGGACTGGCCCTCAAGCGGCTGGCCCGGGTCAAGGGCATCCTGCACACCCTCACCGACCAGTGGACCATCCTGGCGACCCTGACCCCGAGCGAGTACCTCAGCTTCCGGGACTCGCTCGCCAGCTCCTCGGGCTTCCAGTCCTTCCAGTACCGGGCCGTGGAGTTCATCCTCGGCAACAAGAACGCCCGGATGCTGCAGATGTTCTCCCGGGACGCCGCCGCGCACGCGCTGCTGACCGACCTGCTCAACTCCCCCACGCTCTACGACGAGTTCCTGGGCTACCTGTCCCGGCACGGCTACCCGCTGCCCGCCTCGGTCACCGGGCGCGACGTCACCGAGGCGCACACCTTCACTCCGGAACTGGTCGACATCTTCAAGGTGATCTACGACGCGCCGGCCGAGAACTGGGACCTGTACGAGGGTTGCGAGGCGCTGGTCGACCTCGAGGACGCCTTCCAGTTCTGGCGGTTCCGGCACCTGAAGACGGTCGAGCGGATGATCGGCGGCAAGACCGGGACCGGCGGCTCCAGCGGAGCCACCTTCCTCCGCAAGGCCCTGGACCGGACCTTCTTCCCCGAGCTTTACTCGGTGCGTACCGCGCTGGACTGAAAGCGCTGTCTTCTCCTCCGGTCGTCCGGGAACGTCCGGCGCGCCGCCGGTCCGGCCGTAACTTCGTCCGGACTGCCTCGTTCCTTCTAGCACAGGCCGGGTTTCTTGACCCTGGCCAAAGGCCGCTTTTCCTATGCTTTCAGTACTTTGCTTCCCCCGTTCCCCTTTTCGAGGAGGTCACCCAGTGAGCACGCCGAGGTTTCGACGAGTCCTGGCCCTAGCAGCCGGCGCAGCCGCAATCGTCGCCGTCACCGCACTGCCGTCGGCCAAGGCCACCGCCGCGACGCCGCAGTGGGCGCCGGCCGCGACCGCGACGATCCACCCGGGCACCCAGATGTTCACCAACGGCGCCCAGTGCACCGCCAACTTCGTCTACTCCGACGGGGTCTCCACCTACGTCGGCTACGCCGCGCACTGCGCGGGCACCGGTGCCGCCACCGACACCAACGGCTGCACCACCCAGTCGCTGCCGCTCGGCACCCCGGTCACCTTCAACACCGGTGCCAACCTGGTCAGCGAGGGCACCCAGGTCGGCACCGGCACGCTGGCCTACTCCTCGTGGCTGGCCATGCAGCAGGCCGGCGAGACCAATGCCGACACCTGCGCCTACAACGACCTGGCCCTGGTGAAGGTGGATTCGGCCTACGTCGGCAGCGTGAACCCGTCGGTGCCGTTCTGGGGCGGCCCGCTGGCGCCGACCACCCAGGGCACCACGCTGGGCGCCTCGGTCTACAGCTACGGCAACTCGCTGCTGCGCGGCGGCATCGAACTGCTCTCGCCCAAGCGCGGCGTCAGCCTCGGTGACGACGCCGGCGGCTGGACGCACACCGTCTACACCGTGACCCCCGGCATCCCGGGTGACTCAGGCTCGGGCTTCATGGACGCCTCCGGCCATGCCCTCGGCGTGCTGTCCACGGTGGCGCTGGCCCCGCTGGCCGGCTCCAACGGCGTCGGCGACCTGGCCAAGGAACTGGCCTACGCCAACAGCCACGGCATGTCCGGTGTCGCGCTGGTGCCGGGCACCGAGGCCTTCTCGCCGATCATCTGACAGCCCCTTACCGCCACCCTCCAGGCGGGAACGGCCCGCAACCCACCCGGGTTGCGGGCCGTTTCGGTTCTCCGGCGTGCGTCGAGGAATCTTCCGACATCCGAGACAAGATGCCGTCCGGCAGGGCATTCTCGACCTGCTGGGAAACGACTCGGGGGAGATTTCCATGGTGCGCATGTTTCGGGCCGGAGCCGTCGTAGTCACCCTGCTGTGGCTCGGTGCCTTACCAGCGGCCGCACAACCGGCAGCCATCACCGTGCAGACCTCGCCGATCACGCTCACCGTTGCCGACCCTGGCAAGGGCACCGGAACGCTGACCACCACGAACCTCACGGACGCACCGGTCACGATCCAACTGGCGATCGAGAACCCAGCGGGTTGCCGCATCAGCCCCACCCAGGAGCTGATCCCCGCCGCGATCCAGCACGACACAGCTGTCACGGTCACCGGATGCGGCCTGCACGCGGGCAGTGCCGTCGACGTCAAGGTCACACCCGGCACCGGCAATGCCATCACGATCCAGGCCACGGTCGACGCACAACCGTCACCCAGGTGGTCGATCATGAGCAGGTCGTTCTTCTTCGCGCTCGTGGGTGCCCTCGTGATCTGCGTCGGCGTGCTCGTCTGGGCAGGCCGGAAAGGCCTTGCGGGGAAGAGTCTTCAGGGCCTCGGCAAGGACTACGACCTGTCCAAGAGCTGGGCAACCACGGCGACCCTCATCTCCACCGCGTTCGCCGGCCTCTTCGGTTCCACCGACGTCCTCAAGAAGTTGCTCGGCAAGGACGATGCGGATCTCACCACCCTGGTCGGCGTATCCGCGGCACTCGCCCTTGCCTTCGTCACCGCCGGACCACTGGTCCTCGGCGCGCTCAAGAACAAGGAAGGGCAGGTTACCGTCCCCGGCCTGCTGGCCGGAGCGCTGCTGACCCTGGCCGGCACCGGCGGCCAGGTGCTCGTCCTGTTCCAGGTCGGACACCAGTTGGATCTGGGTACGTTCGCCGGCATCAAGACCAACACGATCGTGCTCTGGTTGGGCTTTCTCGGAACGGCTTTACTGGCTTGGTACGCGTGGCGGTCGCTGAGAACCGCAATCGAGCAAGGGGTCAAACCGCTCGAGAAATCGACCACCACCATCACATCGCAACGGCCCAAGTCCCGCAGAGAAGTGGCCAAGCAGGTCGACAGGCTCCGCGAGATCAGCCCCGACGCCCTCGAAGACGCGATAGATCAGCTGCATGAGGAGGAGACCGCCCAGCAGTACGAGATCGCCCTCGCCGAGCCCAGCCGCCCCCGGCCAGCGATCCTGTAGCGCCTGCCGTGCGGGACGCACCTCGGAACGCGTCCTTCCCGCGTCGGTAGCATGGCTGGCAGGCCTGCACCGCCGGCCGGACCGCGGCAGGGGGCCAGCATGAACGACACGAGCCAGCCGTCCGGCGCTCCCCGGCTGCTGCTTGGCCCGGCGCTGCGCCACGTCGGCCGGGACGACGCCACCGTCTGGGTCGAGACCGACCGGGCCTGCGAGGTGGAGATCCTCGGCCACCGGGAGCGGACCTGGTGCATGGCCGGCCACCACTACGCCCTGCTGGTGCTGAGCGGACTGCCGGCCGGGCAGAGCACCCGCTACGACGTCCGGCTGGACGGCCAGCCGGTCTGGCCGCTGCCCGACGACCCGCGACCGCAGCCGCGCATCCGCACCCTCGGCGACGGCGGGCCGGTCCGGGTCGCGTTCGGCTCCTGCCGCTACGCCCGCTCCTCGGCGGTGACCGACGACCAGAACTTCGAGCCGGACGCCCTGATGGTGCTGGCCCGTGAACTGGCCGGGCAGGACGAGGCGAACTGGCCGGACGCGCTGCTGATGCTCGGTGACCAGGTCTACGCCGACGAGACCACCGAGGCGACCCAGCAGCGGATCCGGCAACGGCGCGACATCACCACCGGTTCGCGCGAGCAGGTGGCCGACTACGAGGAGTACACCTGGCTCTACGCCGAGTCCTGGAACGATCCGGACGTGCGGTGGCTGATGTCGGTGCTGCCCAGCTCGATGATCTTCGACGACCACGACATCTGCGACGACTGGAACACCTCGCGCGCCTGGCGGGAGGACATGCAGGCCACCGACTGGTGGGCCGAGCGGGTGATCGGCGGGCTGGCCTCGTACTGGGTCTACCAGCACCTGGGCAACCTGGGCCCCGCGGACCTGGCCGCCGACGAGCTCTACCAGCAGGTCCGCGGCCACTCCGGCGACGTCGAGCAGCTGCTGCGCGCGTTCGCCGAGCACGCCGACGCCGAGGCCGACGGCGCGAAGGGCACCCGGTGGTCCTACCGGCGCGACTTCGGTCCGATCCGGCTGCTGATGATCGACTCCCGGTGCGGGCGGATCCTCGACGGCGAGCGCAGCATGCTCGGCACCGGCGAGCTGGCCTGGATCAGCGAGCAGGCCGACGGCGACTACGACCATCTGCTGATCGGCACCTCGCTGCCCTGGCTGCTGGCCCGGGCGCTGCACGACATCGAGTCCTGGAACGAGGCGCTGGCCGACGGGGCGCGCGGCGCCCGGCTGGCGCGCTGGTCGGAGTCGCTGCGCCGGGCCGCCGACCTCGAGCACTGGGCCGCCTTCCACCGCTCCTTCGAAGACCTCACCGACCTGATCGGCGAGGTCGCCCGGGGCAAGCGCGGCAGCCGGGCACCGGCGACGGTGTGCGTGCTGTCCGGCGACGTCCACCACGCCTACGTGGCCCGGGTCGACTTCGGCGAGCCGGTGGACTCAGCCGTCTACCAGCTGACCTGCTCGCCGCTGCACAACTACGTTCCCACCGCGATGAAGGTGGCGTTCCGGTTGGCCTGGAGCAAGCTGGCCGAGCGCACCACCCGCACCCTGCTGGGCGTGCTGACCAAGGTGCCGCGCACCCGGGTGAGCTGGACCCGGGAGGCCGGGCCGTACTTCGGCAACGAGCTGATGACCTTTTCCGCGGCCGGCCGGCTGGCCGTGGTGGAGCTGGCCAAGACCCGCTCGGAGTCCCGCGAACCCGGCCTGCGGGTGGCGAAGCGGATCGCTCTGTCCAGCGGCTGAGCTCCCGATCGGACCACCGGCTAAGCTGCCCTGCGGAGCGGCCGTGCTGCCGAAGCCGATGCATCCGGCCGGGCATTGCATGCTGGAGGCGGACACCGCCATGGACCGCATCGCTGATATCTGGGGACAACGCACACCGCACGACCGGGGCACGGTATGGCCGGCCCGGGTGGACAGCCATCTCACCGACGGGATTCCCGAAGCCGAGGTCGACCGGTGGGTGGTCTCGGCCTGCCTGCTGTGCAGCAACGGCTGCGGCTGCGAGATCGCCGTCAAGGACGGCCGGATGGTGGGCATCCGGGGCCGCGCCACCGACGTCATCAACCACGGCCGGCTGGGGCCCAAGGGCCTCTATGGCAGCACTCCGTTCGCCTCGTCCGCCGACCGGCTGACCCGTCCGCTGGTGCGCGACGGCGGCCAGCTCGTCCCCGCCTCGTGGGAGAGCGCGATGGGACGGGTGGTCGAGGTCTCGCAGCGGCTGTTGCGCGAGAAGGGCCCACTGTCGCACGGCTTCTACACCAGCGGACAGCTGTTCGCCGAGGAGTACTACACCCTGGCGGTGATCGGCAAGGCCGGCATCGGCACCCCGCACATGGACGGCAACACCCGGCTGTGCACCGCCACCGCCGCGGCGTCGATGAAGGAATCCTTCGGCTGCGACGGGCAACCGGGCAGCTACACCGACATCGACTCCTGCGACGCGATCTTCCTGTTCGGGCACAACATGCCCGAGACCCAGACCGTGCTCTGGATGCGCGTCCTGGACCGGCTGGCCGGCAACCAGCCGCCGGCGATCGTGTGCGTCGACCCGCGCCGCACCAAGGTGGCCGAGGCCGCCGCGGCCAGCGGCGGGGTGCACCTGGCACCGCACCCGGGCACCAACCTGGCGCTGATGAACGGGCTGACCCGGGAGCTGATCGTCAACGGCTGGCACGATCAGGACTGGGTCAGCCAGCACACCCTTGGCTTCGACGACCTGGCCGCCGCCGTGGAGCCCTACACCCCCGAGCACGTCGGGCAGATCTGCGGCATCGACCCGGCCGACCTGCGCGCCGCGGCGGCGATCTTCGGCACCTCCGAGCGGGTGCTGAGCACGGTGCTGCAGGGTTTCTACCAGTCCCACCAGGCCACCGCGGCCTCGGTGGCGGTCAACAACCTGCACCTGCTGCGCGGCATGCTCGGCCGACCGGGCGCCGGCATCCTGCAGATGAACGGCCAGCCCACCGCGCAGAACAACCGGGAGTGCGGTGCGGACGGCGACCTGCCGGGTTTCCGCAACTGGGACAACGAGAAACACGTCCAAGAGCTGGCCAGGCTGTGGAACGTCGACCCGCTGGTCATCCCGCACTGGGCGCCGCCCACCCATGCGATGCAGATGATGCGCTACGCCGAGCAGGGCAGCATCGGCTTCTTGTGGATCTCGGCGACCAACCCCGCGGTGTCGATGCCGGACAGCGCCCGAGTACGGCGGATCCTCGGTGGCGAGCAGTGCTTCGTGGTGGTCTCCGACCTCTTCCTCACCGAGACCGCGCGGCTGGCCGACGTGGTGCTGCCGGCCGCGGGATGGGGCGAGAAGACCGGCACCTTCACCAATGTCAGCCGCACCGTGCACCTGTCGGACAAGGCGGTCGAGCCGCCCGGCGAGGCCAGGAGCGACCTGGACATCTTCCTGCTCTACGCCGAGCGGATGGGCTTCACGAATAAGGACGGGGCGCCGCTGATCAGCTGGCGGACCCCGGAGGAGGCGTTCCGCGCCTGGCAGGAGTGCAGCCGCGGCCGTCCGGTGGACTACACCGGGCTGAGCTACGACAAGCTCCGCGGCCCGACCGGGATCGCGTGGCCGTGCAACGCCGAGGCACCGGAAGGCACCGACCGGCTCTACACCGAGCCGGTGTTCCCGACCGACGTCGACCAGTGCGAGTCCTACGGGCAGGACCTGACCACCGGCGCGTCGGTCACCCGGGAGGAGTACCTGGCGCTCAACCCGGCCGGCCGGGCCTTCCTCAAGGGCGCGCCGTACCAGCCGCCGCACGAGCAGGTGAGTACGGAGTACCCGCTGCTGTACTCCACCGGCCGCACCGTCTACCACTTCCACACCCGCACCAAGACTGCCCGGGCCCGCTCGCTGCAGGACGCCGCGCCGGACGCCTGGGTGGAGCTGTCCGGCACGGACGCCGCCGAGCTGGGCATCGCCGAGGGCGACCTGGTGGCCGTCGAGTCACCGCGCGGCCGGATCGAGGTGCGGGCCCGGATCGGCCGGGTGCGGCCCGGGGCGGTGTTCGCCCCGTTCCACTACGGCTACTGGGACTTCGAGGCTGCCGGGCCGGACGGCGGCCAAGCCCGGGATGCGAACGAGCTGACCATGACGGTGTGGGACCCGGTGTCCAAGCAGCCGTACTTCAAGACCGCGGCCTGCCGGGTCACCAAGCTGCGCGACGGGACCGGCCCGGCACCCGCCCCGACCACCACGGCCTCCGCCCCGCCGGACGGCAGCGACCTGCCGCCGACCTCGGGCGGCCAGCCGACCAGCAGCGAGATCCTCACGCCCACCCCGGTCTATCCCAACGACCCGGCCGCGGGCACCGATGCGCCGGCCCCGACCGGCACCGTCGCAGGGAGCGTCGAATGACCGCGAAGCCCACCCACCTGGCGACCTATGTCGGCCTGCTGCACCGGTCCGAGCAGACGCTGGCCGAGTCCTTCGTCACCGTCGGCCAGGGCCACCAGGTGGAGGCCGACGTCTACCACACCTGCCAGTCGCTGGCGAAGCTGAGCCTGGCACACCTGGAGAAACTCACCCCGGTGGTGGCCCGGTACGGCGAGCAGCGGCACGGCGACGACGTGGAGGAGCCGGACCGGTTGCACGCCGACGGCGTCGCCGAGGTCCGGTCCGGGGCGGTCGGCCTGCTGCGCGACCTGCAGGACCTCTACCTGCTCGCCACCCTGGTGGACACCACCTGGACGGTGGTCTACCAGGCCGCCCAGGGTGCCCGAGACAGCGAGCTGATGGAGATCTCCCAGCAGTGCATGGGCGAAACCACCAAGCAGCTGAAGTGGTTGCAGACCCGGATGAAGATCAGCGCCCCGCAGGCGCTGCTGGTGGCCTCCTAGCCGGCGGCGAGCTCGGCCAGCGGGACTCCTGGGTCGGCCAGCCGGTCGGCCGGCACCACGGCCCGGGACTGGATCAGCGCCCGGACGTCGTCGACGACGTCCCACACGTTGACGTTCATGCCGGCCAGCACCCTGCCGCCGGACAGCCAGAAGGCCAGGAACTCCCGGCCGGCCACGTCGCCGCGGAACACCACCTGGTCGTAGCCGCCCGGCGCGACGTAGCCCACGTACTCCATGCCCAGGTCGTACTGGTCGGTGTAGAAGTAGGGCAGCCGGTCGTAGCTGGCCGGCTGGCCGAGCATGGCCGCCGCCACCGCGGCCGGCTGGTTCAGCGCGTTGGCCCAGTGCTCGACCCGGACGTGGGTGCCGTAGAACGGGTGCAGTGCGTTGGCCACGTCGCCGGCGGCGAAGATGTCGAGATCGCTGCTGCGCAGGGCGCTGTCGAGCAGGATGCCGTTGTCCACCTCCAGTCCGGCCTCCTCGGCGAGCCGGCTGTTCGGGCTGACCCCGACCGCCATCAGCACCGCGTCCGCCTCGATCACCGTGCCGTCGCCCAGCGTGACGCCGGTAGCCCGGCCGCCGTCGGTGCGGATGCCGGTGAGGCTTGCGTTGAAACGGAAATCCACTCCGTGGCCGGCGTGCAGGTCGGCGAACACCTGGGCCACCTCGGCGCCGAGAACCCGCAGCAGCGGCAGCTCGGCGCTCTCCACCACGGTGACCTCGACGCCGGCCTGCCGGGCGGCGGCCGTGACCTCCAGGCCGATCCAGCCGGCGCCGATCACCACCAGCCGCCGGATGCCGGCCAGCAGCGTGCGCAGCGCGTCCGAGTCGTCCAGGGTGCGCAGCAGATAGACGCCGTCGGCGTCGGCTCCCGGCACCGGCAGCGAGCGCGGGCTGGCCCCGGTGGCCAGCAGCAGCTTGTCGTAGCCGATCTGGTCGCCGCCGGCGAGCTGCACCGACCGGGAGTCGCGGTCGATCCGGGTGACCGCCCGGTCCAGGCACAGCTCGATGTTCTGCTCGGCGTACCAGCTCTCCGGATGGACGAACACCTTCTCCCGTTCCGAGGAGCCGCTCAGGTAGCTCTTCGACAGCGGCGGCCGTTCGTAGGGCAGGTGCTGCTCGGCTCCGATCAGCACGATGCGGCCGGGAAAGCCCTGCGCGCGCAGGGCCTCGGCCGCCTTGGCGCCGGCCAGGCCGGCTCCGACGACGACGAAGGTGTCCGTGGAGTTCATCGGGAGTGCCTTTCTGCCAGGGCTCAGCGGCCGCGGGTGAGGGCGAAGAATTCCTGCCGGGCCGCCGGATCGGTGCGCAGCTGGCCGTGCAGCGCGGAGGTCAGCGTACGCGCGCCGGGCGCCCGCACCCCGCGCAGTGACATGCACTGGTGCTCGGCCTCCAGGACCACCCCGACACCCTTGGGGTGCAAGGTCTGCTCCAGGCAGTCGGCGACCTGCTGGGTGAGCCGCTCCTGTACCTGCAGGCCGCGGGCGAACCGCTCCAGCACCCGGGCCAGCTTGGACAGCCCCACGATCCGCCGGTCCGGCAGGTAGCCGATGTGCGCGACCCCGGAGAAGGGCAGCAGGTGGTGCTCGCACAGCGACTGGAAGGGAATGTCGCAGGCCAGCACCAGCTCGTCGTAGTTCTCGTCGTTGGCGAAGGTGGTCAGGTCGAAATCGCGCGCGGTGAGCAGCTCGGCGTAGGCACCGGCGACCCGGCGCGGCGTCTGCAGCAGGTGCTCGGCGTCCGGGTCCTGGCCCAGCGCGACCAGCAGCGCGCGCACCGCCCGCTCGGCGGCCGGCAGGTCGATCGGCGGTGCCGGGTGCACGATCCGCAACGGGGCGAAGCCGGAAGCGGCGGCCGGCGCCTGTTCGAGATGCTGCTCCACCGGCGCGGCGACCTGACCCATGACGGCTCCTTCTATCGGACTATGACCTGCACGTTAGACCGGATACATTCTTTCGTCAATGGGAGTATCTTTTAGAACATGACCGGACCGCAGGAGTCCCCGCCGCCGCAGCAGGCCAGCCGGGACGGGCAGCTGCGCAGCATCGCCTCGCTCGGCGAGCCGGTGCGGCTGCGGCTCTACCGCTACGTCGCCGCCCAGCCCGGACCGGTGAGCCGCGAGCAGGCGGCCGGCGGCGTCGGAGTGGCCCACCACGTCGCGAAGTTCCACCTCGACAAGCTGGAGGAGGACGGCCTGCTCGAGGTGGAGTTCCGCCGGCCCGACGGCCGCACCGGTCCGGGGGCCGGCCGGCCGGCGAAGTTCTACCGCCGGGCCGGCCACGACATCGCGGTCAGCCTGCCCGAGCGGCACTACGAGCTGCCCGCCCGGCTGATGGCCCAGGCCATTTCCGACAGCACTGCCTCCGACCGTCCGGTGGCCGCCACCCTGCAGGCCGCGGCCCGGGCCACCGGCCGGCCCTGGGGACGCCGGGCCGGCTCCACCGCCCGCCGCCGGCCCGGTCCCGACCAGCCGGTGGCCGCGGTGTGCGAGGTGCTGGCGGCCGAGGGCTACGAGCCGCGCGCCGGGTCCGGAGTCATCACGCTGGGCAACTGCCCGTTCGCGAGCCTGGCCCGCGAGCACACCGAACTGGTGTGCGGCATGAACCTCGACCTGATGCGGGGCCTGCTCGACGGCCTGGCCGAAGACCCGGACCGGCCATCCGAAGGCGCAGGCAGCAGCTCAGCCGAAGGCGCAGGCAGCTCGGCCGACGGTGCCGACAGCCCGGCCGAGGGGTCGTTCGGCGCCCTGCAGGCCCGGCTGGAGCCGGCCGCCGGCCGGTGCTGCGTCACGCTCGGCCGGCCCGCCGACGGGTAGCTCCGGCGCTGCGCGGGTTTCCTGTTCGTGCTGGGTCGCGTGCTGTCGTCCTGCTAGCTCCGCGCACAGACACCGACGCCGCGGCACCGCCCGAAGGCGATGCCGCGGCGGCCGGCGTTGCGGGGCCGGTCAGCGGCCCGCGGAGCGGATCAACCGGCGGGACGGATCAGAAGGTGATCCCCCGGGCGGCGAAGGCGTTCTGCACCAGCTTCGCGGCCTTGGCACCGTCGCGGGCCAGCGCCTTGTTGTAGATCGCCTTGGCGGCCGCGCTGAACGAGGTGTCGGGAGCGAAGTCGAACTGGGCGTCCACGATCGTGGTGTCAGCGCCGCGGCTGCCCAGGCCGAGGGAGATGTAGCCGTTGCGGATGTCCCACAGCGCCCGGCTCCAGATCATCCCGTCGTGGTGCACCTCGCCGTTCTTGTTGGCCACCGTCAGGTTGGTGTCCACCCGGCGCAGGCAGTGCGGCACGGTGCTGGTGTAGGACGTCGAGTCCCAGTCCATCGAGCAGGCCAGGTCGGTCTTGACCGGCCAGCCGTACTGCTGCGCGGCGTCCAGGCCGACCTCGATGCCGAGGTAGTCGCCCCACGCCTCGCCGATGGCGCCGGCCTCCTCGCTCATGCCGTAGCCGGGCACCTGGGCGGCGTGCACCGCGTGGCCGTACTCGTGCACGATCACCTCGGCGTCTTCGGCGTCGTCCACCCCGCCCTTGCCGAACCGCAGCCGGAACGGCTTGTCGGTCTGGTAGGAGTTGTCGCCGCCGTACTGGTCGATCTTGACCTGCATCTGCTCGGCGTTGACCGGGCGCAGCGTCGAGCCGAAGCCGAGCGACTGCAGGTACTCCTGGGCCTGGTTGATCCAGAAGTAGGCCATCACCTGCTCGAACTGGTCGGCGTGCCGGTCGTAGACGAAGGTGTTGGTCGGCGAGTAGGCCGGCGTGCCGGTGGCCGACTGCACGCTCACCCACTTGCCGCTCAGGTAGCCCGAGCCGTCGAGGTTGCGCAGCTGGACGGTGGCGTACTCGCTGGCCGGCACCGCGGTGGCCGAGTCGTTGTCGTCGGTGAGGTTCTCGTTGCCGCTGGACTGCACCGGGTTGACCTTGAACACGCTGGCCGTTCCGGTGCTGCCGTCGGCCGGCCGGGCGGCGCCGGCGTAGGCCGGGCTGAACTGGACCGCCAGCGCGGCCAGCGCGCAGCCGGCGACGGCCGCGCGGGTGAGGCGGGGTGTGGGCATGTATCTCTACCTCCGAGGACACACAGCCGATCACCGGCTGTGCGATTGCGGTGTGGATGAGCCCCGAACCGGGGTATGCGGATTCTGTCCGCTTCTCCCAGCGCGGTCAACAGACGGCCGCTACCAGCCGAGGCTGGTGCTCGCCTCGGACCGCGGCTCGGGTTCGCCGGCGGCCTCGGCGAAGGCCCGCAGCGCGACGGTCAGCTCGGTGCGCTGGCCGGCCGGCATGCCGGTGACGATCCGCGCGATCTCGGCCCGCCGCTTGGCCGTCACCTGCTCGACGATCAGCCGGCCCGCCTCGGTCAGCTCCAGCAGCACCTCTCGGCGATTGACCGGATTGTCCCGCCGGCTGACCAGGTCGACGGCCAGCAGCCGGTCGATCATGCGCAGCGCGGTCGACGGGGTGACGCCGAGCAGGCCGGAGAGCCGGTTGAGGTTCATCTGCCCGTGCGCGTCCAGCACCACCAGGGTGCGGAACTGGGGAATGGTCACGGTGTCCTCGACCTCGGCCAGCGAGCGCACCGCGACGCTGAGCAGCACCCGGGACGCGGTGAGCACCGCCGTGACCAGGTCCGGCACGTCGGCCGGCGCGGCGCGTCCGTCGGCGCGCGAGCGGGAGGCTGGTGGCACCGGGAGACCCCTTCCGCACGGACGGCGTGCCGGCACGCCGCAGCCAGGACGATACCGGCCGGCGGCCCGCGGTGGTGAGCTCCACGGCGGGCAGCCATCGACCGCGACCAGTTCGTTAGCTAACTGCAACCTTTGCATATACTAATGGTCAGCGGCACACTGGAGCCATGGCCCACTCGGAGCCGGAACCGGTCGGAGACGACGAGCTGGAAGCGCTGCTCGCGGCCTGCCAGGTGCTGGTGGCGGTCAGCGCACGCTCCCTCGCCGCCACCGAGAGCGTCCTCGACATCGCCGCGTTCCGGGTGCTGGTGATGGCCGCCGGCGAGGGCTGCGTCGCGGTCGGGCAGCTGGCCGACCAGCTCCGGTTGCACCCGGCCACGGCGGAAAGGCTCTGCGCCCGCCTGGTGCTGATGAACCTGTTGCGTCCGCCGCGCCGGGACAGTGCGGGCCAGCAGCCGTCCACCGGCCGGTTCTCCCTGACCCCGCAGGGGCAGGGCCTGGTGCACATGGTGATGAGCCGGCGCCGGGCCGCGGTGGAGCCCGCGCTGGCCCGGTTGCCGGCCGCCGACCGGGCGGCCCTGGTCACCGCGCTGCACGCCTTCGCCGCCGCGGCCGGCGAGCCGGAACGGCACGAGCTGTGGGCGATGGGGTGGACCCACTGACAGCGAGCCACCAGCCGCCCACCGCGGCGGCCCACCGAGGAACCGACATCCGGAGGAGATCATGATCCAGCATCAGGCAGCACCGGTCACCGGAATCCTCAGCGGCACCGGGTCGGAGCTGATCCGGGCCACCGTGCGGCTGCGCGCGGTACCCGACCGGCCGCCGGCCGAGCTGGCCGAGGACGTGCATCCGTTCTACGACAGCTCCGGCCGGCTGGCCGACTGGCTGTTCGGATCGACCCGGGCCGACCACCCCGCGGCGCCGGGCAGCTATGAGGCCTACCGCTCCTGGCGGTCCGGCTTCGCCAGTGACCGGTTCGTCGGCGAGCGCGCCTTCGTGACCGCCCTGCTGGTCTGGGCCGCCGGCCGCTGCGACACCTCAGCCCTCGCAGTGCTGCGGCTGCCGACCGGCCGGGCCGACGCGCACGCCGCGCTCACCATGCACCTGCAGGCCGGCAAGCTCCAGCAGGCGGTCAACGACAGCGGGCAGGCCGGCCTCGGGCTGGTCCGTCCGGACGCCCGGGCGACCCCGCGAGCCTTCCGGGCCTTCCTGCCCACCGACCCGGCCACCGTGCTGCTGGCCGATTCCGGCCTGCGGCTGACCGCCGGCCCGGACGGCCTGACCCTGGCCGGCCCGGGCACCGACCGGCTGGCCGGCATTCCCGGCTGGCGGCTGGTTGCCGACCAGGGCGCGGACTCCGTGCTGGTCGGCTCGGCCGACGGCGAGGCGGAACTGACCGGACCGGCGGCGGCCCTGCTGCGGGCGGCCGGCCGGCACGCGCCGTCGGTGCAGGTCCGGCAGGACCCGCTGGCCAGCCTGGTGGCGCCGACGCTGGTCGCGCTGCGCGATGCCTGCGCACTGGCCGGAAACACCCGAAGCGAGCTGTTCTTCCGCTCCGCGTGGAGCTAGCGCGGCCGGTGCTCAGCCGGCCTGCCACCGCTCGGCGTCGGCGCGCAGGCTCATGCCGTGCCCGGGCCCGGCGGACTCCAGCCGCAGCGCGCCGTCGCTGACCACGGGCGCGCCGGCCACCAGCAGCGGTTCCAGCCGGGCATGGTCGGCGAACCACTCGACATGGCGCAGGTTGGGCACCGCGGCGGCCACCGGGGCGTGCAGGGACGGGGCGCAGTGCGCCGACACCTGCAGGTTGTACGCGCCGGCCAGCGCCGCCCCGCGCAGCCAGCCGGTGTAGCCGCCGCAGCGGGTGGCGTCGAGTTGCAGGCAGTCCAGCACCGGCAGCAGCGCCCGGACGTCGTAGCAGTCGGCGGCGTACTCCCCCGCCGCCACGTCGCAGCGCACCGCGGCGCGCACCGCGGCCAGCCCCGCGACATCGTCGCTGCTGACCGGCTCCTCGAACCAGCGCACGTCCAGCTCGTCCAGCCGGGCACCGACCCGCCGGGCCTGCCCGCAGGTGTAGCCGCCATTCGCGTCGACCATCAGCTCGACGTCCGGCCCGGCAAGCTCGCGCAGCTGCCGGACCCGGGCCAGGTCACGGTCCACCCGGCTTCCCCAGGATTCCCCGATCTTGATCTTCATGGCGGTGCAGCCGGCCGACTGCCAGCCCCGCACCTGCTCTGCCAGCTGCGCTTGAGACAGGGTGGTGAACCCGCCGGAGCCGTAGACCGGGACGCTGTCGCGGCAGCGCCCGAACAGCGTGGTCAGCGCGACGCCGAGCAGCCGGGCCTTCAGGTCCCACCAGGCGATGTCCACCGCGCTGACCGCCTGCATTCCCAGCCCCTTGGTGCCGAGATTGCGGCAGGCCCGCCGCATCGATTCCCAGCCCCGGGCGATGTCGCAGGCATCGTGCCGCTCGACCACCGGCACGAGGTGGTGGCGGATCACGCCGGCGGCGGCCGGGCTGCTGTAGGTCCAGCCGAGCCCGGTGCGGCCGCCGGCCCGCAGCTGCACCGCGACCGCGGTGGTGGCGTCCCAGCAGAGGGTGCCGTCGGCTTCCGGCGCGGGGGTGGGAAAGCGGTAGACCGCGACCTCGACCTCCTCGATGCGCGTCACCGCAGGCCTGCCTGCTGCTCGGTCAGCCCGCGCCGGCCGAGCCGGATCAACCGGTCCGCCGCCCGGGCGGCCAGCGCCATGATGGTCAGGGCGGGATTGGCCGATCCCTGGGTGGGCATCGTGCTGCCGTCGACGACGTAGAGGTTGCCGATCCCGAACACCCGGTGCGCGGAATCGATCACGCCGTCCTGCGGGCGGGCCGCCATCCGGGCGCCGCCGACCAGGTGGGCGTAGCGGTCGATGGTCATCACCTCGGTGGCGCCGGCCGCGGTCAGGATCGCCTCCATCGACTCGGTGGCGGCCCGGGTCAGCGCCCGGTCGTTGGCGCACTGGCTGTAGGAGAAGTGCGCGACCGGCAGGCCGTGCCGGTCCTTCTCGCCGGCCAGGGTGACCCGGTTGTCCGGCTGCGGCAGGTACTCGCACAGCGCGCCCAGGGTGGCCCAGTGCACGTAGTCGCGCATGTACTCGCGCAGCGGCGCGCCCCAGTGGCCCTGGGCGATGACGTGCTCGGCCCAGGTGATCGGCAACGGGCTCACCGTCTGGATCGACCAGCCGCGCCGGTACGGCTTGGAAGGGTCGGTCTCGTAGAACTGCTCGGACGACACCTCCGGCGGCGGCGCCTTGTACATCCGGATCTCCTCGTCGAACCGGCCCGCGGTCTGCGGCGCCCCCTGCACCATCAGGTAGCGCCCGAGGAGGTCGTGGTCGTTGCCCAGTCCCGCCGGAAAGCGCGCGGTGGCCGAGAGCAGCAGCAGCCGCGGCGTCTCGATCGAGTACCCGGCGACCGCCACCGCCCGGGCCCGCTGGTAGTGCTCGCGGCCGGCCCGCAGGTAGGTCACCCCGGTGACCCGGCCGGTGCGGTCGTCGACCACCACCCGGCTGACCATGCTGTCCGGGCGGATCTCGGCACCGTGGGCCAGCGCGTCGGGGATGTGGGTGATCAGCGGGCTGGCCTTGGCGTTGACCTTGCAGCCCTGCAGGCAGAAACCCCGGTAGATGCAGTGTGGCCGGTTGCCGAACCGCCCGTTGGCGATCGCCACCGGGCCGACCCGGGCCTCGATGCCGGCCGCCCGGGCGCCGCGCAGGAAGATCTCGCCGTTGCCGCTGACCGGGTGCGGCGAGTGCGGATAGCGGTGCGGATCGCCCCACGGCCAGTCTTGCCCGGCCACCGGCAGCTCGTGCTCGATCGCCGCGTAGTACGGCTGCAGGTCGGCATAGCTGATCGGCCAGTCCGCACCCACCCCGTCCCGGCTGAAGGTCTCGAAGTCCGACGGATGGAACCGGGGCGTGTAACCGGCGTAGTGCACCATCGAGCCGCCCACCCCGCGGCCGGAGTTGTTCGAACCGAGCGGCACCGGGTCGGTGCCGCCGACCTGGCGCGGCTCGGTCCAGTACAGGGTGTGCGAACCGCGCTCGTCGGACACCCAGTCGGCGTCCGGGTCCCAGAACGGCCCCGCGTCCAGGCACACGACCCGCCAGCCGGCCCGGGCCAGCCGCTGGGTGAGCACGCCGCCCCCGGCGCCGGCGCCCACCACGACCAGGTCCACCTCGTCGCCGTCGGCGTAGCGGCGCATGTCGGCGCGCAGCCGGTGGTTCGTCCGGGAGCCGTCGGTCGGCAGCAGCCACGCCGAGGAGTTGCGGGCCCGGATGTCGGCGTAGTCGCTGCGGCCGCCGGGCGCCCTCACGCGGTGCCGTCCTCGGCCAGCAGCCGGGCGTGCTCGCGGCGGGCCCGCTCGACCCGCTCGGCAAACGGCACCGGATCGCGGCGGGCGAAGTCGGCGACCTCCCAGCGCTCCCGGGCGTCGACGCCGGGATGGAGGTAGCCGCGCGGATAGGCCGGCCCGGGAAAGCCGATCTCGTTCCATGCCCAGGGATGGGAGTAGAACGCGGTGCAGGCGTAGCGGGTCCACAGGCTCCAGAGGTGCACGGCGGGCCGGCTGTGCCACTGCTTGCCGCCGGCTGACAAGACCTGCACCTGCTGCACCAGCGCGGCCTGCTCGCTGCCGATCAGCGAGGCGAACGGCCGCCCGGAGTGCGCGGCGCGGGCGTCGCCGTCCAGTGCCGCCAGCGACTCCCGCCAGGCCTGGGCGTCGGAGGGCAGTTCGTCGTAGTGCCAGCCGTCGGTCTCGCCGACCGCGAGCCGGGCGTCGATCAGCGCCAGCACCGGGATCCGCGGCTCGCCGTCCTGGGCCAGCAACAGGTCCAGCAGCGGCCCGGCGATGCCCACCTCGGCCGGGGTGAAGAACGCGTAGCCGGCGGGCGGCGCCAGCCGGGCCAGCACCACGCCGGCGGTGACGTCGTCCCACTGCTCGACACCGTCGAGGACGTCGAAGCCCGGGAACCGGCCGCGGTGCTGCGGGGTGCGGCCGCGCAGCGCGGGGCTGCGGAACGGCATCAGGCGCTCCCGTCGGTGTCGAACCGTTCCCGGCGCAGCAGCGCGGCCAGCAGGCCCATCCCGCCGACCAGCGAGGCGAGCAGCGGCGCGAACGCCGGCGGCCCGGCCTCCAGGTTGTACCGGGTGATGCCGCCCGGCCGCTGGGCGATGCCGCGCCAGTGCAGGTAGGTGCCCTGCAGGCCGTTGGCCACGATCGCGGCGGAGGCCAGCGGCAGCACGGTGCGGGCCGCACGCCGGGAGAACACCCCGGCGATACCGGCCGGAACGGCGGCCGGCAGCACCACGACCGGCCACCACATCATCTTGTTGCCGAAGCTCGCGCCGTCGTGGGACAGGTAGATCTCCCCGGCGGTCACCGCGGCGCCGGCCGCGGTCAGGGCCGCCATGCTGCGCTCGAACCGCCCGGTCCGCACGTCGCGCAGCGCGGTACGCAGCACCCGTCCCGGGCCCGGAGGCCGCCGGTGCGCCAGCGAAGCCGGCTTCATGTCAGCCGTCCTTGCGTCCGGGCAGGTACTGCTGGGCCTTCTGCTTGACGCCCTGCTTGACCAAGCCCCAGGAGTCCTCGTCGCCGTGCAGCAGCGCGCCGGCCAGCGCCTTGACCTGGTCGAGGGTGGCGTGCGGCGGGATCGGCGGCACGTCCGGGTCGCAGCGGATGTCGAGCACCGTCGGCCGGCCGGCCGACAGCGCCGCCTCCCAGGCCGGGCCCAGGGCGTCCGGGTCGTCGAGGTTCACCCCGGCCAGCCCCAGGCTGCGGGCGAAGGCGGCGTAGTCGACGTCCGGCAGCGTCTGGGAGGCGGCGAACTTCGGCGAGCCCTGCATCGCCCGCATCTCCCAGGTCACCTGGTTGAGGTCGTTGTTGTGCAGCACCGCCACGATCAGCCGCGGATCGGCCCACTGCTGCCAGTAGTGGGCGACGGTGATCAGCTCGGCCATGCCGTTCATCTGCATCGCACCGTCGCCGACCAGCGCGATGGCCGGCCGGTCCGGATGCGCCCACTTGGCACCGATCGCGTACGGCACGCCCGGGCCCATGGTGGCCAGGGTGCCCGACAGCGATCCCCTGACACCGGCGGGAAAACGCAGGTGGCGCGCGTACCAGTTGGCGGCACTGCCGGAGTCCGCGGCGACGATGGCGTCGGCCGGCAGCCGCTTGGAGAGCTCGGAGAAGATACGCATCGGATTGACCGGGTCGGCGCCGGTCATCGCCCGGCGCTCCACCACGTCCCACCAGTCGGCGACGTCGTCGGTGATCTGCTGCCGCCAGGACCGGTCGGCCTTGCGCCGCAGCAACGGGATCAGCGCCTGCAGCGTGGCCCTGGCATCGCCGACCAGGTTCAGCTCGTACGGATAGCGCATGCCGATCCACTTGCCGGACCGGTCGATCTGGATGGCGCGGGCCTGGCCGAACTCCGGCAGGAACTGGGTGTAGGGAAAGTTCGAGCCGACGGTGAGCAGGGTGTCGCAGCCCGTCATCAGGCGGTAGGACGGGACGGTGCCGAGCAGGCCGATCGAGCCGGTCACCCAGGGCAGGTCGTCGGGCAGCACGTCCTTGCCGAGCAGTGCCTTGGCAGCGCCCGCGCCGAGCAGGTCGGCGACCTCGGTGAGTTCGGCCTCGCAGCCGCGGGCGCCCTGGCCGACCAGCAGCGCCACCTTGCTGCCGGCGTTGAGGATCTCGGCCGCCTGCCGGACGTCGGCCTCGTCGGCCCGCGGCGTCACCGAGGTCATGCCGAGGCTGGAGGGCACCTGCTTGAACGCGTGGGCCGGTGGTTCGTAGGGCAGTTCCAGCACGTCGGACGGGAAGATCAGGCAGGTCGGCGCCGCCTCGCTGACCGCGATCCGGATCGCCCGGTCGATCAGGTTGGGCAGCTGCTGCGGCACGGTGCACATCTGCACGTAGTCCGAGCAGACGTCCTTGAACAGGCTGAGCAGGTCGATCTCCTGCTGGTAGGAGCCGCCCATCGCCGAGCGCTCGGTCTGCCCGACGATCGCCACCACCGGCACGTGGTCGAGCTTGGCGTCGTAGAGGCCGTTGAGCAGGTGCACCGCACCAGGCCCGCTGGTCGCCACGCACACCGCCGGCCGGGAGGAGAACTTGGCGTAGCCGACGGCTTCGAAGGCGGCCATCTCCTCGTGCCGGGCCTGCACGAACTGCGGCGAGTTCTCCGCCCGTCCCCAGGCGGCCAGCAGCCCGTTGATGCCGTCGCCGGGATAGCCGAAGACCTGCTCGATGTTCCATTCCCGCAGGCGGGCCAGCAGGACGTCGGCGACGGTGTCAGCCATGGGTGTTCTCCTCGGGCTCGGGTGGCGGCGGGCTGCTCGGCCGCGTGGTCCCTAGGATCCATGCCTACTCGCAACTCTTGCGCTATGCAAGAGTTGTCGTAGACAATCGAGTTATGAGTTCGGGAAGTGCGGGTGCCGGTCCGGGCGCCGGCGACACGGTCACCGACGCCGACGTGGAGGCGATGCAGGCGGCCTGCCGGGTGCTGGTGGCGATCAGCGCCCGGTCCATCGCCGCCATCGACGACGTCGTCGACCTCACCCAGTTCCGGGCGCTGGTGGTGATCGCCAGCCGCGGCTCGGTCTCGCTGGGCGAACTGGCCGACGCCACCTCGCTGCACCTGTCCACCGCCAGCCGGCTGTGCGACCGGCTGGTCGGCAGAGGCCTGCTGGACCGCGCCGACGACCCCGCCAACCGGCGACAGCTGACGCTGCGGCTGACCGACGAGGGCCGGCGGCTGGTGCACGACGTCCGGCACCGGCGCAAGCTGGCGCTGCAACCGCTGCTGGCCCGGCTGCCCAGACACACCCGGACGCAACTGGTGAGCTCGTTGCGCAGCTTCGCCGCGGTCAGCGACGAGCCCGCCGACAGCGACCTGTGGCTGATGGGCTGGCCCACCGAGCCGGCGCCGTGACCGGGCAGGCTCGGGCCGGCGCCGGCCGTGCCGAGCGAGCCCGCAGCTCCCCCGACCAGGCGGCCATCCCGCCGCGGGTGCTGCGCGAGTACGCGCTGCTCGCCGACGGCGAGCGCGGTGCGCTGGTCGGCCCGGACGGCGACATCGGGTGGCTGTGCGTGCCGCGCTGGGACAGCGACGCGGTGTTCAGCGCCCTGATCGGCGGGCGTGGCGGGTACGCCGTGGTGCCCACCGGCCGCTACGTCTGGGGCGGCTACTACGAGGAAGGCTCGATGATCTGGCACAGCCGCTGGATCTCCGACCACGGCGGCGCGGTCGAGTCCCGGGACAGCCTCGGCTACCCCGCCGACCCGCACCGCACCGTGCTGCTGCGCCGGCTGCAGGCCCTCGACGTGCCCGCCAGCGTGGTGGTCTCGCTGCGGCCCCGGGCCGGCTACGACCGGCACCCGCTCACCGACCTGAGCCGGTCGGGCGATATCTGGACCGGACGGTGCGGCGAGCTGTACCTGCGCTGGAGCGGTGCCGGCCGGGCCCGCACCCGCGAGCACGGCCAGTTGCTGTCACTGCAGCTCGACCTGGAACCCGGCCGGCACCACGACCTGGTGCTGGAACTGGCCGACCGGCCGCTGCCGGACCAGCCGGCCGACCCGGACCGGGCCTGGCAGGCCACCGAGACCGCCTGGCGGCGCGACGTGCCGTCCTTCTCCGGCGCGCTCCGCTCGCGGGACACCCGGCGCAGCTACGCGGTGCTGCGCGGGCTCACCAGCCGCGGCGGCGGCATGGTCGCCGCGGCCACCACCAGCCTGCCCGAACGGGCCGAGGCCGGGCGCAACTACGACTACCGCTACGTCTGGATTCGCGACCAGTGCTACGCCGGGCAGGCGGTGGCCGCGGACGGCCCGCACCCGCTGCTCGACGACGCCGTCTGCTTCGTCACCGACCGGCTGCTCGAGCACGGCGACCGGCTGGCGCCGGCCTACACCACCACCGGCGAACCGGTTCCCGCGCAGCGGCACCTGGACCTGCCCGGTTATCCGGGCGGCTACGACATCGTCGGCAACTGGGTCAACCGGCAGTTCCAGCTGGACTGCTTCGGCGAGGCGCTGCTGCTGTTCGCCGCCGCGGCCGGCCACGACCGGCTGGACGGACGGCACTGGAAGGCCGCCGAGGCGGCCGCGGCAGCGATCGAGCGGCGCTGGACCGAACCCGACGCCGGCATCTGGGAGATCGACAACCGGGCCTGGACGCACAGCCGGCTGACCGCGGCGGCCGGGTTGCGGGCGATCGCCGCGGCCGAGCCGGCGCTGGCCGGCACCGGCGACTGGCTGGCGCTGGCCGACCGCATCGTGGCCGACACCGCGGCGAGCTCGGTGGCCCCGGGCGGGCACTGGCAGCGCTCCCCCGACGACCCGGCGCTGGACGCGGCGCTGTTGCTGCCCGGCCTGCGCGGCGCCGTGCCGGCCGACGACCCGCGCACCGTCGCCACCCTGCGGGCCTACCTGGCCGACCTCACCCGGGACGGCTACGCCTACCGGTTCCGGCACGACGACCGGCCGCTCGCCGAGGCCGAAGGCTCTTTCCTGCTCTGCGGATTCCTCACCGCGCTCAGCCTGCGGCAGCAGGGCGAGCCGGTCGAGGCGCGCGCCTGGTACGAGCGCACCCTGGCCGCCTGCGGGCCGCCGCAGCTGTTCAGCGAGGAGTACGACGCGCACCAGCACCAGCTGCGCGGCAACCTGCCGCAGGCCTTCGTGCACGCGCTGGCGATCGAGGCCGCCGTCCGGCTGGCCGGCTGAGCAGCCTGGCTGCCCGCTCTCAGCACTCGTCCGGCTGGGTATCAGCCCCAGCCGGAGTAGCTGCCGTTGCGGATCTGCTGGGCGTAGCGGTGCACGGTCGCGGCGGTGACGTGCGGGAAGTGTCGCACCACCGCCCGGGCCTGGTCGGCCGGCGGCATGGTGAAGACGCTGCGCGGGTCGTTGCCCCGGGAGAAGTACCGCTGTGCCCAGGTATGGCCGTACCAGAACTGGAACAGCCCGCCGTTGACCATGCCCTGGTTGGTGCGGCCGGACACCACCCGTGGGTTCCAGCCGCTCTCGGTCTGCACCCACAGCCCGAAGTCCGCACCGGTCACCGCCTCGGCGAGCCCGGCCCGCCCGGCCGACCGGAAACCCTCGGCCAGCTGTTGCTTGACGCTCGCCAGTTCCGCGTGCGCGACCTCGTCGGCCGCGACCGGGTCGTTCTCCTCGCTGCTCACACCGCCACCTCCGCCTCGACCGCCGCCGGTTCGGCCAGCGGGGTGTTCAGGCAGTTGGCCAGCGGCCGCAACGCCTGGCACCACTGGGCGGGCTCGGCCGGCATGTCCAGTCCCGGCCCGCGCCAGCTCACCCCGGTGCCGCGCCAGGTCACCGGCATGCCCACCGGATTCCAGATCAGGTGCGCCGAGCGGTGCCCCGACACCACCCCGGTCTGCAGGTTGGTTGCGTGGATCGGTTGCCAGCGGGCGGCGAAGTCCCGGTCGGCGACCCGCGGCGGGTACCAGCACACCGTGGTGAGCACCTTGGTGCGGACGCTGACGTTGACCAGCAGCTCGGCCAGCAGGTCCAGGCCCAGTCCCAGCCAGGACACCCCGGTGGCCGGTACCGGCTTCTCGGCGGCCGGCGCGTCCGCGGCCTCGGTCTGGACGGTGCCGTCCCCGTCCCCGTCGCCGAAGCCGTCCCCGGCGGCGTCCGGGTCGAGCACGCCCTGCCCGCTGGGCGGCAGGTAGCCGCGGGCCTTGTCGACCACCTTGCGCAGCGCCGGGTCGAGGACGTAGGCCCGGCCGGCGTAGCCGTGCAGGGTCGCCTCCACGGTGCCGTGGTAGGCCGCCGACCAGTTCATCGCCGACCGGGCGTCGGGTACCGAGGTGGTGGACCGGAACAGCGCGACCTGCACCCGGTCGTTGAGGAAGCCGATACCGGCCATGTAGACGCCCTCGGCGCCCAGCGGCGACAGGGTGCGGTACAGGTCGGCCCACAGCGGGTTGGACACGATCCGGCCGAGGCCGGCGTCCACGTCCGGCGGGAAGTTCACCGACGTCTTGAGGTTTCCGGAACCGTCGAAGGCCTCGAACGGAAAGATCCGGTACCCCAGCTTCAGCATCGCCCGGGCGATGCGGACGTCGTACCCCACGCCGCTAGCGCACCTTCCGCACGCCGAAGTGCACGTGGTTCTGGTGGTCCGGCACGACGGAGGAGTTGTAGATCAGCTGCGCGCGGTAGCCGCGTGCAGTGGTCGCGGTCTGCAGGTATCCGTTGGCCGGCCACGCATACCCCATCGCCGCGGCGATCTGGCGCGCGGTGCGCAGCATCTGCGGGGTCGGGGCGGTGCCGTTGGACAGGTCCACCGCGAAGGAGTGCCGCTGCGAGACGTGGTGGTCGGAGCCGGTGCTGCCGGTGGAACGCTTCAGCGACGTCACCACCAGGCCGTTGCGGCTGCCGATCGGGATCGCCCGCCGGGCCGGTGCCTCCGAGCCGCCCCAGCCGCCGCCCGGTGCCAGGAACGAGGCCAGGTCCAGCGTGCCGATCCCGTCCCCGTCGGCGAACGCCTCCAGGTCGGCGTCGGAGCGGGCCAGCACCTCGTCCAGGCCGGCGATTGCCAGGTCGGTGTCCGCCAGCTCGGTCAGCTCGGCGAGCCCGGCCGGCTCGGCGCATTCCACTTCGTCGGCAGTCACCTCGGATGCATTCGTCATCGTCGTCTCCCCGGTCCTCCAGTACGCACCGGCGGTGCGGTACGGCGATGATGACAGCCGCGACGGCGTTGCGAGAGCCCTTTGACCCGACCCGTCTGACAAAGCCGGTACCGGTTCCGCAACGGCGATTACCGTGTCAATTGCGGGGTAACGGGGACAGACGGCGCGACCGGCCGGGTACCGCTCAGGTGGCGGCCACCGCTGATGGCGCCGACCGGCGCAGCGGTATCGACTGCCCGGTGGCGGCGGACCGGTAGACGTAGTTCGCCAGCTCGGAGGACGGCGACACCCCGAGCTCGCGGCGCAGCATGTCACGGTAGTTGACGAAGCCGCGGTGCGCCTCGACCCAGTTGCCCTCGCTGAGGTGCGCCTCGATCAGGGCGCGCTGCGCGCTCTCGCGCAGCGGCTCGGCGGCGATGGCGGCGATCGCGGCTTCGACGGCGTCGGCGTAGCGGCCGAGTTCCACCAGCCGCCGGCTGAGTGCCTCCAGCGCGTGCAACACCCGCTGCCGGAGCCGTTCCCGTTCCAGGATCGCCCAGTCGTCGTACCAGCCGGGCAGCAGGTCCAGGGCGTCCAGCTGGGCCGGCGACACCGCCAGGTCGCAGTCCAGGGCCCGGTCGCCGATCACCCGGTCGGCCCATTCGGTGACCAGCTGGACATCGACCGCGACCCCGTCGGCCAGCCGCAAGGACCATTTGTCGCACTGCATGATCTCGATGTCGGCACCGCGCAGCCGCCAGAGCGCCGAGCGCAGGTTGCCGGCCGCCCGGCCGTCGTCGCCGACCGGCCAGAGGGTGCCGGCGGCGTGCCGGCGCTCCACCCGGCCGCGCCGCAGCGCGACGAAGGCGAGCAGCCGTTTGCTGCCCTCGGGCACCTGTCTGCGGGCACCGTCGACGGTCACGTACGGCCCGCCGAACAGATGGATGCTGGACCCTTCGCAGCTGTCCGGTCCGGCAGTATGCGCGGCGCGCTGTTGCACCATGGCAGACCCCCCGTCCATTCGGTGGCGACCGTACTGGGGCGACGTCACCAATGTGTCACGAGATGGAGCACGCAACCCCGCCGCCAGATACCGAACCGGGTCAGGCAGTTGCCGATTTCATCGCGGACGATCCGATTCTTCAGGAAATCAACGGGATTCAGGTGCGGAAGGAGTGCAGGAAGTCCGCCACGGCCTGGAGGGCCGCTTCCGGATCGCTGTACTTGCGGGTGGGTTCGACCGATGCGGAGTACAGCTCCCGGTTCAGCGACCGGTTGGTGGTGACGGAGATCAGCAGGTGACCGGGCTGGGGTTCGACCCGGACGATGCACACCGCGGCCTGCGCGGTCCGGCCGGCCATCTCAGGCTGGTTCCGGCGTCGGGATGCTGCCGACCACGAACACGATCGCCTCGGGCTGGTCGAGCCGGACGGCCGCGGTCGCCGGCAGGTGGATCAGGCCGTCCAGGTCGAAGCTCACCGGCAGCAGCGCGGCCCGGGCCCCGGCCAGCGGCCGGCGCGGGTCGGTGCGGGCGGTGCCGATCACGCCGAGCAGGCGCTGGCGGGACTGCCGGAGCAGCTCGCGCAGCTTCTCGCCCAGGTCGGCCACCTCCTGCTCCGGGGTCGGTACCCCCCATTCGGCGGCCGGGTACCGCAGCGTGGCCAGCCGCTCGGCCTTGGGCAGCGAGTCGCTGCGGACCACCCCGTTGACCACGTCCCGGAAGGTCTCGTCACCGTCGGCCGGAGCCAGGTAGACCTCGACCGGCTCGGTGGCCGGCGGGGCCACCTGCACCGGCTCGCCGCGGTTCCGGGCGAAGGCGATCCAGCCGTAGGACGGGGTGAACACCGCAGGCAGGTCGGCGGCGGTGTTCGGGATCCAGACGTCCACGGTGGGCTTGGCGGCCGGCCGGTCCAGCGGGATCCGGTCCAGGTGCTGGGCCTCGGTGACCGCGCGCACCGCCGCGTCCGCGCTGTTGGAGTGCAGCCGCACAGTGACGTTGGGCCCGAAGATCGCCTGCACCTGGTCGGCCAGTTCCGCCTTGCCGGTCGGGTACGGCAGGAAGCCGGCCGGTGGCAGCTCGCCGATGCCGTGGTTGAGCAGCGACCCCTTGGTCAGCGACACGGTGTGCTGCTGCTGCCACCGGTCCCACAGTTGCTGCACCGCCCGGCGCGAACGCGGCGCCTCCTGCAGCACGGTCTCGTAGAAGTCCGCCGCGTCGCCGAGGACGGCCTCGGCGAACCGGTCGACCGGCGGCAGCTCGGCCAGCTGGGCCTGGAGCTGCAGCACCTGCGCGACGAACACCGGCCACGGGCGCAGGCCGAGCCGCCACTCCCAGGCCCCGCGCGGCACGGTCTGCACCAGGTCCCGCCGGGCGGTCCAGACGTCGAGCTGCCAGCTCTCCTCAGCCCGGAACAGCACCCCGAGCGGAACGCCGTTGCCGGCCGGCTCCCCCAGCACGCCCGGCGCGGCCGCCGGCTGCGCGCCGGACCAGGGCAGTTCGAGCAGGGAGGCCACCGCGCCGGACTGGTCGGGGGTCAGCCAGGGCGGGCCGGCCCGCCGTTCCTGCTCGAAGTAGGCCGAGGCGAGCCAGTTGCGGACCCGGTTCGCCGAGGCCACCGAGGCCAGCCCCGGCAGCGTGTCGCGGGCGCTGACCTGCACCCGCACCGCGTCGTCGAGCCAGGGCTGGATCGAACCGCCCGAGCACGGGTCGGCGCACAGGTTGCCATACACCGGCTCGTTGTCCGAGGGCACCGCGCGGTCGGCAATCACCTCGACCAGCCAGAACCTCCCCGGCGGGGTGGCCAGGCCCTCCAGCTGGACGGTGACCGGCGCGCCGGTGCGCAGCGGCATGCCCGCGGCGTCGATGGCCAGCCCCGGGGTGACCGTCAGCTCGGCGTCGGACAGGCTCAGCTGGTAGCCGTAGACCACCCCGGTGCCGCCGGCGATGCCTACCGCCAGCGCCAGTTCGCGGCTGTAGGCCTGCATCTGGTTCAGGTGCTCCGAGCGCAGGAACAGCCCGTCGGCCGGGTTGAGCCGCCGGATGCCGCCGGTCGCGGTGGTTGCCGCGGCCACCGAGTCCGGACCGCCGCTCGCCGCCCCGGGCTGCCCGGCCGCCGGCTTGCTGCCTGCGATGGAGGTGGTCATCAGCTTTCCCCGTTCTCGGTCGGGCGATTGGCGAAGGTCAGCAGCACGTCATGGCCGTCGTCGGCAGTGCCCGGTGGGCCGCCCCAGACGCCGGCCAGCGGCACCAGCGGCTCGGCGCCGTACACCGGCATGGTCCCGGTCCCCTTCACCCGGAGCCGGAGCAGCGCGTTGGTCGGCCGGTCCACCATCGACACCACGATGGCCGGCAGCTCGGGGTCGTAGCCGACCCCGGACAGGTCCTCCTCGACCCAGCCGCGCGCCGACAGCGAGGTCACCGTGATGGCGTGCCGCAGCGAGCCCGGCACCAGCGGCGCGGACACCGGGATGACCAGGGTCAGCCCGTCCTCCGACCACGCCACCCCGTCGGCGAACACCCGCGGGCCGCCGGCGTCGTCGGCCGAGCCGGCCTCGTCCCGGACCAGGCCCGGCGCCAGCCCGCAGCACAGCTCGGTGAGGGTGGCGGTGGGCAACAGCGTGCTGCGGCAACCGAGGTCGATCCGCACGTCGGTGATGGTGGTGCAGCCGTCGGCGTCGCGCAGGTCCAGCTCCAGGCAGGCCAGCACCACCGCGGCGTCCTGCTCCAGCACCGGGAACAGGGTCGGGTCGCTGGTGCCGGGCTCTACCGCCGGGCCGAGCTCGGCACCGTCCCAGGCGGCCAGCCGGCGCAGCTCGCGGGCCAGCAGCCGCGGCCGGTCCGCCGGCGCGGCCGCGGCCACCAGCTCCCGCGCCGCCAGCGCCTGCCGGCCGGCCCGGTCGGAGCAGTCGCAGCCGCTGGCACCCTGGCACCCCTCCTCGTGCGCCAGCTCGTCCAGGCCGAGCAGCACCCGCACCCGGTGGTAGGGACGCCGCCGCTTGCGGCACCGGCCCGGCCGCAGCTCGATCCGGGCGGTCTCGGTGACCCGCGACTCGTAGTCGTGCGAGCGGTTCACGTCGCACGGGTCGGCCAGCGCTGGCACCGGGTTGCTCAGGCAGCAGTCGAACTCGGCCACCAGGCAGGCGTGCACGGTGCGGCTGCCGCAGCCGTCCTGGTCCGGCGGGTCGTCGCAGGTCTTGAGCCAGTCCTGCAGGTTCAGGCAGGACGAGGCCTGCAGCTCGACCTCGCGGCCCAGGCCGTCCACCCCCAGGCCCGGCGAGACCCGCAGCTGCAGCGGGCCGCCGGCGGCCGCCTCGGTGCCCACCCGATAGCCCCACACCACGCCGCTGCCGTGCAACCACGACGAGTGCAGCATCTGCTTGCCGCGCGGATTGCCCATCAGAACCCGGAAATCGTCCTCGCCCAGCAGCATGCCGTAGGAGACCCGCAGCGCCTGGAACGGCGTCACCGGCAGGTCCGTGCAGTTGCCGCACGAGCACGCGCACTCAGCTGTCATCTCGTCTCCTCGGAGGTTCACCCGGGCACGGCAGGGCCGCCTTCAGGTACTCGCGCCGCACCGCGGCGACGAGGTGGGACTGGGAGATCTGCTCACCGGCGGCCGCGGCGAAGAAGGCCGCCGCGATCGAGGCATTGCGGATCCAGCCGCCGGCGATCGGGTACAGCCGGGCCAGCACGGCCAGCTCCACGTCGGGGCCGACCCGGTCCGGCGGTAGGTGCAGCTGCCACAGCTCGTGCCGGCGCGGCTCGTCGGGCAGCGGGAAGTCGATCACGAAGTCCATCCGGCGCACGAAGGCCGGGTCGATGTTGTGCCGCAGGTTGGTGGCCAGCACCGCCAGGCCGTCGAAATGGTCCAGCCGTTGCAGCAGGTAGGCGGTCTCTAAGTTGGCGTAGCGGTCGTGGGCGTCGGAGATCTCGGTGCGGGTTCCGAACAGCGAGTCGGCCTCGTCCAGCATCAGCACCGCCTGGGTGCGCTCGGCCACGTCGAAGGCGGCGGCCAGGTTCTTCTCGGTCTCGCCGATCCACTTGGACACGATCTGGGAGACGTCCACCCGCAGCAGGTCGGTGCCCGCCGCGGTCGCCACCGCCTCGGCGGCCAGCGACTTGCCGGTGCCGGGCAGGCCGGTCAGCAGCAGCCGGACGCCGCGGCTGGCCCGGGCGTGCTCGCGCACCCGCCAGTCGTCGAGCACCAGCGCCTGGTGCTCGAGCCGGGCCACCGCGTCGCGCAGCTGGAAGCCGGCGCCGTCGGCCAGCACCAGCCGCGACCACGGCACCGACGGCGTCACCACCTCGATGCCCGGCGGCAGGCTGGCCACCGCCCGGGCCCGGATCAGGCCGGCGATCGAGACCGGGTCGGCCGGCGTCCGGCCGGCTACCGCGTCGAGCGCGACGGGTTCGATCAGCGCCGGATCCAGCGGGTGCCGGCTGGCCAGGACGGCCGCGTCCGCCTCGGACAGCTCCGGCAGCGCGGCCAGCCATGCCAGCCGCCGGTCCGCCGGGCAGAGCTGGCCGACCGGCACCGACAGCACCGGACGGTCGGGCGGAAACCGCAGCGCGGCACCGGCCGGAGCGACCACCAGCAGCGGGCCGGGCAGCTCGGCGGTGGCCAGCTCCACCGCACCGGCACCGTCGGCCGGCCGGGTCACCAGCACCGGGGCGGCGTCGCGGACGCCTGCGTGCGCGCCGAGCAGCTGGATCGCCGCCGGGTCGTCCGGGCGCAGCCTCGCTGCCACCAGCCGGGCACCGGCCGCTCCGGCCAGTGCGGCGCAGCGTCCCAGGGCCACCAGCTCGTCGGCGCCGCGCACCAGCAGGGTGACCCGGGTGCTGTCGCGCAGCGCGCGCACCGCCCGGCCCACCGCGGGCTCGGCCAGCCAGCCGACCAACCCGGCCGGCGCCGGACGGGCCGGCACCCGGTCCAGGCCGGCCGGGAAGGCGTCCAGCCCGTGCAGCGCCTCCCACAGTCCGTCGGCGAGCAGGATCGAGCGCTCGAACAGTGCCTCGCTGCCGTCCAGCCGCAGCAACCCGCACCGCACCGCCCGGCCCTCGGTCAGCAGCCGGCGCAGCTCCACCCGCGGGTGACCGCGGCGGTCCAGCACCAGCGCGGCCAGCCCGACCGAGGGATAGGCCAGCCCCTGCGGGTGCATCGAGCGCAGCGTGCCGGACAAACCCTCGTGCTCCTGGGCCAGCCCGGCCAGCAGGATCAGGTCGCGCTCGGCGTCGAGCAGCCGGTACCGCTCGGCCAGCAGGTCCAGCGGCAGGCCGGCCGCCGGCAGCGCCGGCTCAGCCGAGGCCGCCCAGTCCCGCAGGAACGCCGCCGCCGCCACCGACGCCGGATCCCCGCCGGTGGACTGCTCGATGACCTCGGCGACGCTCACCGCGAGCCCGGCCGTGGCAGCGGTGAGCCGGCGCGAGACCGCACCCGGCTCGGCACCCAGCAGCAGCATCCGGTTCTCACTCATAGACGAAGGTCACCACCGCGGTCAGCCAGCGCAGCCAGCCCGGATCGACGTCCAGCCCGGCTCGCCGGACGTCCAGCCGAACCCCGTCCAGCGAAAGATGGATCTCGATCCAGCCCGGCTCGGCGGCGACCACCCCGGGACGGGCCGCCAGATCCTGGGCGACCGCGGCGAGGTCCGGTGCCGGCTCGCCGCCCAGCCGGGTTGCGGTGACGGCGGCCCACCGCTCGGCGTGCCCGGCCAGCCGGTCGGCCTCGGCCGGCGTCGGTGGGTCCAGCGGCAGCGGGGCCGGCACCAGGCCGGCCAGTGCGAACAGCGCCGGATCGGCCGGGTCGATGGCCGGCACCAGCAGCTGGCCGAGCTGGTACACCGTCCAGGACAGCGGCCGGCCGGCCAGCACCTCGTCGGCCAGCAGCGCGCCGGGCAGCTCTGCCTGGTCGGCAGTGGTGAGGAAGAACGGCAGGCCGGCCCAGTCCGTCGGCCAGCCGTTCTCGGCCGGGAACCGCTCCGGTTCCGGGCCGGCGGGCGCATCGGCCGGGCGGCCGGCGCCATCGGTACGCGTGTCCGGCGTTGAAGTCTTGTCTGATGTCTGATCAGATATTCCGTCACCGGTTACCGGCCGGCCGGACGGGTCGGCAGCATCCGCCCGCCGGCGCTCCGGCTGCCCGGTCAGCTTTCCGGGATCCGGAGCGGAGGATTCCGGACCACCGGCCGCCGGTGCACCGGGGAGCGGACGCGCGGCCGGCATGCCCTGGTAGCCGGCGGCCAGTCGCGCCAGCACCAGCCGGGCCGTCGGCCGGACGAACAGCGCCGGGTCGACCTCGGCGGCGGTCAAGGCGGCCCACGCCCACGCGGTGACCTGGTCCGGCCGCAGCCGGCTCCGGGTGGCGGCCTGGCCCAGCACCGAGCGCCGGACGACGGCATCGGCCAGCCGGCGGGCGCTCGAAGCCGACGCCGGCGGCGGGCCGGACTCGCCGGCCGGGCCGGTCGCCGACGGAGTTGTCGGCAGCGTCCCGCGTTCCGGCAGCGGGCCGGTGGACCAGGGGCGGTCCGGCGGAATGGCCAGCGCCGGGTCGCCGCCGACGCCGGCGATCACCTGCCGGGCCAGCTCGTTCCAGCCGGCCGGCCCGAGCAGCCGGTGCAGCGCGGCCACCCCGGCCGTCCGGGCGGCGGTGACCAGCGCCGGCACGGCCTCGGCCGGCCGTCGGCGCAGCACCGCTAGCAGGGCGGCCACCGGCATGCCGGCCGGATCCGGGTCACCGGGCTGCAGCAGGCCCAGCTGGCGCCAGGCCCACAGCCGCTCGATGGCGCCGGTCGCCAGGCCCGCGAGCAGGTCGGCAAGTGCGGCCGCCGGCCGGCGGTAGTGCACCACGCCGGCGTCCGGCCCGTGCTCGAGCGCTTCGCGGAGGGCGGCGACCAGCGCCAGCGCCCAGGCCGTCTCGACCGTCGCGTCGGCCTGCCGGTCGGCCAACGACAGCGGCACGTCCAGGCGCCGGATGCACCACTCGCCGGGCGGCAGGTCCAGGCCCGCCAGCACCGGTTCCAGCCGGCGTTCGGTGACGCCGGTCAGCAACCGGCGGACCCGGGCCTCGTCCTGGGCGGTGGTGGTCGCCGACAGCCGCGCGATGTGCAGATCGGTCATCCGACCCTCACCTGCCCGATCGCGGACGAGCCGTTGCCCAGCCGGCTGCCGACCGCGGGCAGCCCGACCACGCCGTCCCCGCCGATCAGCACCTGGCCGACGATGGCCGGCGCCCAGCCGCGGCCGGGGCCCACGTAGGAGGTCAGGTCCAGCCGCAACCGCTCGCCGACGCGCATGCCGGCGCCGAGCTCGCAGATCTCGACCAGGGTGTGCGCCGGCTTGTGCGCGTCCAGGACGGCCCGCACCACGCTGCGCTGCTCACCGGTCAGCTCGCCGCGCAGCAGCAGCGTGAACCGGTGCGCCGAGGCGGTGTAGCCGGTCTGGCCGGGCCGCGCGCCGCCGACCGCGAACCGGCCGAGGCTGCCGGTCTGTGCCGACGTACCACCCACCGCCGGCGGCTGGATCGCGCCCGGCCGGGTGCCCAGCACCGCGCCGGCCAGCCCGCGCAGCTGCCAGGCCTCGACCAGTTGCGGCGGGTAGCCCAGGTAGATCTCGAGGATGCGCAGCAGCGCCGCCTTGGTGCCGCGCCGCCGGTACAGCGGGTAGACCTCGGCGACCAGGGTGCGCCGGGCGGGTTCCGGCCAGCGCTGGTCCAGCGTCAGCGCGGCGAAGCCGGCCAGCCAGTCCAGCGCCGAGGACGGGGTCGCCCGCGGGTCGACCAGCACCGCCCTGCGCTCGGCCCACTCGTCCAGCTCGTGCAGCATCCCCTCGGCCGGCGCGAGCATCCGCTGCAGGAAGTCGGCGTCGCCGTCGTCGCGCGACCAGCTGCGCGGCAACGCGGTCAGCAGGTCGTGGCCGGGCCGTTCGACGCGCAGCGCGCGGACCCGCGGGCTGACCCGCTCGGTGCCGCGCAACAGCAGTTGCACCCACAGGTAGCGGCCGGGCGCGGCCAGCACCGGGGTCTCGTACGTGGCGAAGCCAGCGGCGTCGGTGGCCGGCAGCCAGGGCCGCTCGGTGCCGCTCGGCCGGCGGTACAGCGGGCAGGCGCCGGCCCCGTCGGCCGGCAGCAGGTGCTGGGGCACCAGCGGCGGGGTGGCCTGCGGGTCGGGCACCGCCCGGGCCCCGCGGGCCGGCGGCGAGGCCGGCACCGGATCCGGATTCAGGTCGTCGTCGGTGCTGACGAACCGCGCCCGGACCTCGGTGCCGGCCGGCAGGCAGGCCTCCAGGAAGAGCCTGCCCCACCGGGTCCGGTAGCCGCCGCTGTCCAGCCGGTAGCTGATCACCGAACCCTCGGTCAGGTGCACCGCGGCCGAGCCGGACGTCCAGCCGTAGCCGGCCGCGGTGGTGAACGCGATCCGGCCGTCCGGCGCGTAGCAGACCGAGCCACCGTCGTAGCCCAGGGCCTCGACCGGCTCCAGCTCGGTCAGTGCGTCCCCGGCCAGCTGGAAGCGGCGCAGCGGGGCTCCCGGTAGGCCGCCCAGCACCAGCTCGCCGGCCGGACCGCAGTCTGAGTCGGTGGCGCCGTCCACCTCGGCCAGCACGGTGCCGTCCGGCCGGGCCAGCACGCCGCGGCCGTCGGCGGCCCGCCACAGGACCAGCGGGCCGGGCGCGATCCGGCGCGCCACCAGGCCGCCCGGGTAGCAGGGCCGGACCAGCGCCGGGCCGGGCAGCGGGCCGCGGCGGCCGTCGATCAGCAGCAGCGCCGGCTCGCTGGTGAGCACGATCGCCCGGCCGCAGTCCGGCGCGACGTCGATCGGTCGGCCGCGGCCGACCGCGATCCGGCGCAGCAGCCGCTGGCCCCACAGGTCGATGACGTGCACCAGGCCGGTGCCGGCCTCGGCCAGGTACAGCCGCTGCCGGCGATCCACCGCCAGGCCCGCCGGGAACCGCAACGGTCCTCCGCAGGCCGGCTCCGGCCGGCTGTGCTCCCCGGCCGCGCGCTGGCTGACGTCCACCCGGCCGGTCTCCGGCCGGCTGCGGTAGGCCCGGCACCACCGGTCGAAGGCCAGCCCGCTGTGCGCCGGCAGCTCGGCACAGCCGCTTGCCGCCCCGGCGGCCGGCACCGGGTCCAGCCAGCTCAGCTCCACCCCGCCGTCGGGCAGCAGCGCGGTCCGGTCGTGCACGCAGCGCGCCCACTGGTCCGGCTGGACGAGCAGGCTCAGCCCCCGGGCGGCCATTAGCACACCTCCGGCGGCAGCGGCACCAGCACGCCCGGCGGCTCGGCCGGCCGGTAGGCCGCACCCGGCGGCAGCGGGTCGCCGGACACCACGGCCAGCTCCACCAGCTGCGGCACCTCCCACCTGGCCAGCTCCAGCTGGCCGACCTCGGAGTAACCGGTGCCGTCGGGCACCGCCAGGGTCAGGCCGGTGGCGTACTCGACGCCCTCGACCTGCACCACCACGGCCTCCAGCTCGGCGCGGCGCACGGTGCGGCCGAGCGGCCAGCCGCCGGCGTCCGGGCCGAACGGCGGCAGCGGCGCCAGGTACTGCCGCAGGATCAGCTCGACCCAGCGGCGTACCGCGTCCACCTGGTAGCCGGCCCGGACCGCGAGCCCCACCGAGACCACCACCGGACGGTAGGTGGGAGGGAGCACGTACAGCTCGGTGGTGACCAGCCGGCGCAGGTCGAGATAGTTGGCCACCCGGCGCAGCAGCCCGAGGTCGGGCATCGGGGCGTCCGGGGTACGCAGGTCCTCGGTGGGAAAGACCACCACGCTGACCACGCCGGCCGCGTCCACGGTGGGGGTGTCGGGGTGGAACAGCGGCAGCGGCTCGGCCCGGGCCACCCCGGTCACCTGCAGCGCCAGGTCACGGAAGTCCTCGGCGACCACGGCCCGGTCCCGCCGGTGCACCTCGGCCGGAATGGCCTCCAGCGCCTCGTCGATGCCGGCCGCGTCGGCGCCGCCGGTGGCCGGCAGCGGGTTGCCGATCCGGGCACCGGCCACCCCACTGAGCGCGTTGGCGGCACCCGCGGCCACGTTGCCGGCCAGCCCGCCGCCGTAGCGGTAGCTCAGCGTGCGAATCCGTTCACCCAGTTGCGGCAACCGGATTCCGGCGAACTCGACGGCACCGGCCTGGTAGTCCACCGTGTAGTGCCGGTCGTCCGGGCCGCTGGCGACGAAGCTGTCCACCTCCTGCCAGTTCCGCCAGCCGTCCGGCTCCTCGACCTGCAGCACGGTGCTGCCCGGCAGCACCGGGTGCTGGGTGAGCGGATAGCGCTGGCCGGCGTCGCCGCTGCCGGTGCCGAGCAGCTCCGGGGTCGCGGTGCGGGCCTGCTCGGCGCGGGTGGCGTTCAGGCCGACCCAGCGCACCCGGTGGATGCCGTCGTTGATGTGGGTGGTCTCCGGCCGGCTCACCCGCAACCAGGCCAGCACCCTCCCGGCCAGCTTCTCATCCACCAGCGGCGGCGGGTTGTCCTTGTCGCCGGAGGTGCGCGCGACCGGGTCGATCGGCGGCAGCCGGCCGGGCAGCAGCAGTTCCACCACGCCGGTGGTGGTCAGGCCCCGGCTGCTGTCATCGCCCACGTTCAGCACGGTGAAGCCGTTGCCCGGGCCGGCCCACAGCTGCCACAGCATGGCCGGCGGGTCGGTGTTCAGCCCGGTCGAGGCGAACTCCGCGCTGGCCCCGGTGCCCGCGATCGCCTGCAACGCGAAGGGCAACGGCACCTGCTCGTCGAAGGCGACCCCGACGAACAGGCTGCGGTTGGCCAGCTGGCGCACGTCGGTGCCGGCCTTGCCGAGCACCGCGATCCACAACGAGTGGTCCAGCGTCTGGCCGACGTCGAGAACGAGCGCGTCCGGGCCGGTCGGGTCGTCGGGCAGCTGGCTGGTGACGTAGAAGTCGGCCGCCGCCGAAGGTGTCAGGCCGACCCGGGCCCGGGCGTCGTCGCGGCGGTCGGACTCCTGCCGGCTGCCGTCGCCGGGCGGGGCCGGCAGCTTGCCAACCGCGACGCATTCCAGCGGCCAGACATAGGTTTCGGCGATCGTCTCGAACGACACCGAGCCCGCCCGGACCTCGACCCCCTTGCCGATCTGCACGCCGGCCGGCAGCTCGGTGCTGGCCGCCAGCAGCACGGCGGCCGGCCGGGCCGGGCGGGGTTGCACGCCCAGCAGCCGCAGGAACTCGATCTTGGTGGTGTCCGGGATCTGGTTGAACCGGTACAGCAGCGACTCGCCGAGATAGGCGAACAGCTCGAGCAGCGCGATGCCCGGATCGGAGGCGTTGTGGTCGGTCCATTCCTTTGTGTAGACCGGAATCCGGCGCAGCAGTTCCTCCCGCAGCTGGGCGTAGCTGCGGTCGTCCAGGATCGGGCTGATCAGCGCCATCCGACTGCTACTTCAGGTAGAACGGGTAGACGATGTTGTCCGGCCGCAGATCCGACAGCCGGACGTAGGAGATCTCTATCCACACCAGGGAAGGGTCCTCGCGCGCCGTCACCGCAACGTCGGTCAACCGGATCCGGGGCTCCCAGCGGGCCAGCGCGTCCTCGATGTCGTGCTGCATCGCCGAGCGGGTGGTGAGGGTGTTCGGCTCCATCAGGTAGCGCTGCAGGCCACAACCGAACTCCGGCAGCATGATCCGCTCCCCCGGCTCGGTGTCCAGGATCTGCTCGATGGACTGCCGGACGAGCTCCATGCCGGTGCTGGGCAGCAGCCGGCCGGTGACCGGATCCGGCCGGATCGGAAAGCGCACTCCCCTGCCCAGCCACTGGTCGGCAACCGATCCGGTCATCAGAGAACCGGCTCTTCGCGCGAGCGCTCATCGCTGGCATTCGCTCCGCTCCTCGCTCGCTGACGCTCGCTGCGGTGCTCACTCATGTAGGCGATCCTCGGACCGTCCCGTCACCGAGCCGTCGCCGTCCCGTTCGTGCCTTTCTCGAGACGCAGCGGTGACGGCCGGCCCGCAGCATTGCGGAATGACGCCAGCCTCGGTGCGCGGCTAGATGGGCTGCCAGCCCAGCGCCGGCCGGCGGCCTCCGGTTGCTTCCGGCAACGCCGAGCAGCAGGCCGACCGGCTGGCCGGCAGCTGCCCGCACGGGCCGGCACCGTCCGCACCGGGACCGCTGACCCGCCTGGTCAGCCGGGCCGCACTGCCGCCGGCCGCGGGCCGGCCGCTGCCGGACGACGTCCGCGGCGACTTCGAACGGCGCACCGGTGCGGACCTCGGCGGTATCCGGGTGCACCAGCAGCCAGCGGCCCTGATCGCCCAGCGTGGCTCCGACCGCGCGTTCAGCGTCGGCTCGGACATCGTGCTCGGCGGTCCCGCCTCCGGCCGCGGCAGCCGGACGCTGGCGCACGAGATCGCGCACGTGGTGCAGCACGGCGGCGGCGGGCGCGGCCTGAGTGACCTGTCCGGATCGGGCCAGCTGGTGCAGGGCGACGGCGGGCTGACCGACCAGGACGCCCAGCTGATCCGGGACTGGTTGGCCAGCGGCGGCAGTGCCGGGGGCGCGCCGTCCTTCCCGGCAGGCGGCCCGGGGAACCGTCTGACGCCGCTCGGCGGCGGGTCTCCGTTCGGCTTTCCGGCGCCGGGCCAGAACACGCTGAACCCCCGGCAGAGCGGCTCGTCGACGCACATCACCATCTGCAACGCCAACTGCCACCAGACCCCGGACGAGCAGCGCCAGGAGGCCGCCCGCCGGGCCGAGGAGGCGCGCCAGGCCGCACTGCGGCAGGCCTGGCCCGGCGCGGTCAGCAGCCAGAGCGCCGCCGAGCTGGGCAAGCAGGGCGCCAGCATCCAGGACGACATCGACGCCTCGCGGCAGGCCGAGGGGCAGCTGCGGGTGCGGATGTTCGACGCGGCCCTCGGCGCCGGCCGGACCGGGGCGGCGAGCAGCCCGGGACAGCTGGACGACCGGGTCAGGGATGCCTGGATCGCCGCCGAGCAGGCGGCGGTGATGGTCGACGCGGTGTTCCGGGCCAGCGGAACCAACCCGGTGCCGGCGGTGGTCACCGATCCGCTGCGTCCCTGGTTCGTGGCCTTCTACGCCTCGGTCAGCCGGATGTTCCGCCGGCTCGACACCGAGGATCGGGCGCTCGCCAACGCGATGCGCCGCTCGCCGTTCGGGCAATCCGCACCCAACCGCCCGACCGGTCCGGCCTGCCCGGGCGGCTGCCACACCCCGAGCAATCCGTCGCCGGGCGGCTTCGGCAACTTTCCGGAGCCGACGCTGGTCGGCACCCCGGCACTGCCGCCGGTGTTGCTGGACACCTCGCCGGGACCACGGGAAACCCGCCTGCAGCAGGCGGCGACCACGGTGCAGGAAGCCAACTCCCAGACCACCTGGCGGACCGCCACCGACCACTTCCGGTGGGCGACCGGGCAGCTGGACGAGGTGCTGCGCCAGCGGGTGCAGGCCATCGGCGGGTACGACGACCTGCTGAAGAACTTCAGCTACGCGCAGGAGATCGGCCAGCGCCAGCAGCAGTTCCTGCAGACCAACCCGACCGCGCTGAAGGTGCCGGCGGTGTTCTTCCCGAAGAACGACATCCGCGAGGAGTACGACGACAAGGGCGCGCGGCGGCCGGTGGCCAAGGCGATCCCGTGGAACCTCTACCTGACCCGCACCCCGGTGCTCAACAGCAACCAGGTGCCGGTCGGTTTCGAGTGGGCACTGCACGACCTCACCGCGACCAAGGGCGGCGACCGCACCATCCGGACCCGCTACCAGTTCGACGCGATAGGAGCGCTGGCCCAGGAGCGGTACGGCAACCCGGACGTGCTCAACATCGATCCGCCGCGCTCGATGTTCGAAGACCTCAACCACCGGGACTTCTTCCCCGAGGGCCAGCTGCACTGGACCTGGCCGATCTCGAAGAAACCGGACTCGATCGAAACCACCGCGCCCAAGCCGTTCTGGGAGTGGGTCGCGCTGGTCGGGATCGCGATCTCCGTGCTCGGCTCGCTGATCTTCGCCCCGTTCAGCACGCCGGCGCTGATCGCGTTCGCGGCCGGCACCGGGATCACCCTCGGCGCCCGGTACATGCGACTGGAGGAGATGAAGGAACACGGCGTCTGGACCCAGGCCGACTCCAACCGGTTCTACTGGGAGATCGCCCAGGACCTGCTGGCCGCGGTCACGCTGGGCGTCGGCCGGTTCGCGATCGTGGCCGCCGAGGCGGGCAACCTGGCCCGGGCGGCCTCGGCGGCGCGGGTGTGGTTCACGCTGCGCCGAGTGGAGCTCGGCGTGCACGTGGTCAATATCGGCATCACCACCGTCGACCTGGTCACCAAGTTCCGCGAGATCCGCGACTCCAAGACCATGAGCCAGCAGCAGAAGGACGACGCGATGCGGCAGCTCGCCACCCAGGCCGTGATCAGCGGCGTGCTGAGCCTGGTGCCGTTCCGCGGCAGCGGGGACCTGCTGACCGGCCGGCCGCTGCTGCACCTCACCCCGGACGCGGCCCGTCCCGGCCGGTTCGTGGCGAGCCTGTCGACGATCGGCGGCCGGGACGTGCTCGCCGAGACCAGGGGCCTGTCCAGCGCCCAGCTGCGGCAGCGGCCGCAGACCCTGGAGGAGGAGTTCCAGCTCAGCCAGCGGCTGACCCGGCGGAACATCAACGACGAGACCTACGACCAGGAGGTGCTGCTGGCCAACGGGCACGCCTGGCGCCGGCAGCGCGGCACCGGTCGCTGGTGCCGTTTCTCCAACGACCCGCTGTGCTTCATCTTCGGCGAGGGCGGCGGCCACCACATCGAGGTCTTTCCGGCCGAACGCAAGGCGCGGCAGGGCTTCTGGAGCGGCACGCCGGGCAACTCGGAGTTCACCCCGAACAGCGCCGACGTGCTGCGGCGCACCGGCGGCGCCCCGATCGTCTACATCGACGGCTACCCCGACCTGTCGCCGTTCGCGGTCGGCGTCGCGCTGATCCCGCGCAACATCCTGGCCCAGCGCAACCGCGACCTGCACAACGACTACGCCGACGCCGCGCTCGCCCGGCAACGCGGCTGGCTGGTCAACGGCCAACCGGACGCTGCCCGGGTCGCCGCGCTGCGTGCCGACCCGACCAATCCGCTGACCTGGCACCACGTCGAGTTCGACAACATCATGTTCCTGGTGCCACGCTCCATCCACCAGGCCGCCCAGCACGCCGGCGGTTACGCCCGCCAGTAACCAACGGGTTCGGAACACGCCTCGAACCTCGCGCGACTCCCTTCAGAGTGTGGTGTTGGTCGAGTTATCCATGCCATCCGTCGATAAGTTTGTGGCTCTCGGAAAGTTAATGGTCTTTAGAAGACCTGCGCTTGACATGTACCACATGCAGGAGCTGGGGACTGGTTCTAACTGCCTGTGGCGGCCGCGCTGCCGGACTGACAATATGGAGCCCGACAGGACAAGGCTAGTGGCCAATTCCGAGAGGCATTAATGCGAAGCCGCCTTCGATCCGCTGACCCCAGTGACGCAGCCGCGTGGCTGATTGCTCAAACGGTGATGACCGCCGGTGGCGCTGCTGCCGGCCTTACGGTTGGCCTCTCCATATCAGGCTCGCCTGGCGCTGTGGCTGGCCTTCTTGCGGGCGCGGTATTCGGCTTCGCCCTCACGATTCTACCGCCTGTACGCGATTGGGCCCGCCGTCTCGCAGTAGTACGACGCGCCACCGAACGAGCTGTTTCCCCAGCTCCTCGCCGGGGAAGCGAAGGATCTCTGGAGTCGTTCCGAGTACATCGCGCCGACCCTACTCGTAACGTAGCTACTTTTGCCCATCGGGACCTATTCAAAGTGCTGGAAGAACAATTGCAAGAAAAGGTTCCTTTACTTGTCGTGGGCCAGTCGATGGCGGGAAAGACACGGCTTGTTCTCGAAGTTCTTCGGAAGCTATACGGCAGAAGTCAATGGGTGTTCCCCAAGGACGACGACGAGCTTGAAAAAATGAATGCAGATGCAATACGCGTGGTTGACGAGGCGGTGGTTTTCCTTGATGATGCTGACCGGTTCCTCGGCCGAGGCCTATCTCTGTCTTTGATTGATGACTGGCTCGCCAGAGGTTGCACAGTGGTAGCAACAATGATGCAATCTCAATACGATCAGGTTGCCTCAGATGCGACGGCAAAGTTGCCGGGTTGGGATGTTCTGAATAGATTTACGGTGGAACATCTCGCAGCGTTGCCGACCGAAACCGAATTGGCCGAAATGGCTAATAGCCCATATGCGGATCTCGCCCAACAAGCCAAGACCCTCGGATTGCCTGCCCTACTGGGTGGCGCACCGGTGGCAATGCAAAAATTTCATGCCGGGGCCGAGAGTCGCTCACGCGGATGGGCATTGGTACGAGCTGCTACGGATTGGCGACGTGCCGGGCTAGGGGAAGGCACAAAAGATCAGTTCGAGCAACTAGTCGCTGCTTACCCTGACCCGCCATTTGGAGTAGAGCCTTGGGAAGTAGCGTGGGATTGGGCAACTCATCCGATCAATCATTCCATCAGTCTGATCACACCCCAACCCAATGGTGGAATGCTCGCTCACGACGTTCTTGCCGACCGCGCCGACTGGCCTCTCCAATCCAGTGTGCTTGAGGCCATGAGCCATATGCAACTTACGGCGGCTCAACAGATTAGGCTCGCACGGACCATTTTTTTCGTGAGTGGGCTGGCCGGTGAAGCAACCATGGAGCGATTGCTGGATTCGGCTGCTAGCAACTCGGAATTGAATATCCGTGCCGAAGCACTCTATGTCCACGCCAGCATGTTAATGGCTTTCAGCAGAAAATCCGCGTACGAACGCGCCGAAGCTATGCTAAATGAGGTCTATGAAACTATGCCCAATCAAGCAGCCGCACCCTTAGCTGCATTAATTGAGCATAAGGATCCAGACCGTGCTGAGATTATGTTTCAGCAAGCTATTGAAGCGGACCCTGCGCAAGCTACATACGTAATGGCCTATGCATCCTTTCTGACTGGGATTCGCAAGGATCCGGACCGAGCAGAGGCTATGTACGAGCGGGCGTTAGCCGCCGACCCCACTCACGCCGATTCCCTCAGCAGTTACGCCTGGTTCTTGTACGACGTGCGGAAGAACCCGGACCGCGCCGAGGCCATGTACGAACGCGCCATCACCGCCGACCCGGACAACGCCGACGCCCTCGGCGACTACGCGCTATTTCTTAGCCGAGCATACCCACAGAACCCAGAGCGTGCCGAGGCCATGTACGAACGCGCCATCACCGCCGACCCCACCCACGTAAACACCCTGCGCACCTACGGTTGGTTCCTGCACGCCGTGCGGAAGGACCCGGACCGCGCCGAGGCCATGTACGAACGCGCCATCACTAACGACCCAGCCAACGCCGACACCCTCCGCAATTACGCAGTGTTTCTCAGGCAGACGAACTCGCAGGACGCGGACCGCATTGAGGCCGTGTATGAGCGCGCCATCACCGCCGACCCAACCAACGCCGACGCCCTGCGCAGCTACGCGCTGTTCTTGTACGACGGGCGGAAGGACCCGGACCGCGCCGAAGCCATGTACGAACGCGCCATCACCGCCGACCCGGACAACGCCGACGCCCTGCGCAGCTACGCGCTGTTCTTGTACGACGGGCGGAAGGACCCGGACCGCGCCGAAGCCATGTACGAACGCGCTAT